>Ga0247680_1000006_pt1 | contig 153094 bp, 110 predicted proteins | sample CNK21_metaG_FD_182803 | JGI IMG/M metagenome (GOLD analysis project Ga0247680, IMG submission 182803) | Soil microbial communities from Purdue University Martell Research Forest, Indiana, United States - CNK21 | ecosystem: Environmental > Terrestrial > Soil > Temperate forest > Bulk soil...
TTGCCGTCCCACCACCTGGCCAACATCTTCCACGATTGGAAAACAATCGTCGCACAGCTCGCGGAACCCCCGCGCCGCCGTCGACGCTACGCCTATTGTTAAGTTAACGCTTATGGGTGCCGCACCCCCAAAATCAGAACCAACTGCTATGGCTTTGCAACCCGCCCTGTGGAATCGATGACGTTCCAAGTGCCCAGAGGCGCCCACTTGGCTCAGCCATTCGTCGAGGCAGCGTCTTCGGCGTAAGCCGCAACTAATCCTGCGAGGAAAACCAGTTTGTCTGTGTAATAATTGGCGAGGATAGAAACTGTCGTTATGGCTGCGCCCGCCAAGCATCCGTTCTTGTCCGTTTTTCTACGCCAGAGTGTGCGGCTGCGCACGGTCTCCTCGGCGATCTTTTTCTCCTGGGTAATGCTCTGCGGTTCCGCAAGACCACAGTCCCTGGCGGGGAATGGCACTACCGCCGATCGCGCATCATCCATTCGTGGCAGGGTTCTCAATCGCAAAACGCGCGAGGCGATCAGCCGGGCCCTCGTTTTTTCTCCGGACCAGCAATACGCCACGATGACCGACGATGAGGGCCGCTTCGAGTTTAAGTTTCCGCCGCTAGAGCCACAGCCAAAAGTGGATTGGACCGCGACGCCTGACGCCAGCGTGCTTCGCGCCTGGCAGCTACGAATGATGCGGAACTCCAGGCCCGCGATGTTCCAGGCGCGCAAGCCCGGATTTCTTGAAAGTTGGCCAAATTCGTCCAATGGCGGCGTACTGCCGAACCAAACCGAGGTGGTCATCTATCTCGATCCTGAATCATTGATTGTTGGGCACGTCGAGGTTCCGGGGTTGGAAAGCGGCATGCGAATTCGCGTGGAGTTGTACCGCCGGGAAATAAGGGAAGGGCAGGAAGTGTGGCAGTTTATGCGCACCTTCAGCACCTGGGCAGACGGCGAGTTTCGCTTCAGCGAGCTTCCCCGTGGGACTTACAAGCTGGGGACCGCGGAAGAACTCGACCGAGATCCACTGACCTTCACGCCGGGAGGACAACAGTATGGCTATCCGCCCATTTTCTTCCCCGCTGCCGTCGATTTTGCGTCGGCCACTCCCATTCAACTGGCTGAGGGTACGACGTTTCAGGCCAACCTCTCGCCAGTCCGGCACGGCTATTATCCCGTCAAGATTCCAATCGCGAATGGCACTGTAGGGCAGCAGGTAAATGTTCGAGTCTATCCTGTGGGGCATGCCGGGCCTGGATATTCGCTCGGATACAATTCGGGGGAGCAGTTGATTCAGGGAATGTTGCCGGACGGCAATTACACTCTCGAAGCAGTCTCCCGAGGGCAGCCTGGTGCTACTGGATTTCTGAATTTCTCCGTGGGCGCCGGATCAAGCGATGCTCCCCCGGTCAACCTCGTGCCCAACACGTCATTGACCGTGGCGGTGAAGGAAGAATTCAATTCGAGTCAAAGCGTGTTTGTGGAAGACACGACGCAGCCCGGCGGTCCATCAGAAGGAGGAGGGCGCCGGCGCGCGAATGTCCAGGTCATGCTGATGCCCGTTGAAGAGTTTGGGTCGGGAGAAATGCGAGTGTCAGAGCCAAGGGAAGGGATTGTGGAACATTCACTCGTTATCAAGAATGTTCAGCCGGGGCGCTACCGCGTGCGCGTCCAAAATGGTCCCGGCTACGCTGCTTCCATTCAGTCCGGTGGAATGGATGTCTTACGCCAGCAGCTGGTAGTGGGGATGGGAGGAGCAAGCGCACCGATTGAAGTTACGTTGCGCGACGACGGAGCGGAAGTAGAAGGCAAGATCGAGGACGAAACCCAAGGTTTCGTGTACTTCTTGCCGCTGGGAGGCGGCCCCGGGCAATTCCGCCAAACGACAAGCGCTCCCGATGGGTCGTTTGGACTGGCACAACTGCCGCCGGGCAGTTACCGTGTTCTCGCTTTTGAACGTCAGCAGGACGACATGGCTTACGCCGATGCGGAAGCCATGCGAAAACTCGAGTCCAAAGGACAACTCATTCAACTCGACGCCGGCCAGAAAGAGCACCTGCATCTAAGAATCATCCGGGGGAGCGATTCCCAATGAGTTTTGGCATGCGCATTCGCCGAAAGCTGATTCTAACCTGCGGGCTGGCGCTGGTGCAGTACGGCGGCGCGGTTGCGGATCAGAATCCCGCAGCGCAAGAGAGCTCCCGCGCGGGGCAGACTTTCCGAATTGCAGGAACGGTCGTGAGTGCAACGACGGGTGAGCCGCTCTCCCAAGCACGCATCTGGATCGCAGAGACGAGAGACCGCGCGAAGTCGATTTCGATGGTGACTTCGGAAGATGGACGCTTTGAGTTTTCGCAACTAAAGGCTGGAAAGTATTCTTTGGAGGGAGCGAAGCGCGGATTCATCTCCTCGGCGTACGAACAACACGAACAGTACTCTACGGCGATCGTGACGGGGCCGGAATTCGCGACCGAACAGCTGGTTCTACGGCTTACGCCGATGGCGCTTATCACGGGCCATGTGGTGGATGAGTTTGGCGACCCGGTGCGAAGTGCAAACCTCATTTTGTATTTGGAGAACCACGGGGCAGGAATGAGCCGCATCATTCGCTTTAATAATGCGACGAGCGATGACCGTGGATTTTTCGATTTTTCGTTGCTGCGCCCCGGCAAATACTATATTTCCGTGAACGCAAAGCCGTGGTACGCGATGCATCCGACGACCGCGTCAGCCCCGGGGGACGGTCCTGCGCCACAAATTTCTCCCGGCTTGGACGTCGCTTACCCTACGACCTACTACAATGGCGCGACCGAAGCGGACAGTGCGACTCCCATCGAAGTAAAAGGCGGTGACAGGCTTCAGGTCGAAATGCATCTAAATCCGGTACCGGCATTGCATCTCATTTTTCGGATGCCCGAGCGCCGTCCAGCAGAGCGCAACCTCTTCAGGATGCCGTTGTTGGAGAAACATGTCTTCGATTCCGTCGAGTTTGTGCAGACTGACGGCATGCGCCAGGTAGCGCCAGGGATGTACGAACTTATGGGTGTTGCGCCCGGCCGTTACACCGTGAACGCAAGGAACTCGGAGTCGGGCCAACTCGAGCAATCTACGGACGTTGAACTCGACCGCGACGGGCAGGAATTAGACGATTCTCGTGGCGAACCGCTTGGCAGCCTAAAGCTGTCCGTCAAAATACCTGGGGAGGAAACGCTGCCGAGGCAATATGGCATCGGATTGCAAAGTTCCCGGGGACGAACTATGGCATTCAAGCGAGGAGACCCAACTGGGAAGTTCACTTTTGAAAGCCTGCCTCCGGGTAAGTATGCGATTCTAGTTGGCTCCCAAACAAAGCCCTATTCCGTGGTGCGAACTTCTTCGCAGGCGGGGGATGCTCCCGGCCACGATGTGAACATCATGGCTGGAGCGGCAGTTGAGCTGACGGCTTGGCTCGCCGCGGGGACAGTCAGCATTGAAGGAGTTGTGCAGAAAAAAGGCAAGTCGGTCGCGGGGGTTATGGTCGCGTTGGTACCGAAGGACCCCGTTGCGCATATTGAATTGTTCCGGCGAGACCAGAGCGATTTTGATGGGACGTTCGTTGTGCGAGGCGTGATTCCCGGTTCTTACACCATCATCGCGGTGGAGGATGCGTGGGGGCTGGAGTGGTTACAGCCGAGCGTGCTCGCGCGATACGTCCTGCAGGGGAAAAATGTCACCGTGGATGAAATGATGCACGGAACTTTTCACCTGCCCGACCCGGTCGAAGCGCAACCTCATTGAGCCCGGGCCGGAAATAAATAAAGAGTAATGCTGAGGATGCGATGCAGCGGATAAGGGCCGCGGCATCCCGATTTGCGCGTAAATTCATGGGTTACTCGGCTACACGGCTTGTGATTGACACTCGAAACAGCGGCTTGGATTTTTCGGATGGTTCCATTTCGTAAGTCTGCGCGGTTTTGGCGAGGTCGTAATCGCGCCAGAGCCAGACCATTTCTTCGGGGAACTCGGCGGCGCCGTGGGCTGAATTGTGTGTGCCTTTGCCGAAGCTGAAGTGGAAGTCGTAGTTCTTCAACTTCAGGGCATTGGCCAGGCGGATGTTGGCCAGCGGCCAGCTGCCGTAACGCTCCAGCTCCAGATCGTTGGAGCCGTCCTGAAGCCAGATGCGTAGATTGCGGTGCGGTTCGTGCAGGACTTTTTCGGGGTAATCCTGCCCGCCGTCGGGAACGGCGGGATCTTCTTTCCACTGAATGCTGCTGAAGCTTCCGATCCAAGAGATGACGCGGCTGAACTGGTCCGGCATCTGCCACGCGGCGTTGAAGGAACAAATTCCGCCAGAGGAGAGACCGGTGATCGCGCGGCTGTAGGCGTCCTTGCGAATGTTGTAGTTGGATTCGAGGCCGGCGAGGACTTCGTCGCGAAGAAAGCGGACGTAACGATCGCTGACAGTGTCGTAGAGAGTGCTGCGCATGGAGTCCTTGAGAGTGCGCTGCCATTCCTCCGAATATTTTCTTACAAAATTGAAGGTAGGCGTGCCCGGGGAACTTTCAATGTCGCCCGGGTTGATGAACACGGCGATCATCACCGGAATTTTCTTTTGGGCAATCAGATTATCGATGACGTTGAGAGCGCGGTTGTTTCCGTTGCGATCGAGGTACCACTCGCCGTCCTGGAAGACCATGAGTGCAGCGGCAGTTTGCGGGTTGTACTGCGCGGGGACGTAAATCCAATACTCGCTTTTCATGCCGTCGTAGATGTTGCTGGTATGGAAAAGCTTCGGCGAGAGCGTGCCTGTAGGAACTGCGGGCTGCTGATAGGACAAGAGAGTGAATGCCGGGAGATCCAGGCGGCCGCCGAATTTTGTGTCGCCGTTCTCTCGTTTGATGAGGTAGTAGAAGGAGTGCAGCTTGCCGACGGGCTCGATGTGAGCGGGCGCGTACCAAAGATCGGAACCGGAGAGATTTTGCATTTGAGGACCGGGAGCCTCGTCGATTACGAGCGCTGGTTTTGAGGAGGAATCAATGGCGAAGAAAAAGTCCGGGCCGCGAGCGATCCATGCAGTGCCGTCCTTTAGCTCCTTGGCGTCGAGAGTGGTTGTGATGGCGTCTTTTAGAGCGGGACTTTCTGATTTCGCAAGTTCGATGAGCTGTGCGATGGTCGATTTCTCCGCAGCCAAGGAGGGGGTGCTCAGCAGAAGGGCCAGAACAGCTCCGTGCGCGAACCTATTTTGGCGCGTCATGGCAAGACACCTCGTCATGGACATTGCACAATTCCCGTGGGATAAGCCGAACGCAGTTGGACATGGTACAGCCGAGCGCTAGGGGAACAAAGTAAGAAAAAAATAAGCAGACATCTTACCGTTTGCTTTGGGTGCCTAGACCGTCGCGATGCGATCAGGGATTTTTGCAGCGCGGTAGATGCATTCGATTAGGGCGAGGCTGCGGCGGCCTTCCGTGCCATCGCAGGCGGGGGCGCGATTTTGCTGGATGGCTGCAAGAAAATCCTCGAGGACGGCTTGATGGCCGCGAAAATCGCTGACGGCAGCGGAGGAGGCGCTTTGGTTTTCGTCCTTTGCGGATTGGGTGAGAGCAGCGAGAGAGGCGGAAACGGCGGCGGCTGCGGACTTGCGGAGATCGGCCACGAGGATGCGGTCGTGTTCGAGGATTACGGTGCCCTCGGTGCCGGAGATTTCGACGCGGCGAGGGTAGCCAGGATAGGCGGCGGTGGTGGCGTGGAAAACGCCGATAGCGCCGCTGGCGAATTCAATCGTGGCGACGGCGGTGTCTTCGGCTTCGATGTTGTGAAGCAGAGTGGCGGTACGGGCTTGCACACGAACGACATCACCGAGTAGCCAGAGCAGTAGGTCGATGGTGTGGACGCCTTGATTGATGAGCGCGCCGCCGCCATCGAGAGCGAGTGTGCCGCGCCAGCGAGAATTAGCGTAATACTCGGGCGGTCGATACCACTTCACGCGAGCGTCGACGAGTAGAATTTTGCCTAGCAGGCCCTGATCGAGCCAAGTTTTGAGTTGCCGGATGTGCGGCTTCGTGCGGTCCTGAAAGATTACGCCGAGAAGGACGTTCGATTGTTTTGCAGCTGCGATCAAGCTGTCGGCGCGCGCGACGTTAATTTCGATGGGTTTTTCCGTGAGGACGTGCAGGCCGCTGCGCGCCACGGCAATGCCGTGCTCCGCATGGAGGCCCGAGGGGCTGCCGATGATTACGAGCTCCATGGGTCGATGATCGAGAAAGGCGTTGAAATTTTGATACGGGATGCCGCCATATTCACGGCAAAGCCGGGCGATTTTTTCGGCGTTGGTGCCGTGGACGGCCGCGATTTCGGCTCCGGGGATGGCGAGCGCGGCGCGGGCGTGCGTCTCCGAGATGTTGCCGCCGCCGATTAAGCCGATGTGGAAGGTCATGCGGTCAAGTGTATCAGTGATAGGACGCGACGAAATCTTTGTAGGCGGCTTCGGTGGCTTCCGGCGTAAGAATCGCGGAAGAGATTAAAATGCGATAGCGGAAGGTGACGCTGGTGTGAGGAACAATGGAAAAATTCAGCTCCTCTTTGCCGTTGCTGAAAACTTTTTGGCCGAGCGGGTTGGCGGCGAAAAGGCCGTAGCCGCGTGCGTGCCAGTAGGTGGGAAAACCAGGATTTTCCGGATGATCGAGAATTGTGATGGTGACGGGCTCGTCGCCGACCATACCGCTCAGATTGCACCAGCGTCCTCGAGTGCCCCAGGCCGCGTCGCCTTTTTTGCCTTCGCTGGTGAGGTAAGTGCCGTTGACGCCGGTGTTGTCGAGTTTGGCGACCGTGGTAGGGTGGCCGCTGGCGTCGGTGAAAACCTCGGGCTTGTCGGAAGGGATTTCAAGCGCGCGGATGACACGAAGGCCAAGCATGCCGTCCTTTTCATCAGGGAAGGAAACTTTTTCATCGAGAGCAGTTAGAGTGGCGATGCGGTCAACGCTGCGGTATCCAGGGCCGCCGCGGAAGACGAAGTGAGTGCGTTCGTGGAGCAAAACCTTTTTCTCGAAGGTGACCCAGTCAGATTCGACGTCCAGATCGCCCTGCTGCGAGCCGCTTTTCGCGGAAACGATGGCACGATGGACTATGGTGCCCATTTTTGAAGCCCTTTCGGCCGGGATGGCGTCGGAATTATTCCAAAAATCGAAGCCGTTGACGTTTTCGTAGTTAAACCACAGGCCGGCGTGATGCGGATGGTCGATGCGTTCGCCTGGACGCTGCTCGAGAGGATAGCCGCGAGTGACGATCGTGCCTTTAGCGGAGCGCAGCGGATAGAGCACTGGTTTTTTGAGAGTGGTGGGCCAGACATAGGAGGTGAAAGGTTTTCCGTCAATGGAGATATCGACGCGACGGGCCTGCTCTTTAACGACGACAGAGACGCGATCGGGCGCGGCGGAAACCAGAGACGTCAGAATCGCACCCGCGGCGACGATTATAAGAGTTGCACCGGCAATTGAAATGCGCATGGTTTGCTGCGTCCTCCTGCGACGACCTGCAGCCAAATAGTAAGCCAAGACGGGTGAATTCGGGTGTTGAGACTTACTAAAGGAATCGTTTATCAGTCTTGAGTTGACTGGGAAAGCGGGGAGCCATAAATACCTTTGCGGGAAAGATTCTAAAACGATAAAGCAAGCGCTTGAAGAAGGAAAAACCGAGTGGGCTGCCGATCAGGGTTTCGCGGGAGCGTAGTGGCCTTCGGATGATCGCCCGCCGGTTCCCGGCAAATTTAACTTGAAGGAAGGGCCGATAAAGGTGATGAAGATTCTGAAGTATTTTGATCTCGTCGTTTTAGTTTCATTCGGTTTAGGAGTGCTGACCCCTGAGTGCAGGGCTGCTGAAACATTGGAATCTTCGGTTTTGCGGATCGAGTTGAACGCGAGTCCATATTCCTATCGCGTGATCGAGAAGTCGAGCGGCGAAGTCTTGGTTTCGGAGAGCGGCGGAATCACCTTTACTTCGAACGACTACACGGTCCGGAGCGTTTCGGATGTCACGAAAACGAGTGGCTCCATGCGGGCAGTGCTGCACCTTGAAGGGACGTCGTTGCCGGCGCAAGTGAGCTTTCGCTTTGTCCATCCGGGAGTGCTGCAAGTGGTGTTCACGTTTAATGCTGGCGTGCCCGCGGAAATCAAAGAGGAGTTCGCCGATCAAGGAGAGCATTACTACGGCGTCTGGGAAATGCCGTTCGGCGGCAATATCGACGATCGCGGCGCTGACCACGATTACATGGGAATACGGCATCAGGCGGACGTCAACTATTCGAGCGCACGGGCTCCTTTCTACGTGACCTCCAGGAAATACGGCGTTTACGTTGAAACGACGGCCAAGGGACACTACACGATTGCGCAGGCCGGAAAGACGAGTTTCTCTTTCTTCGACACACAGTTGAAGTACGATATCCTTTACGGCCCTTCTTACGCCGACGTTTTCAACCGCTACAACTCGATCGCGGGCCCGGCGATTATGCCGCCAACATGGGCATTCGGAAGCATCTGGTGGCGCGACGATCATCACGCCGATTTGCGGCGCGCGACGAACGCCCAGGAAAAAGTGATTGAAGACGCGGACAAACTTCGCGCCTTGCATATTCCGGCGGGCTCGATCTGGCTGGATCGGCCGTACGGAACCGGAGAGATGGGCTGGGGGAATATGGATTTTGATGATTCATTTCCAGATCCGCCGAAGATGATTCGCGATCTGCATGACCGCGGCATGAATTTGTTGATATGGATTGCAAACCGAGCGTGGAATCAACTGCAAGTGGAAGGCTCGGCGCGACAATATTTATTTTTTGGGCGAGGCTCGGCGGCGGATATGCGCATCCCCGGCGCATACGAATGGTTCAAAGAGAAATTGAACGAGTACGTGAAGCTCGGAGTAAAGGGCTACAAGATCGATCGCGGGGAAGAAGACGAATTGCCGCTGGCGGAGGAAAACCTGAACGCCATTCTTTTTCCTAAGATGGCCGCGGAGGGATTGCACGACGTCCATGGCAATGATTTTTTCATGTTTACACGCAATGTGAATGACACGGCGAGGAAATACACGGCGGTTTGGAACGGCGACACACGCAGCACATTTGCGGGACTTGAAGTATCCATCAAAACAGGATTGCGCAGCGGAGCCATCAACTTCCCGATGTGGGGTTCGGACACCGGCGGCTATATCCGCGTTCCCGAGAAAGAATTGTTCGCTCGCTGGCTGGAGTTCAGCGCCTTCAGCCCCATGATGGAAGTGCTGAACGGCCCGAAGAGAACGATCTGGGACGACTACGACGATGAACTCGTGAGTATCGCGAAAACTTACGATACGGAGCACCACGAGCTGATCCCCTACACGCGATCCTATCTCTACCACGCCACGCAAACCGGCATGCCAGTGATGCGCGCCTTGATTTTTGCTTATCCTGGCGATGTCAGCCTGGCTGATACGTGGGACGAGTACCTCTACGGTGAGAATATTCTGGTGGCCCCGGTGACCGCAGCGAACGCCACAAGCCGAAAAGTCTATTTGCCGGAAGGCCGGTGGATGAACTACAACGACAAACGGACTGTCTACGACGGGAAAAAGACCATCACTTCTTCGGCTCCGCTTGGGACCATTCCGCTGTTTGTTCGAGAGGGTGCGATTGTTCCGCGGGGGGATGTGGTGAAGCTGAACAACAACTGGGATGAGAATTGGACCCCGAAGCTGCGGATTGAGATTTTTCCTTCGGGCAAGACAGCAAGCGAATTCAGCTATTTTACAGGGGATGGAGTCCAGAAAATCACAGCCACGGCGGAAGGCGATGGGTTAACGGTTCAGTTCGGCGATCTGGGCGCCGAAGGCAACGTGGACGTGTATTGCAAGAAGCCGAAGGCAGTGACGAAGAATGGAACAAAGCTGCGCGAAGGCAACGAGTACAAATACGACTCAGCAGCCCAGAAGCTGACCGTCCCAATCAAAGGAGCCACAAAACTAGATTTGAAGGGGACGAGCAGTTTGTTTGGCCAGTGAAGACCTACCGAAGATTCGGAACCCGGTACTCGACTTCAGAGCCGGGTACCCGATTGGCGAGACGGATGGATTGCAAGTGCACGGCTCAAGCCTTTTCGGGGGCAGCGCCGCCGTCGACCAGGGTAGCGCGCAGAAAGCTGGCAATGGACTCCGTCAGTTTTCGAGGACATTCGGTCTGAGCGGTAGCGAGCGCCAAACTCCTCGTCAAGCGATGACCAGCGAGGCGGAACTTCTGAAAGAATTGTGAACGCCCCCGCAAAGCGTGCTCAGGCAGAATCGAATAACCGAATCCAGATTCCACCAGGCGTTTCACGGCTTCGGTGTCATCGGCCTCCATGAGCACACGAGGCGTCACGCCGATTTCGTCGAAAAACTTGTCGATGACCAGGCGAACATTGCTGCGTTTCGGATACAGCAGAAAAGGGACATTGGCGAGATCCGCGGCTCGCAACGAGCCGACGTGTCCGCTGCCGACCTTGTTTGCCGAAGGGCGCACGATGAGCAGCTCTTCATCAAAAAGAGGAATGATTCTGAGGTTTGCCTCTGATACAGGGAGTGAGATTAGGGCCAGGTCAAAGCGGCGATCCAGCAGGCCCGCGACCATTTCCTCCGTCACACCCACCGTCACACGGATTTCCGCATTAGGGTAGCGCTTTCGCAGCTGTCGAAGCGGTCCCCCCAGCTGGTAGATCAGCGTAGTCACGCCGGTAGCGAAATGGAAAGGCCTCACATCCTTGGCCAAATCGTTTTCAAAAAGTTGCTGGATGTGACCCATCATCCTGACCACTTCTTTGGCATGCTCGGCAAGGCGTATGGCCGCCGGTGTGGGAATCAGCCGCTTTCCGCGACGCACAAAAAGTTCCGTATGGAGTTCGTCGGCTAGGTTATGAAGCTGAAGGCTGACAGCGCCGGGCGACAGGTGAATCTTTTCCGCCGCGCGGGTCATGCTGGGGGAGTCCATGACGGCGAGAAATAGCTGAAGTTGGTGGACGTCCATTGGCCAGCTCCCATCGGTACCCATTGCGCGAACAGGCGGGCTCGTGCTGGAGACTTCCGCCTCGGTCGCATAGACGAAGAGTGCACCGCATTCTACACTGCGGGCAAGAACTTGCGGCAAGTTCCACGACTTAGCACCCCAATTACAAGACTGAGATAGACTATCGCCGTTAGTTCAGTCTCACTGAATGGAAATATCAGTTTTTAGGGTTTGACTCCTGAGTCCTAAGTTCTTAAAGTTCTCCAGGAATCATCCGGATCAGTGTGCCTCGACAGTTGACTCGCGCCAAATCTCGCCTGGGAAGGAGCAACCATGACAACGCAGCCGCAAACCCCGGGGGAGAAACTTATTTTCCGCAAGACCAACGCGCAACTCGGCAGGCATGTTTCCATTTCTCCTGGAAACAGCTCCATGCGCCATCTCGCCTACGGCCGCATTTTGCTGAACGCCTCGAAATCTTCAGAGTCCTTTTCAACGGGAAATCGGGAGATGGGACTGATCTGCCTCTCCGGCCAGGCGACCGTCGCTGTGGATCACAAGGACATCGAGCTCGGACAATACGACTCGATCTACATTCCGCGCGATTCCGCCGTTAGCATAACGACAAAGACCAGCGCGGACATCGCCGAATTCTCCGCCGACGTGGATAATCTCTACCCTCTTCAGGTCGTGCGGTTTGCGGAGCTCGCCAAGGACCCGGGATTAAAGTTCAGCACGGGCGGGCCTGGATATACGCGCCATCTCAACATGCTGTTAGCCAAGAACATTGAGGCTGGCAGACTCGTCGTCGGGTTCACGCAAGCTGATCCAGGAAACTGGACGAGCTGGCCCCCGCATGAACACGCAGCGATGCTGGAAGAGATGTACGTGTACTTCAACATGCCTGATCCCGCTTACGGCATTCAGCTCGTCTACAGCAACACCGAATATCCGGAGTTGGTGACTGTGGTCCGCGATGGCGACGCGGTGCTTATGCCCAGCGGATATCACCCCAACGTTTCCGTTCCGGGACATCAGATTTGTTTTCTTTGGGCCATGGCCGCTCACCGGGAGGTCGCCGACCGGCAATTCGGAGTCGTTAATGTGCAGCCTGGATTCAATCAAGGAGCCACCGGCCTGGAAGCCGGTCGCAAAAACTAGTAAGTTTGCCTTTACAAAATGGACCAGACGCGTCCCACATCCCAATCCGGCAACTCGGCCTCGTCCCTGGACGCCGAAAGTGTGAGCACGGGCGAATCTTCCTTACAACGCATTTCCTCTCGCATTGGCTATTTCCGCTGGGTGGTCTGCGCGCTACTTCTCTTTGGAACCACGAAGAACTATATGGACCGGCAGGTCCTGGGGATACTCAAGGACACCCTCCAGCATGATTTCCACTGGAACGAAATCGACTACGGAAACCTGGTGTCGGCGTTTCAGATCGCCTACGCGGTGGGCATGCTGTTGGTTGGCCGGTTGATCGACAAACTGGGCACTCGATTGGGTTACGCGCTCGCCATGATTTTCTGGAGCCTTGCTTCAATGGGGACCGCCCTCGCAAATTCCTTCAGCAGCTTCGCGCTCTCTCGATATGCTCTGGGCTTCGGCGAGGCCGCAGTTTTTCCCGCCAGTATTAAGGCAGTGGCGGAATGGTTCCCAAAGAAAGAACGGGCGCTGGCCACAGGAATTTTCAATGCGGGGACAAATGTGGGCGCCATTATCACTCCGCTAATCGTGCCTTGGATTGTGGTGCACTGGGGATGGCGGGCCGCCTTTATTGGAATTGGCGCACTCGGTTTCGTCTGGCTCGCGTTTTGGCTGCTGATTTATCGCAACCCGCGCGAGCATCCCAGAGTCTCCAAGGCAGAATTGGAATATATTTCGAGCGGCGTCACAGAGCCTACCGGAAAAATTTCCTGGGCGCGCCTGATTCCGCTGCGGCAAACTTGGGCGTTCGTGGCGGGGAAATTCCTGACCGATCCGGTCTGGTGGTTCTATCTTTTTTGGGTGCCGGGTTTCCTGCAAAGCAAACACGGCTTGGCGCTGACGGGGCTTGGAATTCCAGTCATGGTAATTTACGTGATTTCGGACGTGGGAAGCGTCGCCGGTGGTTGGTTGTCATCCTCGCTCATCAAGCGCGGACACAGTGTTAACGCCTCCCGCAAGATCGCCATGTTGATTTGCGCCATCGGCGTGATTCCTGTCGTGTTTGCATACCGCGTCCAGAGCACCTGGTCTGCGGTCTGGCTGATTGGGCTCGCAGCCGCCTGCCACCAGGGATTCTCCGCCAACTTGTTTACCTTGACGTCCGACATGTTTCCGGCTCGCGCGGTGGGTTCGGTGGTGGGAATCGGAGGCATGGCCGGAGCCATCGGCGGATTCTTCATCGCCACAGTGGTGGGTCACGTGCTCCAGTGGACCGGGAGCTACATGATTCCCTTCGTGATTGCCGGCGCCGCCTACTTACTGGCACTCGCCGTCATTCACGTCCTCTCTCCCAGACTGGAGCCTGCCAATCTCGACGGAGCCAGTGGGACTTGAATCGGCGGATAGGCGATCCTAAGTCAAGATATGGACGAGTTCTCGATCACAGGGCGAGTTGAGGAGATGAGATGAGATGGGCCTGACACTGAAGCCGAAGAAGGAGTGCCGCTGGGACATCGTCAGCTTGGGCGAAATCATGCTGCGGTTCGACCCGGGCGACCGGCGCATCGCTACGGCGCGCTCCTTCGAAGTGTGCGAGGGCGGCGGGGAATACAACGTCGCTCGCGGATTGAAACGTTGTTTCGGATTGGACGCAGCGGTCGTTACTGCTTTCGCGGACGATCCGGTCGGACGGCTGCTTCAGGATTTCGTTTATCAAGGCGGAGTGGATCCATCGCTGATCCGCTGGGTTGCGCACGATGGCGTTGGTCATGCGGCCCGCAACGGACTCAATTTCACGGAGCGTGGATTCGGTGTGCGAGCAGCGCTTGGAAGTTACGATCGCGGCCACACCGCTGTTTCCCAACTGAAGCCAGGTGACATCAATTGGGATGAGATTTTTGGCAAGCTGGGAGCACGATGGTTTCATACCGGCGGCATTTTCTGCGCGCTCTCCGCGACAACGCCCGAGGTTGCCCTGGAAGCGATGCAGTCGGCGAAGCACCACGGCACTGCCGTTTCCTATGATCTGAATTACCGCGCCTCGCTCTGGAAGTCCCACGGCGGAAAGAAAACCGCGCAGGAGGTAAACCGCAGGATTGCGCCGCACGTCGACGTCATGCTGGGCAATGAGGAGGACTTCTCGGCGGCGCTTGGATTCGAAGTGCCTGGCATGGACGAGCATCTCTCAACGTTTGAAGTCGAGAGCTTTAAGCAGATGATCGCGAAGGTTGTATCGGAATATCCGTTCAAGGTGGTGGCGACGACGCTTCGCAAAGCGAAAACGGCCTCGCTAAATGATTGGGGCGCGATCTGTTATTGCGATGGCAAATTCTACCAGGCGAGAAATCGTGAAAATCTTGAGATTTTCGACCGCGTCGGAGGCGGCGATTCTTTTGCATCCGGGCTGATCTATGGATTTTTGGCGGGACAAGATCCTCAGTGGTCGGTCGAATGCGGAGCTGCACATGGCGCTCTCGCGATGACCACGCCGGGAGACACTTCCATGGCAACGCTGCAGGAAGTGATGCAAGTGATGAAAGGAGTCGGGGCGCGCATCGCGCGTTGACAAGAAAGGTCCGGAGAAATGGTGACCGCCAGTGGATAAACAAAAGGTTCGCGAACGGATCGTCGAGATTGGGATTGTCCCTGTCGTTCGTGCGGCGTCGGCGGCTGAAGCATGCATTGCTGCTGAAGCCGTTTGTAAGGGCGGTATTCCTATCGTGGAAATCACGATGACGGTGCCAGGCGCCCTCGAGGTCATTCGAGAGCTGGCAAAGAAATGCGGTTCCGATGTGCTCATCGGGGCCGGAACCGTGCTGAACGCACAGGCAGCGCGCGCGTGTTTGGACGCCGGAGCGGAGTTCCTCGTCAGCCCTGGCCTCAACTTAAAAACCGTTGAACTGGCCGCAAGAGAAGCGAAGCTGATGATGGCGGGGGCGCTGACTCCCACGGAAGTCATGGCCGCGTGGGAAGCTGGCGCTGACATCGTCAAAGTTTTTCCCTGTGGTCAGGTGGGAGGCGCGAAATACATCAAGGCGCTGAAGGGTCCATTCCCGCAAATTCCGTTTGTGCCCACCGGAGGCGTCAACCTGAACACGGCTGCCGAATTTATTGAAGCAGGTTCTATCGCGTTGGGCATCGGCGGAGAATTAGTGCAAGCCGACGCCCTGAAGTCCAACAAACCGGAAATCATCGTTGAGAACGCAAGGAAATTTCTTGAGATTGTGAAGCAAGCTCGATCCCGCGTAGCTTCGCCGACCGCGGCCGCAAAGACCAGCTACTGATGCAGGCCAGAAGGTCGGCTGGTTCTGGAAGCGGCCTCGGTTCCAGTTAGTTATTGATTAACGCCACTAGCCAGAAAACCGCCATCCACGGCCAATAAGTGGCCCGTCACGAAACTCGCCGCATCGGATGCGAGAAAGACAGCGGCGCCCGCTAGTTCATCGAGCTTACCAAACCTCCTCATCGGCGTGCGCATCAGAAATTCTCGGCCGCGCCCAGTTCCATCCAGCAGAGTTGCATTCAAGTCCGTCCGAAATACACCCGGCACGATGGCGTTTACACAAATCCCCGAGGCCGCCCATTCAATCGCGAGAGACTTGGTTAGGGAAGCCACGGCGGCCTTGCTGGCGCTATAGGCGGCAACCTCAAAGAGGGCGACGAACGAGGAGAGTGACGCAATGTTGATGATCCTGCCGTAGCCCTTCTCAATCATGTGCCGGCCAAAGATGCGGCAAGCGCGCAGAGTCCCGTTTAGATTCGTTTCGATGATCGCGTTCCACTCGCTTTCGGGAAAATCAATCGTGGCCATTCGCTTCGTGCGACCGGCACAGTTCACGAGGATTTCAACGCTCCCAAATTCGGCGAGTGCGGACTTCAGAAGCCGCTCGATGCTGCCGTTGTCCGTGACGTCGCACGTCTGCGCAAGCGCCCGCCTGCCCAGCGCCACAACCTCCGCGGCGGCGTTTCTAACCTGCTCCTCGCGGCGGCCCGTAGGGACGATATTCGCGCCCGCCTGTGCCAGGCCGCGAACCAGGGCAAGTCCGATACCGCTGGTACCGCCTATCACGACTGCCGTTTTGTTTGTCAAATCAAGAAGCGGATAGGCCATGAACCTCTCCTCAGACTCGCGATGGCGCAAAGCGCCCAACAAAATGCCGGATGTGATTGTAACGGTAGGTGCGAATCCGGAGCGTTGAATAATACTAAAGAGAGTGTTTATCAGTATTGATTGGAAGCCGCCGACCAGTGCGATTAACGGCCGTCTCGCAGATCTGTTTCAAGCGCGATCCGGCTGGATGCACACCCATTCCCTCCCTTCGGTGCCCCCCCTTTTCCGCGCCGCGGGCTGGCGGTTGCTCTTGGCAACCATTCCGACTAGGTTGCAGGTCTGCGGAACGCTTCCGGAAAACATATCGTAACACGATACATCTCGGCAGGCAACGCCCGGTAATCATATCGCATCACGATATATTGAACCTGTTTGCGCGCCCTGCGGCTGGGCGGGCCTAGCGGGTCTGGAGGGTGCGCCGTGGCGGTACCCGGTTTTTTTCTCTCCGTCCGGTACTGCCCTGCGGTTCCTCGAAACAGTTTTGCCCCATGATGGAAACACCGCTCAACAAGGAGAATTCCCAAGATGAGAAAGAGCTTGTTTACCCCAGTCCTAATCATGTTTTGTGCCGCCTGTCTTTTCTGCGTGGCGCCTTTGTTCGCGCAGTCCTCTTCGGAAACAGGTAAATTGAAGATTCACGTCGACCCTAAGCAGGCCTACGTGTTTGTCGATGGCAAGGCCATCCGCGACGGCAGTCAGACCATCAATCTCGCCGCCGGTGATCATAAAGTCGGCGTCTACAACTACGGCTATCTTCCCAAGCTGCAGGATGTTCACGTCGGCGCCGGCGAATCAACCGACCTCAGCGTCCGCTTGCAATCTTCCGGCGATGTCGTCGAAGGTCCATTTGCGGACATCGAATTCAAGGGCGATCCCCGCGCCGCTGTTTTGTTAAACGGTAAGACACCAGCCTACTTTGTCGGCCACGTGGACGAATTCGATTGGAACTGGATATGGCATCAGCGGCTGCTTGTACATCCAGGCACTTACCAGGTCACCGTCACGCGAGAAGGCAACACAATTTGGTCAGGACCTGTCACCGCTAAAGCCGGCCAGCAGGTGACCGTCTATCTCGACCGAAACGGTAAGACTAAAACCAAAGAATGGAAGGAAGGATTGAATATGCCGCCGCAGGCGCGTTTCCATGCAGGAATTGGCAGCGCGATTGTGCCTGTCGCTCCGGTCTCCGCGCAACTCGCGGCTCAATCTTCCAGTCTCGCTTGCGGTCAGGGAACCACCCTGAATTGGAAATCCGCGAATGCAGTTGATACCTCCATCGCTGGCCTCGGCGAGGTTTCAGGCAACGGCGATCGCACGGTCTCGCCCACGGGCAATACAACTTATGTGCTCACGGCGAAGGGTCCCGGCGGTAATTCGACAAAATCCATCACCGTAGATGTAAACATTAAGCCCACGGCCACCCTCGCGCTCAGCCAGCCGGAAGTCCGCTACCATAAAATTGGCGATAAGGTCGTCGAGCAGGATACGGCCACTCTGAGCTGGTCAGCTTCCAACGCCAACTCCGCGATGCTTGCGCCTTTTGGCAGCGAGGCCCTGAGCGGCAGCCGGACAATTTCGGCGGATCCCAAGCAGGACAACACCGGCCCCATCAACGAGGACAAAACCTACAGTTTAACTACAGCAAACGCTTGCGGAGGAACTTCAACCAAGACCGCCACGCTGCACATCGTTGGTTCGATCGACCCTCCGCCTCCGGTCACGCTTGCCAGCATGTTCTATCCGACGGCGTATCCGACCAGGAGACATCCGAAAGACGGTTTGGTCGCAAGTGAACGAAAGCAACTGGCCGATATCGCCGCTCATTTCAAGGAATACCAGCCATACGATCACAAGGGCACTCTCTTGGTCGTGGCGCACGCTGATGTGCGCGGGTCCAATCGCTACAATCAGGCCCTCAGCGAGCGCCGAGCCAATCTTGTGAAGAATTTTCTGGTTTCGCGCGGAGTTCCCCCGGACAAAATTGAAGTTCGCGCTGACGGCAAAGAACATCAACTCGAGATGAAGAGAGTCGAAGCGCTGCAAACGCAAAACCCTGAAAAGCCGGAAAAATGGATGACCCGCCATAGCAAAACAACGTGGCTCGCCTACAACCGCCGTGCCGACATCATTCTCAAGCCCAGGAACCTGCAATCAGCGGAAAACTATCCAAATGACGTCGCCTATACCCGCCTTCTCTGGCAACGCCCCGAGCCCAGCTTGAAAAAAATTCAAAGGGCGGAGAAGTCAGCCGCTGCCGGTCAAAGTTTAAGCGCAAGCTCCTCGGGCAATTGATCCTTACCGGTTGGAGTTGAAACGATGTGCGGTCTGGCGAAGAGCACAAACAAGATGCAAGGGATCTGGATCCTGCCCGCCACCGGGCCGCACGCCACTCGATTCGGTGGATTTTTCTGAAAAGGAGGCTACTCATGAAGCTTTCTCTCAAAGCGATCACCATTTCCGGAGCCTTGCTCTGGGGTGGGGCGATTTTGCTGGTCGGCTTAATCAACCTGTCGCGCCCTGGCTACGGCCTTAACTTCCTGCAATTGACCAGTTCCGTAGATCCGTAGTTTCACGCTTCGCACACCATGCGCGGCGTGGCGATCAGCGCCCTCGATGGCCTTGTGGACGGCGCTCTAGCTGCCTTCGTTTTCGCGGCAGTTCATAACCGCATCGCCGGACCTCAAACTCATAGGACCCGCGACGGCCAGAGCCAGAGTCCCGCCTGACCTCGGCTTTCGGCCAATCTTAGGGTTGGCCCAAGTTCGGCTCGGGCAGGATTTCATCCCTGCCCTGACAGCGCTTGCCATTTCCGAGCGGCCCCAAAACTGGTACCTTGCCTCCTGCACATTGAAGGACGCAAACTGCCTTACGCCATGCGATTGCCAGCTTCAGAGCAAACGCAATCGTGAGAGCAACATCAGGAGCGACGTCCATGAGACAAACGGCTGCTGTGATCGGTGTGGGATTTGTTGGCAGAGCGCACGTGGATGCTTTGCGGCGCTTGGGGATTCCAATACGCGGGATTCTTGGAAGCACGAAAGAGCGCGGCGCGGAATCCAGCCAGGCTCTGGGCCTCGAGAAAGCGTACGCTTCCCTGGACGACCTTGCGGCAGATTCCTCTGTCACAGCTGTTCACATCTGCACGCCCAATTACGTTCACTTTGAACAGGCCAGCCGCTTGCTGCGCGCGGGAAAACATGTGCTGTGCGAAAAGCCGCTGGCCATGGATTCCCGCGAGTCTGCAATGCTGATGCAAATCGTGCGGGAGTCGAAGCGCGTCGGCGGCGTGGCCTACAACTTGCGTTATTACCCCCTTTGTCAGGAAGCCCGCGTTTTGATCGCGAAAGGCGCCATCGGAGAGCCGCGGATCGCACAGGGCAGCTTCTTGCAGGATTGGCTTCTGCACCCGACCGACTGGAATTGGCGGCTCGAACAAAAGTTGGGCGGCGACTTGCGCGCGGTATCGGACATCGGCACGCACTCGCTGGATCTGTTGATGTGGCTCACGGGAAAAAAGGTCATGGAAGTCTGTGCGGACCTGGCCACGCTAATCCCCGTTCGCAAAAAGCCGCGCGGACGTGTCGAAACCTTCAAAAAGACCGACGCCACAGCCTATGACGAAATGCCCATGAGCACCGACGATTACGCATCCGTGCTCCTGCATTTTGAAGGAGACATGCGGGGCGTGATGAGTGTCTCGCAGGTCAGCGCCGGCCACAAAGCACGGCTCGCGTTTGAGATCAATGGCTCCGAAGGCTCGCTCGGTTGGAACGCGGAATCTCCGAATGAGATGTGGATCGGGCGGCGCGACGAAGCGAATGGCTCGCTGCTCAAGGACCCTGCGCTGATGAGCCCAGCCGCGCGCGGCTATGCCGTATATCCTGGCGGACATACGGAAGGTTACCCGGATACGTTCATGCAGCTTTTCAAGGATTTTTACGAGTACGTCGAGAAAAATGACTTGAGCGCGCCAAGAACATTTCCGACGTTTGAAACCGGCCACGACGAACTCCTGCTGTGCGACGCAATCGCGAAAAGCGCGCAGAGCAAGTCGTGGCAAGAAGTGCAGTGGGACTGACTCTCAGAAAATTGCAAACGTTTCACTTCTTTGGCGGATAGCGATAACCCAAGCTGGGCGGCAGCCGGTCCGACCGCTGGCGCGTATTGTATTCGAGCTCATAGCCAAGATGCTGCGCGTCGTTTGGATACTCCTTGCCTGCGGGATAGGGATACGAAATCATCGCGTGGCGCGGTAACGGCTCGACGCTGAATGCGTACGCTGCGTAAAAATCGAGATCTTTTTCAAAACCGTTCGCATAAAAAAAATAATCACGCACCCATCCCGCGGGAAGTGCGGGCAACCGGTTCGGATCGAAATCCAGTCTGACGCCCTCGCCGGAACCGAACACCACAAAGCGGTCGTCCACCGCGCTAAGCAAGCCGAGCACGTCGCCGTAGCGCGTGTAATTGCCTTCCGCCCGCGCGTAAGGGCCGCTCATGCTGCGGTTCGTGTAGGAATAAACGGTGTCGCTCGCGGGAGTGAGGCGAATTTCGCGGGGATAGCCTAGAAATTCGAGCGAAGCTTTGGCCAGCGGAACTTCCGCAGTACGAACTTCCCGCGCATCCGGAGTCTGAGCGATTCGGATGGCATCCCAATAAATTTTTAGATTGCTGACGATGCGAATGCGGTGCGTGCCAGGCGGAAGTTTTCCGGTAAGGTCCGCGACCATAGTGCGTTCCAGCCCGGCAGGAAAGCCCATGTCCTCGACAACGCGGACCCACTTGTTGTCGGCTTCAAGCGCTTCGACATACGGTGCGATGACTTTGACGCCTCCCTGGTCTGCGGCATACATGGAAGTTGCCGTGAAATAGTCCGTGTAACCGTCCATGATGAGACGCAGAGGTTTTGCGGCATCCCATTTGCCGAGGTCGAGTTCGATCCAATGGGGTTTCGCAAATCCAGTGAAGGGCAGCCCTTCGAAATCGCTAACGTATTTTCTGTCGCGCTTTGAAATAAGCGAGAGAACATCGTTTCCACGATCATCCCACGCGCCAACCGGCGGATTTGTGTCGTTGCTGGCGATAACGCGAAAGTCAGGGAAGGGAGGCGCGGAGACAAAGCGCTCGTTGGGGAAGACCTCGTAAGATGCAGGATGATCGACCGCGAGCAAGCGCAGTTGATCGAGATAAACAGTTTCTTCCATCGGCTCTAGGAAGCGAAAACTGAGCATGCCGTGAAGCGGTCGAACGCTGCTCGCGCTCACCTTTAGATATTCGTCGGGATCGGGAACGTCACGTTCCGCGACGTTGTGCTCACCGGCGCCAACCCAATGGCCCACGACGCCGGGGCCGAGCATGTCCGCAATAAATTCATATTCTTTGCCGTTCCAGGAAAATAAGACTGGACATGAGCTACCCCGTCGATCGATCTCGGCAATGGATTGCATTTTATCGGCGGCGAGATTGATTTCATCCTGCGGGACGCCCGTGGGCCAGAGCAGACGAACGACTTCGGCGTTTTTTTCGTCCGCCAGTCCGGCAAGAATCGTTGGCGCGTTCTGACCGAGATAGCCCGAAGCGCCCTGCACTTCCCATTTTTGATAAAGCGCACCTGCGTAGAGTTCCACTTTTGTGCCGATGCCACTTTTGTTGTCGGCAAGAGGCTTTAGGTCGATGCTCATCCAATGGTGCTGATTCCCGCCTTCGTTGTGAAGGACGATCGGTGGGCCGCCAAGCTGAGTGACGACGAGGTCGGGGCTGCCTTTGCCGCTTAAATCGGCGACGGCAATCGCCCTCGGCTGCGTGAACTTCACGGAATCGAGACTAGTCTCCTTGGTGTAATCGGCCCAGCCGCGCGCGCCGAGATTGCGCAAGAGCCTGATTTCTCCTCCACTTCTGGTTTCGCCGAGGGCGACGAGATCGAGCCAGCCGTCATTGTCGAAGTCGATGGCAGAGATGCCCCAGCCATCTAGCCAGCCGAAATCGGGAAGCGCGACTCGTTCAAGGCGCTTGCCGTCCACGTTGCGCCACAAACTGATGCCGGGCGCGCCCGCGTGCGTGAACGCGAGATCCATCCAGCCATCTTTGTTGAAGTCGAACGCGACGACGCCAACAGCGGGAGGAAGATTTTCTTTTTTGAAGTCGATGGCGTCGAGCGGCGTGAATTTTCCCTCGCGCGGATTGCGATAGATGGACGCGCCGCCTGTGCCTCCGGCGAAAACGAAGTCAATGGCGCGATCGTTGTTGAAATCAGTGGTGACTAGCCCTGCGCCCGTGGCGTCGAAGCCGAGAGCGGTTTCCGCGGAAACGTCGGTGAAAGTGCTGTTGCCGTTGTTGCGCCAGAGAAAATTGTGCGCTTTTGTTTCCGGTGTCGCAGCCGCTGCGGGTTGAATGGTGATGTAGAGATCGAGATCGCCGTCGTGGTCGTAGTCGACAAAAGTGACGCCGACGCAGCCTTTCTCGCGCCGGAGGCCAACTTTTTCGGTGACGTCGGTGAATTTTCCCGCGCCATCGTTGTGAAACAGATGCACGCCATCGTTCAGACAAACGGCGAGATCCGTGTGGCCGTCGTTGTCGAAGTCACCGGCCGCGCAACCGAAGCCGGCTGCGGTGCTCTCGAGGCCGGACTCGCTGGTGACGTCGGCAAATTTCCCCTTGCCGAGATTGTGGAGCAGTCGGCTTGTGCCACTAGTTGTGGCGCTGACGAGGAAAAGATCGGGTTTGCCGTCGCCGTCGTAGTCGAAGAAGCAGGCGCCGGTGCTTGGCCCGATTTTCGTGGTATTACCCGCGGCGGCTTGCACGATTTCAGAGATGGGCTGCGGCGCAAAGCGGACGGAAATGGCGGACGGCGCATTTTGCGCCGAGCCGCGCGGCAACTCCGCCAGAGAGAGCCGGCCTTGATCTCCGTAAGCGGCTCCGAAGGGAGAGCCAAGATGCTCGGAAGTTATTTTTTGAAATTTGGCGAGATGCTCGCGTGCAGACGCTGCATCGCCACTACGCTGATAGGCGCGCGCGAGTCCAAACTCAGCAGAGGCGTGAAACGGAAAAAGTGCGAGAGCTTTCTGGAAGGCGGCAATGGCTTGCTCGTAATGTTGAAGCTGCGATTTCAGGTAGCCGACGAAATACCAAGCGTCGGCTTCGTCCGCAATCTGCGTGACATGAGTAAACGCGGCGACGCCTTTTTCTGCGTCCCCGAGATCCTTGTAGGTCAGGCCGAGGTTGTACCAAACATAGAGGTCTTGCGGCAGTTTTTCGGCGGCCGCGGCAAGAGCCGTGCGCGCAGGTTCGAGTTTTTGCTGAGCCAGGAAAGAAATGCCGAGATTAATACGGGCAACTTCGAATTTAGGATCGGCGGCGAGAGATTGCTCAAAATACTTCTGCGCGTCAGCAGGGCGCTGCTGATTCATATAGGCGACGCCTAGAGTGTTAAGGCGATACGCTTCGGCAGGATTGGGATGAGTTGCGGGTTTCTGCGCAGCAGGCGCAGATTGCGATTGTGCGGCGCGAGAATGAAGAAGGTTCGCGGCCACGCAAAAGACAAATAAGCAAACGATGACCAGTGCAGCACGACGGAGGGAAGCTTGCATCAAGGTTTTTGTCCTTGCGCGAAGCGCGGTGAATAGCGGCTGCCGCGACGCGGAGCACTACAGATTCTGTGTGGAGCGGATGATAGCGTCAACCGTTTTTGCGGGGACGCGCGAAGCCGGCGGGTCACTTGGTTCTCCCATCTACGGAACGGCGACGAGGGGGAGCTCGACGAAGCTGGAGTCGGCCGAGGAGTGGTAGATGCGCTCGGTGGCTTTACGATAGTCGGCGGGCTTGGCCCAGAAAATGCTTTGCACGAATGTTTGCGGGTTGCGATCGTAGAGCGGGAACCAACTCGATTGGATTTGCACCATGATGCGGTGGCCGGGAAGAAAAACGTGGTTGGCGTTCGGTAGATTGAAGCGATAGAGCAGCGGCTTGTCAGACGCGATGGGCTTGGGAGTTTCCAGATTTTCGCGGTATCGGCCGCGGAAAATGTCGGCGGAAATCATCAACTGATAGCCGCCCATGTTCGCCTGGCTTGCGACTTCGTCGGGATAAACGTCGATGAGCTTGACGACCCAGTCCGAGTCAGTGCCGCTGGTCGACGCGACGATATTGGCGACAGGCTGGCCGCTGATTTTTAGCGGTGTTGTCAGGACATCGGACGTGAATACGAGCACGTCCGGGCGGCCCGAAGCTTCGCGCTGGTCGTCGACCAGCCACTGCGACCAGGTGAGTTCGGGCGTATAGCCGACGGGTTGGCTGGGACGCGCGCGAAAAGGGACCGGCTTCGCGGGATCGGAAATGTATTCGTCATATGCGGTATCGGAAGACGTCGGGGCGGTCATGCTGAGTTTCAAACCAGCTTTGAGATAAAGTGGAGTCGGTTTCGGCGCACAGCCGCTCGAGCAGCCCGCGGGCCAGGCAGGTAGCCGCCGCCAAACGTTCGTGCCAGTCTCGAACGCGGATACCGGCGCAATGTCCGCTTCGCCCGCGCCGTCCTTCAGATATTGCGCCAGGAATGGCCGCAGGATCTGCTGGCGAAAGTAGAGGCCCGTGTCGCTCCCGAATTTCAGGGCGCCGAGGGAGCTGGCGTCTTCAATTTCCTGCCCGTGATGCCACGGACCCATCACCAGAAAAACTTTATCGTTGCCCGTGTCTTTGGGCTTGATGGCTTTGTAGACGGCCATGGCGCCGTAAATGTCTTCCTGATCCCACAAGCTGTCCACGAGCATGACGGGAACTTTGAGCGGTTCTTTCGCAAGAATTTTGTCCACGGCCTGCTCCCGCCAGAACGCGTCGTAGCTGGGATGCTCGAGAATTTTGCGCCAGAAGCCCACCTGTTCGAGGCCGTGACGGCGGCCGAGCTCGCCGGCTGAGCCTGCGTCCATATAGACGTCGTAATCGTCGAAGTGATCGGTCCACCATTTGGCGGAGTTGTCGCGCGTGCCGTCCTGCTCGTAAATGTACGGCATGTTTTGCTCGCGAAACGCGCCATTGTGGAACCAGTCGTCGCCCATCCATCCGTCCACCATGGGATTCATCGGGACGGAAACTTTGAGCGCGGGATGCGGATTGACGAGCGCCATCAGCGGCGTGAAGCCGTCGTAAGATATCCCCAGGATGCCCACCTTCCCGTTGGATTCCGGAAGATTTTTCACCAGCCAGTCGATCGTGTCGTACGTGTCTGTTGCGTGATCGACGTTTGTCGGATTTAGCGGTCCATGCAGCGGCCGGTTCATCACGTAATCGCCTTCGGAGCCGTATTTGCCGCGAACATCCTGGACGACGCGGATGTAGCCGTCCTCCACGATCACGTCGGTGGCGTTGTCGTACCCCTCGAGAATCGGCCCGAGATGTGAGCTGTTGGCGTGCGAAGTAAGATCGCTGGCGTTGTAAGGGGTGCGCGTAAGAAGAATCGGCGCGTTTTTTGCGCCTTTGGGAACGAGGATGACGGTGTGGAGCTTCACGCCGTCGCGCATCGCGATCATCACCTCTCGCCGCGTGTATTCGAAGCTATCCGTAACGGGCTTCAGCTGCGCCGGCATTTCGCTAGGGAGCGTGGCGGCGGATTGCGCGAACGCCGAGGGAGAAAGCCACAACACGGCGGAAGCGGCGAGAAAACAAAGTTTCTGTCCGTACAGATTTGCAATGCTCATGAAAGATTCTCCGTTTCGGCGGAAAGGCGCGTTTGCGTTTTTGTGCCCGCGCAAGAGATCGCCAGGTTTTCGGTGGAGCGCAGGGATTATACCGGGCCGGGCGAGAGCGCGCCACCAAGCCGTCGGCGCCCTCGCCTCAGAACTCTCTGGTGGCTTGCAGAAGTGGCATGCTCCCGGCGTGCCTCCCTGTCAAGAAAGAAGCATCCCCGCCCCAGCTTCGTGCGCAAATCCCAGGAGGCAACGCGCCTTCGCGGCCGGGCGCACCAGCGCGGGCGCCTTTTGCTCGTGTGGCGAAACATTTCGACAGCCGCCCACAGCCACCTGTCATTTCGAACGGAGCGAGACGACTTTTTCTTCCCGCTTCGCTCCTGCGAAGCGGTCGGCTCGCGCAGAGAGAAATCTCTCTTCCTCTTTCGTTGGCCTGCTCCACTTCGCGCTGCCGGTGTACCGGTCGCGATTCCTGCCGCGGTTTCTCGGCGTTTGGCTCGCACTCGCCGGCTTCGCCTGGGTGCTCCTGACCCTACGGGCGCATTGTCCCCGCAATATTGCGACTAGGTGTTTACCCACTCTCAGCACGCCGCCTTCGGGGAGATAGCGTTCATGCTGTGGCTTATGATCGAGGGCGCTAGGCCGCCAGCGCTCGACGCCCCATCCTCATCGTCGACCGTCGGGTGCCCCGGGTGCCGGTTTTGCACCTCGGACTTTTGAGTTTTCCACACGTTTTCACAGCCTTATCAAATCAATTAATCCCCGCCTAACTCCTTCAAACCTCTCAATTTCCGCCATGCTCATTCGAATCCGCGCCTTCCATTCGAATGACCTACTCAGTACACCCTAAAACTAGTTGACAATTCGCCAATATCCTGCTAGCATTCCCTATGTTTCGCTCGCCAACCACCCCATCACCCTCCCCGTCACCTGTTTGTTGTCACCATTTCTCTCCCCTCAGTCTATACTCGGATAAACCTGTGCCAAGCGTGCGCACCGCTGGGGCCGGAGCGACCAATTTCCGATCATTCTTTCTAACTACTCACCACTCACCACTCGCCACGATTTCCTTTAGAATCCGCACTTACGAAAAAACCGGGAGTGGGGGGCGGTCATGGCTGGTTAACCAGAGTGGGATAGCCAATCCTGGCTGTCCTCTTCCAGTCTCAACGCTCTCACGACACGAGTCCCCACGTGCCGATAAAGTTTCACGATTCATCTCCGCTCCGCGCCTTCGCGAACCGCGCCTGCCCCGATCCGGTCGGGGCGTCTCCGCATTATCCTTTTCCCCTATTCGCTCCTCAACCTTCGACTTTCAACCGTCGTCATTTCCATCCAGCTTGACCCGAGGAGCCCGCACACATACGCTCGAACGCCTGACCATGCACAAAATAATTTTTGGGACGATTGCGGAGATCGAGGCAGGAATCCGCGCAAAGAAACTGTCGCCGGTCGAGGTTGTGGAGGCGCACCTCAAACGAGTTGCGGCTCTGCAACCGAAGCTGAATGCGTTTGTGCACCTCGATGCGGACGGCGCACGCAAGCAAGCGCGGGCGGCGGAAGCTGCGGTGATGCGCAAGGACGCAGTCGGGCCACTGCACGGCGTGCCGCTGACGATCAAGAGTTGTATCGACGTTGCGGGATGGCCGGCGGCGGCGGGATCGTTGCTGCGGAAGGACTATGTGGCGCAGGAGGATGCGCCGCTCGTCGCGAGGCTGCGTGCGGCAGGCGCGATCCTTCTCGGAAATACAAATACGCCGGAATATTTGATGGCCTACGAGACCGACAATTCTTTGAGCGGCAAGACGAGCAATCCTTGGAATTTGGAGCGTTCAGCAGGCGGGTCGAGCGGCGGCGAGGCCTCGGCGATTGCTTCCGGTTGCTCGGCAGGCGGAGTGGGAAGCGACGGCGGAGGATCGATCCGCGTGCCGGCCCATTTTTGCGGGATCTGCGGATTGAAGCCGACGCCGGGGCGTATCCCTGCGACGGGACATTTTCCGGGCGGAGGAGGCGCATTCGGCTGGATCGGAGTGGTCGGGCCAATGGCCAGGACCATTTCAGACGTGCGCGCGCTGTTTGAAGTGATGGCCGGGCCGGATGCGGGCGACGCGCTGTCCGCGCCTGTGTCGGTGCGCCAAGTTGAAGAACGCGAATTGCGCAAATTGAAAATTGGAATTTTGGAAAGCGATGCGCTTGGCAAAGCAACCGCGGAAACCACCATGGCACTTGAGCGAGCCGCAAAATCGTTGAGCGAGCAAGGATTCATCTTGGAGACGAAACGATTGCACGGGCTCGACCGAGCGATTGAATTGTGGTGGTATTTTTTTGGACCCGTGATCGCGGACTTGATTCAAAAAGGCGCGGCTGGTCGTGAAAGCGAGATGAGTCCGATGCTACGCGAATTTGTCGCGCTGGCTACGGCGGAGAGGACGTTGACTTACGACGGCGTCCTGAAAGCCTGCGGAGAGCGCGACAGTCTGCGCGCGGAAATTTTGCGGCAGATGGAAGAGTTGACGATTCTGCTATCCCCAGTTTCAGCGGGCCCGGCGTTTAGACATGGAGAAGGGAACTGGCGGAGCGGCGAGAAAGAAAATTATCGGTCCACGATGAGATATTCTCAGTGGCTGAATTTGGCGGGATTTCCGGGCACGGTTGTGCCAGTAGGAATGTCGGGCGAGGGATTGCCAATTGGCGTGCAGGTGATTGGCCGGCCTTATGAAGACGAATTGGTGCTGGCGGTTGCCGAAGCGATTGAGAAAGCCAGAGATTCGTGGAAGCCGCCGAACATTTAGGATTGCCGGGCGGCACTGCGGAGCTGAACCCCCGCGCCTACACAGACCTTGCTTCGGTTCAGGGTTGCGGCGGTTGTTTTAGTTCGGGATTGGGAACGGGCGCGCCGCCGTATTTTGCGCGCTGTTTGTTGAGGCTGGCGTTGACGAGTTTTCTGGAAGTAGCGAGTTCGGCTTGTGCTTCTTCGCGGCGTCCCAGGCGGAGAAGGACCTGGCCGCGGATGTAGTGAATATTTTGATTGTCCGGGGCGAGCTGTTCCGCGGAGTTGAGGAACGCGAGCGCTTCGCGATTTTTTCCCTGGCGCTGATAAAGGCGGCCCAACTCCAGAAGAGAGACCGGCATGCGCGGATTGTAGTGCAATGCTTTTCGGAAAAAATGTTCGGCTTCTTCGTCTTTCTGCATTTGTAGATCGAGCAAACCGAGCTGCTCGTAATTGTCCGGGAGATCCGGCTCGACAGCGATATCCTTGCGAAATTCCACTTCCGCGCGCTCGTTGTCTTGTTTCTTCATGTAAGCAACGCCAAGACTGAAATGGACGAAAGGCAAGCCGGAGTTCGCGGCGGCGGCGAGTTCCAGTTCGGAGATGGCTTTGTCGAGTTCTTCGCGATTGAGATAAGCCTTGCCGAGGATGAGATGAAACTCGGGAGTCCGGCTGCCAATTTCAACGAGGCGGCTAAGCGCCTTTTCGTCCAAATCATTCTTGCCGGCGTTGTGCGCGGCAATTCCCAGTACATAAAGATAAGTGAAATCGTTGGACATTTGCGGCCAGAGAGGCTCGAGCGCGGCGACGGCGTCGCCGTAGTGCTCCGTGAAGACGTGGCACAAGCCGAGAAGGTAGCGGGCCTGTTGAGAGTCGGGTTGATCGCGGACAACCGAGGCCAAGGGAGCCACGGCGCCGGCGTAGTCGCCGCGGTGGTAGTTGACCAAGCCGATGTTAAGGCGAATGCCCGACATTTTGGGCTCCAGCTTTTCGGCTTTCTGCAGAAGTTTAAGGGCGTGGTCCCACTGTTTTCGGCGCATGGCGATCACGCCAAGATTGGCGTACGCCGCGCCGGATTGCGGATCGACGGAGAGAACGCGGCCGAAAGCTGATTCCGCGGCAGGCAGATCGCCACTCTTAAGGGCGGCTTGGCCTTGGGCAAACCAAACAGCGGGATCAACTGAGGCAGAGCTTGCGCCGCCGGGCTGTTGAGGGACGGGACGACACGATGCGTCTAGGGCGCCGCCCGTAAACAAAGTTGTTACAGCAACAAGTAAGAGGATCGATCGAGAGAAGGCAGGGCCGATGTGGTTGGTCGAGCGCATCCTTGCGTAGTGTCCAGCAGGGGAAGGAGGAATTCAAGCGCGGAGCGTGAACGTAAACGAGGAAAGAAGGGTCAGGATGGGCCGTGTGGTTTGAACGGGCACGCCGATTTTCAGCTTGACACAAGCGCAGGAATGCTTTATTAATCCGATTTAATAAGAGAGATTGGTGCGTTTTCGAATGTCGAGTGGTGGGGGCTGTCTCTTATGAGTTGCCTTCTGCGTGCGGCAGAAACAGGGGTGCCCGCTGTAGCAGGCGTAATTGTGCCCACACCAGGCCGGTTATTCATTTTAAAAATTCCGGAGGTAGCAAAGTGAAGGGACACAGTCTTAGTTTTAATCCTTCCCATATTCTGAAAAACATGCCGAGAGCAGCGCGCCTTTTGGTCTGCGCGATGCTCGCGACGCTCTGCACTGCGTACGTTGCGAAGGCGCAGGACACGGGTTACATCAGCGGAACTGTAACGGACAAGACCGGCGCGGTGGTCGCCGGGGCAGAAGTGGTAATTTCCAGCGCGGCCGGCAGCGCGACGCACACAACAGCGACAAACGCGGACGGCGCGTACGTCGTAGCCGGATTGTCGGGCGGGTCATACAACATCGTGGTGACAGCAAAAGGATTCTCGAGGTATTCGGCGAAGAATGTCGTCTTGGACGTGGCGCAGAAGATTCGCCTGGACATTCAGCTGACCGTCGGCGCCGTCACGGAAGAAGTGACGGTGACGGGGGAGAGCGTGGCACAGGTCGAGACGCAATCCTCGGAACTTTCCTCGACGATCACCGGAAAACAAATCGATCAGTTGATGCTGAACGGCCGCAACTTCACCCAGCTGGTAACTCTAACTCCGGGCGTTATCAGCCAGACCGGCTCGGACGAAGGCAAGGTTGGCGTCTACGGAAACGTGCAGTACAGCATGAATGGCGGGCGAACGGAGTATAATAACTGGGAACTAGACGGTGGCGATAACATGGACAACGGCAGCAATGCCACCCTCAATGTCTACCCCAATCCAGAGGCCATCGCCGAGTTCAAGGTATTGACTTCCAACTACGGAGCGCAATATGGCCGCAACGGATCGGGCACTGTAGAGGTAGAGACCAAGAGCGGCGGCAGTTCCTTCCACGGCAGCGCCTTCGAGTATCTGCGAAATGATTTCTTCAATGCGAAGTCCTGGGCGGAAGGAGCCGATCCAACTGCAAAAAAGGCATCGTATAAGAAGCACGATTACGGCTACACCATCGGCGGACCGATTTTTATCCCGCACCATTATAATTCGGACAAAAAGAAGACTTTCTTCTTTTTCTCCGAAGAGTGGAGGAAGGAAAGCAATACCTCCTCGGCCCCTTCGTCAGACGTATCGACGACTCCGAATGTTCCTTCGGATGCGGAGCGAGGCGGAGATTTCAGTGATCTGTGTCCGGATCCCCTCGGCAGTTTCAACGATTGTCCGCACTTGGTCAATAGCACCGCCCGTTTTCCCGGCAACAAAATAACGCCGACTGCCGTTGGGACTGACCTGCTGGCACTGATTCCCAAAGCCATTCCCGGCTTTACGATAGGTGGCTTCCCCGCATTCCAACAGACGATCTCGACGCCCACCACGTGGCGCGAAGAACTAATCCGAGTGGACCACAATCTCACCGACAACTATCGTTTGACCTTCCGTTATATCCACGACTCCTGGCAAACGGTCGTGCCGAGTCCGTTGTGGGGTAATGGAACTACGAATTTTCAGAACGTCACGACAACATTTGTGGGTCCAGGCTCAAGTTTTGTGGCTCGCTTAAACGCCAATATTTCGCCGACACTCCTCAATGAATTCGTAGCAAGTTATACGGGGGATCATATTTTCCTGACCACCGGGGGGCCTGTGGGGCTACCTTCCGGCTTCGCCATGGGTTCGATTTTCAACAATGGTTTCGGAGGAAAGATTCCAGCTATCGATATAGGTAGCAACAACGCATACGGCGGTGGCTTCGGGCAAGACAGCGGTTATTTTCCGTGGCATAACGCCAACCCGACTTACACCTATCGCGACAACATGACCAAGATTATCGGTCAGCATACCCTGCAATTTGGTGCTTACATCGTGTTCGCGCAGAAGAACGAAGCGAACTCGCCCAACGTCCAGGGCATTCTGACCTTTGACTCTGGCGACGCGGCAGTCACGACGGGCAACGCCTTTGCGGATCTGCTATTGGGAAACGTCGCGAGTTACCAGCAGTGGAGCGCAGAACGGCAATATTATGACCGTTACAGGATCGTCGAGCCGTACTTCCAGGACGACTGGCGTATCACCAAGCGCCTCACACTGAATCTAGGCTTACGGGTAAGTCTGTTTGGGACCTATCGCGAGCGCTACAGGCAAGCCTTCAACTTCAATCCCAGCGCTTTCAACACGGCCAACGAGCCCGGCTTTAACGCGGATGGTTCGTTAAACACGGGCTCTGGGACTGGCAGTCCGCTGAACGGATTCGTCCAGTGTGGAGGTGCGGGCGGGACGTTGCCGCTTGTCCCCGGATCAGCTTTCCCGACAGTCAGCATCGGATCTTCCTCGAACGCTGGCTGCCTAAGTGGACATCTTTTCAACCCCGCCCCGCGTATCGGTTTCGCGTTTGATCCCAAGGGCGATGGCAAGATGGCCATTCGCGGCGGCTACGGCATTTTTTACGAGCACACCAACGGTAACGAAGGCAACACCGAATCGCTGGAAGGCTCCGCGCCACTAGTTCTCTCGGCCACGCAGTCTAACGTCATCGGTTACCAGAATATCGGAGCAGGCGGTGGCACGATCCCATTTTTTCCGCTGACGGTGGTTTCCATACCAAACAAGGCGATTTGGCCCTATATCCAACAATGGAACTTGGGTGTCCAGAAGGAAATGCCCTACCACTTCGTACTTTCCGCCGCGTACGTCGGAAGCAAAGGCACTCATCTGACCTTGCTAAGCAATGCCAACCAACTTCTGCCGGTGGTTGCTTCCGCGAATCCTTACTCGGCGGGGGAACCGATCGTTACCGCAGGCGACCCGAACGGCACAGGGCTGCCGGTTAACACCGTATGTCCTGATTCCAGCTTGCTGGGGGGAACTGTAAATGGCGCGCCGGTTTCCGGCCAGGTCGCCCGCAACCTTGCTGTCGCATGCGGGACGGTTTCGAGTGTTTCTGCAGTGCGGACCGCATTCCCTGGATTCAACAATATCAACACACTCAGGGACGAAGCGAATTCGATCTATCATTCATTGCAAGTAGGAGTACAGCGCACGGTGGGCGATCTCACGATGAGCTTGGCCTACACGTACAGCCACTCTATAGATGATTCTTCGGATCGGAGCGACACGGCGTTCGTGAACGCCTACAACTTTGCCGCCAATCGGGCCAGCTCGAACTTCGATCTGCGCCATAACTTTGCTATCAGCTATGTCTACGCTTTACCTATCTTTAAGGGCAGTGGGTTCTCCCATACGCTCCTGGGTGGCTGGCAGATTTCGGGCATCACCGTTGCGCAGACTGGCACGCCATTCAGCGTTACCACCAACGGCCTAAATTCTTTCGGCGACAATGCTGGCGTCGGAAATGGAACGGGCACCGGTTCTCGGCCTGATTTGGTGGGCAACCCCAAGTCCGGCTTCACTGCAAATCAGGACTCCTCCCAGCGGGGGCCACTCGCTTACAACCCAGCGGCTTACGCCGTTCCAAGGGGCCTTACCTTCGGCGACGTCGGCCGCAACACACTTAATTTGCCCGGCCGACTCAACTTCGACTTCGGCCTCTTCAAGAGGTTTCCGATTAGCGAGAGGGCCGGATTCGACTTCCGGTGGGAGAACTTTAACCTCTTCAATCACACGCAGTTCAACAGCGTTAACGCAGACTTTGGTCCGAGTGACTTTCTGCATCTGACCAACACGCATGACGGGCGGCGGATGCAGCTCGGTCTAAGGTTCTATTTTTAACAAGGCCTGTAAAAACGAAGGCGGCGCTTTTTTCCTGAGCGCCGCCTTTTTTTCTGATTACGGCCATCACTTTTTTGTATACTCGCTCCGGCTATTAAGGAGGAGTGAAGAACGCCATGAAACGACGAACCTTTATTGAAACATCCGTTGCAGCAGCGGCGCTGTATGCGGCACGCCCGTCGTGGGCCGCTGAACGCACTCACGAGATCAAGAGGGTGGGTTTACAGCTGTACACCGTCCGCTCGGAGATGCCGAAGGATTTTGAAGGAACGATCGCCAAGGTCGCTGAGACAGGCTACAAAGAGGTGGAATTCGCGGGGTACTTCAAGCACTCGCCAAAAGATGTCCGGGCCGTGGTCGACAAGAACGGTCTCACGGCGCCCTCAGCGCACATCGCCTACGATGTCGTGGAGAAGGAGTGGCCGGAGACGCTCGAAGCGGCACACGTCGTCGGACACAAATATATTGTCTGCCCGTGGATTGACGAGAAGCAGCGAACCGCGGATGGCTGGAAGCGCGCCGCGGAACTTTTCAATAAGGCAGGAGAAGCCAGCGAGAAGGCGGGAATCCAGTTCTGCTATCACAATCACTCTTTCGAGTTCTCACCCGTCGAAGGCCTCGGCGGGAAACTTGCCTACGACTATCTGCTGGCGGAAACGAATCCCAAATTCGTGAAAATGGAAATGGATTTGTGCTGGATCAGCGTCGCTGGGAAAGACCCCGTAAGCTATTTCGATAAGCATCCGGGGCGCTTTCCGCTTGTTCATGTAAAGGATTATGTGAACGACCCCAACGCGACGAGCAGCTACGCCGGAGCGACAGGCTCTGTAGTCTTCAAGGGCCGCCTGGCCGACGTTGGAAAGGGAACCATCGACTGGAAGCGGATCTTCGAGCATTCGGAAAAGGCGGGCATCAAGCATTATTTCGTGGAGAATGACGACGCGAAAGAGCCGTTCGAGGACATCAAGACGAGTTACGACTATCTTGCGGCACTGCGCTTCTAGTTTGGACGAATCGGAACTGGGGGGACATCATGCGCAAAGCAGGCACAGCGCTGGCTTGCGTATTGGTTAGCGGTTTTCTGTTGCTCGCCGCGCGGAGGCAGACGCCCGCATGGAAACAGCTTTTTAATGGCAAGGACTTGACGGGCTGGAAGCACGTCGGGCCGGGCGACATGACGGTTGAAGAAGGCCTAATCCGAACGCACGGCGGCATGGGACTACTCTATTGGACGGGCGGCAAGATGGGCAATTGCCGGATTCGCGTGGTCTATAAGATGCGCGATTTCAATGACAATTCGGGCGTGTTCATTCGTATTCCAATCGAGCCCCGGGAAGCATGGATGCCCGTGAACTACGGGTATGAAGTGCAGATCGACAATCATCCGGAGACCTCGAAGGAAGACGAGTATCACGTCACAGGAACGCTCTATTCGCTGACCAAGCCGCTCGCGATGCCAGGCAAACCGGGGCCGGAGTGGAACACGATGGAGATTACGCTCGATGGCCCGCACACCGTTGTAGTTCTGAACGACGTAAAAGTCACCGATTACACCGAAGGCCAGCCTGTTCCCGAGCGGAAGTTTGATTTCGAGCCGCAGCGGGGCAGGCGGCCGGATGACGGCTATATCGGTCTGCAAAATCATAGCGACAACGACATCGTGTTCTTCAAAGAAGTTAGCTTACAGCCCTTGAAGTAAGGGTTGCGGGAAGCCGCTGGGCAAAATCGAATCAGGAGGATGAGATGAGCATGAACCTTTTTTCACGCCGCAAGTTTTTGCGGAGCACCGCCGGGGCGACGGGGGCACTGGCGGCGGCTCCCAGCATCTTTCTGAAGCCTGAGTACATTCCTTCCGCGCTGGAAGCGGTGGCGCCGAGCGATCGTGTGCGATTCGGGATCATTGGCATTGGGATGCAGGGTTCGGGATTGCTGACGAACGCCATTCAACTGCCTGGGGTTGAATGTGTTGCGGCGTGCGATCTGTACGACGGACGGCATCTGCTCGCGCGGGAGATTGTGGGCAAGAACATACCGGTGACGCGGCGCTATCACGAGTTGCTGGAGAACAAGGAGATTGATTGCCTCATCGCCGCGGTGCCCGATCACTGGCACAAACAAGTGGTCGTGGACGCGGTCAGTGCCGGGAAAGACATTTACTGCGAGAAGCCGATGTCGCATTCCGCGGAGGACGGACTGGCGATGGTGGCGGCCGCGCAGAAGACGGGACGCATCGTGCAGATCGGATCGCAGCGAGTGAGTTCCGTGATTTGCGCGAAAGCCAAAGAAATGATTGCACAGGGGATCATCGGGACACTGACGCTGGTGGAGGGTTCTTTGGGACGCAACGATCCTACTGGAGCGTGGGAGTACCCGCCGCCACCGGATCTTTCTCCTGCAAATTTGGATTGGGACACGTGGCAGGGGACTGTGCCTAAGGTGCCTTTCAATCCGAAGATTTTTGCCCGGTGGCGCTGCTGGAAGGAATACGGAACGGGACTTGCGGGCGATTTGCTAGTGCATCTCGTCAGCGGCATGAATTTCATGCTGGGGTGGAATGCTCCGCCGAAAAAAGCGATGGCGCTGGGGGCTATCCTGCGCTTTCCGGATGGACGAAACATGCCGGACGTGCATGCGACGCTATTTGATTATGGAAGCGCGCCGGTATATCTGCGGCTGAATCTTGGCTGCGAGACTCCGGAGATTTATCGCTTCCAGGGATCGAAGGGAATTCTGGAAGTCACGGAATTTGCGATCAACTACTATCCGCAGACGGGCGAAGATACCGGGCCGAGCTACTATACCTCTGGCTATCCGCAAAAGATGCGGGAGGAGTATGTTGCGGAATGGCATAAGGAGCACGATCCAGTTCCCGGCAAAGAACCTACGCTGGAAGGTTTCACGTATCGCGGCGACTCCTGGGATGACGAGAAACCGCACCTGTGGAGATACTTCCAGGCCGTGAAGAGCCGTCAGCCGGTGACGGAGGACGCGGTGTTTGGAAATAACGCCGCGCTGGCTTGCCATATGGCCAACCAATCCTATTTCCGTCTGAGTGCGGTTACGTGGGACGCGGCGTCCGGCACGATTAAGTCGGCGTAGCAGGACGGATCAGCCCATCTGTATTCGGCACTTAAGAATGATTGAGACACGCCAAATATAAAGTTGTGCGGGTCGATGAGAAAACCGGCAGCAGGGCTGCCGCACTCCGAATCGCTACTTCGCAACATTATGCGGGACTCAGCAGTTGAAGACGGTGGCGCCTCTTCCAAGCAGTTTTGAGGCGCCACTTCTTTTTGCCTTGCGGATTGTCCGGCTGGCACTCCCCGACAAGGTCAAAACAACGGCGGTCGCAATCCACAAGGGCCGGCAAGCGGACTGTCCATTAGGACAGTGTTGCGTGAGCCACAGAGCAACTTCCCGGAATTGCCGGGGTTTTATAATCAGGGTATTCCACCGAGGAGCGTGGCAAATGCGAAAGATTCACTTTATTACCCTGTTTTTGTTCGCAGCGCTGATGTTGGCTCTGCCAGCCGGATCATCCGCGCAGGTTAGCGTTGGCGTTGCGGTGCACATCGGTCCGCCGGCGTTGCCGGTATATGAGCAGCCGATCTGCCCTGGTCCGGGCTATCTTTGGACGCCAGGATACTGGGCCTATGGGCCGGATGGTTATTACTGGGTGCCGGGAACATGGGTGATGGCGCCCGAAGTTGGATTTCTCTGGACGCCGGGATATTGGGGCTGGGGCGGCGGCGGATATATCTGGCACGCTGGTTATTGGGGTCCGCACGTGGGATTCTACGGCGGAATTAATTATGGATTTGGCTACACCGGCGTCGGGTTCGTCGGTGGACGCTGGGAGCATGGCCATTTCGCGTACAACACCGCGGTGATGCGGGTCAATACGCGCGAAATTCACAATACCTACGTGGACCGCACGGTCATTCGAAACGTGACCGTGAATCGCGTGAGCTATAACGGCGGGAGAGGCGGACTCAACGCCCGGCCAAACGAGCGGGAAAGAGAGTTCGAGCACGAGCGTCACTTCGCGCCGACATCCATGCAGACGCAGCACGAGCATTTCGCAAGTTCGAATCGCGAGCTGCGCGCCTCAGAAAATCATGGGAGGCCGGCTATCGCAGCTACGGCGAGGCCTGGTGAATTTAAAGGTCACGAAATCGGCGGGGCTCGGGACCATTCGCGCAACGATTCGCCACACGGCGGGAACGCGCATCTGAACAACGCGGCGGAATTCCACAAAACGGATCGTCCGCCTTCCCGCGGGGGAAACGCTGAGCACAACGCTCCGCGCGTAAATCACGCTGATAACGCGCCGAGGAATCAGCCGCATTCAGAGGGCAGACCGCATGCGGAAAGCAGGCCGCCTGTCGGCGAGCGTCACGAGGGCGGCGGTGGGAAACCCCACAAAGGGTAAGCGAGATACGGAAACAGAGGCGTTCGAGAAATGTCGTCCGCGCCGGAGAGCTTTAAGTTATGCCTCCGGCAGCGGAGGGCAGCCGGGGAATTCGCGCAAAGAAGTGTTTCCAATATATTGCAAATCCGCGATGCCGATTTTGCTGGTATAGAAGCCATCGCAAGTCATCTTGCGCAAGAAGGCAAAGAAAGCCACGCCCTGGGTCAGGGCTAGATCCTGCTTGGCGTTCTTCCGGAAGGCGATCAAGTCCAGCACTTCTTTGCGTTGTGCCGGAGTGCAATCCAAAAATGGATTGGAGTAGCGATCGGAGCAGAAACCGTCCAGCCACATGAGCCCGCCGCCTAGTTGGAGCTGATACTCCTCATTTTCGCTGGTAAGCAGGTCGATAAATTCCGGCGCGCCGGCTTCCACGGCTCCGCCGGATTTGTCGTCCTTGGGGATAATCGTGTCGCACAGCGCGGTGAGAGTCTCGTATTGGTGCGGCGAAAAATATTTCGGGTTGTATCTCCCCGTGGATGAGGCGGATTTTTCAGTGTGAACCAGTTGGTGTGCGTATTCCGCGGCTTGCGCGGGGATCACCTGCAGGACCGAACCGCCGACGGCGCCAAGTGCCAGCGTTCTGAGGATGTCACGTCGCGATACGGAATTCTCATTCATATCTGTATCTCCCAATGGGTCTAGTGCAGATGCCGGCGTCGTTACAAGTTCCCCTTCTTGGCCTCGTCGAGCAGATAGCCGGACGCGCGCCAAGCCAGCGCCATGATCGTGAGAGTTGGATTTTTATCCGGGTTGGTGACCAGTGGAGCGCCATCCATGACGAAAACATTTTTCACGTCGTGCGACTGGCAAAAGCCGTTTAGCACGGAGGATTTGGGATCGGCGCCCATGCGCGCTGTGCCAACCTCGTGGATGATTTTTCCGCCAGCCTCGATGCCGAAGGGATACTGGCCATGGATGGAAGTCTTGGTCATGTATTGGCCGCCGGCTGCCTCGATGATGGCACGGAAGGTTTCCTGCATGTCTTTGGCCTGGCGGAGTTCGTAGTCGCTCCACTTGAAATGGAACCGCAGAACGGGAATGCCCCACTTGTCGACAACGTTGGGGTCAATCTCGCAGTAGGTATCCGGATTGGGAATCATTTCGCCGCGGCCAGCGAGACCGATGCCGGTGCCGTACGTTTCTCTGGCGCGCTTTTTCAGGCTGGCGCCGTAACCTTCCTCTTCGTGCAAAAGATGATTGAAGGTGCCGACGCCGGGCATATTACGGCCGCCGCCAAATTCGATATGATAGCCGCGGGGAAAATCATTTTTGCGGTCGAATTTCCACCAGGGAATGTACATGTGCATTCCGCCGACGCCGTCGTGATTGTGGGGAGGCATTTTTTCGAGCTGCGGAATAATTCCCCAGCCATCGCTGCCGACGGAATCCGTCAGATATCTGCCAACAACGCCGGAAGAATTGGCAAGGCCGTCTGGAAATTGGGAGGACCTGGAATTCAAAAGCAAACGCGCGGACTCGCAGGCGCTTGCCGCGAGAACAACGGCACGAGCGTTCACTCGTTTTTCTGTGCGCGTGGCCTTGTCGATGTAGGAGACGCCAGAAGCCTTGCCATCCTTGCCAAGAATGACTTCGCGAGCCATCGCGCCGGTGATCATGGTGAGCTTGCCGGTTTTCATCGCCGGGGGAATCATCACCTGGCTGGAACTGAAGTTTGAGGCGGTGACGCAGCCGCGGCCGCACTGGCCGCAATAATGGCAGGGCAGCCGGCCATTCACGGAGCGCGTCAGAATGGCAAGCCGCGAAGGAATGCAAGTAATCCCGATCTTGTCGCAGGCTTTCTTGACGATCAGATCGGTGCAGCGGGGAATCGGAGGAGGCAAAAACACGCCGTCGGGAGCGCTCGAGACGTTTTCGCGCGTGCCGAAGACACCGATGTAGGACTCCACTTTGTCGTAATAAGGCGCGAGGTCATCGTAGGTAATCGGCCAATCGTCGCCCAGGCCGTCGCGCGTGCCCGATTTAAAATCGATTGGCGCGAAGCGCAGAGCGATGCGCCCCCAATGATTCGTCCGGCCGCCGACAATCCGCGAACGAAACCATTCGAAGTTTGCGCCTGGGGCGGACGTGTAAGGTTCGCCGTCGATATTCCAGGCCCCGTTAGGAGCCAGGAATTCACTAAAATTTTCCGAGGCGTGGCCCCCGATACCGGCGCCCCGATGCGGCAGTTCATACGGCCACGTGAACATCTTGAAATCTTTTTCGGGATTGACCGGCGGGCCGGCTTCGAGCAAGGCCACGCTGAGGCCGCCTTCTGTAAGAATTTTGGCGGCAGTGCCGCCTCCAGCGCCGGATCCAATGACGCATACGTCATACATTTTCGGCGAGCGAATCACTTGGGACATTTCGTAGACCCCTGACTACAGTTCGTTTCTTTTCATCCGAGAAACTGCGAAATCGCAAGCTCGAGCCGTCAAGGCCATGTAAGTCAGCGAAGGATTGACGCACGAACTCGAAACCATGGAAGCTCCGTCGGGAAGGAAAAGATTTTTCACGTCGTGCGCCTGATTGTGCTCGTTCAGGACCGAGGTTTTGGGATCGCGGCCCATGCGTGCCGTCCCCATTTCGTGTATTCCGAGCCCGGGGCTGGAAATTTCCTGACGAACGGAAATATTCTTCGCGCCCGCGGCGGCCAGCATTTCCGCGGCCTGCACCGCGATGTCCTTCGACATCGTATGCTCGTTCTCGCCCCAGGCGCAGTGAATGGTGAGCGTGGGAATGCCCCAGGCATCGAGCTTGTCCTTGTTTATTTCGACGTAGTTCTTGTGATTGGGCAGGCACTCGCCAAACCCGCCCATGCCCATCCGCCACGGCCCGGGCTTCTTTAGCGCATTCTTGAAGTCCGCGCCAAAACCGGGCATGGACATGCCGCGCGTCCAGCCATCGCGGCTTCCTCCGCCCTGGTAACCGTAGCCGCGGATAAAATCCCGTTGTTTGGATTTTACGTTGCGGAAGCGGGGAATATAAATTCCATTCGGGCGATTGCCGAAGGGCATTTTGTCTTCATGGCCGGGCATGGTTCCGCTCGCGCCCGCGCCCATGTGGTGGTCCATGAGGTTGTGGCCGAGTTCACCGCTGCTGTTCGCGAGTCCATTGGGCATGTCCGGGGTCGCGGAGTTCAGCAGCAGGCGCGTGGATTCAAGAGTAGAACAGCAAATGAAAAAGATCCGAGCTTTGAATTCAAGCTCATTTTTCGTCTGGGCGTCAATGACGTTGGCACTCGTCACTCGGCCGGTCTTGGAATCATAACTGAGGTTTCGAACGACGCTGTAGGGCCGAAGCGTGAGCCGCCCGGTTTTCTGCGCCGCCGGCAAAGTTGAATTCAGGCTGCTGAAATAGGATTGCGTAATGCAGCCGCGGTGGCAGATGCCGCAGTAGTGGCAAGCGGCGCGCCCTTTATGCGTACGCGTAAGCACGGCAGCGCGGCCAATGGTCATCATGCGGTCATCAAAGTGTTTGGCAAGCGCGTCGCGGAAATCATGCTCGACGCAGGTCATTTCCATTGGGGGCAGAAATTTCCCGTCCGGCAACTGCGGCAGCCCTTCAGCTTGACCGCTGATCCCGGCGAACTCCTCGACGTAGTCATACCAGGGCGCGATGTCGGCGTAGCGGATTGGCCAGTCGACGGCGATTCCATCTTTCGAGTTGGCTTCGAAATCAAGATCGCTCCAGCGGTAGCTCTGGCGTCCCCACGTGATCGATTTTCCGCCCACTTGGCGTCCGCGAATCCATGAGAAGTGTTTGCCTTCCTCGCAGGTATAGGGATTTTCAACATCGCTGACGAAGAATTTGTGGGAGTATTCGTCGCACGCGTAATAGCACTCGCGTTGGATGGGCTGGGTTTTCTCGCGCTCGGCGCGGTTGTCCCAGTCCCGGTATTTCAGCTCCCATACCGGAACGTGCTCGACGTAGTCTTTCTCCGGAACGATGGTGCGCCCGGCTTCGAGTAGAAGGACGTTGAGTCCCTTCTCGGTGAGCTCTTTCGCCGCCCAACCGCCCGTAATTCCTGAACCTATGACTATTGCATCGTAGACCGGTGTTGCCATTGGGGCTCCCTTTGATTAAGCGTCACCAAGACTCGAACCAACCGGGACGCAGCCATGCTGCGCACCCGGGATGATCTGGAGTTTCAATTCCTGAGTAAATCCAATTTCGGAGGTGTAATAGCCGTGAAGCGTGATGCCCTTGAAAATTTTCCAGAAATTTCCATGCAACTGCGTGTCGCGCTCGCGGCCCATCTCCGGCCCGCGAGGTTCGCGCGTGTGCTCGGCCATTGCGGCGTCATCCATGGAGCGCAGAAGTGCGGATTGCTGTGCGGGTGAAGCATCAACGAAATCTTTTCCGAAAAGATCGTTGCTCTGTTTGTCGACGCCGGCAAGGCCGGTGAGGAAATTGGCGCGCTCTTCCTCGGTGGCCCATTCCGTGAGAATCAAGTCGATGAATTCGTTGACCAGCGCGCCTTTGGCGCCCGGCGTATCGGTCGCGGGGACAATCAGGTCAGTCATGGCAACAACGGTCGCGTTCTGATGAGCATTGAGAGTTCTGAGCGCATAGCCCGCAGCGGGATGAGCCGCGCGAAAGAATGCGAAGGCCTCTGGTGTGAGAGTTGGCAGCACAGCTCCGGTTACCAAAAGTCTGAGTGCGTCACGCCGTTGCATAGGACCTCCGTGAATGCGATTCGTTCGAGGATTGTTTGCGCTGCGCCGCGCCGAATTTCAAAGCCGTTTCACGCGCGGCTCTGAGTGCCGCGACGGGTTCGCTTGTGGGCAAGAACTCCATGGCCACGTAGCGGTCATAGCCGAGCTCGCCGAGCTTGCGATAAATATTCGGATAATGGATCTCGCCCGTTCCGGGCTCATGACGGCCCGGCACATCGGCGACGTGCACCAGCCCGATCAGGTCCATGTTTTTCCCGAGCTTCGCGATCAGATTACCCTCGGCGATCTGTTCATGAAAGAAATCGTACAAAAACTTGACGTGAGGATTGCCGACGGTACGAACAATTTCAAAGCCATCGGCGGACGAAGTCAAAAAGTATTTTGGATTTTCTTCCGGGTCAATGTTTTCCACCAAGAGTTCGATGCCATTTTGAGCCGCGATGTCTCCCCCGCGCTTCAGAGTTTCGAGGCAATTCGCGCGCATGGCAAGTGGAGATAAGCCGGGGACTGCGTTTCCAGTTTGAAGAACGAGGCGAGTGCATTCGAGTTCCTTCATCGTGGTGATAAATTCGCGAACGTTTTGCAAGAATGCGTCGCGGTCTCCCGCGTCGGCCAAGGTGTGCCAGACACCGGCAGTAGCGTCGAACTCGAGGCCAAGCTCCTGTTTTTTGCGCCGGGCAGCGCCGAAGTCTTGCTTCGTCCAGCCTTTGAACTCGTCGACAAGCTCGACCGCGTGAAAACCTGCTTCAGCGATTTTATCCAGACGCTCTGCAAACGGCTGTCCGCGAAAGACTGTCCAGAGCATAACGGAAAGCTTGAACGGGGCAACGCCGCCGCCACCGTCTTTGCCTTGGGTGCTTTGGGCAAGGGGCATCGCCGAGGTCAAGCTCCCGGCGGCGGCTCCCGCGGCCACTCCGGCAATGCTGCGCCCGAATTCGCGACGATTCATCATCCTTATCCTTCCAGAATTTCCTTACGCACGTTTTTCAGGACATAAGCGGCTCGTTCAACGCCCACTTCTCCGGAAAGAATGGGGTCTTCATTCTCGATGCTCAGGATGCCTTCATAGCCGACATCCATATACGCTTGCACGACAGACTTCCACAAACTTGCGCTGTGCCCATAGCCCACGGCACGAAAGGTTTCCGAGGCCATCCCGAGGTCACTGGTATCGAATGCGAAATTTAGCACGCCATACTTCGCGAGGTTATCCGGAAAAAATACGGTGTCCTTCATGTGTGCGTGATAGAGCATGCCTTGTTTGCCTAGAAAATGAATCACTTCGACGGGGTCGCAGCCCTGCCAGAACAGATGGCTCAAGTCGCAGTTTGCGCCGATCTCCTCACCGACGGCTTCGCGGAGTTTGAGAAGTGTTCGCGGATTGTAGACAACGAAGTTGGGAGTCATCTCGAACGCTAGCCGGTGAACTCCGTGGTCGCGCGCGAATTTTGCGGCTTCCTTCCAATAGGGAATGACTTTCTCTTTCCACTGCCAATCCTGCATTTGCGCGTACTCGGGAGGCCATCGATAGGTGATCCAGTTCGGCTGCACGTCCGAAGGCGAGCCTCCGGGGCAACCGGAAAAGCCGACGATAACTTTCACACCGAGCCGTTCCGCAAGAAGGACTGTTTTACGAAAACTTTCCGCGTCGCGGGCGGCGTGTTTCAAATCAGGATGGATTGGATTTCCATGGCAGCTTAGCGTAGCCACTTGAATGCCGCGATCTTCAAATTTCTTCCGCCAGGCCTTAGCCTTCGCGGGATCGGCAAGAAGCTCATCGACCGGGCAATGGTGAGAACCGGGGTAGCCACCAGTACCGATCTCCATCGCTTCCAGGCCAAGCGCGCTAACCTTATCCAGCATCTCGTCGAGCGAAAGCTTTTCGTAAACAGGGTCGAACACGCCAATGGGAATTTTGCGCTGCGCTGCGGGTGGAGTTACGAAGCGTTTTCTCGACCCAGTTTCGGCACCCGAAAAAGATCCCCTCACATCGGCTCCCCCCGGAACAGCGGCGGCCAGAAGGCCTCCGCCGGTTGCGGCAAGAAATTGCCTGCGATCAACCGATTTACCTGCGCGCGAGCCTTCCATCCCTGCCCCTCCAAGATGCACCCGTTTCATCCCTGCCATGAACGACCGGCGGCATTATACGCCTCCTGAGCCGAGGTGGAAGTCACAAAATCGTTTTAGTGGCGACGAACGACGGGGATGGGCTCAAGAAAATGGAGCGCACGCCCCAGGTGCTGGCCGGGCCGGTTAACATTGCGAGATTTTCGAGTTACGGCTTCTTGCGGGTAAGCACGTCCAAGGCTGGGATGGAAACGGGAACAGTCAGCACACGTTCCGGAGGCATCTTCCGATTTTGCAGGGCGTCGACAAGCATCTCTATGGCCTGGCCGGTATTCGGAGGAACAAACACAGTTGCGGCGAGCAACCCGCTGCGCACCCAGGCTTGACCGGTTTTCGGCAGGCCGTCGCAACCTGTGAACGGGAGCTTGAGCCATCTTTCGCGCTCGTCCTCATTCGGCAATTCTTTAAAGGCATCCCTTGCGCCCATGGCCATGGAGTCATCTTGCGCGGCAATGAGGTCGATGGCAGCTCTCTGCGAGGTTGTCAGTTTGAGCCAAGAGCGCACCGAGCGTTGCGCGCTTTCCAGAGTCCACTGCGCCTTGAGCGTGATGACCTGAATGTTCGTAGGCTTGGTTTCCTGCATTCCAGCGGTTCGTTCTTTGGCCGCGGAATTTTCTGAAGGACCCTGGATATAGAGAACCGAGCCTCCGCCTCGGAGCAGCGCCGCCATCTGGCGCCCCTGAATGCGGCCGATCTCGGCGTGGTCCGAGCTAATGGCGAAAAGCGGAGCGGACGATGTTCTGCGGAGTTCCTCAACATAAATTGCATCACGATTGAGAACCACCCAACCGATTCCGGCCGTGGCGGCTGCGCGCGCCACCTGGGGCAATGCGGTGCCTCCGACAGGTTCAAAAATGATGGCGTCCGGCCGCAAATCCTTCGGCGATTGGACGGCCTTCAAGATTTGCGTGCTCTGATTGATGGCGTCGTTCTGCGCGTGGAGGATCTGCACGTCCACGCCTGTCTTTCGCGCGGCTTGCTCGGCGGATTCCGACTGTTCGATCTGGTAGTCGTTATCGTCGGTCGTTAGAGAAACCAGGAATCTAAGCTTTTTCATCTTGTCTCGGAGTGGGTGTTCCTATTCCAACATAAAGAACGCCATCAAAGTTCAGAGCCTAATGGATTCGTGCCCAGGCTGTCATCAGTAGGGAGCTGGTGACGTTCGCTTATGCGATAACTTGGTGCTAACGCTTTGCGAACTCATCGAGTGCCGCGCTTAATCGTTCGAGGCCGGCTTTCAGTGTGGCAGTATCGCTGCCTATACCAATGCGGAAATGCCGCGGCATTTCAAAGAATGCACCCGGAACAACGGTCGTCTCGTACTTTTCATTTAATAGATTGAAAAAAGTCTCCGGATCGCCGTGAGCGAGGCGTGGGAAAACGACTGTACCTGCCGGCGGACGGAAGCATTCGAGGTCATGCCGCGAATCGAGAAACGCGTCGAGTATCGTGCGATTAGTGGCCAGGAGCGACCGAGCGCGCTCTCGGAAATGTTCCAGATGATCGAACGCCATCACAGACATTCTCTCGGCGGGGTGCGCCGCGACTGCTCCGAACAAATCATTGAGTAGCCACATGCGCTTGGCCAGTGCCTGGGAGGCCAGGATCCAGCCGCAGCGCAGCCCGCTCAATCCAAAAACTTTTGTGAGACTGTTGGTGACGATGAATGGGTTCCCGCCAGCAGACGCCAAGGACTGGCCGAGCGGAAATGAATAGGGCGAACCGCGGTCGAAAAGCATTTCGAGGTAGACCTCATCCACAAGCACGTGGGCACCGATCCGGTTCGCCATTTCACCAATCGCGCGCAGCGTCGCCTCGGGAATTAGGGCGCCGCTCGGATTGTGCAAATTACTCAGCACAATCAGGCGCGTTTCGCGAGTGATGGTTCGTTCAAGTTCCGCCGGCTCAAGCGCGAATCCGGTCTCAAATCGCCGTGGAACGCGCTTGACCCGCGCTCCCAAGTATTCCGCAACATCGAGCAGTGGGCCGTAAACAGGCTGCTCGATAATCACCTCGTCGCCGGGCTCGAGGACGGCGGCCATTGCCAAGTGGTTCGCCATTGACGTGCCGGTGGCCGCGACGACGCATTCCTCAGGCACGAAGTTGTGGAGTGCCAGCCGCTGCTGCAACGGCGCGTAGCCGTAACCACCGGGCGCGGTGACTTCGAGCTGCTCGAGGTCTAGCGGGAACTCCGCCAGGGGGACGCCAATCAACCCACTGGTCGCCAAATTAAAACGAGCATGCGACCGCGTCTTGGCCCATTCCATGTACACCGAACGTTTTGTGCGTGCGGCCCCGGTCATGTTTCGCCTTCCAGCTTGTTTCTCTCGCGCCATAGAAAATATGCGGGCAATCCCGCAATTGCAATGGCAAGCCCGATGAACGAACGTTTGGGATCGTGGGCGAACGTGCTCACAACTACAATCCATTCCGCGGCGATGAATAATAAGGTGGTCCACGGATGTCCGGGCACGCGGAACTCGATCGCTGACGAGCCTGAATCGGCAGCACGACGCCGCAGCACCAGCAGGCACACCGCCGTCAGGCCAAAGAACATGGAATCCATCGCCACGACGTAGTTGACGACTTGCGAGTAAGTTCCCGTGAGCGCGATGACGATGGCCCAAACGCCCTGCAACAGGATGGCGACAACCGGAACGCGGGTGCGCGGATCGATCCAGGCCACACCGCGGAAAAAAACGCGGTCTTCTGCCATCGCAAAATAGACGCGAGGGGCCGTCAACATGGATTGCCCCAGGAAGCCGAACGCGGACAATGCAATTCCAGCAGCGATTAACGAACCACCGCGCGGGCCGAGCAACATTCGCATCACGGAAGACGCCGGCGTCATCGTGGCGGCCAATCCGGCTGGCCCCAGGGCGCGAACGTAGACGAAATTCACGGAAGTATAGACTGCAATTACGCCGAGCACTCCCAGAATCAAACCGCGCGGAAGTGTTTTGCCCGGGTCGCGCACCTCGCCAGCCAGAAAGCTGGATGTCTGCCATCCTCCGTAGGCAAACAAAACCGGCGTCATCGCGGCTCCAAACGTGAAGATGAGGCTCGCAGACATCGGCTGGTCCAAAATTGGCCGCCATGAAATTTGCGATGGACCACCGCGAAGGAAGCTGAACAATTCGAGCATCGCAATCGCGGCAATCGCTGCGAGCGTCATTACGGACTGCACCCGGCTGCCCGTGCGAACACCCAGGCAATTGATGATCGTAAGCAGAGCGAGTGCGGACGCCGCAATGAGCGGAGCACTGACTTGCCAGTGCGTCAACTCGAGAAAATATTTCGCAAATGTAACCGCGACGGCCGCCATACCGCCCGTCTGGATCACCAGGAGAAGCACCCATCCATAAAGAAATGCGACTGCCGGATGAAGCGCCTCTCTCAAGTACGCGTATTGGCCTCCGACGACCGGCAAACGCGCGGCCAACTCTGCGTAAATAAAGCCGCCGAGAAGCGCGATCCCACCACCGGCTACCCAAGCGCCCAGGATCAGAGCGGATGTGTGCACACGGTCGGCAACCAGGTAGGGATTGATGAAAATCCCCGCGCCGATGATCCCGCCCATCACAGCCATCGTCGTGCCAAATAATCCAAGTTGGCGAGCAAGTCCGCCGCCCTGCGCAGTTTGCTTCCTGGAGTTCTTGGTCATTGTTATGGAGCCTGACTTACGGTTCACGCGGACACGCTCTTCTTCAAGACTCACGCGATTGGCGCGTACTGTATCACTCCAGTATCCAGGCACAAAATTGCATTGAGATGGGTACTTGCCGTTTGGAGGCACGATTTTGGGGCTCATCGGTCCCCAGTGCAGGGTGAGTGCCTGCCGGATTGTTTGATCACATCTCAGAAAATTCTTCGCACTAGGGGAGTCGCGCGCCGCACGTTTACTGCTAGCAGATGTACCTACTTTAGGAGTATCATCAGCCCAGATTTTCGGGTCCTCCATTCGACGGACGGGTCAGTCATGTCTTCAAGTGCCTTGCACTATTTCCGATCCATACTTAGGGTCTTTTGTGGCTGTTTGTTGCTGCCGGTGGTTGTGCGTGCGGGCGCGCCTATTCCGGAGTGGTTCGGGCAAGACCTGACCGGCGGCCGGTCTGTGGGCACAGACAATATGTTTCTTCAAGCAGACGTTGAAGTGTATTTAAAAGGCCCAAACGGAGCGCCACTTCAGGGTTCAGCGGTAGTGATCATGACAAAACTAAGCGGCCAGTTATTCGACCAGAAAACCGCGAAAGACGGCTATGTCAGGTTCAATGAAGTGCCGCTGACCGAGTACACAATTCGAGTAATGGCACCACGGTATCAAAGCACGTCGAAGCAATTTGAAATTCACGAGCGGTCCCTCGCCAAGATCACGATCGAGATGAAGCCGTTGACCGACGCGGAAGAAGCCGCATCCTCCGAGGGACTCCTCCGGCTCCCCCCCAAAGCGCAACGAGAAGTCGGAAGAGCACTGGAGGAGTTGCGGAGGAAGAAGCCCATGGATGCGCGCAAGCATCTCGATGCCGCGCGCAAGACTGCTCCCAATAGCGCGGAGATCGAATATCTTTTCGGTATCTACTCATCGCAACTGGACGATCCCGTCCAGGCCAGAGCATATTGGATGAAGGCGCTCGCGCTCAATCCCAAACACTTGAGTGCGCTCCTGGGTGTCGGCTCTGACCTGCTGCATGAAAACAAATCGTCCGAGGCTTTGCCCTATCTGAAGCGTGCGGTCGAAGCTGAGCCGTCGTCCTGGCGCGCGCACGCGCTGCTCGCGGAAGCGTTGGTGGCCCAGGGCCAGCGGGAAGAAGCTATCGAACAAGCCGAGCGAGCCATCCAACTTGGGCATGAACGAGCGGCTAGCGTCCAATTAATACTAGCCAGGGCTTTGGCGGAAAGTGGCCATCGCGAAAAAGCCATGGTGGTGCTGCAGACTTATATTCAGGCGCATCCTTCAGATACCTCGGCAAGCCAAGATCTCGAGAATCTAAAAAATCCCCAAGTAGCGGCAGCATCCGGCGACTCTGCGGCTGCGGTGAACGAGATGGCAGCTTTAATGAAGGATGCGACTGCGTTGCCGGTGCCCTCCAATTGGCTGCCTCCCGACGTTGACGATACAATCCCGGCGGTAGAGCCAGGGACGAGCTGCAACGTCGATGACGTGGTGGGCAAGGCTGGTCAGCAAATCATGGAATTGGTGAAAGACGTCGATCGATTTGCCGCCACGGAGTCTCTCACGCATGAATCGATCAACAAGTATGGACTCGCCTCAGCTCCGGAGAAGCGCAAATTTGATTATGTAGTTTCCATCCAGGAAGTGCGGCACGGTTTCCTGAACGTCGAGGAATATCGAAACGGCGGTGGTTCGCTGGCTCAATTTCCGGACGGAGTCGCAACCAATGGTCTGCCGGCCCTTGTTCTGATTTTTCATCCATACAATTCAGTCAACTTTTCAATGTCCTGCGAAGGATTGGCGCGATGGAATGGCGGGCTTGTCTGGCAGGTGCATTTTCGGCAAAGGCCCGACAAACCGAACACCATCAAGAGGTACAGAATCGGTGCCGATGGCCCGTCTTATCCAGTGGCGCTGAAGGGGCGCGCGTGGCTTTCAGCCGACACTTATCAAATCGTGAGACTCGAAACAGATTTGATCGCGCCTGTGCCGCAAATCCGATTGGTTGCCGATCATGCCGACGTCGAATATGGTCCGGTGAAATTCAAAAAGGGCAATGTGAATATGTGGCTGCCGCAGAGCGCGGATGTGTACTACGACTGGAGAGGGCGGCGCATCCACCGCCGGCATAGTTTCAGCAATTACATGCTTTTCGCGGTGGACGACAAGCAGAAGATTTCGGCGCCGAAAGTGGATGAGGCGCCGGCAGACTCCGCGCCCGGCGAAGGCCCAAAACAGAAGCCGTAGCGTACGGGCGGTGATTCGCCAGCATTGTCATTCTCCTGCTTCATCTAATCCTTCGATCGCAGTGGCTTACCTAAGTGAGGAATGAGCTTGGCGGCGGAGGAACTGACCGCTGCCAGGGCGGCCCACAAATTTTCCCGCGTCAATCACAGGGCGGCCTCGCGAGAAGACGGTCTTCGGCGCTCCTTTGATTTGAATGCCCTCGAACATCGAATAATCGACGCGCATGTGGTGAGTCTTTGCGCTGATGACTTGTTCTTCGTTCGCATCGAAAAGAACGAGGTCCGCGTCCGAACCGACCGCGATCGTTCCCTTGCGCGGATAGAGGCCGAAGAGTTTTGCAGGCGCGGTGGAAACAAGTTCGACGAAGCGGTTGGCGGAGAAGCGTTTTCCGTGGACGCCGCCCGTGTAGATGAGGCTGAGGCGGTGCTCGATGCCCGGGCCGCCGTTCGGAATTTTCGTGAAGTCATCCTTGCCCAGTTCCTTTTGCTCTTTGAAACAAAACGGGCAGTGGTCGGTAGAGACCACTTGCAAGGTGTCTTTTGCGAGGCCCTGCCAAAGTTTTTCCTGGTGCCATTTTTCGCGGAGCGGCGGAGTGAAGACATATTTGGCGCCCTCGAAGCCGGGAGCGTCCATGTTTTCAAGAGAAAGATACAAGTATTGCGGGCAAGTCTCCGCGTAGGCAGGCAAGCCGCGATCGCGCGCCTCGCGAACTTTTTCGAGTGCCTCATTGCAGGAGAGATGAACGATGTAGACGGCCGCCCCGGCCATTTCCGCGAGGGCGATGGCGCGGGAAGTGGCTTCCGCTTCGGCGGTCGTCGGACGAGTGAGGGCATGATATTTCGGCGCGCGCTTGCCTTCTGCCAGAGCCTGCTGAACGATCACGTCGATCGCGCCGCCATTTTCGGCGTGCATGCAGATCAAGCCATTGTGCTTGGCGGCCTGGCGCATGGCTTTGAAGATGGTGGCGTCATCGAGCATGAAGACGCCGGGGTAGGCCATGAACAGTTTGAAGCTGGTGACGCCTTCGCGGACCAGTTCGCCCATCTCTTCGAGCTGCGCGGCGCCGAGGTCCGTGATGATGCAGTGGAAGGCGTAGTCGGTGACGGCTTTGTCATGCGCTTTTTTCATCCAGGTATCAAAGGCCTGGCGAAGAGTTTGTCCTTTATATTGAATGGCAAAATCGATGAGGGTGGTCGTGCCGCCGAAGGCCGCAGCGATGGTGCCGGTCTGGAAATCGTCGGCGCTAGTGGTGCCGCCGAAGGGCATGTCCAGGTGGGTGTGAACGTCGATGCCGCCGGGGATGACGAGAAGGCCGGAGGCGTCCAGCACGCGGCCGGCGTTTTCAATGGGCAGGGCGGCAGCGATAGCGGAGATTTTGTCGCCGTCGATCCCGATGTCCGCGGCGAATGTGTCCGTTGCCGTGACCACCGTGCCGTTTCGGATGACGGTGTCAAAACGCATGGGCGGACCTAATCCTGCGAGCAATGGCCCTTGTTGGCGAGTCAGTAACAGAAGACCTACAATTGGTTAACAATAATCACCCCTCCCCCCTGGTTTTTGCATAAGTGTTCATTCTAAAGGATTTTAAGTCGAGTGGAATGAACACTTGTGGAAGTGCGGATTCTAAAGAGTTTGAAAAATGCGAGGAATTGCAAAGTAGTGACGGGGGAGACCGGAAGGCCGCCGAGTTGCGGGAAGAGTCCAGTCGGCGGGCGGTCATGGCATCGTGGCGCGAGAAGATGGCGCCAAACAAAAACAGCTCATATTATATCCTATCGGCATAGTTTGTCAAGTAATAAATAGAAAGCCTTTTGTTTTCCGCGAGATAGAAGCCCGGCTCGGGGCTTGAGGCGCGGGGGGAAGGAGCGCAAGTCCCGTGAAAGTTCGCTCGCCAGCAAGGGGGGCCCCCTCATGAATTTTGGGGGTCTTCTCCCCTTGACAACCAGTAGGAGAAGAGTATTCTCCTCTTGGTGGCCAAGGGGAAGAGGTTTTTATGCCAGATAAGCCGAGTGATCTCGTCCAGGGCACGCTAGACATGCTCATCCTAAAAACGTTGGCGCTGGAACCTATGCATGGATATGGGATTTCCGTGCGAATCGAACAGATGAGCAAGGGCGTTTTCCGCCTGAATGCGGGCTCGTTATTTCTCGCCATTCAACGACTAGAGAGGGACGGACTCATCGATGGCGAATGGAAGGCAACCGAGAACAACCGCCGCGCGAGGTATTACATTCTGACTAAGAAGGGACGAAAGAGGCTCGACAGCGAAACACGGGAATGGGGCAGGCAGGCGGCAGCAATCGCGAGGATTCTCGAGGCTTCGGAGGGGTGAGCTATGTCTTGGCTACGAAACATAGCGAGTGGGCTCCGGTCTCTTTTTCGAAGGCAGCAGGTGGATCGCGAGTTGGATGAGGAACTAGGCGCCTATTTGGAGATGGCAGTCGCCGAAAGGATGAGGAACGGCTTGACCCACAAGGAAGCTCTTCGCGCGGTGCGCTTGGAGCGAGGCAGTCTCGAACTTACGAAGGAGGTCGTCCGGTCTGGCGGCTGGGAGTCCGTAGTGGACACGTTGTGGCGGGATCTGCTCTTCGCCGCCCGCATGCTGCGCAAAAGCCCCGGCTTCACGCTGGTCGCGATACTCACCCTCGCTCTTGGGATCGGCGGAAATACCGCGGTCTTCAGCGTCATGAACACCGTTCTCCTTCGTTACCTTCCTCTGCCCAACCCTCAGCAACTCGTATTCTTGCGCCTTCCCAATGGGCCGCCCGACGGCCTGAGCACCACCGGTGACGACGACAGGTCTTTCTCCTATCCGGTGTTTGAAGCGCTTCGCAAAGAGCACGCCGTTTTTTCTGACTTGATGGCCTATGCGCCTTTAGCCGTAGACAAAGTGGCCGTACGCACCGGCGAGGATCCCGAAGAAGCGGAAGGCGACATGGTCAGCGGCAACTTCTTTTCCGGGCTGGGCGTTTCCTTTACGCGCGGCCGCGGGTTCGCGCTCGAAGACGAGACCGCGCACGCCAGCGTCGTCGTTCTCAGCTATTCCTACTGGACCACTCGCTTCGGGCGCAGTCCCTCCGCCATCGGCCAAACCATTTACGTAAAAGGAGTGCCATTCACCGTGATCGGCGTGACCGCTCAGGGCTTCTATGGCATCGAGCCTGCCTCGTCCACCGATTTCTGGATTCCGCTTCAGAATCGCCCCGAGCTCAATGCGTGGAACGAAGAGGGCCCGCTGAGCAATCTCTACAGCAATCCGAAGTGGTGGTGCATTCAGCTGATCGGCCGTCTTGTTCCAGGCGTCACAGAATCTCAGGCGCTGGCGAAGTTAGATCCTGACTTTCAAAGCGCCGCGCATATCGGCCTGGGCACTCCCGATCCAAAGGCGAAGAAAACCATTTTGGCCTTCAGTTCCACGCAGGGAATACAAGGGATGCGCGACGCCTATCAAAAGCCCATCCAGATTCTCTTGGCGATGGTCGGACTCGTTCTTGCAATTGCTTGTGCCAACGTGTCGATGCTCCTCGTCGCGCGCAATGCCACTCGTGCCCGCGAATTTTCGGTGCGCATGGCACTTGGCGCCGGCCGCGGCCGACTTTTGCGCCAGATGTTGACGGAAAGCTTTCTCCTGGTTGGCGGTGGCGCAGCGTTGGGTTGGATGTTTGCGATTTCCGGCAGTCAGGCACTCGCCGCCTGGTCCGGCATGGAAATTCCTTTCGTGCTTGATTCGCGCGTTTTGCTCTTTACTCTGGCAATCTCGATCAGCTGCGCCATTGTCTTCGGGCTGGCCCCGCTTCGTAGCGCTGTCAGCGTCCCCGTCGGAGTTACACTCAAGACCTCCAACGCCACCGCCTATCGCGACCAGAGGAGCTCCTGGTCAGGAAAAGTTGTTGTCGCCTCGCAGATGGCTTTATGCCTCATCTTGCTGATTGGCTCGGGATTGCTCGTGCGCTCTCTACGCAACTATCAGGGCTTGCCTGTAGGCCTTCGCGTGGATGGGCTCCTGGTGTTCGGCACGGATCCTTTCTCCGTGCACAGCGACGAGGAAAAGGAGCATTTTTATCAAAATCTGCTCGCCCGCTTGCGTGAAACTCCCGGCGTTGAGTCCGCAACGCTCGTCTCGCACCGCCTAGGTTCCGGGTGGGGCTGGAATAGCGTTTGGGCCATCGACGGCGTGAAGCCCCAAGGGCCTTTTTCTGAAATCGGCATGAGCGCGAACCACATCGGCCCCGACTTCTGCCACACGCTCGGCATCCCCATTCTCCGCGGCCGCGATGTTGCGGACGCTGACGCGCGGTCCGCGCCCAAAGTGGTTCTCGTCAACGAAACCTTCGCAAAGCGTTTTTTCCCCAAGGGAGATGCGCTGGGCCATTCGGTCGGAAAAAAGGAACCAGAGAGCAGGTTCACCATCGTCGGCGTGATCGGCGATAGCAAGTATAAGCGTGTGGACGAAAAAGCGAAGCCCACTCTCTACTTCCCCTTCGCGCAAAACACTCCGATCCCCAACATGCAAGTCGAATTGCGCACCCAGGGCAATCCCGAAGCTCTCATCCCCAGCGTCCATGCCGTTCTCCACGGCCTCGATCCCAATCTACCCATACAGAAGCCCTTGACCCAGCGCGCCCAATTCGAGGAGTCTTACTCGCAGGCCCGCCTGTTTGCCCGCCTCTCCATCTTTTTTGGCGTCATCGCCGTGTTGCTGGTCGCGACTGGCCTGTACGGCACGCTCGCGTATCGCGTCGACCGCCGCACTTCGGAAATCGGCGTCCGCATGGCGCTCGGCGCACAGCGCGGGCAAGTGCTGTGGTTGATTTTGCGTGAAAGTCTGCTGGTCAGCGGGGCCGCCATCGTCGCTGGCGTTCCTGTCGCCATTGCTGGCACACGCCTCATGCGGTCGATGCTCTTTGGCGTTCAGCCCGGCGATATGATCTCGTTTCTGCTCGCTTTGTTTGGCGTAATACTTGTTGCGCTCGCAGCTTCCATCATCCCCGCGCGCCGTGCGATGCGCGTCGATCCCATGGTGGCCTTGCGTTACGAGTAGGAGGCCACGCATGTCTTTCTTACGGAACATTACAACCGGCCTCCGATCATTCTTCCGGAAGGAACAGGTCGAGCGGGAGTTAGAGACGCGACTGATTTTTTCTGTTCCGCTTTACCTCCTCACGTAACTCGGCCGATACCGCACCGATCGTCCCTGTTCAGTAGGCCAGCCTTTTTCTACCGCTCATTTTTCTGGGCACTGCTTCAGGCTAATTCCTGCGTCCGGCAGCTTCGCGGCTTCTGCTTTCCCGGTTCCGTCGGACAGCCCCTTAGAACCAGGCAGAATCTTGTTAGTAATCCTACTCTCCCATAAAGCAGCCGCTCGCTTTGGAGGCAGCGGCCTCTCGCTTCTGGGTGCCCCAGAAAAATGGGGCAGAAAAAGGGGACATTTTCATGTCCTATTCAGTAACGCACGTGGGCTTCGTTGGAGCCGACCCGGAGGAGTTTTATTCAGTGCGCGCTCGAAGCGCGACAAACGCGCAACAACAACGGCTCGAAGTTCAACGTTTTGTCCGTCGCGAGGCAGCGGTCGTGGAAGAACACCGAAGCGTATGTCATGGTTCAATCGGTTGGCTCCCGCAGGCAAGATAAAGCGACTCCCCAACAGTGTGGTGGGGTGTGCTGGCGGCGCGGAGCGTGGCGCAAAGGCGCACTGCTAGGAATGCCTGTGCCACAGGTCGGAGGGCGACGCGCAGCCTTAGAGGATCGGGCGCGGGGCGATCACGCAGGGTCCTTCGCTACGCTCAGGAGGACGGCGAAGAAATGTACTTAGGCAGGACGTCGCGGGAATAGATGTCGAGGGTATTTTCTTCGTCGCCACACATTAGGTAGATGTTGAATTGGGTTACGCCGACGGAGCGAAGGGCGTCGAGTTTTTTGCGGTGTGCTTCGACAGGGCCGATAACACAGAAACGGTCAATCACTTCGTCGGAGACAAAGTCGGCATTGTCGCTTCCGACCTCGCAGTGGTGTTGATAATCATACCCGCCGCGATTTTTGACAAAGGAGGTCAACGCGGGAGGCAATTCTTCGGGCTTATATTTTGAAATCAAGTCCACGACGTGGTTCGACACGAGGGCGGGAAACCAGCGGACATGGTCTCGCGCTGTCTTTAAATCGCGCGACGGCCAGACTGGCGCGGCGGCCATCACCTGGAACTTGGTGAAGTCGCGGCCGGCTTCTTTCGCACCCTCGCGAACGAAGCCGAGGCACCAATCAATCAGATCGGGATCAGCAAATTGAAGAATCACGCCGTCCGCGATGCGTCCTGCGGTGCGCAAAGCTTTCGGTCCGTAGCCGGCGATCCAAACAGGAGGAACGCCGGCATTGGCCCAGGGAAAACGCGTGCTCACGCCTTCGTAGTCCACGGTTTCGCCCGCATTCAGCGAGCGGAAAACCCTGACGAAGTCCGCGAGGTTTTCGAGGGTGGTGGGTTTTTTGCCGAGGACTCGGCGCGAACTGTCGCCACGGCCAATGCCGAGCTGCATGCGTCCGCGAGAAGCGAGGTTCAGGGTGGCGAAGAGGCTGGCCGAAACGGTGACGTCGCGAACAGCGGGATTTGTGACGCAGGTGCCCAGACGCATCGTGCGTGTGTTGGCGGCCATCAGCGTCAGAAGGGGGAAGGGGTCCATCCAGAGAACGTGAGAGTCAAACATCCAGCCATAAGAAAAACCGCCTGCTTCGGCTTGGCGGGTGAGGCTGATAATTCGCTCGATGGAGATGTCGGGTTTAATGGTGATGCCGAAATCCATGGAATTTGGCCCTCCTCAGCCGGCTATCTCGGCGACCGGCTCAACGCTGCTGGTCAATGCGAGATAGCTGAAAAAGCTTACCGCGAAGCCGACAAACCAAGCGTAGTTGTAAAGCACTCTCAATGAGGGAACGAAGAGACCGACGAAAGCAACTCCCGCGCCTGCGGCGAGAGAGACGATGGCCTGCCAATGGATGCCGCGCGAGTATTCATATTGTCCGCCGCGCTGGTAGAGATCCTGAGCGGACAGATTTTTGTGGCGAATGACAAAATAATCGCAAATCAAAACACCAGCTATGGGTCCCAGGAAACCGGAATAACCAACCAGCCAGCCGAAAATGTAACTGCCGTAACTCGACATCAGTTTCCACGGCTGCATGACGATGCCCATCACGCAGGTGATTAAGCCGCCGGTGCGAAAACTGATGCGGCGTGGAGAAAGATTGGAGAAATCGTTGGCGGGCGAGACGACGTTGGCGGCGACGTTGACATTGAGCGTGGCCATGAGGAGCGCGAGCATGGCGACCACCACGGCCCAAGGGTTGCCGAGACGGGAGAGCACGGCGACGGGATCCCAGAGCGCCTGTCCAAAAATGATGAGAGTCGCGGAGGTAACAGCGATGCCAATGAATGAGTAGAAGGTCATGGTGGCGGGAAGGCCGAGAGCCTGACCAACCATCTGATCTTTTTGGCTGCGGGCATAACGGGTGAAATCGGGAATGTTAAGAGAAACGGTGGCCCAGAAGCCGACCACGCCCGTGAGAGACGGAATAAAGTAAGGGAAGAACTCCGCGAAACTGTGAAATTTGGAGGGCGTGGCCAGCATGGGGCCGAAGCCGCCGGCCTTTCCACGGGCCCACAAAAGCAACGCAAGGCCGATGAACAGGAGGAATGGCGCGGAGACGCCTTGCAAAAAGCGAATCGTCTCGATTCCGCGCAGAATGACCAAGACATTCAACAGCCAGAAAAAGCCAAAACAAATGGCCGGGCCATAATGAAAATGTTGCCAGCCCGGACTGAGCGCGATGAGCATGGCGTTGATGGCCTCGCCGCCGATCCACGTCTGAATGCCGAACCAGCCGCAGGCCACAAGCGCGCGCAATACGGCCGGCACGTTAGCGCCCAACACGCCAAACGAGGCGCGTGCGAAAACGGGGAAAGGAATTCCGTAACGCGTACCCGCGTGCGCGTTGAGCAACATCGGAATCAAAACGAGAACATTGCCGAGAAAAACGGTGAAGAGAGCCTGCTTCCAGTTCATGCCGCCGGCAATCATGCCGCTCGCGAGCATGTAGGTTGGAATGTTCACGCTCATGGAGATCCAGAGAGCGGCGTAGGCGTAGGTGCCCCAGGTGCGGCGTTCAGGAGGGACTGGAGCGAGGTCCTTGTTATAGAGCGCGCTGCTGCGAATTGTTTCGGCAGCGAGCGAACTTGCGTGCAAGTCACTCATTTTGAGTGTCCGTTTGTGTCAGCATGGATAAAATTCGGGCATGAGAGTTTTCGGACGGAGAAAACATCCTCAATCCGCAGCTTCGGAACTCTCTGCAGCGCGTGTGCGCGTGATTTCGCCGTAGGATTCAGGCCGGCGGTCGCGATAAAACTGCCAGGTGTCGCGAACTTTTTGGATTTCATCCAGATCCAGTTCGGCAACGAGCAGTTCGTCCTTGTCGCGGCTGGCTTGCGCCACAATTTTGCCGCGGGGATTGCAGAAGTAGCTCTTGCCGTAGAATTCGCCGATTTTCCAGGGGGATTCCGTCCCAACACGATTGATGGCGGCGACAAAATATTGATTGGCAACAGCGTGAGCGGGTTGCTCGAGCTCCCAGAGATATTCGGAAAGCCCGGCGACCGTGGCGGAGGGATTGAAAACGATTTCCGCGCCGTTCAAACCGAGGCAGCGCGCGCCTTCCGGAAAATGGCGGTCGTAGCAGATGTAAACGCCGACGCGCGCGTGGCGCGTCTGGAAAACGGGATAGCCGGCGTTGCCGGGCGTGAAATAAAACTTTTCCCAGAAGCCAGGATGGCAGTGAGGAATGTGGTGCTTGCGGTATTTCCCGAGGTAACGGCCGTCGGCATCGATGACCGCGGCCGTGTTGTAATACAGCCCCGTCATTTCAACTTCGTAGACCGGCACGACCAGAACCATTTGATGCTGCTTGGCGAGTTTTTGCATGCGCGCGATGGTCGGCCCGTTGGGAACGCGCTCGGTCAGTTCGTACCAGCGGGTCTGCTGCTCGGCACAGAAATAAGGACCATAAAAAAGCTCCTGCAGGCCGAGAATTTGCACTTTTTTCTTCGCGGCGGCAGCGATCAGCTGCTCGTGTTTGGCCATCATTTTTTGTTTGATTTGGGCCAGTGAAAATTTCTCCGGGGACCATTCACAACTGGCCTGGATGAGCCCGCAGCGGACGACACGAGGCATGACATACCTCCCAGGAACTACTTCACGAAATGCTTGCGAAAGTTTACCCCGCGCCCGCGCGCCCCACAAGGATAAGAAGCATCGCATGATTGCACGCAAATTTTTGAAAGCGCTGCATTGAGTTTTTGCGCGATTCGGTTCATAGTGCTGCGCGGGAATTGGTTGAGGATAACTGGGTGGCGGTCTGCGTATTTTTCCTCTGCCGCATGAGTTAGAAATCCGAAATTGAGGTGTCTTGTGATTCGCATCAACCGTCTCACAATGTGTGCGCTCGTTTCCTTCACGATTTTTCCGTGCGCAATGGTCACGAAGGCGCAGCAGTATCCCGAGAGCGCGTATCAGGAGATGCGCTGGCGGATGATCGGACCCACTCGCGGTGGCCGAACTCGCGCGTCTTGTGGCGTGCCGGGCCAGCCCAATGTTTTTTACGCCGGCGCGGTCAACGGCGGCGTGTGGAAGACGGACGATGCAGGGAGAACCTGGACGCCGATATTTGATGAGCAGCCCACACAAGCCACAGGCGCGATCGCTGTCGCGCCCTCTGATCCAAATATTGTTTATGTTTCAAGCGGGGAAGGGCTGGCGCGTCCCGATCTCGCGGTTGGCGACGGCATCTACAAATCAACGGACGCGGGCAAGACGTGGACGCATCTCGCCGGGCTCCGCGACAGCCAAGGCATTCCTGCGCTGGCAGTTGATCCGCACGACGCGAATCGCGTTTTCGCGGCGGTGCTGGGACATCCTTACGGTGCGAATGAAGAGCGCGGGATCTATCTTTCCACCGACGGCGGACAGAATTGGGAAAAGGTGCTGTCAAAAGACGAGAACGTTGGCGGATCTGATGTGGAAATTGATCCCTCCAATTCGCAGATTGTATACGCAGCAATGTGGGAACTGCGCCTCGGTCCGTGGGAAGACGGAAATGAATACCAGGGAACAGGCGGGGGGATTTTCAAATCGACCGACGGAGGGAAGACCTGGCATCCGCTTACGAGCGGACTTCCAAACGGAGTCATTCAAGCCAATCTCACGATCGCACCGAGCCAGCCCAGCAGATTGTATGCGAGTGTGGCGAGCGCGCGCGGGGAGAGTGGAACGGGTTCGGTGGTCGGAATCTATCGCTCTGACGATGGCGGCGAAAAATGGGAACATATCACCATGGACCCGCGGCCTGCCGGGCGCATCGGTGGCGGCGATCTGCCGATGCCCAAGGTGGACCCGAAAAATCCCGACATCGTGTACAGCACGAGTACAGTGACGATGAAATCGACGGATGGCGGGAAAACGTGGATGAGTTTTCGCGGCGCACCCGGCGGAGACGACTATCAGAACATGTGGATCAATCCGAATGATCCGAACATCATTTTGCTGGTTGGAGATCAGGGTGCGCTCGTCACTGTGAACGGCGGAAAGACATGGAGCACGTGGTACAACCAGCCGACGGCGCAGCTTTATCACGTGATCGCCAGCAATTCGTTTCCATATCTTGTGTGCGGCGGGCAGCAGGAGAGCGGTTCGGTTTGTGTTTCGAGCCGCGGGAACGATGGGGAGATCACGTTTCGCGACTGGCACCCAGTCGGCGTCATCGAATATGGTTACGCCGCGCCCGACCCGCTGAATCCGGACATTATTTATGGCGCGGGACGGCGCGAAGTATCTAGATATTCGATCAAGACCGGGCAGGTGCAGGATGTCACGCCTGTTCCCGTGGGCGGCGCAAAATACCGCGCCGATCGAACGCAGCCCATCCTTTTTTCGCCCATCGACCCGCACATTCTCTACACGACCATGAATTTTCTGTTCAAAACGACCGACGGCGGGCATACGTGGCAGACCATCAGTCCCGACCTCGCGCGTGAGCACAACGCGGTTCCGGCGAGCCTTGGAAATACCGCGGCGAAGGATCCGAACGCGGAAAAAGTTCGCGGGGTCATTTATTCGCTGGCGCCGTCCTTCAAATCGGTCAATACGCTTTGGGCCGGCACCGACGACGGGTTGATCTGGACCACGCGCGACGGCGGAGCCAATTGGAAAAACGTAACACCTCCGGAATTGACCCCGTGGAGCAAAGTGACGCAGATCGCCGCCTCGCACTTCGATGACGAGACAGCATATGCGTCCGTGAGCAGGTTTCGAATCGACGACCAGCGCCCATACATTTATCGCACTCACAACGGCGGGAAGACCTGGAGTTTGATAACGAACGGCCTGCCTGCGAACTCGGCGGTCAACACAGTGCGTGAAGATCCCGTCCGCAAGGGACTTCTATTCGCGGGCACGGAAACGAGCGTCTGGGCGTCCTTCGATGACGGAGACCATTGGCAAAGCCTCGAACTCAATTTGCCGCACTCTTCGATGCGCGACCTCTGGATTCATGACGACGACCTGATCGTGGCGACGCATGGCCGTTCCTTCTGGGTTTTGGACGACATCACTCCGCTGCGCCAAATCTCGGAATCGATGGAGAAGGCGGGGGCATTTCTTTTCAAACCGGCAGCAGCCTATCGCGTCATGCGCGATACGAATACCGACACGCCAATTCCACCCGATGAACCGACGGCAAAGAATCCTCCCGATGGAGCCATCGTGGACTATTTTCTGGCGCAGCCGGCGAGTGGATCCATCATTCTGGAAATCCTCGATGCGCAATCAAAAGTGGTACGGCGCTACGCCAGCACGGACAAGCCGGACTTGACCGAGGAAGAACTCGCCAAGCAATTGATTCCGCCTTATTGGGTTCGCATGCCGAAGATTCTTTCCACCGCGGCTGGCATGCACAGATGGGTGTGGGACCTTCATTACGCAACACCGCTTTCCGCGCGAAGCGGCTATCCAATTGCCGCTGTGCCGGGCGACACTCCCCGAGAGCCGCAAGGACCGAGCGCGCTCCCCGGACAATACACGGTTCGTCTCACAGTGGACGGCCATAGTTTCAACGCGCCGCTGACAGTAAAGATGGATCCGCGCGTCAAAACGACTCATGAGGGCCTGGTCCAAATGTTTCAGCTGCAAAGTCGGCTTGCCACAATAATGACGAAAAGCACCGAGGCCGTAACGCAAGCGCGGTCCGCGCACGAACAGTTGCAGAAGCTTACGCCGCAGGCGCGCGGGTCCGTGGCGGATGCGATTTCCGCGCTGGACAAGAAAGTGTCCGCACTCCTCGGCGGAGGCGGAGGCTTCTTTGCGCCTCCTTCACCCAACCCGACGCTCAGCCGAGCGAATGGCGAAGCCGCCACACTGTATGCGGAAGTGGGTCGTGCGGATGCCGCTCCCAGCGCCGCACAAGTGAGTGCAAGCGCCGAAACCGAGAAGGAGTTCGCAGCGTTGTCGACTCAGTGGAGACAGTTAATGAGCGTCGATCTTCCGGCGCTGAACAGACAGCTTCGCGGGGCTAATCTTGCTGAAATCAAATTGGAATCGAAGCCGCCCGAACCAGACGATTCCGATGACGTCGAGTGAGCTGACAAGAGCGCGAACTTAAACAGGCGTTTGAGTGCGTGCACGCTTGGGGTTTTGGACTCTGGCAGCTGGACACTCGGGTGCTCGAACCGCTCGAAAATCCGTTCGGCCCAAAAGTGTTACCTATGTCTTAGGTACGTTGTGTCACCCATGTCTCCGGGCCGGACCCTCGAAAGTATGGCGCGCCTGGAGGGGTTCGAACCCCCGACCCCGTGCTTCGGAGGCACGTGCTCTATCCATCTGAGCTACAGGCGCGCTGCTGACGCTCCCCGGAACGCAATTGGAAACGCCTTCCTACAATAAACTTCGAGATGCTCACTTATTCTAGCGCTTGCGGCAGTTTCACGCTACACCGCGCTCATCGCGAGAGCCCGTTCTCCAGCGAAATTTGTCAGGAAGCCCCTCAACCTTATTGGCGCTTTCAGGCTCAACCCTTTGCTCTCGATTTGATGTCGTGGGCAAGTTTTTCAATTTCTTCCGCTTTTTTCACCAAAGTAAGCGACAGCACCTGGGAGGAGTCCGTCTTCTCCACTTCCGCTTTCAAGTCCCTCGCGAGCTCATAGAGTTTCTCGATGTTCTTCTTGATGTCCTTCTCGTTGGATTCCAGAATCGCTTTGGTAGGCGACTTCGCTGGCAAGGCGTCGGTATTCTCAGGTTCTTGTGTGGGATCCGAGGTTGGTGGCCTGCTCTTCGGCCGGGCCTGCCCGACGAGATCCCTGGCGCGCAGGAATACCAGAGTCGCTCCGCCTCCCAAAGCCGTCAAGAACCTGCGCCTTGTCTCAGACATGCTTACCTCACGCTGTCGCGCCGCGTCAGAATTGAACTTTGCTCAAGCGCGCATCTTCCCTCGTCCAATGTTATACTCTCCTTCCCGAAAAAACGATGACCAGTCTCCCCATTCACTGGCCCCAACTCACACTTACCAGCATCCTTGACCTCGCAGCCATAATTATTATCGCGCTGCTCGTCAACCGCTTTCTGCGCGCGATGTCGAACCTTATAGTCAAGCGGGCCGCGACCCAGAGCCGGGCTGCGCAGGTTCGTGAGCAGCAAACCCGTACTCTTGCCGGCGTCCTTTACAGCGCCGGCAGCAAGGTCGTGTGGGTTGTTGCGCTGCTGACGGCATCCTACATCGTTGGCATTAACCCCACGCCAGTCTTGACGCTTGCAGGGGTTGCGAGCGTCGCCATTGGTTTTGGCGCCCAAAATCTCATCCGCGACGTGATCACCGGTTTCTACATCGTGTTCGAGGATCAGTACGCGATGGGGGACACCATCCAGGTGGGTGAGATCAGCGGGCGCGTCGAAAATCTGACCTTACGCCGCACCGTGTTGCGTGATGCCCGGGGTGCGCTGGTGACCATCGCCAACGGAGAAATACGCACCGTAAGCAATCTCAGCCGAGACTGGTCACAGGCTTTTGTGGACATATCCATTGCGCCGGAAGTATCCTTGGAAAAGACGATGCAGGCGTTGGAATCCGCCGCGGCAGAGATGCGCGGCGATCCGTCCTGGTCTCAGGCGCTCGTGGATGGTCCCCGCATTTTAGGCGTTCAATCGCTCGACCGTTCGGCATCGACGGTGCGCCTGCAAGTCCGCACGGCTCCCTCACGGCAAGACGAAGTCTCGCGCGAGCTTCGCCGCCGCATCCAGATCGAATTTCAAAGGCAAAGCATTCCCCTGTCAAATGTGCAGCGACTCGAACTGGCTAGCGCCTCTCCTTCTCCGCAAGAGATACCCAAGCCAGAGCTCCAAAAATAGAGCAAGGAGAACTCGAAATGAGCCAAGTTACTTATGAAGAAGTAAATCTGATGCTTAAGCTGTACGAGATGAGACGTGAGCCGAGGCTACGGCAGGCGCGCGCCTGGTTCCTCGAAAATTTTCATCCTCTGTCTCCAGAGGACATGATGCAGAAGTACCCGCAGGGCGGCGAGGAGAACACTTTCATACGGATGGTGATCAGCTATTGGGACATGGTGGCCAGCATCGTGAATCGCGGTTTGATCAACGACGAACTGTTTTTCGAGAGCAACGGGGAAATATGGGTCGTTTGGGATCGCATGCATTCCATCGTGCCTACTTGGCGGGCGGCATTCAAGAATCCGCAGCTGTTTTCAAATATTGAGGATACATGCAGGCGGCTGGAAGCCTGGCGCGAAAAGAAAGCGCCGGGATCGAGTGCGGCGATGCGCCAGATGATGGGCCAGGACCGGCCAAAATCCACTGGCGCTTGATTTCGGATGACCGGAGACATCCAATCCGGCAAATAACGTTCAGTGAGCCCGCCGCGCTGGTTGCGGCAACGAGACGTGCGACGCTTCCGCTTTTGCATCCGGTTTGGCAATCCGCAGACAATCCCGGCCGGCATCTTTTGCTCGATAGAGGGCAGTATCGACATCGTGCAGGAACTCCTCAACAGGTCGCGGCCCCCAATCCGCGCTTAAAAGCACACCAAAACTCATGGTCAGGGAGACGGGGCCTTTGGCGGTCTGTATCGGGCGGTTCGCGACGGACTTGCGAATCGCTTCGGCTCGAGCGGGGGCAAAGGCCGGATCGCAACTGTTTAAGACTACCAGGAATTCCTCGCCGCCGTAGCGTCCCACGAAATCATAGGATCGCACACTGGCTAGAAGTCGACTGGCGATTTCCACCAGGACTTCGTCGCCGACGACGTGCCCCAGGGTGTCGTTTACACGCTTGAAGTGGTCCACATCACCCAAGAGGATGGCCGTGGATTTTTGCTCGCGGTAGGAACGGTGCAACTCCCGGGCGAGCAAGTCCATGACCGCACCACGGTTTAGCAAGGAAGTAAGCGGATCGTGTGTCGCCCTAAATCGCATGTTCTCCCGGGCTTCCACCAGTCGATCTTCCAGGAGCAGAATGCGTTCTCCCACGCGAAGCCTGGCGCGCAACTCTTCGGCATTGAAAGGCTTTGTCAGATAGTCGTCGGCTCCGGATTCGAGGCCAAGCACGATCTCTTCCTTAGATCCCTTGGAGGTAAGGAGCACTATATAAACGTAGGTGTGTTCGGAGCGCGTTCGAACCGCGCGGCACACTCCCGGGCCGTCTAACTCTGGCATGACCCAGTCGAGTAACGCCAGACGAGGTCCGTCAGGCTTGCAAAGATGCTCCAGGGCTTGCTTGCCGTTTTCCACGCAAGTGACTTCATAACCGGCACGCTCCAGAGCTCTTTCAAGCATTCTGCGAGAGAGCGCCTCATCGTCTGCGACCAAAATTTTCAATGCCGCACCTCCGTCATATACGCGTCCAGTTCCGGCAGGAGTTTGCCGGCTTCGCATTCCAAGGCGTCCAAGGCGCCTTTCAAAGCGGCAATTTCTCCAGCAGTGGCAAGCTCTTCAAGTCTCGCGGCGGCCGCTGCTGCCCGCGCTCCGCCGAGATTCAAAAGCATTCCCTTGAGCGTGTGACTCAGCAAACCTGAGCGTTTTAAGTCCCCGCTGCTCACGGCGGCTTCCAGGGAACAAATCGTTCGCGGGAAGTCCTCTTTGAAAATGGTCAGTAGCTCTCGAAGTAATTCCCGATCGTTGTCGACTCTTTCGAGGAGTTCAGCCTGATTCCAAGCCGGTTCTTGAAGATCAGGTTCGCTTTTCTTCATCAGTGCACTTCCACGTTTGATTTTCTTATTTGTTAGCCGTGAAATTTCGTCGGATGATAGCCATGCTAGTTTCTCGCTGCCTCCATTTTTGTGACGATGTGGTGTGCCAGCGCAAGCATGTTCGAACTGATCCGAAGGTGAGCGTCGTTTGCCGCGCGTATGTTCACCTCAAACTGCAACCGATCTTCTTCAATCAGGAAATCGATGGCGCCGCCGCTTGCCATAAAATCGGAAGTTTCGCCGACGGTTAGCACATTGGCTCCCTGGATGACCTTGAAGATTTTGGCGTACCGTTTGCCTTCCGAGCGGCTCACGAAAAGAATGTGGCAGGTTCGCAATGCTTGTTCTTGACGCACCCAGCGAATTTCCACTCTCCGCCCGTGAATAAGGACTCCTCGCGTCAGCTCTGCTAAAGATGTGCCAAAGGAGAAATCGCCGAACACGCAAATGTAAACGGGCGCCTGCGCAGAAGGGAAAGCGTCGGCGGGCCATTCGACAAAGTTGGGGAAGGCCGCCAGGAAGGCGGCTTTTTCGCGGTATTCGTTGGCATTTGTCGGCTGAGCGCACCGAGAAGGCAACGGCAGCACCAAGACCGCAACCAAGATAAAAGCATTGATAGTGAGGGCCAGCTTGTCCATCCGGTTGCATTCGTTCCGGCGCGGAGGCGCGGTGCCGGGGCAAGAGAACCATTTGTGAATCGCGCGAAGCAAACGCACGCGGCCCCTCTCAGCCAATCTTTCGAGTCTATGGGCAAGGTGGAAAAACACAGACACCCCCAATTGCTCGGGCAAGACGGGGGCCAGAGATTCCTGCGGTGATTGAGTCTAACTTGTTGAAATACCAATTGTTATTTGGCTTGTCCTGGCAGAAAGGAAGGGAGAAATTCCCAGGATGGCACAAAGCCAATTAACCATCTCACTGTGGAACAACCTCACTCGATTTGCCTTCGTCGACTGTGTCTTGGAAAGGCTTTAGCTCTTGGCGAGTGGCAGACCCTGTGGAGCCATGGGAAGGTTACGAAGACGAGTTCCTGTCGCGTCCAAAATGGCGTTTCCAATAGCAGGGGCGACTCCCATGATTGGCGTTTCTCCAGCTCCTGCCGAGGGAAGATCCTTGCGATCTAGCAGAACGGCATCAATTTCTGGAACGTCGCGGAAGCGCGGCACGCGATAGCTCGAAAAACGACGATTCGTAATCCGCCCATTTTCGAATTCAATCGCCTCGAACAAAGCGCCACCCAGTCCTTGTATGTTTGCGCCGATCACCTGGTTCCGCAAGCCATCAGGATTTACGATCGCTCCGCATTCGAACGCGGTCGTCAGCCGCACGACGCGCACTGCGCCGGAAGTACGGTCCACAGCGACCTCTGCGCAAGTCGCCACATACCCGCCCTTTTCGAGGCCGCCCGCAATCCCGAATCCTTGCCCCTCTTGTGTTTTCTTGCCTGGCCAGCCGAACGATTTTGCGGCCGCCTCAAATACCGCGCGCAGCCGAGGTTCGTTCAGATTCTTAAGGCGGAATTCGAGTGGCTCCCCCCGCACGGCGCGGGCCAGGTCGTCCATGTGGCTTTCGCGCGCGAAGAAATTTGCCGTGGCCGCAAGCCCGCGGTAGGAGCCGCTCCGCAAGGGGCACTCTGTAGTATGGAACTCGACGTGTTGATTCGGAACAGCGTACGGCGTTTCGATCGCGGACATTCCCGAGTTGTAGTTGTGGAATTCCCAGGCTGTAAGCGTGCCATCGGCGGCGATCCCGCTTTTAATCTCAATGACCCCGGCAGGACGAAAGTATGCCCAGGTAAACTCTTCTTCCCGCGTCCAGACCACTTTTACAGGATGACCGGCAGCGCGCGCCAATCGTGCCGCCTCCAGCGCCGCGTCTCCCGTGTGCTTTCCGCCGTAGGCCGCTCCGGTGTCGGGCACAATGACTCTCACGTTGTTTTCCGATACGTGAAAGGCATCGGCGAGTTCATCGCGGACTGCAAAAGGACGCTGCGAGCCCGTCCACACGGTGAGTTTTCCCTCCGACCATTCGGCCAATGCTGCGCGCGGCTCGAGCGGGGCATGCGCGATGAACGCGATGCTATACGACGCATCTAATCGGTGCGCGGCGGCCGACAAACCTTCTTCGACGGAGCCTTTTACCCGCCGAGAGCGCTCGTTACTGCTCGGCTTGGCATTTTGCTTGAGGTATGAAAAGAGCTCCTTGCTCGAAGTCTGCCGTACTTCCTTCCATTCCGTATGGATTGCTTCCAGAGCTTTGCTTGCCTCTCGTTCGTTCGCTGCCGCCGCCCCGACGAAGTTGCCATCATGCACGATCACCACGCCGTTCATCGCTTGTGCTGCCTTGTCATCGAAAGAAGTCAGCGTCGCACCAAACGATGGCGGGCGAAGCACTTTGCCGTACAGCATTCCCGGCCGGTGGAGATCGGGAGTGTATTCGTGTTTGCCGGTAACGAACGAGCGGCCATCCTTCTTCGGAATCGGTTTCCCGGCGATTCTCCATTGATTCGCGGGAGTGACGGGATCTTCCGCCGGTAAATTTTGTGCCAGCGTTTTGCCATGAGCCAGCTCACCATACCGAAGCGAGCGCCCAGTCGCTGGATCGCTTACTTTTCCGTCTGCTGCGGTAAGTCCTTCCGTCGCGACCTTCCACTCTCTTGCAGCCGCGCTGACCAGCAAGTCGCGCGCCGCCGCGGATACGCGCCGAAGTTGCGGCGACATCGTCGGCATCGAGCGGCTGCCCACGGTGCCAAAATCGAACGGCGTCAATGCCGTATCGGCCGTCACCATGGTTACGCTTTCAAAGGGCACGCGCAATTCATCGGCGACCGTTTGCGCCAGCGACGTTCGAATGTTTTGGCCAATCTCGACTTTGCCCGTAAAAGCGGTGACGTTTCCGTCTTCCCCAACGTGCAACCACGCTGTAATTTCTTTCGGCAGCTCTTCTTGGTGGAAGCCGCGCGTAGGCGCGGTTTCCTGCTTGGCCAGCGAATCCTTTGCAACCGCGAATACCGCGATACCCGCCCCGAGTAACTTGAAGAAATCACGGCGTGCCAGATCGAAGTGATGCATCGGGCCTGCGCTGAATTCGTAACGCTCCGGCTCTGGTTCAAACTTAAGGATATTGCTGCTCATCATCCGCGCTCCCTCATCGACTTGGCCGCTTGATGGACCGCCTCGATGATCCGTGGATGCGTCCCGCAGCGGCAAATATTGCCCTGCAAGTATTGAATGATGTCTGCCGAACTAGGATTAGGATTTGCAGAAAGAAGACCCACGCTGCTCAAAATCATGCCTGACGTGCAGTAGGCGCACTGAAATGCTCCCGCATCAAGAAAGGCTTGCTGAACGGGATGCAGTTGTCGGTCCTTTTCGAGGCCCTCAATCGTTGTGATGGGTTTCGCTGCTGCTGCGCTGACGGGAATCTGGCACGATCGGCGCGGCGCTCCGCCTAGCAAGACTGTGCAGGCACCGCACTGCCCTTCGCCACAACCGTACTTGGTGCCTGTCAGGCCGAGTTCGTCGCGGAGCGCGGTAAGTAGAGGTGTTTCCGGGTCGCACTGGACCGTGCAGCTCTCACCGTTGATTAGAAGTACGATCGGCTTCGACATTATTTCTCCCCGAGCTTGCAAAATTCCCTTGCCCGCGCCGCCGTCTGGGACATCTTATCACCGCAAGAGGGCACAAAAGCATAGGAGAAATCGCAGAGTCGATCATTCTCCCGCTTCACTTGCTCCCCGGTGCGCCTCTCCCACTCTGCTCCGTCAGCAGCCCGGCTCAACTCTTTTCCTTCAGCAGCGAATCGCGCACGCTGTCCAGTTCCTTTTTCTTTTCCTTGTCCACATCGGGAAAAGATAGATCTAGCTCTTCCAGCGCAGTGATGATCGCGGATGCCACGATCAACTGCGTATACCACTTTTTATCCGCCGGTACCACATACCATGGCGCATGTTTTGTGGCGGTATTCTGGATCATCTCTTCATACGCTTCCTGATAATCTTTCCAGTAGCCGCGCTCCTTGACGTCGGCCATGGAAAACTTCCAATTCTTTTTTGAGTCCTCCAACCGCTCCAGAAAACGGTTCCTTTGCTCTTTCTTCGAAACGTGCAGGAAGAACTTGCGAATCACCACGCCGTTTATCGTCAAGTATTTCTCAAACGCGTTGATGTCCTCGTAGCGTTGCTCCCAGATGTGCTTGGTGATCAAGGATTCCGGAAGTTTCTGTACCTGCAGAATGTCCTGATGCACTCGAACAACGAGCACTTCCTCGTAATACGAGCGATTGAAGATCCCTATCTTTCCGCGCTCCGGAAGGCGGCTGTGCGCCCGCCAGAGATAATCGTGCTCCAGTTCTTCGTTGCTGGGAGTCTTGAACGAATGAACGTCGCATCCTTGCGGATTCACGCCAGACATAACATGTTTGATGACGGCATCCTTGCCGGCCGCGTCCATCGCTTGAAAAATCAGCAGCATCGCCCAGCGGTCTTGCGCATAAAGTTTTTCCTGCAGAATGTTGAGAAGCCCCGCCCGCTTATCAATAATCCTTTGGCAGTGCTGCTTGTCCTTTACGCCCCCGGTGTCAGTCGTGTCGTAATCATTCAAACGAAAGTGTTCCCCTTTAGCGACGCAATACGGCGCAGCCAGCCGTGCACATTCTTTGATCTGTTTTCGGAATTTCATGGCGGTGGGAGTGTAGTACATAATCGCTCGCTCGGAACAGCGTCCCCAGCGCCCAGCCAAAGGCGAATAGCCGATGGTGCGCGAGGAAGAGCGAGCCGTCCGGCAACACAAGGAATCGATTCAATCACCGAGCGGTTTTCCCGAGCCAGGGCGCGCTTCAAAAAAAGTAGAGCCCGCCGCGTGAATTCCGCAGCGGGCCTCCTTCGCGTCACCAACGTTTGGAGACTTGTGCCCTTTGGTCGCTTGCTGGTTAATCCGGGTGTGAATTTATGATTTGCCCAGTCTTGGGATCGAGAATGAGCCTGCGCCCGCTCGGCTTGCCGGAAAAATCAAACACGCCATTCAATGTTCCAGCAAGGGCGTCACCCGAGCCATTGCCGATCCGCCCAAGATTGAAGTTATCCTCGATAAATCTCGTGATCGAGGAAAAATCCAACACGCGATGGTCCACGTAATTGGGTTTCGCAAAGGGAGAGATTACCAGCAGTGGAATTCTTGGACCGAAACCGCAGCGGCCGTTTTGTGTTCCGCCGCTTACATCGTTCGCTTTCGGTGCTCCACAATTACCCGGCCCCAGCAGCAAATCGTCCGTCGTGTTGGACTGGCGGACGATAGGACCCATCTGATGGTCGTACCAGCCATCGGAATCATCCCAGGTGATAATAATCGCCGTTTCCTTCCATTCGTCGGACTGCATGATCGCGTTGATGGTATTGACAAGAAATAGCTGCTCATCCAACGGATCGGAGTAGCCCGCGTGCCCATCCTCGATGGACAAAGCCTTCAGAAAACTCACGGCCGGAAGATTGTGATTTCTCAACGCGGTAAAGAACGCGCTCAAGTCATATTCGTGATTTGCCGCGTCGGACCTGCCGATCATGGCATCCGAGCTCGGGGGCACATGATTGGCGTTTAGTGTGGAATTCCAGTATTGGAACCACGCGTGGTGTGGAATGTAGTCTCCCGTCGAGAGTCCCGTGCTGCCCGTCGAGATGTGCGAGCAGTTCGCAAAGCCTCCCATGAATGCGCCCCACGTGATGCCCACCTGATTGAGGAGGTCCCCGACGTTTTTCCCCGACATGGAAATCTGCGCTCGATTCGGATTCGAGCATGAGTCTCCGAACGGATCCGGATCGCCGATCACCGCTCCGCTGCTGCCTCCGCCCGCGATATTCCCCGCCCCCGTGATTTTGGAAGAACCGTTCATCAGCGCCGCCTCGAAACTGTTCCCTGAGACGAGATTCAATGCTCCCGGGGTGGACGGCCCGAACGTTGTCCCATAGTGGTTGTCGCTCATCGCAAAGTTTTGCGCGTAGTTCCAGATCGCCGTGACCGTATTCCCGTCGTAATAGCCCATCGCGCTACCCTTGCCTAGATTCGGATCATTGCAACTCACCGACTCTACGAATTTGTCCATCAGCCCGCTGTTGAATGCTTTCTGTTCGTCCTTATAGTTGTGGTCCTGGTCACAGGTGTTCGCGTTGCTGCGGTCAATCCGAAATGGATTCACCGAGTTGGGATTATTGGTCAGCAGGCCCGCGGTCTCCAGATTGTTCACCCGCGGCGTATCATCTTTTGCTCCGCGGAAATACCGTGTGCCATCGATGTTCGATTTCGCATTCGGGTAGGTCGCGAAGTAATGGTCGAACGAAACGTTCTCCTGAAAAATCACCACGATGTGCTTGATAGGAGTTGTCGTCGGCAAATCATCTCCGTCATGAGCAAGTACAGGACTGGCTGGCAACAACGTGATGGCCGCAGCGGCGATCATCGCCATGGCTCTCGTAAAGCGAGTATGCATATCTGCTATCTCCTTGAATTTCAGAGTTTTCCTTTGCGGTTGGGACTGCGTGGGATGAACACCTCGACGGACAGCCACGTTCGCAGTCTTTGTGTGCCACTTCACCCGCGCCAAGTGTTGTAAGCTTGTTCTGTTATTCGCGCATGAACGGCGCGTCAAATTCTTGTACGCGCCAGTTCTCGCCGCGTTGACTTCCTCTCCTCCGCGAATCTAAGATGCCTCGCCGTGCCTAAGCCTCGCCGCACCTGTCGTTTGCCGCATCCTCAGCCTCTGGATGCCCTCACCTACGCCCGCTTTACCGGCATCCCCACTTTTATGCGTCTACCGCACATCACTCAGCCCGAAGAACTCGAGGTCGCTCTTATCGGTGTTCCCTTCGATGGCGGCACAACCTATCGTCCCGGCCCTCGGTTCGGCCCGCGGAACATCCGCGCGCAATCCGCGATCATTCGCCCGTGGAACCCTGTTCTGCGCGTCAATCCCTTCGCGAAATATCGCATCGCGGACTTCGGCGACCTTTCCGTGAATCCGCTCTCCATCGAGGACACCTTTCTGCGCATCGAGCAGGGAATTGCACCGCTTCTCCAAACCAATGTCCGTTGCGTCTGTGTAGGAGGAGATCATTCCATCAGCCTCCCTATTCTCCGTGCTGTCGCAAAAAAGCACGGCCCCGTTTCGCTCATTCAATTTGACGCGCACAATGATTTGTGGGACGAGTATTTCGGCAGCAAGTATTCTCACGGCACGCCGTTCCGCCGCGCCTTTGAGGAAGGACTCTTGCACGATGGCGGTGTTTTACAGGTTGGCCTTCGTGGCCAGGTTTACGGCGAAGATGATTTCGAGTTTGCCCGCGCCCACAAAGTAAAGATGGTCACCGCCGAGGAATTTCACAAAAAAGGTTTGCCCATCGTTCAACGGCATCTCGCCGCCTTCCGCCGCAAACCCGTTTACGTCACTCTCGATATCGACTGCGTTGATCCCGCCTACGCTCCCGGTACCGGCACTCCGCAAGTCGGCGGCTTCACCAGCATCCAGATTCTCGAATTGGTTCGCGCACTAAGCGGTCTCCAAATCATCGGCTGCGACCTCGTGGAAGTCTCGCCCCCTTACGACACTGGCGAAATCACTTCGCTACTCGCCGCCAATCTCCTCTACGAACTTCTCTGCGTCCTCTAAATGCCCGCCCTCGCCCGCAAACTTCGTCTCCACGACTATTTCGCTCTCGCTTTCGGCACCATGATTGGCACCGGCTGGCTGGTGCTCATGGACGACTGGCTCGGACGCGGCGGTCCCGCCGGCGCAGCGCTCGGTTTCGCTATCGGCGGAGTCATTCTTCTTCCCGTCGGCTACGTCTACGGCCAGTGGGTGAAGCGCCTTCCCGACGCCGCCGGCGAAGCTGCCTACACCGCGCAGGTCTTTCCTCCTATCGTCAGCTTCTTCACCGGCTGGATGATGCTTCTCGCTTATTTCATCGTCTGCCCCTGGGAAGCCGTCGCCCTCGGTAAAATTGCCGCCTACATTTTTCCATCTATCGATTCCTTCGAACTCTATCGCGTCGCAGGCCAGCCTGTGTTCCTCCCACGCCTCATCCTCGGCATCGCGCTCACTCTACTTCTCGGAACCATCAATTACCGCGGCATCCGCCTCAGTGCCAACTTCCAAAAGGCCATGACGAGCATGGTTCTCCTGATTTTCCTCGCCCTCGTCGCCATCAGCTCCGTTCGCGGCGCTCCCGCAAATTTTCATCCGGCCTTTCACGCCACTCCGTTCCTTTCCATCCTCCTCACCTTGCAAATCGTTCCCTATTTCATGACCGGTTTCGAGTCCGTCCCCAAATACGCGGAGGAAGCCAACCCGGACTTCCGCCAAACCAGTTACATGCAGGCCATTGGCCTCGCTCTTGGAGTCGGCGCTGTTTTCTACGCCCTTTCGATCACCGCGGTCGCCTACATTGCGCCCTGGCAATCTCTCATCGGCAAGCGCTTCGCAACCGCCATCGCCTTCGAACATGGCCTCGGCCACCATTGGATCGTCCAGCTTATCCTCGTCATGGCCCTCTTCGGCCTCTTCCAATGCTTCAATGGAAACTTCGCCGCCTCCACCCGTCTCCTCTTCGCCTACGCCCGCCGCGGCACGATCTCTCCAGTCTTCGCCACCATCCACGAAAAATTCTCCACGCCCTCCGTCGCCGTCGTCGGCATCACCGTGGGCACTTTACTCGGCCTCCTCCTCGGCGATTCCATCCTCGTCCCCATCACCGAAGTCGGCTCCATGGCCTCTGCACTAGGCTGGCTAGCCACTTGCCTTTCCTTCTGGCTCGTCGAGCGGCGTCTGCGCATGCGCCTCATCACCGCCCTCGGCATCTGTGTCTCCTTGCTCCTTCTCCTAATGAAGCTCATCCCCGCCTTCCCCGGCCACTTCACTCACGCGGAATGGCTGGCCCTTGCGATTTGGCTTGTACTGGGCGCCACACTGCACCGCCGCCCAAACTAATCTTCCCCTGCCTGCCAAGCAGGAGTTCGGCTAGGCTGTCGGGCCGACGATCGTACTCGTCCCTTCCAGCCTAGTTCGAGCTGTCATGTATACTCTCGAAGGAGTCTGACTCGCGCACATTCATGATCCCTTTCTTGCATCTCGGTCCACTGGCTATCCCCACCTTTGGGTTGATGGTCGCCACCGCCATGCTTGTCTCGGCCTATGTCTTGCAGGCCGATTTCAATCGCCGCAGATCGCAGCTCCAGAGCATTTCTGCAAGGAACGAAAAAGACGAAGGCTTCCTGATTATCGGAATCGCCGGCTTGGCGGGTTTGATTGGCGCACGGCTTTACCATGTCCTCGAAAGTCCGCACGATTTTTTTGCAAATCCCTGGCCGCAGCTGTTCAGCCGCTACGGCTTCGCGTGGTTCGGCGGTTTTCTCGGCGGATTTATTGCGCTGGTGCTACTGGCGCGCCGTTTCAAAGTTCCTCTGCTCGAATTTCTGGATATCTGTTCGCCCGCGGCCTGTGTCGGCTACGCCATCGGACGCATCGGATGCCTTCTCTCGGGCGATGGCGACTACGGCATTCCGACTTCGCTTCCTTGGGGCATGAGTTTTCCAAACGGGCTCGTACCGACGATTGAGCGCGTGCATCCCACTCCGCTCTACGAGTTCTTCATCTGGCTGGCTATCGCCGCATTTCTTTGGCATATGGGGACGAAGGCCATCAAGGGTCCTAAAGCCAAGGGCGAGATATTTTGCAATTATCTGATTCTCACCGGCATCGCTCGGTTTCTCGTGGAAATTATTCGCGTCAATCCGCGTTCGTTTTTCGGGATATCCAACGCCCAGACGGCAAGCGTTGTCTCCATTCTCCTCGGCACGGTGTTACTTTGGCGTATTAAAAGCCAATTTCACAGCCGGAAAAAAGAGCATCGCATCGTAGAGCACATCGCTTCGCGCGGTGACGTTCTCCAGCCGGAATATCACCGCCCCACGCCGGAATGCCCGCATCCCGAGCGTTGGCACATGTACGATTCGATGAGCGCAGAAGTCGAGGTCCTGGATTTCTTGAAAGCCATTGTCACAACGCTCAAGCCGGAGCTCATCGTCGAGACCGGCACCTTTTCTGGGTTGAGCACGCTGCGCATCGCGGAAGGCTTGCAAGCCAACGGCTTCGGCCGCGTCATCACCTGCGAGCACGACGCCAAGGTTTTCGCGGCCGCGCAGAAGCGCTTCGCTACCTCCGGTCTCGCCCAGTGGATCGACGCGCGCAACGAATCCAGCCTGGACATGAAAGTCGAAGGCCGCATCGATATCCTTTTTTGCGATAGCGACGCGCCTCTTCGCGAGCAGGAAGTGCGCAAATTTCTTCCGCATATGAACCCGCACGGCCTCATCCTCATGCACGACGCGAGCTCGCTGATGAAAACGGTTCGAGAAGGTGCGCTCAGGCTCGAAACTGAAGGTCTGATCTCCATGCTTCTCTTGCCGACTCCGCGGGGTCTGGTAATGGCGCAAAAAAGAGAAGGGCGCGCCTAGACATTCGATGCAGCGATGTTTGGATTTGACCGTGTGTGAGAAATGAGCGAAGCCCTAGCGGGGCTCAGAGCATCTGGCGAAGAACGTATTGCAAAATGCCGCCGTGATGGTAGTAGGAAACTTCTTCCGGCGTATCAACTCGCGCAATCGCGCTGAACGTTTTCGTCGAGCCACCGTCTGCTTTGGCATGCACCGTGATGGCCTTCTTGGGAGAGAGCAACGCGACGCCTTCGATCTCGAAGAGTTCATGTCCCGTCAATCCCAGCGTTTCGCGGTTTTCGCCGGCCTTAAATTCCAGCGGCAGAACGCCCATGCCGACCAAATTACTGCGATGGATGCGCTCATAGCTCTCCGCGATCACGGCTCGCACGCCGAGCAACCGCGTGCCTTTGGCCGCCCAATCGCGGGACGAACCTGACCCATACTCTTTGCCGGCAAGCACGATCAGCGACACTCCTGCCTCGCGGTACTTCACCGCTGCATCGTAAATCGTCATCCTCTCGTTGCCCGGCAAGTAGTGCGTCCAGCAGCCTTCGGTGCCGGGGGCAAGTTGATTGCGCAGCCGGATGTTCGCAAACGTCCCGCGCATCATCACTTCATGATTTCCGCGCCGCGCTCCGTACGAATTGAACTCGTGCGGCTTCACGCCGTTTGCGATCAGGTATTTTCCCGCGGGCGAATCGATTGCAATCGATCCCGCCGGAGAAATGTGGTCTGTCGTTACGCTGTCGCCGAGAACGGCCAGTACGCGCGCCCCATGAATATCCGCGAGGGCGGGCGGCGTCTTCGGCATGTTCTCAAAAAACGGCGGCTGCTTAATATACGTGGACTTCGGGTCCCACTGGTAAAGGTCGCCTTCGGGAACGGGCATGGATTTCCAATGTGCGTCACCTTCGAACACGTTGCTGTATTCCTTGCGGTACATCTCGCTGGTCACCGAATCGCGCACCGTCTTTTCAATTTCCGCCGGCGTCGGCCAAATGTCCCGCAAGTAAACGGGCTTCCCCATCGCGTCGGAACCCAGCGATTCGGTTGTTAAGTCCATGTCCATGCGGCCTGCCAGAGCGTACGCCACGACAAGCGGAGGCGAAGCCAAATAATTCGCTCGCACCAACGGGTGAATTCGTCCTTCGAAGTTTCGGTTGCCGCTCAGCACCGCAACGGCCATCAGGTTGTTGTCTTTGATCGCCGCGCCAATCGCTTCCGGAAGCGGCCCGCTGTTTCCAATGCACGTCGTGCAACCATAGCCGACAAGGTGAAAATTCAGTTGTTCGAGATAGGTCATTAGTCCCGAACTCGCCAGATAATCGCTCACCACTTTCGAACCTGGCGCGAAGCTAGTCTTGACCCACGGCTTCACACGCAGCCCGCGCTCAACCGCCTTTTTGGCCAGCAGTCCCGCTCCCAGCATAAGCGAAGGATTCGAAGTGTTTGTGCAACTCGTGATGGCCGCAATCACCACTGCCCCGCTAGAAAGATCAAACGAGTCGCCGTTGTTCCTCAGTGCAATATGCTTCTCCGGAATTCCTTCCATGACTTTCGTGAAAGAGCTCTTCGCATTGCGCAATGCCACGCGGTCTTGCGGACGCTTGGGTCCGGCGACCGTCGGTTCCACGGTTCCGAGATCCAGTTCCAGTTTGTCACTGAAAATTGGGTCGGCCATTTCATCCGTGCGGAACAGCATTTGCTCTTTGCAATACGCCTCGACGAGCGCGATCTGTTCCGCGCCGCGCGCCGTGAATTGCAGGTACGCGAGTGTTTCCGCGTCGACGGGAAAGAATCCCATCGTCGCTCCATACTCCGGCGCCATGTTCGCAATCGTCGCGCGGTCCGGCACGCTCAGGTTAGAAAGGCCCGTCCCGCAGAATTCAACAAATTTGCCGACGACTCCTTTCTTGCGCAGCATTTCCGTCACAGTCAAAACCAGGTCAGTCGCCGTTGCACCTTCGCGAAGTTTCCCGTGCAAGCGGAACCCGACGACGTCAGGAATCAGCATCGAAGAGGGCTGGCCCAGCATCGCCGCCTCTGCTTCGATTCCTCCCACACCCCAGCCGAATACGCCGAGCGCATTCACCATGGTGGTATGCGAATCCGTTCCAACAACTGAATCGGGATACGCTTCGACCCGGTTTCCCGAAGGCATCGCGCAAACCACGCGCGCTAGATATTCGAGATTCACCTGATGGCAGATGCCCGTATCCGGCGGCACGACTTTGAAGTTTTGAAACGCGGTCTGCCCCCAGCGGAGAAAGGCGTAGCGTTCGATGTTGCGTTGAAATTCAAGTTCGGCGTTCAAATCGAAAGAGTTTGATTTGCCAAAGCTGTCGACCTGCACGGAATGATCGATTACCAGCTCGGCCGGGAAAAGCGGATTGATGAGCCTGGGGTTGCCGCCCATGTGCTTGATTGCTTCGCGCATCGTGGCCAGATCGACCACGGCGGGCACCCCGGTGAAATCCTGAAGCAGGACGCGCGCGGGCATGAAGGCGATCTCTTTTTCCGCGGCGCCTGGTGTCCAATTCGCCAGAGCGCGAATGTCATCGGGCCGGACAAAGTGTCCATCTTCGCAGCGCAAAAGATTTTCGAGAAGAATCCGCAAGGAATACGGCAGCTTCTCCAAACGGCAGGAGATTTTCTTTTCAAGCAACTCGAGCCGGTGAATGTCGAACGTCTGCGCACCCACATGGAGTTTGTCGCGCGTTCCGAAGGAATTCCCTGCGGCGATGGCCATGCTCTCGGTCCTTTCCATCCAGTAAGCGAACTTCCATGATAACCGAAAACGATTCCTTACGGCGGACGGCCGGTTATACTGGAAGCGCCGTGAATATTGTTCTTATTTCAACCTACGAACTAGGCCGGCAGCCCTTTGGCCTCGCCTCTCCCGCGGCCTGGCTCCGCAAACGCGGCCACGAAGTCGTCTGCCTCGACCTATCCCGTCAGTCGCTGGACGAAGCCGCCGCTCGCGCCGCAAGTTTAATTGCCATCTACCTGCCAATGCACACGGCCACACGTTTGGCCGCGAAGCTGATTCCGTCCTTGCTTGAACTGAATCCGCACGCTCATCTGTGTTGCTACGGCCTATACGCCCCGATGAATGCGGAGTATTTGCGAACGCTCGGCGTCGCAACCATTCTCGGCGGCGAATTCGAGAGTGGGCTTACTCACCTGGCCGAGCAGCTGCAAAGCAGTGACCGCTTCAAAGGCTTGCCACAGGCAGGAGCTCTCATATCGCTCGAGCGACTCACTTTCGAAGTGCCGGACCGCACGGACATGCCACCTATCGACAAGTACGCTCATCTCGTCCTTCCCGGCGGAGGCTTTCGTCTCGCGGGTTCAACAGAAGCCAGCCGCGGCTGCAAACACCTATGCCGCCATTGCCCCATAGTTCCGGTTTACAAAGGCATGTTCCGAATTGTCAGCCGCGACGTCGTGATGGATGATATTCGTCAGCAAGTTGCTGCGGGCGCGCAGCACATTTCCTTCGGTGATCCGGACTTTTTCAACGGCATCCGACACGCAACGGATCTTGTCGAGGAATTTCACACCAAGTTCCCCCACGTAACCTACGATGTCACCATCAAAATTGAGCACTTGAAAAAGTATGAAGCGCACTTGCCAAAACTCAAGGATACGGGCTGCCTGTTCGTCATTAGCGCCGTCGAATATCTCGATGACGCCGTGCTCCGCTCTCTCGACAAAGGTCACACGCGCGAGGATTTCCTCCATGTCGTCCACTCCTTCCGCGCGCTGGGCATGATTCTTCACCCAACCTTTGTTCCCTTCACGCAATGGACGACGATGGAAAGTTACCTCGATCTGCTTCGCGTTTTGCATATGGAATCCCTGATCGAAAACGTCGCGCCCATCCAGCTCGGCATTCGCCTGCTCATCCCAGAAGGCTCCCGGCTCTTGGAATTGGACGAAGTCCGCCGCAACGTTGGGCCCTTTGATCCGCAATCGCTCTTTTATCCATGGAAGCACAGCGACCTGCGCGTCGATGCTCTCAGCGAAACGGTGCAGGCCATCGCGGCCGATGGTGATCGCAGGAAAGAACCCCGCGCGAGGGTCTTCGAGCGTATCTGGAAAGCCGCCCACGCCGCTGCCGGGCTCGATGCTCCGAACATACAAACTTCGCGCAGCTCTCCCGCAGCGATACCATTTCTCAGCGAGCCGTGGTATTGCTGCGCTGAGCCAACGCGCGAGCAGTTTGTCTCTATCGGCCAAGTCTCGGAGAAGATGGAAGAACCGGCGCCCGCCACGGGTAGTTACGTCTAGGCGCTAAGTAAGCGACTCCTTCAAAACAGAAGCAAATGCCGCGACTCCTCATCTTCACCGCCAAGCTCGGATACCAAACGCGCAGCTTCAACGAAGCCGCCGAAAAGCTCGGCGTCGATCTCGTGTTTGTGACCGATCGCTGCCACCAGCTCGATGATCCCTGGGGCGACCGCGCCATTTCCGTTCATTTCGAAAAACCGGAATTGTCTGCCCATGCGGTTTTGGAAGGTGTCTGCGGACAAAACATCGATGGAGTGCTCGCCCTCGGCGACCGTCCTGCCGTCGCCGCAGCCTACGCTGCGCGCGGTCTTGCAATTCTTTACCACCATCCCGCCGCCGTCGAAGCCTGCCGCAGCAAGTTGCGCATGCGCGAAGTCTTTCGCGAAGCGGGCCTGCACGTCCCGTGGTTTCGTTCCATTTCACTGCATCCCGCGCCAGAGCCCTCTCTGCTGGGCGTTTCCTATCCCTGCGTCTTGAAACCGTTCTCGCTCTCCGCCAGCCAAGGCGTGGTGCGCGCAAATTCCCCGGAGGAATTCATCTCCGCCGCCGCGCGAATCCGCCGTTTGCTCGAATCGCCGGAAATCCGCGCGACCCGCGACCCCAATCTCGATCAGATTCTTGTCGAAGGATATATTCCGGGAAGGGAAGTGGCCGTTGAGGGTTTGCTAACGGATGGCCAACTGCGGATCCTCGCGATTTTTGACAAAGCCGATCCTCTTGAAGGACCTTATTTCGAAGAGACCATCTACGTCACGCCCTCGCGCCTTCCTGATGCGCGGCTCCACGAGATCAAACGCTCTGCCGTGGATGCTGTCCGCTCGCTCGGACTATCCCACGGCCCAATTCACGCAGAATTCCGCATCAACGACGACGGCGTCTGGCCGCTCGAAGTTGCTCCGCGCCCTATCGGCGGTCTTTGCGCACGCGCGCTAAGATTTGCGCCGGATCCGGCCGGCCAACCCGTCGGCCTGGAGGAATTGCTCTTGCGCCACGCCCTTGGCCTGCCCGGCAGCGATTGGCCGCGAGAGCAATCAGCCTCGGGTGCAATGATGATTCCTGTTCCCACGAGCGGTGTTTTAGAAGGAATTCAGGGACAAGACGCCGCGCGCAGCGTCCCCAGAATCACCGCGCTCGAGATCACAGCGCGCCTGCACGACTACCTCGCCGCCTGGCCGGAAGGCTCCAGTTATTTGGGCTTTTTGTTCGCGAGCGCCGAAAATGCCGCGGAAGTTGAGGCAGCGCTACGCACTGCCCACGCGAAGCTGCACTTTGAGCTGAACCCTCGTCTGCCCGTCGAACATCCCGTGACGGGCCGCCTTCCAGCAGCGGGGAACTAGCCCTTGGCCTTGGGAGCCACGTACCCTTCGGGTAGCTTTGCGCCGGCGCCAAAGAAAAACTCTTCCATCTGTTCGCCCATGATCTTCTGCGAATTCGGATCAATCGGGTTCAGCCGGTACTCGTTCATGATCATCTTGGAATGCTCGATCCAGAGCTTCCAAGCTTCCTTCGAAACATTTTCATAAACGCGCTTCCCTAGCTCGCCCGCCCACGGAATGCGGTCGAGCCCCGGCATTTCCTTGCCGAATTTCACGCACAGGACCATCCTCGTTCCAGGCTTTACAGGTTCGCTGGTTGCCGGAGGGGGATCGCAAGACTCATTCGCCATTCGAATCACCTCGTTGGGATTGCCAATTCTCAACATACTGCAACTTCGCGGAATTGCCTAGTGCGCGCGAGCCGTCGTAAAGCTCTCGCACGCGGTTCGTTAACCATTCCTACGCCACGGAAGAGAATCGCCGTTTGCGGGCGCAACAGAGCAATGTGACAATACAAGGATGCGAAGACCATTCATTTTAGCGGTAACGGCAGTTGTGGCAGGAATGATCGCCTTTTGCAACGCTCAGGCGCAGCAAACTCCACCGGCCAAGACTCCACAAACTCCGGCGGCAAAGACGACACCCAAGACGACACCCAAGACCCCTACGGCAAAGCCCGGTTCGACCGCAGTAAAAAAACCAGCTGTTCTGGCGCTCCAAACGCAGAAGGACAAAGCCAGCTACGCGATTGGATTGAATATCGGACGGAGCATGCACAAGGATTCCGTCGACGTTGACCCCAACATTCTCCTCCGCGGCATGAAGGATGGATTGGCGGGCGCGAAACCACTGCTCACGGACGACGAAGCGAAAGCTACGATGGTCGCTCTTCAAGCCGACCTCCGAAAAAAGCAAGAAGAGAAAATGCAGGCGGAGGCAGAGGTCAATAAAACAAAAGGCGAAGCATTCCTGGCCGATAACAAAACCAAGCAGGGCGTTGTAACGCTTCCGAGCGGCCTGCAATACAAAATCCTGACAGAAGGAACTGGGCCAAAGCCCGCTGTCACAGACACCGTGGTCTGCAACTACAAAGGCACGCTTCTCGACAATACGGAATTCGACAGCTCGTATAAGCGCGGCCAGCCCGCTACATTTCCGGTGAGCGGAGTCATCAAGGGCTGGACCGAGGCGCTGCAACTCATGCCCGTGGGCTCGAAGTGGCAGCTCTTCATTCCCTCAGAACTTGCTTATGGCGCGCGCGGTGGTCCTGGCGGCGGCATCGGTCCCAACGCAACTCTCGTCTTCGAAGTCGAGCTCATGTCCATCCAACCCAAGGCGGAAGTAAAGCCCCCGAACCCAAGCCCGAACCCTACGCCGAAACCAAACCCGAACGAGTAACAAATATTCTAGAATCGCTAAGGAACTCGCAAGCGGAATAACACGCTGGAAGACTGCCAAGCCTCGTTATTTGCGACTCGAGTTTGGCAGCCCTGGTATATGCCTTTCCCAGCTTTGAATCGTTTGAAACACGCCATTCACGTGTTTTCTTGACCCGAAACGTTTATTATGGATAGTTTTACGGGACGATCGGCACGACGTGCGCAGGAGCGGCGCCTTTGGCCACGATTACGACGCTGTTCTGGGACATCGGCGGAGTCATTCTTACCAACGGCTGGGACCGGGGCTCTCGCCTCGAAGCAGCTTCCGCATTCAAGTTCGACTACGAGGAATTTCAAGAGCGGCACGATCTCTCTTTTCCCGCCTTCGATTCCGGACTGATCACGTTGAATGAGTACCTCGACCGAACACTCTTCTACCGCGCGCGATCGTTTAGCCGCGAAGAGTTTACGGCTTTCATGTTTGCGCAGTCGAAAGAATATCCAGTCAACCGCGCGGTCCTGGCTGACGCCGCAAGCGCCGGGAAGTATTTCATCGGTTCCATCAACAATGAGCCCCTGGAACTCAACCAGTTCCGCATCGAGGCGTTTCATTTGCGCCGAGAGTTCGTGGTTTTCTTCAGCTCCTGCTATGTGCGTTCGCGCAAGCCGGAGGAGACAATCTTCCGCGTCGCTCTCGAAGTCACGCAACGGCCGCCGGAGCAATGCGTATTCATCGATGATCGGCCGATAAATCTTGAGAGCCCCCGCCGTTTGGGGATGAGCGTGATTCACCACCAAAACGCCGTGCAATTGCGTTCCGAACTTAGAAATCTCGGCGTTGAGGTATAGTTTCCGGCGCCTGCAACAAGGCGTAAGAGGGGCGCAACCGAGCTGAGGGGACCCATGGCTGAGGATACTAACCGAACTGGAAGTCTTTATGGAGGCACAGCAGAACCCTGCGCCGTGGTGTTATTTGGCGCGTCCGGCGATTTAGCCAAGCGCAAAGTCATCCCGGCGATGTTCGACCTCGCCACGCACAATTCGCTCGGCTCCCGTTACGTCATCGTGGGTTTCGCGCGCACTCCGATGAGCGACGAGAACTTTCGTGCGACGACCGGCGAAGCCGCCAAAACCATGTCGGAGCTCGGACCGGTTGATGCCAAGCAGTGGGAGGACTTTGCATCCTGTCTCTACTACAACGCCGGCGACTACTCGGACCCGCAGGCCTATGTCCAACTCGGCAAGCGCCTCGCGGAACTCGAGGCCGAAAAAAAACTTAGCGGCAACCGGCTTTTCTACCTTTCCACTCCGCCGGAAGTCTATCCTCACATTGTCGAGCAGCTCGGCCGCGCCGGCCTCTCCCGCCCCTCCCGCCCCGCCTCTCCGAACACCTGGGTGCGCATCATTATTGAAAAGCCCTTCGGCCGCGATCTGGTCACCGCCATGGAACTCAACAAAATCGTTCTCAATGTCTTCGAAGAACAGCAGGTCTACCGCATCGATCACTATCTCGGCAAAGACACCGTTCAGAATCTGCTGGTACTTCGCTTCAGCAACGGCATCTTCGAGCCTCTTTGGAACCGCAACTACGTCGACTGCGTGCAAATCACGGCAGCGGAAACACTCGGAGTCGAACGGCGCGGGGGCTTCTACGAAACCACTGGGGCGCTCCGCGACATGATTCAAAGTCACGTGCTGCAGCTCACGTCGCTGGTTGCCGTCGAGCCGCCGGCTTTTTTTGACGCCACTTCCGTCCAAAACGAAAAGCTCAAGGTCTTGCAGTCCATCCGGCCCTTTAATCTGGAGATGGTCGCCCAATCGGTAGTTCGCGGGCAGTACGCGCCGGGACAGCTGGACGGTAAGCTCCTGCAGGGTTATCGCGAAGAACCAGGAGTAGGCCAGTCCTCCCGGACGGAGACGTTTGTGGCCGCCAGATTGTTGATTGACAATTGGCGCTGGGCTGGCGTCCCTTTTTATCTGCGCACCGGCAAGCGTCTCGCCAAGCGCAGTACGGAAATCGTCATCCAATTCCGCTGCGCCCCACACATCGTTTTCCGCGATCGCGAAATTGAACCGAATCGTCTCGTCCTCAACATCCAGCCCGACGAGGGAATTTCCGTCTCCTTCGGAGCCAAGCGCCCTGGAACTGAGATGCGCATCGGAAATGTAACCATGAACTTCAGCTACAAGGAGGGCTTTGGCGAAACGTCGCGAAGTGCGTACGCCACCCTCGTCAACGATTGCCTGCGAGGCGATGCCACGCTCTTCGATCGCGGCGACAATGTGGAAGCGGCCTGGGCGCTCGTCGATCCCATTCTCGATGTGTGGGGTGCGGCGAGAAGCGCGAAAGTCCCCGAGTACTCCGCGGGAAGCTGGGGGCCGCGCGAGGCTGACCTCCTACTCGAGCGTGACGGCAGGGAATGGTACAACCCATGATTTCAAGTCCGATTAACGCTAGCGAACGGCGGCAGGATGGGGGCGATCGGTGATTCTTGCGGGCGACGTTGGCGGTACGAAGTGCAACCTTGCGCTCTTGTCAGAAAAAAATGGCAAGCTGACTTCCGTCTTCAAGCAACGGTTTGCCAGCAAGGATTTTGCGCAATTTGACCTGATCGTTCGCGAGTTTTCTCTTCAGGCTGCCGCGCACCTCAAGACGGATCCCGTACGCGCCGCTGGCTTTGGAGTCGCCGGCCCGGTAATCAACAATCGCGTGCGTGCCACAAACCTCCCCTGGACCGTCGATGCCGCAACTTTGGCGAGTGAACTGAATTTATCCGACGTCATCCTGATGAACGATTTGGGCGCTACGGGCCACAGCATCGAGTATCTCGCGCCGGAAGAATTCTGCGTACTAAATTCCGGCATGCCTGAGCATGGCGGAACGCGCGCCCTGCTCGCTGCGGGGACCGGGCTCGGGCAGTCGATTCTTGTTTGGGACGGCGCCCGCTACCGCGTCGTGCCATCCGAAGGCGGACATTCTGATTTTGCCCCGCACACCGAGCAGCAGATCGAACTCCTGCGCTTCATGCGCCGGCGGTATCCGCAAGTGAGTTGGGAACTTATTCTATCCGGCCGAGGGTTCCGCACCATTCATGAATTCCTGGCTCCCAGCGTGATTCATCACTCGTTTGAGGATCCCGGTATGGATCCTGCGCCGGAAATTACCAAGCTCGGACTTTCCAAAGAGTGCCCAGTCTGCGCCGACACTCTGGATCTATGGACGGCGATCTATGGTTCCGAAGCGGGAAATCTTGCTCTTAAAGTTCTCGCGCTCGGAGGCGTCTACGTTGCCGGCGGCATCGCCGTCAAGATCATCGAGAAGATTAAGGACGGAACATTTTTTGCAGCCTTCCGCGACAAGTGGAAATTCGAGGGATTGTTGAGCAACATTCCGGTTTCTGTCGTTCTCAACGAATCCGCCCCGCTTCTCGGCGCCGCTTATGAGGCGCTCGCATCGCTTCCGCGCTAGTCTCTTCCCATGTCCTTTTTTATTGATGACCTCCCCGAGTTGAAACCTGTTTCTCGCGGCGCGGGTATCGCCTGGATAGTTTTCTATGCGCTGTTCCTGAGTTACGCTGCTGCGGATCGCGTTGGATTTCTCATCATTGATTACGCCAACCTGATCATTCACGAAGGCGGCCACTTTTTCTTCAGTTGGTTCGGCCACACTATCATGATTCTTGGCGGCACGCTCGGCGAACTCCTCGTCCCGCTTCTCTGCGCCGTTTACTTCTGGTGGAAGCGCGAAACAACCGCCGTCGCTTTCTGTAGCTTTTGGTTCTTCGAAAACTTTCTCCATATCGGAACGTACATGTCCGACGCCCGCACCTCTGCATTGCCGCTCGTCGGCTCGGAGGAGAGCGACTGGACGATTCTTTTCACCCAATGGGGCTTGCTCGCAAAGGACCAACAAATCGGCGCCACCACCCGCGCCCTCGGCTGGCTCGGTATGCTTGCCACCGTCGTCTGGCTCGCGTATCGCGTTTGGCGAGGCGCCGAAGAACGGACCTGAGCCTTCATTGTTGTTTGGTTCGCTGGCAGGTTTCGGCTCTCAGCTCCAAAGTTTCTTGATAAACTACCAAGACATAAATCTTCTTCGCGATTCACCAGCAAGGAGCAACTCATGAGCACCGCCGTTACCACTCACGTTACCGAGCCGCTAAATTACATCAACGGCGGTTGGCGCCGCCCTTCCACAACCGAATTCTTCGACGTCACCAATCCTGCCACCTCCGAGATCCTTGGCCGCACTCCCATGTCCTCCCCCGCCGAAGTTGACGCCGCCGTGCAGGCCGCCTCCGCCGCCTTCCCCGCCTGGCGCCGCACGCCTCCTGGCGAACGCGTCCAATATCTCTTCAAATTCAAAAATCAGCTCGAAGACCACATCGATGAACTCTCCCGCCTCATCACACTCGAAAACGGTAAAACGTTTGCGGAAGCCAAAGCCGAATTGCGCCGTGGCATTGAAAATGTCGAAGTCGCTTGCGGCATTCCCATGATGATGCAGGGTTACAATCTCGAAGACGTCACGCCCGGCGTCGACGAAATGCAAATCCGCCAGCCGCTTGGCGTCGTCGCCGCCATCGTTCCGTTTAATTTCCCGGCTATGATCGCCTACTGGTTCCTCCCTTATGCGATTGCCTGCGGAAATACATTTATCATCAAGCCCTCGGAGCGCGTTCCGCTCAGCCTCTGCCGCGCGTTTGAGCTTCTCGAAAAAACGGGACTGCCCCAGGGTGTCGTCAATCTTGTGAACGGCGGCAAGGATGTCGTCAACGCGCTTTGCGATCATCCGCAAGTCCGCGCGATCAGCTTTGTCGGCTCCACTCCTGTCGCCAAGCACGTTTATGCGCGCTCCGCCGCTTCAGGCAAACGTGCCCAATGCCAGGGCGGCGCCAAGAATCACGTTATCGTTCTTCCCGACGCTGATATGGAACTTGCTACGCAAATCATCAGCGACAGCGCCTTCGGCTGCGCCGGCCAGCGCTGCCTGGCCGTGAGCGTGGCCGTCACCATCGGCGAAGCGCAAAAAACTTTTCGCGATTCCATCGCCCACGCCGCATCACACATCAAAGTTGGCGACGGCCTCGAACCCGGCGTTCAGATGGGTCCGGTGATCTCTGCCAACAGCAAACAGCGCATCGAATCTTTAATCACGGCGGGCGTTGGCGAAGGTGCCAAAGCCATCCTCGACGGCCGCAAAACCAAAATTCCCAATCACATGTCCGGCAATTTCGTCGCTCCAACCGTTCTGGATGGGCTTCCGGCTTCAAGTCAGCTTGCTAACACCGAAATCTTCGGGCCCGTGCTTAGCCTCGTTCACGCCAACTCCATCGATGAAGCGATGGACTTTCTCCGCCGCAGTCCTTACGGCAACCAAGCTTCGCTCTTCACCACCAGCGGGTCTGCCGCCCGCAAATTCCGCTACGAAGCTCCCGCAGGAAACGTCGGCATCAACATCGGCGTTGCTGCTCCCATGGCCTACTTCCCGTTTAGCGGATGGAAAGAAAGTTTCTTTGGCATTCTCCACGGCCAGGGCCGCGACGCCGTCGAATTTTTCACCGAATCGAAAATCGTGGTCGAGCGCTGGTCCCGCCAGGAAACTCGCAAGTTTTGATTTTCTGATTTGCAGGGGGCATGCTGCTACCCGACTCTCCAGGCCGAACTCCCTCATTGGGCTCCTGCTTTTCCGTCAGAAGCGGAGGAAATGAATCGGCGGCGTGAAAAGCCCGCAGATTTGTGAGCATTCTCGCGGAAGCCTAGATTCTGGAATTCATGACTCGCGGCAGCGCAACGCGCGCTGTGGAATCACGTATCACGAACTCTGGCTCGATGGCGATCTCTGAAACATACTCTCCGTGCTCCTCGATCTGGCTTACCAACGTTTGCGCTGCGATCTCTCCCATCCGAAGCAATGGTTGCCGCACCGTCGTCAGTCCCGGATCAGCAAAAGCAGCCCCGGGGATGTCATCGAACCCCACCACGGACACATCGTGCGGCACACGCAATCCTGCTTCGCGAAGCGCCCACATCGCGCCGATCGCGGAAATGTCGTTATAGGCAAAGAGCGCCGTGAACGGCTCTTTTCTCTCTAGCAATTCTCTTGTCACCGGAAAACCCACTTCCGGAGTGGAAACTGTGCTGTCTATCCTGATGATTAGCTCAGGAAGGATTTGCATCCCGAGCCCTCCCGCTACTTCGGTAATCGCATTCCAGCGATCCTCGGAATCGGAGCTGAAAACTTGGCCTTTGATGAAGGCAATCCTTTCATGCCCCAGCTCTTTCAGATGTTCGAGCGCGAGCCTGGCGGCTCGTTTGTGATCCAGCACAATATTCGTCACTCCCGAGAATTGCCGGTGGCCCGCTACGGCCACAGTCGGCAAAGATGGCTCCGCGAGGATCGAAGTGTCCACAGTGATAATGCCTTCGACTCCCCGCTCCACAAGCATCTCCGAGTACGTTTGCAGCAGTTTGGGATCGTGCCGGTGCACCACTGTCAGGAAAAAATAATTTCTCCCCCTGAGGTATTTCTCTATCCCGCTGATCACCTGCGAGCCGTAGGCGTCGCCGATCTCTTCCGCGATCACCCCGATGGTGAACGTGCGCTTCATCCGCAGCGTCCGCGCAAAAAAATCGGGTCGGTAATTGAGCTCCTGTGCGGCGGCTAAAATGCGTTTTTTTGTGTGTTCCGGGATCGAGCGCGCAGCGGGAGAATTATTCAGAGTCGCGGACACCGTCCCTGCCGCTAGGCCTACATGTTGTGCCACCGTCTTGAGCGTGACCTTCTTGTTTTTCCGGAGTGGACCGGTTTTCTTCTTCTGCGTGGGTGTCATTGAACCGCCCTCGACAAACTAATGCGTTCTGCCAAACACAAGGCAGGGCCTGCCAGACCGCGTCCTGCTCCGGAGCGCAGTCATCCATAGTCCAGCGAGTATAGCAGGGACAAGTCCCCCCTCGCTCTGCCGCTACGTCCGCAAAAGCCTTTCCCTCCGGCTGAGATTCGGTTGGGCCACAAAATCCATTGCGCTAGAATGTTTCGAATGCCTTGTATTCTTTTTCGTCGTTCCGCTCCCCTTATCCTTCCCACTCTGCTGGTTTTGAGTTTGGCATCGCCGCAATCATTGCACACACAGAGCGCCACGGTCCCGCTCCCGCCCTCCGCAAGACGACCGCGGCCAAAGAAAAACCGCTTTGGCTTGCCGCCTGTCCCAAAATTCACAGACGTCGCCAAATCTCTCGGCCTCACCGTCTCTCACATCTCCTCTGGGGAAAAGCGCTACATCGTCGAATCCATGAGTGGCGGCGTAGGTCTATTCGATTGCGATGACGACGGCCGTCTCGATATCGTCACCGTCAACGGCTCCTCCATCGACCGCTACCTAAATGGCGGCGACCCCATGGTCACTCTCTATCGTCAGGAGCCTGGCGGAACCTTCCAGGACATCACCAAAGAAGCCGGCCTCACGCGGCTCGGCTGGGGCATGGGCGTCGCCGTTGCCGATTACGACAACGACGGCAAGCTCGACCTCTTCGTCACCGGCTATGGCGGCAACGTCCTCTACCGCAACCTCGGCGGCTGCAAATTCGAAGATGTCACGGAAAAAACCGGCCTCCGCGGCGGCGGCTTCAGCACCGGCGCCGCCTGGGCCGACTACGATCGCGACGGCAACGTCGACCTCTTCGTCTCCCGCTACGTCCACGTCGACATCAACCACATGCCCGCCCCCGGCAGCAACAAATTCTGCCTCTTCAAAGGACTTCAAGTGCAGTGTGGCCCCTGGGGCCTCGAGGGCGAAAGCGATCTTCTCTACCACAATCGCGGCGACGGCACTTTCGAGGAAGTCTCGCAGAAAGCCGGCGTTCACGACCAAATCGGCTACTACGGCCTCGGCGTCCAATGGTGCGATTACGATAACGACGGCTGGCCCGATCTACTCGTCGCCAACGATTCCGTCCCGAACTATCTCTATCACAACAACCACAACGGCACTTTTTCCGAAGTCGGCATGCTCTCCGGCGTTTCCCTAAGCGGCGATGGCACGCAACTAGGAAACATGGGGGTCGATTTCGCCGATTACGACCATTCCGGCCGCTTCAGTCTCTTTATCACCACGTTTCAAGAGCAGCCCAAAGCTCTCTGGCGTAACACGGGCGCAAACGGTTTCGAAGACGTAAGCTGGCTCTCCGGCGTCGGCCGCCCCAGTTATTCGAGCGTCTGCTGGGGCACGAGCTTTTTCGATATGGCGAACAGCGGCTGGCTCGATCTTCTGATCTCCTGCGGCCATGTCTATCCGCAAATTGATTCCCTCGAAAATAGCCCACACTACCGCCAGCCCATCTTTCTCGAACGCAACAACCGCGACGGTACCTTCGACGAAGTTTCGAAAGAAGCCGGCCTGGCAGACCTCCCGCTAAAATCCCGCCGCGGCGCAGCTTTCGGCGACATCTTCAACACCGGCAACATCGACGTCGTCCTCCTCAACGTCGGCGAACCTCCTTCTCTCCTGCTCAATCAGAATAAGGACGGCAATCACCGTGTCCTCTTCAAACTCATCGGCACAAAAAGTAATCGCGCCGCCATCGGCGCCCGCGTAACCATCCACGCAGGTGGCGTCCGCCAAATCGCCGAAGTCCGCGCCGGCTCGAGCTACCTCTCCCAAAACGATCTCCGCCTCCATTTCGGCCTCGGCAAATCCGCAAAAATCGACTCGCTAGAAATCCGCTGGCCCAGCGGCAAGCTCGAAACCCTCGAAAATGTGGCGGTCGATTCGATCTACGTAATCGTCGAGGGTTCTGGTATCCGCGACACAAAACCCTTTCTATCGCGCCCCTGATTGACTGTTTCGATTGATCCTAGTTCGTCCGGATTTTTCCGTTCGCCCCCAACCCCTGCAACCATCGCCGCGCAGTCCCCGCTTCCCGCCGATCCCCGTGCTCTCTCAGAAATTCGCGCAGCATCTGCGCCGCATCCTCATACCGCCCAACTGCCGTCAACGATTGCGCCACAAGCAGCGCGATCTCCGGTGCCTTCCCATTCGACGCTGCCAGAGCCTCCTGCGACATTTTCAGCGCCTCCCCATATCGCGCGTCCTGGTAATACGCTTTCGCCAGCGTCCAACGCGTTTCCCACGTACCGACAGCGTCCAATTGCAGCGACTTCTCCAGCGGCGCGATCGCCGCGCCATATTTTCCTCGATCGCAAAGTGCCATCCCCAGCGCCGCAAAAGCTCGCGCGTGTTTCGGATCGATCTGTGTTGCCTTCTCCAGCGCTTCTTGCGCCCGCGCCCAGTTGCGTTGTTTCAGCGACAGCACGCCTTGCGCATATAACACGTCCGGATTTCCAGGTGCCAGCCGCATCGTTTCGCCCACATACTTCTCTGCCTCTCGCAGCTTGTCCGCGCTTAGCGCTTGCAATCCCTTGTTAAGCGATTCCTTGGCTTTAGGAGCCAGCACCGGTCTCTCGGGAACTTCCGCCGTATTTCCAGCAGCTGACATTCGTTTCAGATAAACATCCACTTGCGTTCGCCCGGTTATCTGGACCGACACATCCTTTTGCGCGCTCTCGTACCCCGCCGCTTCCACAATCACAGAGAATTCACCTAAGCCATTCACCACTAGCACGGCGCTCCCGCGTGATGTCTCTCCCTGTCTGCTGAGAATTGTTCCGTCTCGGTAGAGTTTCACCATCGCCGCCGTCGCGATCGGCTCTCCCGAAACATCGTGCACGGTCACCGTGATTTCCGATCCATTGCCGTAGGATTCGCGCTCCGCGCTTCCGCTGTCCTGGCAGCAAGCCGGACAGACCAGCATCACGAAGGGAATGATCGGCAGCAACCAGCGCGCGAAGGACAGACGCGCGCATCGTTTGACTCGCACCCGAGCCTGAATCCTCACCAATTTCCGGGCCCCGACGGAACGACGCATGCGAGCCCCCGACCAATTGGCGCGAGCCTAGTCCTCCGCACCTTTCCCGTCAAGCAAAACATCCCCTTCCTCGTCCGCTCCCTGGCCGCCCCTCGGCTTCTTGCTTCTTACAAACGCCGTCCACCCTCCTCAAACGACCGTTCAACCCCAAAATTACGCCATTCCCTGCAAAATACTTTACTATTCGGTACTCTGATGCTACCATTCCCTATGGTTTGGCGCGGCCATCTCGGCTTGCCCAGATTTACCCTCTGCCCTCCTAAGACCACGCTGGCTGCTTGCCCTCCTCTGTACCCATCCCACACTCGCAAGCAACTAAGTCCTTTACTATCCGCACTTCCGAAAAATGCGCCCATAACTCATTTAGAATCCGCACTTCCAAAAACACAGCACTTAAAACTCTTTAGAATCCGCACTTACGAAAAAAGGGGGAGGTGGAGGCCGCCACTTGTGGTTGAGCAGAAGCCAAAGAATGGCCTACATCGTTACGCTGATCTTCCTGCCCGAATATTGGACCATCTTGTCCGCGTTTGCTGTCAGACCCCCGCCTTCGCCGTGGTTTTGGCTGACAAAGACGATCCGGAAAGTGCGGTTCTCGAGCATTCCGGGGAAAGAGCCGGTGCGATCGCCGATGGTAAGAGTATTGTTGGAATCGTTCCAGGAGAAGGGAATCGTGGCATAGACACCCTTTTCGTAATCGTACGTGTCGTTTTCATCCTCGTAGAGAGTGAACGCGCCGTTGGCTCCGCGATACACGCGCAACTCGATGGGGTCGGCGGATTTTTGGCTGGCGTATTCGACGTCAGGTCCCAGCGGGAGAATCGATCCGGCGCGGACATACAGCGGCATGTGATCGATGGTTGTGGGAGCATCCATCCAGCGGCCGCCTTGGATGGCAGCCCCCGTCCAGAAGTCATACCACTTGGCGTTTGGCAAATAGAGAGGACGGGTGGCGGCGCCTGGTTCGGTGACGGGATTTACTAAAATCGCCGGGCCGAAAAGAAATTGATCGCCGGTATTTTGCGCGCGAACGTCTTCGCGGAAGTCCATGACGAGCGGACGCATGATGGTGTAACCCTCATTGGTGATTTTCCAAGCGAGAGAATAAATGTAGGGCATGAGGCGGTAACGAAGCTTGTCGTAGGCAACTAGAATTTTCTGAGCCTCAGGGCCGTAAGACCAAATCTCGTTCTGATTGGTTGTGCGCGTGCCATGCGCGCGGAAGATGGGACAGAACGCGCCGAACTCAAACCATCGAATATAAAGTTCGCGGTAGGCGGGATCATCGGGATTCGCGGAGACAAATCCGCCGATGTCCGTGGTCCAGTAGGGGAGGCCCGAGACAGAATAGTTCAGGCCCGCGGGAATTTGGCGGCGGAAAGTTTCCCAGTTGGGATCGACGTCGCCCGACCACACGGCCGCGGCGTTGCGCTGCTCTCCCGCGTAGGCCGATCGCGAAAGAATGAACACCCGTTTTTTGTCGGACGCTTCTCGCTGGCCGTCATAAACCGCGGAGGTGGTGTAGAGAGGAAATTCGTTGGCGTAGCGAGCCCCGTTCTTGCCGCGGTCGACTTTGTTGGTCACAAGTAGGCTAGTCTCGCGGCCCTCGGTTTCGGGCTCGGTCGTATCCAGCCACCAGGCATCGACGCCGATTTTGAAGAGGGCCTTATCCATCAGGTTCCAATGGTATTTGCGGGCCTCGGGATTGAACGCGTCATAAAGAGCTTGGCCGACGGGATGGAAACTCGGAGCGATGGTCTTGGCGATGAAGAAGCCGCGCTTGTCCATCTCGTCGTAGACGGGCGAGCCGGGTCGGAAATACGGCCAGACGGAAATCATCAGATGAACGTGGTCGTTGTGGAGCCCATCGACCATGCCTTTGGGATCGGGATAGTTTTTGTTGAAGACGGGATCGCCCATGATGTTCCACCAGAACCAGTCCTGCACGATGTTGTCGAGCGGGATGTGCAACTCGCGATATTTTTTCGCGATGGCCAGGAGTTCCGCCTGCGAGTCATAGCGATTCTTGCATTGCCAGTAGCCGTAAGCCCACTTGCCAAAGAGCGGCGCTGAACCAGTGAGTTCGCGGTAGGAGCCGATGATGCGGTCGAACTCGGGGCCGTAGAAAAAATAATAGTCGATGGAATCAGCGACTTCGGAGCTGAGATACATGGCGTGCACGAAGCGATTGTTGAAGCGGCTGCGCGAGCCGTTGTTCCAGAATATTCCGTAGCCGTTGCTAGAAAGAAGTAGCGGAATGGAGATATTCGTGTTGTCTTGGGACAGGTCAACCGCTTCGCCGCGGAGGTTCCACACTCCGCCCTGGTGCTGGCCGAGGCCGTAGAATGCTTCTTGCGTGTCCCACATGTTGACGAACCGCTCGGAGTGATCCGTTTTTTCGCCATTGACCTCGACCGGCGTCAGCGTCCTCGTATTTTCCTGGGTGAGCTTGTGGCCGTTTGCATCCTGGAAAACGATGGAGCTATCCGCGCGCGTGATCTCGATCTTCAGCCGCTCCGTGGCCAGGGTGATGACTTTGGGATCGTCAGAATGGATAGAGAAATCTGCTTTTGGCCAGGACTTCTTGACGATGACCAAATCCGGTTGTTGCGGGACGCTGCGCTCGAGAGAGTACACAACATGAACGATGGAATCCGAGCAGACCTGGAATCGCAGAAAGCCGGTCTTAAGAACCAGCATGACTCCATCGGGCTGCGGTTCGACCGTGTCCACGGGGTTGAGGGGAACCCATTGAGCCAAGAGGGACGGGGAGGCGGCCAGTAATAGAAGGAACCTCATGATGGGAAGGAGCCTGGAAGAAAAAATTTTCATAGCCGGCATCGAACTCCGTGTACGATAACGAGATTTCATGGCGAATGACCGAGGGCACATTGGCACCGCAGCGCTGTCGTTGTCAATGGCGATCAAACGCAGAGCTTGATGGGGAATGACACGGCGGCAGTGGGCAAGTCTAAGAAAAATAAGGAGAAGGTTCGCGATTGGCAGCCATTTGTGATACAAGGCGAGGGACAGGGCCGAAGAATCCAAAGGGTCTTGGGCGCGGAGGAGGATTGGAATGGTGCTCTGTGGGAGAATTTGCATGCTGGTGTTCTTGATGGCTCTGGGACCGGAGTTTGCTAGTTCGTCGCCGGGCGGAAATCCGCAAGAGGCGGCTAAAAAGAGTGCGCACGTCGTGAAGGCGGCGTTTGGGAAGTTGCCGGACGGAGCGGAAATCGAATCGTACACCCTGTACAACACGCAAGGCGCTTCGGCAAAGGTAATCACTTATGGCGCGACGCTGACGGAGCTGAGCGTTCCCGACCGGCATGGAAAAATGGGCGACGTGGTGCTGGGATTTGACGATCTGCAGGGCTACCTGGGACAGCATCCTTATTTTGGGGGCACGATTGGGCGTTACGGAAACCGCATCGCCAAAGGCAAGTTCACTCTGGATGGAAAAGAATATCAACTGGCGATTAACAATGGGCCAAATAGCTTGCACGGCGGCCAAATCGGGTTCAACCGGCGCGTGTGGAAAGCCGAAGAGCTGAAAGACAAAGAGGGAGCGTCGGTCCGTTTCAGCTATTTGAGCAAGGATGGGGAAGAGAACTATCCCGGAAACCTGAAAGTAAGCGTGACTTATACGCTGACAAACACGAATCAGCTGAAGCTGCAATATTCTGCCGACACGGACAAGGACACGATTTTGAACTTGACGAACCACAGCTACTTCAACCTGTCGGGCGCGGACACAGGCACCATTCTGAAATACGTTCTGTATATCAACGCAGACAAGTACACGCCGGTCGATTCGACGTTGATCCCGACGGGCAAAATCGAAAGCGTCGTGGGCACCCCGCTCGATTTCCTGAAACCAACGGAGATCGGCGCGCGGATCGGCGAGCTGAAAGGAATCGGCGGCTACGACCACAATTATGTTTTGAATGGCAAGGCCGGGACGCTGCGCGAAGCCGCGAAGGTTTTTGATCCCGAATCGGGTAGAGAGATGGAAGTTCTAACGACGCAGCCCGGAGTGCAATTCTATTCCTCGATTGGCCTGAACGGCAGCATTAAGGGGAAAGGCGGAGTTGCGTACGAAAAATACGGCGCGATCTGCCTCGAGACGCAGCACTATCCGGATTCGCCGAACCATCCTAATTTCCCGTCGGCGGTTCTAAAGGCGGGTGCGCATTTTCATTCGGAAACGATTTACAAATTTTCAGCGAAGTGACGCAGAGGGCGGGCAAACTGCCCGCGGCCGGAACAATGCCGTTATTTCGAATTTGTAAGACGCTCGCAGAGGAGAAACGAATCGAAATCCTATGACCACCCCTTTTGCGTTTGTCGCACCCACTCAGCTCGTTCATCTCTCTCTCGTCGATGGCATCATTATTGTTTTCTATTTTGCGCTGGTGCTGGCCATCGGCTTTTACCTGAAGGGCCGCGCCAACACAGGCGAAGACTTCTTCATGGCCGGCCGCGAAATGACGGCGTGGGTGGCGGGGCTGAGCTTTCTTTCCGCGAATCTTGGCGCTCTCGAGCTGATGGGTTGGGCGGGTTCGGCGTATCAATACGGCATTCTGGCCACACATTGGTACTGGATCGGCGCCATCCCGGCGATGCTGTTTCTGGCGCTGGTGATGATGCCGTTTTATTACATTTCCAAGACGCACTCGGTGCCAGGTTATTTGAAATTGCGATTTGGAGAACCGGCTCGCGCCGTTTCCGCAGTTTCGTTTGCGTTCATGACCGTGCTGATGAGCGGTGTCAATATGTTCGCCATGGCCAAGGTCATGCAAATCGTCCTCGGCTGGGACATAAATTTCAGCATTTGGGTCTCCGCCCTGACGGTCGCGATTTATGTCGCGCTCGGCGGGCTGAGGTCGGCGATTTTCAATGAGGTGTTGCAGTTCTTCCTGATCTGGGCGGGCGCCCTGCTGATTCCGATTCTTGGCCTGTATGAAGCCGGCGGCTGGAGCAATCTGAAAGTTCAGATCGCCCACAGATTTTCGGATCAATATGTTCACCTGTGGTCCGGCTTGGGTCACTTCAGCACCAATCCGATGGGCATCAACTGGATCGGCATTGTCTTTGGGCTAGGAGCAGTCATTTCCATGGGTTACTGGACGACGGATTTTCTCGTTGTGCAACGCATCCTTGCCGCCAAGGATATTCGCAGCGCGGAGATGGCGCCCATCATCGGAGCGGGATTCAAGATGTTTGTTCCGCTCATCGTCATTTTGCCCGGACTGCTGGGCCTGGCGGTGCTCCCTGTGAAGCTCGTGGCCGAATCGCCAGCAGCCTCCGCTGCCGGAGCGCTCACCTATAACGACGTTCTTCCGCTGATGCTGGCGCGCTACTGCGGTCCAGGGCTGCTTGGTCTGGGAATCACCGCATTGATCGCGGGCTTCATGTCGGGCATGGCGGGGAACGTGACCGCGTTCACCACCGTGTGGACCTATGACATCTACCGTCCGCTGATGAATAGCAAGGCCAGCGACCACCACTACGTGAACATGGGCCGCTGGACCACCGTCATCGGCGTCCTCATCAGCATCGGCACCGCTTATCTGGTGATGCAGTTCGCGAGCATCATGGATTACGTGCAGGCCTTGTTCAGTTTCTTCATCGCGCCGCTGTTTGGCACGGTCCTCCTCGGAATGCTCTGGAAGCGAGCGACTGGGCCAGGCGGTTTCTGGGGTCTGCTCTGCGGCACCATCTCTTCCGTCAGCTTGTGGGCCTGGGTGAAAGTGGATCCATCGGCGTTGCGGTACGTGGCGCTCTCGGCTGACGCAAAAACGCTGGCCCAGGATATGTTTCAGGCGCTGTGGTCCTTCCTCGTTTGCGTACTCGTGACGGTGGTGGTGAGTTTGGCCACCAAGCCCAAAGCCGATGCGGAATTGACGGGCCTGGTTTACGGCATGACGGAAATTCCGGCGGTCGGCAATGTCCCGTGGTATCAGAAGCCGCTGTTCTGGGCCGGCGTGGTTGTCGTCGTGTTCTTCATTTTGAACATCATTTTCTGGTAGTTCTGGCAAGCGGAGGTTCGAGGCATGATTTCCATTTGGTTTTTTATCGGGCTGTCGCTGCTCGTGAATGGAGTGCTGATCCTGTGCGCCGGCGTTTACGAAATCTGGCATCCTCCCGCGCATCAAGTCGTGCTGTATAGTCTTCACTCGAGCGTATGGTGGGGCGCACTGATGACGTTGTTGGGGGCCGTGTACTGTTTCAAGTACATGCCGGGGCGAAAGAAAGTTTGACGGCGGCGAATTCTCGTCTCGAGCGGGAATGGCTTGCCTTGCCGCTCAGCGGGCGGCGGTAGATTGATTCTCCCCGAAAATAGAATGTAATGCCGGATAAATCCGGCGATAAGTGTGATAGCCACGCTGCATCCGTACGCTGGCCTCACGGACAGGACTCACGCGTTTCGTAACGCGCACCACCGCATCGCACGCTTCATCCACACTCTTCCAGCAACCGGAGCCCACACCGGCAAGTATTGCCGCGCCATACGCCGCGCCTTCCTCCGCTTTCAATATTTCCACTTCGTGTGCGTAGACGTCGGCCTGGATCTGTTGCCAAAGCATCGAGCGAGCGCCGCCACCTCCGAGTCGGATGCGCTCGACGGGCACGTGAATCTCGTCGAAGATGCTGAACGTATCTTTCAAGCTGTAAGCGACGCCCTCGAGGACTGCGCGGATAAGGTGGGCGCGAGTGTGTGAAGCGGAGAGGCCGACAAAAGCGGCGCGCGCGAAGGGATCGAGATGAGGAGTGCGCTCGCCCATCAGATAGGGTGCCCAGAACGCGCCTTCGGAGCCGGCGGGAACCGTGGCGGCTTCGGCGGAGAGGCGTTCGTAGGGATCGCGGCCGTCATCGGGTCTGGCGCCAAAACGATCACGGAACCAGCGCAGAGAGAGGCCCGCGGCTTGCGTTACGCCCATGACATGCCAGCGGCCCGGAATGGCGTGGCAGAAGGTGTGCAAGCGGCCCTTCGGATCGAGAGAAGGGCGGTCCGTGGCGGCAAAAACCACGCCGGAAGTGCCGATAGTCGCGCTGACGACCCCTGCGCGCGTGATGCCCATGCCGACCGCACCGGCTGCTTGATCGCCGGCGCCGGCGACAACAGGAGTACCCGCACGCAAACCGGTCGCGTTTGCTCCTTCTTCGGAAATATTGCCGCAGATTTGCTGCGATTCGTAAAGTTTCGGAAGAAGGTTAATGTCGATGCCTGTTTTGGAGAGCACTTCGCTTGACCAGGTACGATGCGCGACGTCGAGGAGGAGTGTGCCGGAAGCGTCGGCTACGTCGATGGCAGATTCGCCGGTGAGGCGGAGTCGGACGTAGTCTTTCGGCAGCATGATCTTGCGGACTCGCTGCCAGTTTTTGGGCTCGTTCTCGCGGACCCACAGAAGTTTGGTGAGCGTGAAGTTTGTAAGCGGGGGATTGCTGGTCAACTGAATCAGGCGGTCGAGACCGATCGTGCTTTCGAGTTCCCTGGATTGCGCTTCGGTGCGCTGGTCGCACCAAATGAGAGCGGGACGGATGACTTCGTCGTGTTCGTCGAGCACCACGGCGCCGTGCATCTGGCCGGAAAAACCTACAGCGGCTATGGAGTCTGCAGAGAGGCCAGAGGACTGAAGCGCTTTGCGAACGGCAAGGGCGGCGGCGCGCCACCAGTCGCGCGGATCTTGTTCAGCCCAGCCGGGCTCAGGGCTGGCAAAGTTGGCGTGCTCTTCCGTGCCGGAAGCAAGAACGACGCCCTGTTCATCGAGGATTACAGCGCGGGTTCCGCTTGTTCCGACATCAATGCCGAGGATGGGAATAAGACCTCCTAGCTGAGAGCAAGAAGAGGCAGAGTCTGCAAAAAGATTCACTGTGAACGTTCACGGTGCCCATTTAAGACTAGCCGCAAATGCTTGTCAACGCGGCAACGGAAGCAGCAAGGGAATTTGCACGCCGAACTCGTAGCGGCGAGGCGATTGACAAGGCGCAGCACGAATCACACAATACCTCGGAAGAAATCATCTTGGAGCGGCCAGAACTGGCGGAGACAGGAGTCCCAACGATGAGCGAGCCGGAAGGAACCATCGATCGCAGAAAATTTCTGGGCAAATCCGCAGCGTTGATTGCGGGAGGGGCGGCGCTGCCGAGTACAGCGCTTTCCTATGAGCGAATCGTGGGCGCTAACGACCGCATTTCGCTGGCGCACATCGGAACCGGCAGCCGCGGGAGCGACTTGGCCTGGATCGCGGCGCAACTGAAAGCCAGCCAGAATGCCGAAATAAGCGTGGTGTGTGATTTGTGGAAGTTAAATCGAGAAAAAGCTGCGGCAACAAACGCAAAATACTATGGCCACGCGCCGCGAACATTTCAGTATCTGGAAGACGTACTTGCCCTCAAAGAAGTGGATGGAGTGATCATTTCGACGCCGGAACACGCGCACTCGCCGATTCTCAAGTTGGCGGTCGAGGCCGGCAAGGATGCCTACGTGGAAAAGCCGATGGGCAACGTTTTGGCGGAAGCAAAGGCGGCGCGGGATGCGGTGCTCAAGAGCGGCCGCATTGTGCAAGTCGGGACCCAGCATCGGAGCGAGCCATATCCAAGAGCAGCGCACGATCTTGTGCAGACGGGAGTGCTCGGAGATGTAAGCAAAGTCGAGATCGTTTGGAATTACCACGGGGCGAGATGGCGCGGCCGTAAGGAAACGAAATTGATCCGCGAGGCAGATACAAATTGGCGCAAGTGGTTGCTGACGAAACCCTTTCGGCCATTCGACCCGAAGGTGTACTGCGAGTTTCGTTTGTATAAGGAATTTTCGAGCGGCATTCCCGATCAATGGATGAGCCACGCAATTGATCTCGTGCATTGGTTCATGAAGGACAGTTTTCCCCGCTCGGCGGTGGCGCATGGGGGGATTCTTGCGTGGCACGATGGGCGGGAGAACGCGGATACGTTTCAGGCGCTTTTTGAGTATCCCAAAGGATTCTTAGTCAGCTACGCGACGAGTTTTGGAAACGACTCGCCCGCTTCCACACGTTACATGGGGAAAAAAGCGACACTCACAAATATCGGCGGGGAGGGCAGCCCTCGTTATGAGTTGGTCGAAGAGAAGGGCAATCACGAGGACGACTCGGACATCGACAAGAAACGAACGGCGAAATACGTATTGCTTCCCGGCGAGACTGGCCTTCCGCCGCAGGGCATCGACGACAGAACTCTGGAACACATGACCAACTGGTTCGAATGCATGAGGTCGCGGCAGCAGCCGCATTGCACGGTGCAGGATGGGTTCGCGCACTCGGTAGCGAACATGATGGCGACGGAAGCCTACTGGTCTGGCAAGAAGCAGTACTGGGACACGGCCAGTGAGACATTTAGTGAGCGAGCGCCTGCGACCTGAGTTAACGAGAGTCGTGCGGAGCGCGGCCGAGCAGGAGCGGATAGGCGGAATCAGGAAAGAAACTTGATGGTTTGTTCGATCAACTTCGAAGTGGGACCGTAGGGCTCTCCAGGGGCGTCGAACTCCATCGAACAATAGCCGCGGAAGCCGCTGCCTCTTAAGATATCGAACGACTTCTGCAGATCCACACTGAATAGCTTGGCGTCATCATTCGTCTCGCCGTCCTTCACATGACAAATATTGTAAGCATGCTGGAACATCGCTTGCAGAGCGCGATAATTAAAATCAGCGTCGCCGGACAGCATGGAATTTGCGAAGTCTGGTAAGGCGCGAAGATACGGGTGGTTCACAGCTTCGATGGTTTTGACGAGGAAGAAAGCATCTTCGCTGACCAGATCGTCGTTCTCAAGGGTGACTACAACATTCTTGCCAGCAGCGTATTCTGCCACCTGACGCAGGCTTTCCGCGGTGCGCTCGACATTTGGGGAGGAGTTCCTCGCCGTCGCGATGTGAGCGCGAATGCCGGGGGACCCGATGCGCCCCGCGACGTCGACCCACTTCTTTGCATAAGCCACGGCGTCATACCGGGCGTCAGCGTCCATATCGTAGAAACTTTTCGTCGCGCCGACTGCAATGTTCACAACGCGGACTTTTGTCTTCTGCAGAATTTTCCGGAATTCATCGAGATAGTCCGGCTGCGTTGACGTGAAGTGACGGCTGTGAGGCTCAATATTATGAATTTTGAATGTGGCGACCACGTGAGCCGGAAACTCGAAGAGATTCATTCCCGGCAAGCTGCTATCGCGATCACGATTGGCAGGGCTTTCGATGTAGGCCCGAAATGGGTAGGACGCGATGGAGATGCGATCGCGAGGAGCGGCGGGAAATAAAATGGTCGGCACGGAATCGGTACGCGCCAGGGCATTGGGCACATTGGCTGCCGCGATTCCGCCGGCTGCGAGAATAGACAGTTTTTCAAGAAACGCGCGTCGAGTAGGCGAATGCATTCTTCAAATTTATCCCGGATGAAATTCGTGCAAGGTACAGCTTATCACTTCGGAGAAGATGTCTGGCGCTTCGCTAGATCGAATTACGCCGCAATTCTAGTTGAGGGCGGAGAAAGCGGCGAAAATTTTCCTACGGTAGGCTAGCTTGACGCAAGACGCTAAGGTGAATAGCCTGTCGCTGGCAGCACGATGATATAGATCGTGACCGACCGAATGACAAAGCCACTGGCCAATCTCGAATCGGGAAAGAGTGCTGTTCGCGAAGGCGAACTGCTCTGGACACCTGCTGCCGCGCAAGTGGAAGGTACAAATCTGTCGCGGTTCGCGAAGTGGCTTGTGCGCGAGAGGGGATTGCAGTTCGACAGCTACGAGGCGATGTGGAAATGGTCTGTCAGCGAAATCGAAGATTTTTGGCAGGCCATGTGGGACTACTTCGGCATCCAGTCGTCCGCGCGACACACGCGTGTGCTCGGCCAGCGCGCCATGCCTGGTGCGGAGTGGTTTCCCGGCGCCCGGCTAAATTACGCGCAGCACGTCTTGAAGTACGAACGAGCCGGAGCCGATGCGCTCTTCTATATGAGCGAGACTACGCCGCTGACAGGCGTTTCCTGGGAGAATTTTGCAGGGCAGGTGCGCGTTCTTGCGACGCGGCTCCGAGAGCTGGGCGTCCGGCCCGGGGATCGCGTCGCGGCGTACATGCCAAACATCCCGGAGACGATGGTCGCGATGCTCGCGACCACCGCGATTGGCGCGATTTGGGCGTGCTGCTCGCCGGATTTCGGTTCTCGCGGCGTGATTGACCGGATCCAGCAACTTTCGCCGAAGATACTTTTCTGTGTCGACGGCTATCAGTATGGCGGTAAAGCATTCAGTCGTACGGGAGATCTCGCGGAGATCATCGGAGACCTGGAAGGCCTCGAACATGTTGTGCATTTGCCTTATTTGAATCCTGAGGATCACGGCGGCCCGTGCCAAACTGCCTTGCTGTGGAACGATCTGCTGGAACATCGCGCGATCACGCGGGACGAATTTGAATTCGAACAAGTTCCGTTCGATTATCCACTTTGGATTCTGTTTTCCTCGGGCACGACCGGCCTGCCGAAAGCTATCGTGCAGAGCCATGGCGGCATTTTGCTGGAGCAATTGAAACTGCAACACTTCCACATGGACTATCGCGTGGGAGAACGCGCATTTTCCTTTACGACATCTGGATGGATGATGTGGAACTTCCTGGCGAGCATGCCATTGAGCGGAGTGTGCCCCGTGTTATACGACGGGAATCCGGCATACCCGGAGCCGGATGTGCTATGGAAGGTGGCACAGGATTCGCGCGCGAGCTTCTTCGGTGCCAGCCCCGCCTATGTGGACGTGATGGCAAAGGCCGGAATTGTGCCACGCGAAAGATTCGACTTGTCGCATCTGCGAGCGATCATGCCCGCTGGTTCGCCGGTCTCGCCGGAATGCACGGCTTGGTTCTATCGGAACGTGAAACAGGATGTTTGGATCGCGACGGGCAGTGGAGGGACGGATTGCTGCACAGGTTTTGTTGGCGGCGTGCCGACACAGCCTGTGTATGCGGGTGAGATTCAGGGTCGCTCTCTGGGAGTGGCGGCGTATTCGTTCAATGATAAAGGCGAAAGTGTTATCGATGAGGTAGGAGAGTTGGTGCTGACCGAGCCGATGCCCTCGATGCCGATCTACTTGTGGAACGACAAAGATGGCACTCGCTATCGCGAATCATATTTCGACGTTTATCCCGGCGTTTGGCGTCACGGTGATTTTTTTCGGGTCAACCGGCGAGGTGGCTGCTTCGTGTTGGGCAGATCGGATGCGACGCTGAACCGCCAGGGTGTGCGCATTGGTACGGCGGAAGTCTATCGTGCGCTTGCACAACTCGAAGAGATTGAGGATGCACTGGTTGTGAATCTTGATTTGCCAGGTGCCGGATTTTTTATGCCGCTGTTCGTCAAACTGATCGACGGACTTCGATTAGATGCCGAGCTCGAACGGAAAATCTGCGACAGGCTCAGGCGCGAATACACGCCTCGCCATGTTCCGGACCGGATCATCCCAGTCCCTGGTATTCCTGTGACGCTCACGCGAAAAAAGATGGAAGTTCCGGTCCGCAAAATCTTGATGGGGGTGTCTGCCGAGCAGGCCGCCAATCGCAACGCCATGGCCAATCCCGAGTCGCTGGATTTTTTTGTGAATTACGCTAAGACACAGAACGACTATCCCCTCGCGGACCAGCGGTTGATTTCAACTGGCAGGGGCGAAATCCGATCTTTGGAGAAAACCGATGGGCGGTGACGGAAAAGTCCGAAGTTTCACGCTGCCTTCCCAACTTGCCAATGTTCCGGGAACCGATGGTTGGCAGTCCATGTATCCCTATTACACGTGGTTCCAGCCGGAAGACGATCAACGCTTCTGGTTTTACAACGCCATGCATTTTCCCGAACCGATGCCGGCGTTCGATGCCATCACCGCGGAAGTTCCGTATGAAGCGCTCGGCGCGTTCACAACGCGCATTTTTGTTTTTCCGACGACCTTGGGCATCGAGCACCGCATCGTCAACGGGCGAATTTACATCACGGCGAACCCAGTTACCGATTCCGCCAAGATTCAGCGCCGGCTTGCGATCTTCCAGGAACGCGCCGGCTTTTACTACGAAAACTGGGACCCTTTGTTCCGCGAATGGAAGGTGCGGCTTGAGAATTTGATCCACGAGCTTGAAGCGATCAAAGTGCCGGGGTTGCCGGAATTCGATGACGCGGAAGTTGTGACGAAGGCCAAAGGGCTTGGGCAAAACCACTACATACGCGAGAACTTTCACCGCGTGATCGAGCTGTTTTCGAAAATGTGGCACCACCATTTTGAGATGTTGATGCTCGGGTACGGGGCCTACATGGTATTTTTCGATTTCTGCAAGAAAGCCTTTCCCGAGACAGCGGATCAGACCGTGGCCCGCATGGTGGCCGGCATCGAAGTGCTTATGTTCCGGCCAGACGACGAACTCAAACGCCTGGCGAAACTGGCGATCGAGTATGGCGTTGACGACCTGTTCAAGAGCGACTGCGAAGCAAAAAAAGTGCTCGAGGAAATGCGTGCTCGCGGCGAGGCCGGCCCGCGCTGGTTGGCTGAACTGGACAAGTCGCGCGAGCCGTGGTTCAACATGTCGACGGGAGACGGCTTTTACCATCACCACCTGAGCTGGAACGAAGATCTTTCCGTGCCGTTCGCGGCCTTGCCGCGTTATGTCGAACAGCTTCGGCGCGGCGAATCGTTGGACCGCCCGACAGAAAGATTAAAGGAAGAGCGTGGGCGCATCATCGCCGAGTATCGCGAATTGCTGAGGAGCGAAGATGAGCGCAAGGCGTTCGACCAGATGCTCGGGCTCTGTCACCTCGTTTTTCCCTTCGTCGAAAACCACAAGTTTTATTGTGAGCACTGGTTCACAAGTCTGTTCTTCAAAAAAGTGCGCGAATTCGGCGCGCTGCTAGTTGCGCATGGCGTCTTGGCCGAGGCCGGCGATGTTTTTCATTTACAGTACGTAGAAATCGAAAGTGCTTTGGCCGACGTTAGTCTTGCCTGGGCCGGCGGCGGCAAACCGCTTGGCGCGGCTCATTGGCGGCCGATTATCGAGGAGCGCAAGCGCATCCTCGAAAAGCTGAAAGAATGGAATCCCCCGCCGGCGCTGGGTCCAATCCCATCGCAAATCAATGATCCCGCGCTGCAGATGCTCTGGGGCATCACCTCAGAAACGCTTGAGGCCTGGTCTTCGACAGCGGGAGCAGGACACGAGAAAGAGATTGTTGGCTTCGCAGCTTCCCCGGGTGTCGTGGAGGGAATTGCCCGCGTGCTGAGAAACGTGAACGATATCGGACAAATTCGCGAAGGAGAGATTTTGGTTTGCCCGGTTACGGCGCCGAGTTGGGGTCCGGTGTTCGGCAAGATTAAGGCGGCAGTCTCCGACATTGGCGGTACGATGTCGCACGCGGCCATTGTCGCGCGTGAATATGGATTGCCTGCAGTGGTTGGCACCGGCCAAGCTACGCAGCGCATTAAAACTGGCCAACGGCTTCGCGTGGATGGCAATCGCGGTATCGTGTCGATTTTAGATTGAAGGTGATGGCTTTGACGAATTTGAATCTCATCAGCCACTTTGCGGAGGTCGGCATTAACGACCGGTCGACCGTGGGCGGCAAAGCAGCGAGCCTCGGTGAACTGGTGCGTGCCGGAATCCGGGTGCCGCCTGGTTGTGTAGTAACCACTGCGGCTTTTGAGCGATTCCTATCAGCGATTGATCCTGCGGGCTCAATCCGCCGCGAGATTGAGCAACTAGCGGCGGATGACCTCGCTGGTTGCATTCGTGTCGGAGCCGAAGTGCGGGCACGGCTCGAAAATGCCACTCTGCCGCAGGACTTACAAGAAAAGATTGCCGCTTACTATGACGAACTGCATGTTGGGACTGGCAACCTCGGATCCGGAGAGCCAGTTGCTATTCGCTCGAGCGCAACGAGCGAAGACAGCGCCGATTCCAGTTTCGCTGGATTGCAGGACACCTATCTTTGGGTGCGCGGCGTGGATTCAGTGATCGGACACGTTCGCAAATGCTGGGCAAGTTTGTATGCGGTGGAGTCGGTTATTTACCGCCGGCGATTGAAGTTGCCGGAGCAAGGTTTGGCAATGGGAGTGGTGATTCAGCGCATGATCGACTCGCGATGCTCCGGCGTCATGTTTACGCGCAGCCCGAACTCTGGGGACCGTTCCGTGGTTGTGGTGGAAGCCAGTTGGGGACTGGGCTCGGCGGTCGTCAGCGGGGAAGTCACGCCGGACAAGTACGTGGTCGGAAAGATAACGCGCGAGATCATCGGCCGTACTGTGTCCACCAAGTTGCGGCTGCACCGGCCGAACCCCTCGGGCGCGGGCGTGGTCGATGAAGAGGTCCCGGCCGAACAGCAAAACGCCGCGTGCCTCAATGACGATGAGCTTCACGAGCTAGTTGACACTGCGAAGCGAGTTGAACGCCACTACGGCTGCCCTCAAGATATCGAGTGGGCCATCGCCCGCGACTTGCCGCAAGGCGAAAATCTGTTTCTATTGCAGAGCCGGCCGGAAACCGTGTGGGCCACCAGGGAATCCGCGCCCGTGGCTGCTCCCAAGGGCAAGCCGTTTGATCATGTGTTCTCGCTCCTCAGCCGAGGAGCCGGCAAAAAATGAAGTTGACCAACGAGGATGTGCAGGAAATTCTGCAGCTGCTCGATGCGACCCCCTACGACGAAATGCATCTTGAAACTAAGCGCTTCAAGCTTACGCTTCGCCGCAACAGGGACAGCGGGCAGTGGACGCAAGAATCACAGGTGCTCTCCGCGCCAAACATAATAAGAGCCTCGCCAGTTCAGACTGCCGCGCCTGCTGCCGATGCCGCGACAGCCACGGCTGCGGCAAGACCTGCAGATTCGCAAAAAACAGGTTGGATTGAAGTTCGTGCGCACCTGCCCGGCACGTTTTATCGAGCGCCCAAACCCGGCGCGCCGCCGTTCGTCGAGATTGGGAGCCACGTCGAAGAAGACACCGTGGTTTGTATTATCGAAACGATGAAGCTGATGAATGCGGTTCACGCGCAGACGCGCGGCGAAGTCGTCGAACTATGTCTTGAGAACGCCCAGCTTGTCGAAAAAGGTGCGGTGCTGATGCGCATCCAGCCAGGAGCTCCGTGATACTGCGACGCATCCTTATCGCCAATCGCGGCGAAATCGCCGTTCGCGTGATTCGAACGTGCCAGCGCCTTGGCATTGAAACCGTGCTGGCCGCATCCGAAGCGGATCTGGACTCCGTGGCCGCGCGATTGGCGGACAGCACCGTCTGTATCGGTCCTGCAAACTCATCCGCAAGTTATCTAAACGTGAAAGCGGTTATTGCCGCCGCAGTCTCGGGCAATGCGGATGCGATTCATCCCGGCTACGGTTTTCTGTCGGAGAACCAGAAACTAGCCGAGGCTTGCATTCGCGCGGGGGTCTGCTTTATCGGTCCTACGGTTGAGCAGCTCGACGCTGTCGGCGACAAACTTAAAGCGCGCGCAAACGCTGCTTCCGCGGGATTGGCAGGCGTCCCTGGCGGCGAGATACGCAGCCTCAACGAGGCGCAGCGAATTGCAGAGGAGCTCGGCTGGCCAATTTTGATTAAAGCAGTTGGTGGTGGCGGCGGCCGAGGCATGAAGCTTGTGCAAGAGCCTGGCAAGCTCGCTGGCGCCATGGAACTCGCAACGGCGGAGGCGCAGGCAAGCTTCGGCGATCCGCGCTTGTATCTCGAACGCTTCCTCTCGCACGGCCGCCACATCGAAGTGCAGATTCTTGGCGACGGCGAGGACGTCATTCATCTTGGCACTCGCGACTGCTCGATTCAGCGGCGTTACCAAAAGCTCGTGGAAGAAGCGCCCGCCCCGAACATTAGCGAAGCTCTTCGGGAGGAGATGCAGCGCGCGGCGCTTGCTTTTGCCAGGTACCTGAAATACCGAGGCCTGGGCACAGCGGAATTCCTCGTCGATTGTGATCGCGACACGTTTTACTTTCTGGAAATGAATGCGCGCATTCAAGTCGAGCATCCGGTGACGGAGTGTATTTGCGGAGTCGATCTTGTCGAGGAGCAAATTGCAGTTGCGGAGAGCCGCAAGTTGCGATGGAAGCAGGATGAAATCCGTTTCACTGGTCACGCGATCGAGTGCCGGATTAATGCGGAAGACTGCGCACACCACTTTCGTCCCAGTCCCGGCACGGTGACGCGAGCTGTTTTTCCAGCCGGACTGGGAATTCGGTTCGACACACATATACAAGCCGGTGCGATGGTGCCGCCTCAATACGACTCGCTCCTCGGCAAGCTGATCATTCATGGCAAGGACCGCGCGGAAGCGCTCCAGCTAATGCGGTGCGCGCTTGCGAACGTTGAAATTGCAGGTGTTGCGACAAATCTGCCACTGCACGACGAACTGATGCGCGACGATGAATTTGCCCGCGGCGGAGTAAGTACTGCTTTTTTGCAACAATTCCTACAAACTAGAAATATGGAGGCGGCGTGAATGCGCCGACCTTGATCAGAGGCTTGGCCAGGAACTGAAATGGCGGAGATTCAACTCCTCGACGTATCGATTCGCGACGGCAACCAGAGTTTGTGGGGCGCGATGGGGTTTACTACGCCGCAGATATTCGGCATTGCCCCTGTTATGGACCGGGTCGGATTCCGCGCGCTGGACTTTACCTCGAGCACGCACATGGGCGTGGCCGTGCGCACCCATAAAGAAAATCCCTGGGAACGCATTCGAATGGTGCACGCGGCGATGCCGAACACGAAACTTCAATTTATCGGCACGGGGCTTCGCTTCATCTCCTGGGAGGCTCAGCCTCCTGATTTCATGCAGATTGTTTACGACCGGCTGATGGCGAATGGTATCGAGCGATTTGTTGTTCTGGACCCGATGCACGATGTGGACGCCCTGCTCGAATCGGCGAGAATGATAAAGAAGGCCGGGGCCACGGAGATTATCGCCGCGCTGACTTACACGATCAGCGAGGTGCATGACGATGCGTTCTACGCGAAATTCGCCGCGCAAGTCTCGAAATCGCCGCACGTGGATCGCGCCTATATAAAGGATCCATCCGGGTTGCTGACGCCCGAGCGCGCGCGAACTCTCATTCCCGCCGTTCGCGCGCAATTGGGCGGCAAGGCGCTGGAACTTCATTCCCATTCCACGATTGGCCTTTCCGGCTTGAGTTATATGGCTGCGGCAGAACTCGGCGTGGAAGTGCTGCACGTTGCGTGCGGGCCGCTCGCGAATGGATCTTCGCTGCCGAACGCGCAACGCCTTGCTGCAAATCTGCGCGAGCTTGGCCATACGGTGAGCATCGACGACCGTGCCCTTGCCCATGTGGCTGAATATTTCACACGACTAGCGGAAGCAGAAAATCTTCCTGCAGGCACACCACAGGAATACGACGCCTCGTTCCTGCGCCACCAGGTGGCGGGTGGCGTCATGACGACAACGCGGCGCCAGCTTGTCGGGGTCGGCCTCGAATCCAGATTTCCCGACGTGATGCTCGAAGTCGTTCAGGTTCGCGCGGAACTTGGTTATCCAATCATGGTTACACCGTTCCCGCAGATTGTTTGCACGCAGGCGCTCTATAACATTATCGGCGACGAGCGTTACGGAAACGTTTCCGACCAGGTCATCCGTTATGTGCTCGGAAAATTTGGGCGCCCCACCGCGCCTGTCGATTCCAATGTGAAAGACCGCATCTTGTCGCGTCCGCGCGCGAAAGAGCTGGCCGCCGAGCCGCCGCCACTGCCTCCGGAAGAATTGCGAAAGCGGTTCAAGCCAGGAATTTCGGACGAAGAGTTTTTGTTGCGCGCTTCCATGCCTTCTGAAGAAGTGGATGCAATGCTGGCAGCAGGCCCTGCAAGGCGGCATTACAATCCGGACATGCAGCCGATTCACAAACTGTTGCGCGAATTGCGGCAGCGTCCTGCTGCTTCCGACATCGTCTTTGAAAAGCCAGACTTTCGTCTTGAGCTGCACAGTTCGCGAAACCGCGAGGCGACCCATGCCTGAGGATGCCTCCGTAACCGCAGCTACCGCGCATCCTCTTGCCGCGATCGAAAGGTTGCTTGGCTCGCGTGCGTTTGTTTTTGATATGGACGGCACGCTGGTTTTGGGGGACAAAACAAATCACGGCTTAAATCCGCTCCCGGGGGCGCTTGAATTCACCCGTTTCCTGTCGACAAGCGGTGTGCCGTTCGTTTTGTTCACCAACGGAACGGCACGCACGCCGCAAGAATATGTTGAGATGTTAAGAAACGTTGGCTTCCTCCTGCCTGACAATGGCGTGATGACCCCAGCGAGCAGCGCGGCAGACCACTTTCGGCGTCGAAGCTACCGCCGCATTTTGACGCTAGGCGGCGAGGGGCTCGAGAAACCACTTCGCGAGGCTGGAATGGAAATCGTGAGACCGGAGGGCCAACCAGCGGCGGACGCCGTCCTCGTCGGCTGGTTCCGCGAATTCACCATGAGCGCGCTGGAGGCGGCTTGCTACGCGGTGTGGGGTGGCGCGAAGCTTTACAGTTGTTCGCAATCGCTCTATTTTGCGACTGCTCAAGGCAGGGCGCTCGGCACTTCGCGCGCCATCTCTGCGATGATCAAGGACCTCACCGGTGCGCATATTCACGTCATTGGCAAGCCCGCGCTTGAAGCGTTGCGCTGTGCGGCCCGGCAGCTCGGCGTTCGTACGAGAGAACTCACCGTTGTTGGCGACGATCCAACGCTCGAAATTCCGATGGCGCTGCGTGGCGGCTCACTTGCGGTGGCCGTCAATACCGGAATCGGTGCGGCTGCCTCTTACACCGATTTGCCGGAGAAACCGCGCCCGCACCTCACCGTTCACGGCGTGGATGAACTTCTCTCGCTCTACAAAGGCCACTGATGAATATCGCGGAACTCATCGCCATTGATGTCCATACTCACGCAGAGGTCTCCTGCCACCAGCCCTTCGACGATTACGGCAAGGAGTTCAACGAAGCGAAAGTCAAATATTTCAATTCCGGAAAGCTCCCCACGATCCCCGAGACCATCGAATACTATCGGAAACGCAAAATTGGCTTGGTCATGTTTTCGGTGGACAGCGAATTCGAAATGGGCCGCCCGCGAATCCCCAACGAAGAAGTGGCGGAGGCTGCAGCCGCGAATTCTGACATCATGATTGCTTTCGCGAGCGTGGACCCGCACAAAGGCAAACTCGGCGTGCGAGAGATGCGACGCTTGCTTTCGGATCATGGAGTCAAAGGTTTCAAATTTCATCCGACATGCCAGGGATTTTTTCCAAATGATCGCATGGCGTATCCAATGTATGAAGTCATTGCAGAATACGGTTTCCCGGCGATTTTCCATAGCGGGCATTCCGGCGTGGGTATGGGCATGCCCGGCGGCGGCGGCCTGCGGCTGAAATATTCCAATCCCATGTACCTGGATGATGTTGCCGCGGATTTTCCGGACATGAAAATCGTTATCGCCCATCCGTCGTGGCCCTGGCAGGACGAAGCGCTTTCCGTTTGCCTTCACAAGCCCAACGTCTACATCGACCTTTCCGGCTGGTCGCCCAAATATTTTTCGCCGCAGCTCGTGCAGTACGCGAATACCTTGCTGAAGCACAAAATGCTCTTCGGCACGGATTTTCCGCTGATTACGCCGGACCGCTGGATGGAGGATTTTACGCACGCAGGCTTCCGCCCCGAAGTGCACCCCCTCATCATGAAAGAAAATGCGTGCCGGCTGCTTGGTCTTGGCGCGCCGCCAGCCCGTGCCTAGACTCGGATTTTCAAAGCGTGTGAACAACAACCCATCCACAGTGAGGCTCGATCAGGGAACTGTGACGACAATCTTTCCGATTTGTTCGTTGGCCTCCAAGTAACGATGGGCTTCGACGATCTGATCGAAGGAAAATGTCTTCGCAATGATCGGCCTTAACCACGCCCCGCGTAATCCTTCTTCGACAAAGAGCCGGGCCTGTTCGAATCGCTGTGGGTCGTGGATGATTTCGAACACAAGGTAACCGCGCATGGCGAATCCCTTCATGGCGGATTGCCCGAAGGGGAAAACCGTGTTCTGTGCTTGTCCGCTGAGATTGCCGTACAAGATCAGCCAGCCGCGAGGGGCCATCACCGCGGCAAGAGATGCCACGATCGGCCCTCCGATTGGGTCGAACGCCACCTTTGCGCCTTTGCCTCCGGTGATGCGCAGCACTTCTGTTTCGAGAGACTGCTTCTCTGTCACGATGACGTGCGCCGCCCCAGCTTTGCGCAATGCCGCTTCCTTTGCCGGCATTCGCGTCACCGCAATCGGCACTGCGCCAACATGGTTGGCAATTTGGATCGATGCGAGTCCGACGCTGCTGGAGGCAGCGGTGATGATTACCGCGTCCCCCGGGCCAATCTTGGATATGTCGATGAGCGCTCCGTATGCCGTCAGGTACTGCATCCAGATGGAGGCGGACTCGTTCGTTCCAAGCCCCGCGGGCCGCTTCAACAACGCTAATGCCGGGACGATGGCACGCTCGGCATAAACGCCATACTTGTTCATCGAAAACGCCGGCATCACACAAACGGGCTCATCTATCGAGTGTCCGCTAACGCCCACACCGAGGGCCTCGATGACGCCGGCCGCTTCGTAGCCCAGTCGAGCGGGCAGTTGCGCCTTCTCGATGTACCGGCCAGACCGAAAAGCGGCCTCGGCGCGGTTGAGGCCAATCGCTTCGACGCGTACCCGCACTTCTCCGGCACCAGGCTCAGCCAGCTCAAGTGATTCGAATCGCAGAACCTCTGGCCCGCCGAATTCGTGGAATCGCACTACCTTTGTCATCATTTTTCATTTCTCCCAAGTTGTTGCTCGACGTAAGTTCCTAGCGCCCAAGAATTGCGGTCGCTTGCGCGGATGGTCCTTTAGATGTTCCCCACTATCTCCTTTGTGTGAGTTCACCGGAATTTTACTCTCACTGAAGCGTCCGCAAGGCAATTACAGCCACTCTTGAAGGGCAAGGAATTCCGAAAAGCGCGAATAACGAACATCTCGGGGCACTTGGAAACTGAACCTATGAAGTATATACAGGTAGCTCACGAGAGCCAGCACTGGAGCTGGGCAAAGAAAGTGCGCTGATCGGCCTGGTGTTTCTGCACATCGGCGCCCCAGGGAGCATCAATGCAGCGAAAGATTTTTGGAAATCTCGCGATCGGTTTGGTCATTTTGTGCAGCGCCGGGTGCCATTCGAACCCGGGAGTCAAAGAAAAAGCACAACGCTCAGTTTGGCCCGCCAGCGTGGACGAACCTCGAATGCTGCGTGCGGATCAAGAACCAGGAAACTGGATGAGCTATGGACGAACCTACAGCGAGCAGCGCTTCAGTCCGCTCAAGCACATCAACGATCGGAACGTCGGCCAGCTCGGCCTCGCCTGGTTCGTAGACTTGGACATTCGGCGCGGACAGGAAGCGACCCCCATCGTTGTTGACGGCGTGATGTATTTTTCCACGGCATGGAGCAAGGTGTTTGCCTTGAATGCCGCGACCGGCGAAAAACTCTGGTCCTACGACCCGAAAGTCCCGCCTGAATGGGCCGTGAATGCGTGTTGCGACGTCGTCAATCGTGGTGTAGCTGTCTGGCGTGGGAAGGTGTTTGTCGGCACATTGGATGGACGGCTCGCTGCTCTCGACGCCGCCACCGGAAAGCCTGTTTGGGAGACTCTCACCATCGATTCCAAGTTTCGTTACACGATTACCGGCGCCCCGCGCGTAGTGAAAAATAAAGTTTTAATCGGCAATGGCGGCGCGGAAATGGGAGTACGCGGTTATGTTTCAGCCTACGATTCAGAGACCGGCAAGCTCCTCTGGCGGTTCTTCACGGTCCCCGGTGATCCATCAAAGCCCTTCGAAAATCCCGCGATGGAGAAAGCCGCGAAAACCTGGAGCGGCGACTGGTGGAAGCTTGGCGGCGGTGGCACAGTCTGGGACTCGATCGTTTATGATCCCGAACTCGATTTGCTCTATATCGGTACGGGCAACGGAACTCCGTGGGACCGGCGCGCACGCAGCCCTCAGGGAAAAGACAATCTTTTCACCTGCTCGATCGTGGCGCTCAAGCCCGACACGGGCGAATATGTTTGGCACTACCAGGAGGTTCCCGGCGATGCCTGGGACTACGATTCGGCGGAGCCGATCATACTCGCCGACGTCACTGTCGATGGAGTTCCGCGAAAGGTTCTCTTTCAAGCTCCCAAAGACGGATTTTTTTACGTACTTGATCGCGCCACGGGCGCGCTAATTTCCGCGAAGCCGTACACCGCAGTCACCTGGGCGACGGGGATCAACGCAGCGACCGGCCGCCCGCTCGAAACGGCCAACGCGCGCTATGAAAACGGCGGCAAAGGAGCCCCGCTTGCTCCCGGACCGATCGGCGGCCACAGCTGGCACTCCATGTCCTACAGCCCGCAAACTGGATTGGTCTACATTCCCGTTCAGGATGCCGGCTTCTTCTACAAATCCGATGAACACTATGAAGCGAAAAGCCTCGCGTTCAACACCGCCACCGATTTCGTTGCCGCGGGCATGCCGCAAGCGCCAGAAGTGAAGAAAAGCATTCTCGATACCATCAAAGGCCATTTATCGGCCTGGGATCCCATCCAACAAAAGGAAATCTGGCGTGTGAATCGCACCAGTCCCGTGAACGGCGGAATTCTGTCCACAGACGGGAATCTCGTGTTTGAAGGAACCGCGCAAGGAGACCTCCAAGCCTATCGCGCTGACAAAGGCGAAAAGTTGTGGTCTGCCGATGCGCAAAGCGGCGTGATTGCCGCCCCCATAAGCTACACCGTCGGCGGAGAACAATACGTCGCCGTCGTGGTTGGCTGGGGCGGCGTGTTTCCGCTCGCGACCGGAGAGGTCGCGCTGAAATCGGGACGCACTCAAAATATCAGTCGCGTACTCTCTTTCAAATTAGGAGGCAAGGCTAGCCTGCCGCCTCTGCCCCAGCTTCCACTTCCTCAGTTGAAGCCGCCACGGCCGACGGCAAGCGCCGCGACTGTACAAACGGGCGAAGGCTTGTATCAGCGCTACTGCTCAAGTTGCCACGGGGATGTCGCCGTGAGTGGCGGCGTCCTGCCGGACCTGCGGTACTCTGGCGCGCTCGGAAATTCTGCATGGTCTGACGTAATTCTCGGTGGCTCGCTCCAATCTTATGGCATGGTTTCATTTTCAAAGGATCTCTCGAAAGAGAATGTCGAGGCCATCCGGGCGTACGTCATTTTCCGCGCCAACCAGTCCCTTCCTGGCTCCTCGCAAACAACCCGCTAGAACTGCTCCTCGGTCGAGTTTCAGCCGTGCCGCCCTGAAAACCTTCTTGCTTTGCGACCTAATTCTGTTGTTTCATATTATGAAAGTCATTTTCACATTGTGACCACCCTTTCGAACGCATGTCGCCGCGCACTCAAATAAATCGCACTCCCGGCTCCAGTAAATCGCTGCAAAAGGCCATGCGCATCCTGATTCACCTGGGAGAGCACGGCCCCGAAGCCAGCCTCACTCAACTTTCTTCCGGCCTCGCGCTCAACAAGTCCACCGTCTACCGTCTCCTCAGCGCCATGCAGAAATTCCATCTTGTCGAGCAGAACCCGCTCAACAACAAATATCGTCTCGGCCTCAAATTTCACGAACTCGGCGCCCGCGCTCTCCAAGCGCGCCCCCTGCAGTCCGAAGCGCGCCCGTTTCTTGTCGAGCTTGCCCGCCGTTCCGGAGAGAGCGTCAGCCTCGCCGTTCCTGGCGCCGGTGGCGTCATCTGTCTCGACCGCATCGACTCCCCCACTTCTATCATCACCGTCCGCACCCTCATTGGTGAACGATTCCCCGCGCATTGCACTGCGGTCGCAAAAGCTATCCTCGCCTGGCTCCCTCAACGGGAGGCCTACAACGTCCTCTTCCGGAATGGCATGAAGCTGTACACTCCGCTTACTATCCCAAGTCTTAGGAAACTCAAGATTGCTCTCGACCTCACCCGTCGCCAGGGCTATGCTACCGACCACGAAGAATTGGAAAAGGGATTGAGCGGCATTGCTGCTCCCGTTCTTTACAAAGGTAGCCGCATCATTGCGGCTCTTGGCATGGCCGGGCCCACGCTCAGGTTTGTTGGCCCCGATCTCGAGAAAAAAATCCCTTTGCTTATGGATTTCGCGGCCAGGCTTTCTAAACACCTTAGCCGCGGCCCGGCCGACTTCGGCACTGTCATGGAGCCGCTCGCCGCATCCAGCTTGGGAGAAAGGTCCAAACCATCATGGCGAACCCCCTTCGCGCTGACCACGTAGGCAGTCTCCTCAGGCCGCCCGATTTGCTGGAAGCGCGCCAAACCGGCGCAAACGCCGGACGCCTCCGCGAGCTCGAAGACCAGCACATCAAGCGCGTACTCGCCAAACAAAAAGATCTTGGCTTTGAAATCTTCACGGACGGGGAATTGCGCCGTCGCAATTTCATGAGCGACTTCACGGATGCTGTTGAAGGCTTCGATTTCGGCGACGCCGTCGCGAGAACCTGGAGCGCTGGAGACAAGGGAGCGGCTCCCGTCAGCAACGTCAACGGCATCGTCACGAAAAAGCTTCGTCAAGTTTGCCCATTGACCGGCCACGAACTGCCTTTCACCAAAGCCAACAGCCCCGGCGATATCAAAATGACTCTGCCGAGCGCGACCCAATTTCCTGCAATTTCCTTCAAACGCGGTGTCACGGACAGCGTCTACAAAGATCACTCCGAACTTTTGTGGGCCGTAGTTGACATCATGAAAAGCGATCTGGCCAAACTTTCGAGCGACGGCGTGAAATACATTCAAATCGACGCGCCTCGCTACAGTTACTACATGGATCCCAAGTGGCGCGAATGGATTCGCAAGGAAATCGGCATGGAGCCCGACGCAGCGCTGGACGAAGCCATCAAAGCCGATAACGCTTGCTTCCGCGCCGCCCGGCGTCCCGGCGTCACTCTCGGAATCCATCTTTGCCGCGGCAACAATCGCAGCCATTGGTACGCCGAAGGCGGCTACGACGCCATCGCAGAAAAAATGTTCTCCACGCTCGAGGTGGACCGCTTCCTTCTCGAATATGACGACCCCCGCTCCGGCACATTCGAGCCGCTGCGCTTCATTCCCAAAGGCAAAACCGTTGTGCTGGGCCTCGTCAGCTCCAAAGTCCCCCAAATGGAAGATCCCAATTTGCTCGCCAAACGCATTGAAGAGGCCTCCAAGTTCGTACCTTTGGAAAATCTCGCGCTGAGCCCCCAGTGTGGCTTCGCCTCCACCGCCGAAGGCAATCTCATCACCGAAGACCGCCAATGGGCCAAGCTAAAATTAGTTGTGGACACCACCCGCCGTGTCTGGAGCTAGGACCACCTGCCAGTCCATTGCGGCCGTGTTGGCATTTCCAATTTCGGCAATCGGTTTCCAAAATTCCCATGCGCCTCGCGATGCTGGCTCAGTTTCCAATATGCGCGTAAATCAGAACTTAGGATATTCCACCATTGTCGTGGACCGGTCGGCGGGTACCACTTTCAATTCTCAGTACGCCGTTTTTAGCCAACTCGCGGTTTGCCGACCATTCGGTCCGAGAATGTGGACAAAACCTGGCTGCGATGTGACTTTTCGCTGGAAACCGATTTCACATCGGTTGGGCTCTGCTGAAAAGAGTCCGGGTTGCGGCAGCCGCAACGTTTAAGCGGCTTTCAAAATAGGCACAGACAGTGACATGTGAGAGTTGGAAGCGATCTATGCCGGAAGTTTCGAGGGCTTCAAAACGCGCTGTTTTGGATCCCTAAAGACGATATGCTGCTGAAGAAGGGGTTGAATAATGTCCCAGCATATCAATAGAGAGCGCATCCATCCATCGACAGGAGGGTCGTTCGTTCCGGCGCGGCGTTCTCGCTGGCCGTTCCTCGTCGTACTCGCTGTTCTATCCGTGGTCGTTTTCAGCGGCCAGACCTGGCTCTCCTATTACGTCGACGCCCTTTGGTTCGGATCGCTCGGCTATCGAGAAGTGTTTTTGAAAACTCTAGGCCTCGAATGGACGGTTTTCACCGTATTTGCCGCGGCTACGTTTCTCATTCTGTATGGGGCGATTCTGGCTCTCAAGCGCACGCACCGCGACGATTTGCCTGCGGGACAAACGATTTTCGTAGGCGGCCAAGCCCTGCGGCTACCCGTCGAGCCTATCCTGCGCTTTGCCGCCATCGCCGGCTCGCTCCTGGTCGCGCTTGGAACCGGCGCTTACATGATGGGGGAGTGGCCCACGCTCGCTCTCTTTTGGTATGCGCCGAACGCGAACGGTGGCGTTGCCGATCCAGTCTTCGGCAGGCCACTCACCTTCTATCTCCTGAAGCTTCCTGCATGGCAACTCATTTCTGGCTGGTTGACGATACTTTCCTTGATCGTTTGCGTGGTTGCCGCTTTCTTGTTCGTAGTTGCAAACAGCACTCGCGCCCTCGAGGGTTTCCGCCGCGGCTACAACGCCCTGCCATGGCGCGGCTTGTCCATCTCCATTGCCTTCCTGTTGCTGGTCATCGCGCTGCAGGTTTATATCGGCCGCTTCGCTCGATTGTTCCAGGACCACACTATTTTCGGCGGCGCCTCCTACACGGATGTCCACATCATACTTCCAGGCCTGCTTGTCGTTTGCGCCGCGCTCGTTCTCGGCGCGGGGATCGCCGGCGTCAACGCCGCCTCGGTGCAGCGTGCCCGGTGGCTGATCGCCGCCATCGTTCCCGCCGCGGCTTGCTATCTGCTCCTGCAGGTCGTCGGTTGGTACGTCAGCAACTTTATCGTCAAACCGAACCAGCTCGTTCGTGAAAAGCCGTACATCGCTTACAACATCCAGATGACGCGCTTGGCCTACGGTTTGGACCGCATGACGCAGCGCAAGTTCCCCGCCGAGACCAGCGTCGAAGCGGCCGACCCCGCGAACAATCAGGCCACGCTCCAGAACATTCGCCTCTGGGATTGGCGCGCCCTCCAAGACACTCTCCGGCAGATTCAGGAGATCCGCACCTACTACGACTTTCCCGATATCGATATCGACCGGTACGAAATCGAAGGGCACCTTCGCGAGGTGATGCTCGCCGCCCGCGAGTTGAATGTCGACAAGCTCCCGGAGAGCAGCCGCAACTGGATCAACGAGAAGCTCATCTACACTCACGGCTATGGCATCACCATGAATACGGTTAACGGCTTCACAACCGAGGGGCTGCCGAACCTTCTTTTGAGCAACATGCCCGTCGAGAGTACCGTCCCTGGTCTCACCGTAACGCGCCCCGAAATCTATTTCGGCGAGCTGACCAACACCGACGTGTACGTCAAGACCCGCCAGCAGGAATTCAACTATCCCCAAGGCCAGACAAATAGTTTCACCTCCTACGAGGGTAGCGGTGGCATCATCCTTGACGGCTTTCTCCGACGCATCCTCATCGCCTTGGACCGCGGCGATGTCACCAAGCTTCCTTTCAGCGATGATGTGAACGAAAATAGCCGCCTGCTCATGCGCCGCAACGTGCGCGCACGCGTGTCCGCCCTCGCGCCCTTTCTCACTTTTGATCAGGATCCCTACATCGTGGTTGCTCAGCATGGCCGCTTGTATTGGATGATGGATGCATTCACCAACTCGGACAGCTACCCCTATTCCAGTCATTACCTGCTCGACGGCACGTCCATCAATTACATGCGCAACAGCGTGAAGGCGGTTATCGATGCCTACAATGGAACCACGACCTTTTACGTCTTTGACGACGAGGAGCCGATTATCGCGGGTTACCGTCGCGTGTTTCCCGCTTTGTTCAAGGACGCCAGCGCGATGCCTCCGGATCTGCGCAAGCATGTCCGCTATCCCGAAATGCTGCTCAACGTTCAAGCGCAAGCCTACGGCCTCTATCACATGACCGATCCGGAGGTTTTCTACAATCGTGAAGATCTGTGGACGGTGGCCACGGAAATCGGCATGAACGACGCTGGTGAGCAAACGACACAGGCGATGCAACCCAACTTCGTGCTCATGAGGCTCCCCGGCGAGGCAGATGCGGAGTTCGTGGAAATTCTGCCCTTCACACCCGCCAACCGGAATAATCTGATTGGCTGGATTGCAGGGCGCAGCGACGGCGCACAGTACGGCAACTCGATAGTCTACGACTTTCCCAAGACTAAACTCGTGGACGGGCCGCTTCAGGTTGAGGCCCGGATCGATCAGAATGCTCAGCTCTCCGGACAGTTGACCCTATGGAGCCAGCATGGTTCGCACGTGCGCCGCGGTAACATGCTCGTAATTCCCATCGGACGCACTCTGCTTTACGCCGAGCCTATCTATCTTCAAGCGGAACGCAGCCCGATGCCGGAGTTGCGTCTCGTCGTTCTCGCGCTGCAAGATCGACTGGCCTATGGCCCGACCTTCCAATCGGCCATGTCGGCCCTTTTTGGCGGAGCAGCGTCTTCGACAAGCGCAGTCGCTGAATCGGAAGAGCCGGCCCGAACCGCGTCGGCCTCCGCCGCTGCCTCCGGGGCCGCACCGGATCTCAAGGCTCTGATCGCGCAGGCTGCTAAAGATCTTTCCGACTACCAGAGGTTGACCGCAGAAGGAAAACTCGGCGAAGCCGGTCAAAAACTTGAGCAGCTGAAGCGTACGCTCGAACTGCTGAACAAGAGTCCAAAATAAATTCGCTGCCTACGTGCTACCGCTGCTGATCAGCAAACCTGATGTCCGTTCAGGTGGGAGTTCGAGGAGCTGCCTTGGGAGAACTCTCCTGGTGCTAGCTATGTTTGTTCACCGGAGATGCGAATTGCGTTTACTTTAGCCCTCGAACGCAGGTGGCCAATTGCGGGCGGATAACGGGCTAAACGGAAGTTATCCCGGGCCAGAAGTCGCCCTTACTACAGGTATGATTTTACAAAGACGAACGGGGGAACATGTCTAGGACCCTCGACTTAGGCTTAGCCTGGGCCATTGTTTTCACTGAATTCGTTTGCGGCATGAGGACGCCATGAAGTGCAAACTCATTGACGCGCTAAACAAGCTGCGGGCTCACCTGGCTAATGCGCTTGCGCTCTCAGTGTGTTTATGCGCGTCAGCCTGCCCAATACATGCCCAGCATTCCGAAACGTATATTGTGCCTGTGACGGCCGTAACGGCGGACGGCAAGCCAGTGACAAACCTTCAATCACAGAATGTTCGTCTTCAGAGTCGCGACCTGCAGGTTGATGGATTTAGCCTGGACACGAATCCCCGAAGAATTGTGCTGCTCTTCGACATAAGCGGCAGCATGGGAATGTCGAATGGAAGAGTAAATTTGTTGCAAGCGGCTGTACACACAGCGGCATTGTTCTTGGATCGAGTTTCGCCGATCGATTCGATTTCAGTGCACGTCTTCGCAGAGAAGGAACGAGAAGTCGTTCCCTTCACTCACAATTTAGGAGCAATCCGCGCGGGAATGATGAACATGCCAAAACCCGGCAGCGAGGAAATCAAGAAAGAGTATGGCGCTCGTACCGATCTGGGCAATGCACTGAACTCCATCCTGGCCGTTTTATCGGAAAAACCTCAATTTGGCGACGCTATCATCATCTTCTCAGATGGTCTTTTCCCGCGCTCTAATGAAGGAGACATTCTCAACTACTACGATCAACCGGACTATCTTCTTCGTGCTATGCCCCAACTTGGAACGCTCGGCGTTCGCGTGTTCTTTTCCCTGGCGGGCACCATCAGGGGCGCACCTCCTCTTCACGGAATCGAGCTATTCATAGGAGCGACGGGTGGGGAATCCTTTGAACTGCAGGATTCGGGCTCTTCATTTTATGGTCCGATCAATCCCCACCAATCATACGACCGCCCTAAGGCCCCGATCTACCGCTCTGATTCTCTTGAGCAGCGAGCGCTTGCTCTTTCTGCGGCGATTCGGGACACGTACCGCCTGCAGCTAGAATTCAGAAGACCTTTAGAGAAACCGACGCGATTGCGCTTGGCTCTTGTCGATGAACGAGGCAAAGTCCTTCACGACGTGGCCGCCCTAAGCCCGACGTTTGTATATCCAAAGGCCAAGACACAACCCTAAAAGTGCGGCAATAAAGAGCTTGAGTCGAAATCACAGTAGGTCCTGGTTAGTAGGCTTACCGGAGATGTGAAGTAGCACTTTACATGTACGAATGTTTATCACGGCCTAGCCGCGATTGGTTGGCCAGGAGCAGCTCAAATCAAGCAGAACTCTGCATTTTTCGAAGAAAGTCAGCATACGCGGTTTCAAGCTCGCCGACTGCTGATACGTCAACGTGCCGCTCAAAGATGTCCTTTCCGTCTGGAACTCGAATGGCCTCGATGTCAAATTCACCGGATACCCACCCGCAAATTTGCCCCATTGTGTTGGGTCCGTCGAAATCGGCGGCAGCTGCCGGCTTTGGTCCGCCGGCACCTTCCTTGATATTTACTAGGGAGAACGTTGAACCCTTAAGTGAAATCTGTTTTGAACGGTACCAGGCTACTATTTCACCGAGCGTGAGCGAGTTTTGTGTCACTTTAATTTCGCCACCTTTTTGTCAGTGATACTTCTCTAACAAAATCAAACATTCGCCAATGCGTCCACGCCACTCAGATGCAATGTACGCGGTCTCGTTGGGAAATTGCCCTCGGTAGATGGGTTTGCCTGGATGGGCAATCTGCGGTCGAACTGTTTTCCAGAACTCAAGCCGCTCCAGTGTCGGTATCCATCTGAGTTTGAAACCAGCGTCGGCCACGAGGAATTGCACAGGTCCAGAGCGTAGAAGTTCGACAAGGTCAGTCAGGTCAAGGTTCCTGACGCGCTCACCGGCTAATGGGCCGCCGTCGTCCCACAATTCGGTGAGAGGCATCTTCGTAACTATTCGCTGGTCAGGTCTCAAGCTACTTGCCTTTCATCCAAAGCCGAATCTATCACGATTTGGCTCACGTGCCCGGTTAGTCGGTAATCGGAAACTGTCCGCCCTAGCACACGCTGCCGCTTGACTTTTCCCGGACCGCGGAGAAAAATCGAGCCGTTCCCCAGCAACGAATTAGTGCGATAAGCGCCTGATTTTTTTGCGTTTTTCCGGATTTGCTGTCAACCTCGCCTGCGTCCCTGCCACGCAACAGGAGGCAACATGTCTTCCACTCCCTACATCGGCGGAAAGAATATTGAAGCTCCGCCGTCCGCGTTTTCCGACGTCATAAATCCCGCCAATCAAAAGCCGTTTGCACGGATCTTCATGGCCCAGGAGCAGCACATGCGCGCGGCCATCGACGCCGCGGACGCGGCAAAAACCGCCTGGGGCGCGACCCTTGCCGCCGAACGCGAGCGCATCCTGATGCGCGCCGCCGACGAACTTGAGAAAGCGTCGGAGGAAATGATTGAGCTTCTCATTGACGAGGCAGGATCGACTTTCGGCAAGGCCCATTTTGAAGTGCCGTTCGCCGCAAACCTGGTTCGCTCAATTGCCGGTGAAGCTCGCCGAATTCGGGGCGATGTTTTTCCTTCGGACGTTCCGGGAATGATTTCCATGGCCATCCGCCGCCCTCTCGGAGTCGTCGCGGGCATTTCGCCTTTCAATTTTCCGGTCGTGCTCTCGCTCAAGAAAGTTGCGTTCGCGCTGGCATGTGGAAATACATTTGTTCTGAAACCGTCGGAAGAAACGTCTCTTGTCGGATTGAAGCTCGCGGAAATTTTCGAACGCGCAGGAGTGCCAGCCGGGGTCTTCAATGTAGTTCCCGGCGATGGCCCAACCCTTGCCAAAGTGCTCTTCGACGATCCGCGCGTTAAGCTAGTCTCCTTTACCGGTTCCAGCGCGGTCGGAAAAATCATTGCCATCGAGTGCGCCAAGCGCGGCAAACGCTGTGTCCGGGAAATGGGCGGAAAAAGTCCTCTGATTATTTTGAAGGACGCCGACCTGGATTACGCGGTGGACACCGCGTGTTTTGGAATTTTCATCCATCAGGGACAAATCTGCATGGCCGGTTCTCGCATTATCGTCGAGGCGCCGATTTATGAGGAATTTCTGAAACGCTTCGCGGCCAAGGCGCAAACGATGAAGGTCGGAGATCCACGCGATCCACACACCGTGATTGGTCCGCTGATCCGTTCTTCGCAGTGCCCCATGATTGACAAGAAAATCAAGGACGCGATAGCGGGCGGCGCGCGCCTCTTGACCGGCGGAAAGTACGAGGAGAATTTTTATCATCCCACTGTGCTTGCCGACGTGACGCCGGAGATGGCTGCCTTCCGCGATGAACTCTTTGGACCCGTCGCCGCCGTAACGAAAGCTAACGACGCGGATCACGCGCTGGCGCTCGCCAATAGTTCCACCTACGGTCTCTCTTCCGCTGTACTCACGAACAACTTACAGCTCGCGATGCGCTTCGCTCTCGAACTCGAAGCGGGCATGGTTCACCTCAATGGTCCGACGATACATGACGAAGGAACTGTACCCTTTGGCGGTGTGAAAGATTCCGGTATGGGCCGGGAAGGCGGCCGCTGGTCCACCGACGAGATGACCGAAGTAAAGTGGGTCACCATTCAAACAGGTCGTCGTCAATATCCATTTTAAATTGGCGGCAGCATTCGAATCGCAACCATCCACATTCGCTAGTTCGAATCACGCGTCGAAAAAGACAGTTTCGCCAGGGCCTTGAAGGATCACATTCCATTCGAACGCGCCGGGACGTCCGTCGATCTGTTTTGCAGTGAGTGTGCCGCGGCGATCAGCCCCTACAAGGTTCAGCGCGAAGTCTTCCTTATTGCTGAGCTCATCGGGGAAATAGATACGCGTAACGAGGCGGCGCAGCAAACCACGAGTGAAAACCGAAACCGCGAGATGCGGCGCTTGCAATTTTCTATCAGGGCCTGGAACGCGGCCCGGCTTGATAGTCGTAAAATGAAACCGTCCTTCGTCGTTCGTCGGTACGCGGCCATAGCCGCTGAAGCCGGGCTCGACAGGTTTTTCCTGCTTATCATCAGGGTGCGCGTATTTCCCCTGTGAATTGGCCTGCCAGATCTCAATGATTCCATCCGGGACCGGTTTGCCCTCGCCGTCGAGAATGCGCCCCGCAATTTCCACGCGGTCCCCGGAAACGGCCGGTCCTGCCAGATTCTCGCGATAAAGCCACGTGAAGCCAATGCTGAAAAATGGGCCGACGGTTTGCGAAGTGGTCGTATGAAGACTCACGATTTTTCTCCGTGACGATGAGCCTCCATCGGCGTGCATTCGCGTCCGCTAAGAATAATATCGAACCGGTAGCCCAACGCCTGCATCGGCACTGTATTTTCCCAATCGAACTTTGAGATAAGACGGTTGCGCGCTTTTTCATCGTCCGTGCAATGGAAGATCGGATCGTAAGGAATCAGCGGATCGCCCGGGAAATACATTTGCGTCACAAGCCGCGTGGCAAACGCCGGACCGAACAGCGAGAAATGAATGTGCGCCGGCCGCCATGCATTGAAGTGATTCCCCCAGGGATATTCGCCAGGACGAATTGTGACGAAACGATAGCGGCCTTCCGAATCCGTCATCGCATGCCCGCAACCGGTGAAGTTCGGGTCGAGCGGAGCATTGTGTTGGTCTTTGCTGTGGAGATAACGCCCCGCGGCATTCGCTTGCCAGATTTCGACCAGCGTGTTCTGCACCGGCCGCGAATTTTCATCCAGGACGCGCCCGCTCACAACAATACGCTCGCCCAGCGGTTCCCCCGCATGCTGATGTGTCAGGTCACTGGCTTTCACATCGGCAATTTCCGGTTCGAATACTGGACCAGTAATTTCAGTAAGCGTGTGAGGCAGTGGCACCAGAGGCTGCAACGGTGCGCGTTTAAGAGACGAAACATACGGTGGATGCAAATGGCGCGGCTGCGTTCCGGGATAACATCGCCGGTATCCGGGCGTTTTGCTCATGCAAAAACTCTCCTTGTAGACCGCGATGGACGGAATTCCAGCGTAAGCGCAGCAGGGAATTTATGGCATCCCAAAACGCGCGTCAAGCCGATTATCGAAAGTTCGTGCGCATATCGCTCAAATTCGTGTAATCTCTGTCGCCGATAGGTTTTTTGATTGTTTTTTCGAGGGACGCCAATGGCTACCGGCTTTTCGAATGCAGGTTCCCAGCAACAAGTTCGAAGCAAGCCCGATTCGAACCGCAACCTGTCGCAAAGAACCGATTCGAATCAACGAGCCTCGGACATGCCCTCTTTGAACGCGGCTTCTGTTGCCCCGCTGGTGGTTTCCGCACCAATTGACGCATACGCTGGCGATCCCAATTTTATGACTTCGCTTGCGCGGGGATTGGCAGTGATTCAAGCTTTCTCAGAACGACAGCGCGATCTTACCGTCTCTCAACTCAGCGCGAAGACCGGCTTTTCGCGGGCCGCAGTGCGGCGTTGTCTTTATACGCTCGGGAAACTCGGCTTTGCTGCCAGCGATGACAGCAGGCACTTTTACCTTCGGCCCCGCGTCCTCTCGCTCGGTCACTCTTACATTTCTTCCATGCCCCTGGCTGCGATGGCGCAGCCGATTCTCGAAAACGTCAGCCACATTCTGCATGAGTCCTGCTCCATCGCAACTTTAGACAGGTCGGAAATCGTTTATATCGCTCGTGCAAACGTTACTCGCATCATGTCCATCGATCTTGGCGTCGGAAGCAGACTTCCGGCGTTCTGCACGTCCATGGGCCGAGTCTTAACGGCCGAACTCGCGGCCGAAAAGCTGGAAGAATTCTTGGCGCGCGTGGAGTTCAAACGCTACACAGAGCGAACCCTGGTGAACGCGGAAAAATTGCGTCAAGTTCTGCGATTGGTACAGCGTAATGGTTACTGCATTGTGGACCAGGAACTGGAATCTGGACTGCGTTCGCTGGCGGTTCCCATCCGAGATTCCGCAGGAAGAACAGTCGCGGCTCTGAATGTTGGGGCGCACGCGCAACGTGTGTCAATACAGGAAATGCAGCTGAGATTTCTTCCGCATCTCAAAGCCGCGGCGCAGGAACTTTCTCTGATTGTGAGATGAACCTGTGGTGGTGGCGAAAAAAATGAGTCGAAATCAAGAATGCGGCGGACGAATTTGAGCGATATTCGCGCGAAACGCCCGATTAATGTCTTGACAGCGGCGATTCGAAGCATTAGACCTGCACGCAAGAAGGGGTGTATTTGGGATTTCGATTGGGGAAATTGTTGGTTCGAATCGTTTCTTGGAGGGGTGAATCATGAGGCGAAGTCTAGGGCTGTGGGCTGTGCTTGGGACCGTGATTCTGTGCGGCTGGGCGAAACCGACATTCTCGCAGGCTGGCGGCAGCGCTGCGCAGCTCAATGGCACTGTGCGCGACGCAAGCGGGGGTTCGGTTGCGAAAGCCGCTCTTACCTTGCGGGAAGTGAACACGAACCGCTCTTACACCGCCGTTTCGAATGACAACGGACTCTATGTGATTCCCAACCTGCCTGCAGGAACTTACGAATTAGCGACAGAAGCCACGGGATTTGCAAAATCGACTCATACAGGAATAGTGCTGACGGTCGGGCAAGTGGCGACCATCGACGTCAATGTTAGCGTCGCCCAGACCGCGGAAAAAGTGGTGGTCACGACGGAAACGCCGCCTGTGGAGCCCACGCGGACCGAAGTTAGCCAGGTAATCAGCACCAACCAAATTCAGTCGCTGCCGATCAGCGGACGCCTCTTCACAGATTTCGTCCTGCTGACTCCCGGTGTCACAACCGGACGGACCAGTCTCCAGTCCACGTTTACGGAATCGGAAGTGACGCGCATCTCCTTTGGCGGCATGCGAGATTTCAGTAACCTCGTCACCGTGGATGGCGCAGACACCATCAACAGCGCCACCGGGTCGCAGCGCGGCACACCCTCTCAAGAAGCGGTGAGCGAATTTCGAGTAGTCAATAACGGCTTCGGGGCCGAGCAGGGCCGAGCATTGGGCGGCATCGTCAACATCATCACCAAATCGGGAACGAACGACCTGCACGGTGCGGTTTATGATTACCTAGAGAACAGCGCTATGAACGCACATAACCTCCTGCAACGGGGGATCTTGCCGGTCTCTGGGGCTCCGGTGCCGAATACGCTGCGGCAAAACCAGTTCGGCGCGACGCTTGGCGGCCCGATCAGGAAGGACAAGACCTTCTTCTTCATGAATTACGAAGGTCAGCGGCGCGGTGAAGCGGCGGTTCAATCTCCCACCTTGCTGGCAAATTTCAATTTGATTAACCAAGCGAAAGCGCTGTTGGGGCTTCCTCCGGAACAAGAATCGACTCTGAAAACACAGGACTCCGACAGGGGGTTCTTCAAACTCGACCATCAGATCAATCAGAACAACCGCCTCACGCTGCGCTACAACGTCGAGGATGCGCGCAACCTTAACGTTCTGGTCGGCGACACGCTTGACGGCGGGGGGCTCGCGGCCTCCTCGAGCGGCCACAACAACTTCTTGCGCGACCAGTCGCTAGTGGGGAGCGTGTCTTCGCAGTTGAAGCCGACGCTTGTGAACACGCTTCTTGCTCAGTATGCGCGGCGTCACTCCACCTACCCCGGCGTTACCGGCCAGCCTAACCTGGATTTGCCGAACGCGGTCATGATGGGACATAACTTCGGCATCTTTGACGCTACCTATGAGAGCCGTGGACAATTTTCCGATTCGCTCTATTGGGTTAAGGGGTCGCATCTGATTAAGTTCGGCGCGGACTATAACTACGTCAACGACCACATTATCTGGCCGGGATTCTCTCCGATGCGCATCGTTCTCCCCGGCTTGAATTGCCTGGTGGATTTTGCCAATTACGTCGACCAAGTAAAAGGGTCTCCTTCGCCATTTCTCACGCCCAATTTCAGTTCTGGCCCCTGTCCGATGGCGCTGCCTGGATTCAGCACGCACGGAGATCCAACACGGAATTGGGCAGTAAGCGCAGGGGGACCGGGGCCAGGCAACTGTCTGACCCCCAACATCTTCGCCTGTCTCCCCGGAGGGCAAGAGGGAGCAGGAATCAATTATTCGGATATCGCGAATGGTGTCCCGGTTGTCTTCTGGCCATCGCCACTCGGCTCGGCGCCCACTTCCCAAGTTGACGGCACGGTTCCGCCCAATGTGAATACCAACTGGCAGGCTGCCTATCCTTCTGCTGCGACTCCGGACTACTTCTCGAACATTAATCACGGATACTTGGGATTCTTCGCACAGGACCAGTGGCGGGTGACGCCCAAATTTACGGTGAACTACGGACTGCGCTGGGATTACGAAACTGGGCTCAGCGGCACGATTAACAATTACTATCACGCGTTCCAGCCTAGAGTCGGATTGGCGTATTCTCCCGACAAGCACACGGTCATTCGAGCCGGCTTTGGGATCTTCAACGACCGCTACAACATTGGGTTCTTCTTCGTTACACACCCGCAGCGGCCGACCACATTTGTTTGTGTTGCCCCCTCAGCGAATTGCCCCGCGGGAAGCAACTTCTTCCTGCCTGGAATTCGGGATGGTGGGGCCACCGCCACCTATGCCCTAAATCAGTTGCCATTTTTGGGAGCCGGCCCGAATCCCTTCGGTATTCAGCCTTCCGACGCGGCTGCGAATCTGTTGCGGTTTGGCAGCTATCAGCCCGTCGCATTGATTACTGACGTTACTAAGGGTGAGTTCTCGCCTGTTGGCGACGGCACCGTGGAAAGAGACAGCAAGATGCCTTATGCCGAGCAGGGAAGCCTCGAGATTGACCGCGAACTTGGACATGGCCTGGTGTTAAGCGTCGGCTATCTCTTTGTCTCTTCTCACCATCAAGTTCGCGCGGAAAATTTGAACGTTTGTCCGGCGAACACGACCGGCGGGGCCAGCCCCAGCGTGACCACTGGCTGGTATCAGTGCGGAACATCAGCAGCCCCTTTTAACAATTACACCGCGCCGCCGGGCGATTACCCCACGGGCAAGAGCTTTTTCCAGACCGTGCTGATTCCAGTCGGCTTGCTCTACTATACGGATAATAGCGGCAACAGCGTCTACCATGGCGGGAACATCTCCGTCACAGAGCACGCGGGCGAGTTCTTCCGTTTCAACGCAAATTATACTTTCTCCAAGACCTTGGATGATGGCACGTTCACCACGTTCGTCAGCACGCCCCAGGACCTATACCGTAGAAACCTGGAGCGCGCGAACTCGAACCAGGACGTCCGTCACCGCTTTATTGCCAACTTCACCGCGACTGGGCCGCAGAAGACCTTCTTGCGGAACACGGAATTGAGCAGCATCATCACATTGCAGGGCGCTCGTCCCTTCACGGAGTTCGTCGGATTCGACGCGAACAATGACACAAATCCGGTGACAGATCGCGTGGGATTCGCGGCCCGCAATACCTACTGGGGCGACAAGTTGAAGACGGTTGACCTGCGGCTCTCACAAGCCTTCAAGTTCCGCGAAAAGCAGAGAATTGACGTGGCTGTGGATGCATTCAACGCATTCAACCGACCCAATGTGGATGAGGTGGACTCGGTTTATGGCACGTATAACTTCTGCGGTGCAACGCCTCACAATTACAAGGATACCGTTTCGGCGAAGATCCAGACAAACCCGCTGTCTTTCATTGGCACGTGTCCCGCGGCTGGTCCGCCATTCCCGAATGCGGACTTCGGTGCACCGAGAAAAGTATTTAATGCCCGGCAATTCCAGATCTCATTGAAGTATTCTTTCTAAGATTTTTGTGAAGGCCATGTGGAGCGAGATGTCAGTCTTGCTCCGCTCTAGCTGGCCGCGGCTGATTCAAAGTGAACGCAGACTTTTTGATTTGGATTTCAGCCGTATTTTGGCGGATTTGCGGACTGATCCATTCCCATGCAAGTCTGTCCGCCTTTGGCCACGTTGACACTGATCAATCTCGGCCCTGGAGACGCGAAGGCCTCTTTCAGGACGGATTCGAGTTCTCCGGGCTGGTCTACTTCTTGCGCGGCCATTCCATAACCCTGGGCAATTTTCACGATATCGATTCCCGGCAGATCCATGCCGGGAACATTGCGGCCGACTTGCGTGAAATCACAGAAGGATTTCAGCGCGGAATAGTCTCCATTGCGCACCACGATAAAAATCACGGGAGCCTTGTACTGGACGGCGTTCCAAAGCGCCTGGATGGAATATTGGATAGAGCCATCACCAACTGGGCAGACTACCCTTCTGTCTGGATGAGCGAGTTGCAGGCCGACCGCAGCCGGGAGGCCAAAGCCTAATATTCCGTTGGGCACGGAATAAAAGGAGCCAGGCTCATCGAGCATCAAATAGCGGTCAAGATCGCCTTTGGAGGAGGGGCATTCTTCGGCGATGACTGCATCTCGCGGCATGACCTTGTTTAGTACGCTGAAAAGATAGGCAGGCGTGATGGGATATCCAGGATGCGGCGGAGGAAGAGTTTCCCGAGGTGTCGAATCCTTTCGTTCACGCGGCTTCGCGTTTGCGAGCAGGAAACGTGCCGCGGCAGCAAGATTGCCCACGATGCTGGCTCCTGCCAGGGCGGCGGCAGCATCCCGCGGCGAATTGGTGATTTGAAATAATTTGGTTCCGGGCGTGATGGTGTGGCCGGGGACGTAGGCATAGTAAAGAAAGACGGGCGCTCCCAAGACGATCACGACGTCATAGCTTGCAAGTTGATCGGCGAGCGGCTGCTGAGCAGGCAGCAAACCTCCGCGAAAGAGTCGATGGGTTCGCGGAAAAGTCCAGCGCGGCGGAATGGGTTGCTGATATACGTCGGCGTTGAGGTGCTCGGCGAGTGCGACGACTTCGTTCCAGGCATGGTCTTCTTCAATCTGCGCACCCACGACGATGGCGGGGTTGCGGCATGCATTGAGAGTGCGGACGACTTCATCAAGAGCAGCGGAATCGGGCTGAACAACCTGTGATATTTCGCGCAGGGTTAGGTTCTGGCATTCGTGAGTCCAATCGTCCATGGGAATAGAAATGAAGACAGGTCCCATGGGCGGCTGCACCGCGAGGTAGTATCCCCGCGCGATAGCTGCGGGCACATCCTCCGCACGAAGCGGTTCGCAGGCCCATTTAACATAAGGATTGACGACTTCCACAGCGCGGCTCACGAGGAATGGCTCAGCGGAGACATGGCGGCGGTCCTGCTGTCCGGTCGTTACTACAAGCGGCGCATGACAGTAGAATGCATCAATCAACGCAGAGAGTCCGTTGCCCACGCTTGCAACAGAGTGCACGTTCACGAACTCGGCCTTTCCGGTAGCCATTGCATATCCAAGGCCCATACCTATTGCCGTGCGTTCGTGCAATGCGAGGACATACTTGAAATCAGCAGGCATGTCGCGGAGGAAGGGCAATTCCGTTGAGCCCGGATTGCCAAAGATCAGATTCATCCCCAAGTCGCGAAGGAGTTGATACGTGACTTCTCTGACCGTACGCAACGTTGGCTCCGGATTCGAAGAATCCCACGACGCGAAAAGCGAAGTTATATCACGTTAGCTGCGATTTCGAGTCGAATTCAGCGGCCGACTACCAATTCTTTTGCGCCTCGCAAAGCGCCCGGGGGAAAACCGATTATCGCGCGACAGGGCTTCAGGATGCGCATTTTTTGTGTATTGTTGAGGCCCAATGGACCGGGATAATACGCGGGACTCGGCGATTCGCATCGCTGGCAGTGCAAAGAGTGTGAGCGCTTTCGTGCGGATGTAAACGTGTTTCTTGACGCCCTAGGAGGATTCTGATGGATGAACGTCAGCGATATGAGCAAGGAATGCAGACGCGCCGCGAGGTCCTGGGAGACGCGCATGTCGACGCCACACTTAAAAATCGGAATGAATTCACGGACTCATTTCAAGACTTAATTACGCGCTATGCATGGGGAGAGATCTGGAGCAGGCCCGGCCTACCCAAAGAAACGCGAAGCATGCTCACGCTAGCGATGATGGTTGCGTTGAATCGACCGGACGAATTGCGCATGCATCTGCAGGCAGCCTTAAATGTCGGCGTTACGCGCGAACAGATTCAAGAAGTGCTGTTACAAACCGCACTCTACTGCGGGCTGCCGGCCGCGAATTCCGCCTTCCATATCGCGATGGAGGTGTTTTCAGAGAAACAGAAATGAGACGAAGTTTCCAGCACCTTGAACAGAACCGCAAAAATATTCTTGCCGGGTTCTGGGCGTATCACGCGTTTTGATTTTCTGTGGAGAGAGAAGGCCGTGGCAACTGGGAAGCGATATCAAACTGGGTTGGTAGTTCTTTTTTTCTTTACGTGGGGCAGCGTGTTCCTCGCCCGCATGAGCGTTTTGTACCTGGTACCCTTCATTGTACCAGAGCTTCATCTAAGCCACGAACAAGTGGGGCTGCTGGCATCGGCTTTGGCGCTTGCCTGGGCAGCGTCAGGCTTGATTTTCGGAGCAATCTCGGATCGCATTGGCCGCCGTCCCGTTTTGATTCCGGCGGTATTTCTTTTTTCGCTGCTTTCCTGGCTTTCAGGACTCGCGCGGTCGTTCGTCGAGCTGCTTTTTGTACGAACGTTGATGGGAGTTGCGGAGGGGCCTACGTTTCCGACGATGACTTCGATGATCGAAGCGACCTCCGAGCCGAAAAATCGCGGACGCGACATAGGGATCGTAGTTAGCGCCGGCGCGCTGGTAGGGCTAGCGCTGGCACCTGTGCTGACGACGCAAATCGCCGCGCGTTTTGGGTGGCGCGCTGCCTTCTTCGTCACCGGGATTCCCGGAATGATCCTTGGCCTTTTGATTTGGAAATTTGTGAAAGAACCAGGTGAAGCGGAATCGGCCACGTTGCACCACGCCAAGCCTTCGATCAAAGATTATTTGTCGCTTCTCCGGTACCGCAACATGTGGCTTTGTTGTTTGGGTGCCGTGGGTTTCATGACTTGGCTTTTCGTCATGCACGTTTTCGCGCCGCTCTATCTCACGGAGGTTTCCCGGCAGTCCGCTACTCAGGCAGGTTTCATCATTGGGGCCGGCGGTCTGGGAGCGTTCATGTGGGGCTGGATTTTCCCTTGGATTTCCGACCGCGCAGGTAGAAGGCCCACGCTGACCTTTGTTGCGCTTGTCTCCGCCACAGCGCCATTGACGTATCAGGCGGCATTTCTAACTGCGCATCCGTGGCTGATGGCGGGTGCAGGGTTTCTTGTCAATGGAGGGCAAGGTATCGCGCCGCTGGTCTTGGTGCTTGTTCCGACGGAGAGCGTCCCTGCAAAGTTCGCCGCGACGGCTATCGGCCTGGCGACACTGGTGGGAGAAATAGTTGGTGGCGCAATGGCTCCCGCAGTGGCTGGCGCAGCCGCAAATCGTTACGGACTTGCGGCGCCGCTGTGGATTGCCAGCGCGGGAGCATTATTGGTTTTGTTTGCATCGCTATTCATGATTGAGACAGCCCCGTCCAAAAAAGACAAGCGGGGCAACGCTTGACCCACCACAAAGCATATTTTCGGTTACCGCGCGGTCCGAAAATAAGTGGCGCGCCCGGCCAGACTCGAACTGGCGACCCTCTGCTTAGAAGCCGCATGAGTAGTTTTATCAAAACTTGCCGGAGTGAGCGCAAAGCGGCGGGAAATCAGCAAGTTGTGACAACTTCCGATCAACTACTTGCTCCTTCTTCATCACCTTTGAGCAGGCTTTTTGCCATGATTTGTCACAATTAGTATTACGTTTTTATGACAGAAAGTGGCTCTGTTAACATCCTCGGCGCGAGGGCGAATTTTGATGGAGACGAGCGTGCGGTGATGATGTTTTCTAGTGAGGCAGAAGGTGCCATGCCGGAGATTGGACTTCTGTCTTTTGCGCGTGTGGCCTACGAAGACTGGACTTTTCGCGAAGCGGAAATAGGCTTGCGCGAGCACCGCGAGTTGCGCGCGGTGTTGCGACTGTCGAGCGCGCCCGACCACACCACCGTACATCGGTTCTTGCGCCGGCTGCCGGACGCGACCGCATCAGCAACGTGGTAGGAGAAACGGTGCGGATGCCAAGCCGATAACTCAACCTACACAAGAAACTAGAGTCGAGCCGACACATGAACCTTGGCAAGTCTACAGGGAACGGAGTGTCAACAACTTACGAGTAACTTTCAGGAGCGCTAAGTAACATTTAGAGCAATGGGAAACGCTTAATGGTCCTACAGTTGGTCCCACGCGGAAGGCGGGTTGGCTTCCCTCCCGCACGTGGAGAATCGTAATCCTATCGCCCCATGTAGGCCTCTTTATTATTTCAAATTACGATGGCCAGGGAAATGGCCGGACGCTTTCATTTCGAACTGGTGCGGGACCGAGACAACCTGTGAAGTCTGATCATCAAGGTTGTCAGACGAGGGCCGTCTTCCTCAGTCAGCGCGGTGAATCTTAATCCCAGTCCACTTCCGGGCTTAACATGTCGAACGACAGCTTTGGCCCTGATTTGTCCTTCCTGAACAAGAAAGTCAAGCCTGATCGTCGCGTCCACATCTTGCAACGCTTCTGTTTCGACAAACAAACCTCCCGTACTCAGGTCTCGTACTCGTGAAGTATCCTCACGTCCTTTGCAATTCAAGTAGACCCAGACTCCGTGGGGCGTCTCGACTCGCGGGTAGCGCCTCCTCGAAGGAATACTTTGTCCCACCAAGAAGCGCTTATCAGCGCGTATGTCCGTCCTCAAGATCACGTTAGGTTCCTCATGCGGCTTTGCAATTGTCCGGATAGGTCTACCCCAATGGCGAAGTCGGGGTTCTCCTTGCGCTGGCAGCAAGCGACCCTTCCTTCAGACCGAACGCTGTCGGAAAGAGCCCCTCACCTTACCCTAGACCTCCACCGGCAAAGGCCTCACTTACGAGGCGCTACCCCCGACAGCCTAACTCCCCAAGCTACGAGGCTCGCCCGACATTTTAATCCCAGACAAAAAATCCTCATTCGCCAGGTTGAACTGCTGCGCCGCGGCAGCAAAAAAACCGCGCCGGTTATAAAGGCAGATTAATTCATCGGTGAGAGCCAGATGGCGCAGCTCTCTGTCCAAGAGGGCCTGCTTAACGGCACACCAGACCGCGGGGTGGGCTGCGGCCCTGAGAGTCTGCGTGGCCGGTGTGTCCAATTTCAGCGATTTAGAGATCTCGTCAACTTCATGCAGAATCTGACCAAGCTCATCGTCTGCGACTTGCAGTGCGGAGGACAGAATCTCCTCAAGGCCCTTTTCTGCAGGGCCGTTCTTCCGACGCATGGCGAGAACCTTGTGGTTGGCAGCGTTCTTCGGCAAACCAGTCCTCAAGCGAGTGACCCGCGAACCGTTTTCGGCCTGTAATTCTCGTATTGGCATCACCCCTACTGCCAGCAAGTGCGAAGAGCCGCCTCACTGGAAACCACATCGTTCCATTGATCTGGATAGCCGACAAGCGGGTGAGAACTGTAGAGTTGGTACAGGTGATTCCACTAGTACTTCCGCGTGACTAGGCATTCAAGCATGAAGGATGAGAGAAGAGACCGGTTCTTCAATTCTGACAATACTTTAGCGCGTAACTCAGGTATTTACCTGATGCCATTCGCAGGGGTTTGCCTGCTTGAGGTAGCGGGTATGTCATGGTATTTGTTTCAAATCTGCAGGGGACCCTGACCAGTCTCGGATACGGGTGCGTGCCGTTCAGAGCAAGGAGAATCGATTCATGTCCAAAAGTGAGAGCACTTCGAAGGACTCAGAGGCACGGAGCAATCCAGGGGTGGATTTAGTGCGGAGTGAAGCATCGTCAGAGCTTCTTCGTGAACTCGTGGCGCACCTCCGTCAGAACCGCACGCAGCTACGCGAGGAATGGGTGGTGCGCATTTCTGAGACGCGCCTGCTTACAGCGATGACCAAGGAAGAGATCTTCGCGGAAGCGACCTCGATATACGACAGTTACGTTGAGGCTCTCGAAACCGAAGCATTTGAAGCGCTGCAAGCTTACGCGCGAAATCTTTCGGAACGCATCATTCCGCGAGGCGTCGAAACCCACGAAGTGGTAGGGATTGTACTGTTGTTGCGCGACGTCTTGGCGCGTTCCCTCTTCGAGAAATACCAGACCGATTTCAAGAAATTGAATCGCATCCTCGATGCCTACGAACCTGCCGCGAACCGCATCGCGAACACCGTGGCCGTTGGTTTCGTGCAGGAACGCGAGCGCGTCATCCGTCAGCAACAGGAAGCGATCCGCGAACTTTCCACGCCGGTGCTGCAGGTTCGCGAGCGGCTTTTGATTCTGCCCATCATCGGCGTCATCGACCCGCAGCGCGCCCGGCAATTAACGGAGCAGCTGCTGCGAGGAATTCGTACCAACCGCGCGAAAGTCGTAGTGATCGATATCACGGGTGTGGCCGCCATGGACCTCACGGTGGCGAACAACTTGGTGCAAACGGTGGAGGCGTCGCGGCTCCTCGGCGCAACCGTAATTGTCACGGGGCTTTCGCCGGAGATTGCTCAGACACTGGTAACCATCGGTGTGGACCTTGGCAAGATGAATACCGTCGGCGACCTGCAGGGCGGCATCGAGCAGGCGGAGAGACTGTTAGGATACAAAGTTGAGAAACTAGCGGAGCCACGCTAACCAAAACGGGGAAGGGCCACGTGGAAGTCCCAATTCTCAAACAGGGAGCGGTCCTGATTGCGACCTTTCAGGCCGCGCTGTCGGATGCGGACCTCAACAATCTGCGTATGGGTTTAGTGCAGCAAGTTGTTAAGTTTCGCTCCCGCGCGGTTATCGTCGATGTGACCGCGATGGACGTGATGGACTCGTTTGCATCACGGACATTGCGGGAGATCGCTCTGATGATCCGGCTGCGCGGCGCAGAGACGGTAATCGTTGGGATTCAGCCGGAAGTGGCTTTTGCAATGGTGCAACTGGGCTTAACACTCGAAGGCGTTGCGACCGCCCTGGACTTGGAAGAAGGTCTGGCGTACTTGAGCGAAAAGTTCAAAACCACGAACTGAAAGTGAGCCACAGTGTGGGCTGGGGAAATCCAGGTGGCAATCAACTCCGACCAGGATATCGTCTTAGCCCGCCAGAAGGGCCGGGTGATGGCGACGGAACTCGGGTTTTCAACTGGGGACGCCACACTCATTGCAACGGCAATTTCAGAATTAGCGCGCAACATTATCTCTTATGCCCGCAAAGGCCAAATCACGCTAAAGATGGTGAATGCCTTGAACCGTCAAGGCATTTCGGTCATTGCTACCGATGACGGCCCTGGGATCCCTGATATTCGCCAGGCGCTGCGAGACGGTTTTTCCACTTCTGGAAGTCTTGGACTTGGATTACCTGGAGTTCGTCGCTTGATGGACGAATTTGAGATTACTTCCCAACCCGGTCGGGGAACTATTGTGGCGGTGAAGAAATGGAGACAATAAGAGAGCCAATGGTCGAATATGGTGTTGCCAAGTTCATTCTTCCGGGCCAGGGAGAGTCGGGCGATTACCACCTGGTTTGCTGCAATCGAAACGGAATGCTGGTTGCAGCGATTGACGGCATAGGGCACGGCGAAGAAGCTGCCAATGCCTCTAAGGCAGCAGCCACGCTACTCAGAAGCTCTGCCGACGAACCAATTATCTCTCTCGTAGAACGATGCCACGAGAAACTCCGCGCAACTCGCGGGGTTGTATTGAGCCTTGCTTGCATTGACCGTGACCATGGCATGATGACTTGGCTCGGTGTCGGGAACGTCCAAGGAGTGTTGATGCGGGCCGATGCGAAGAAAGGCAATGTGAGGGAGTCGCTTCTCCTGCGAGCTGGCGTCGTCGGTTCCCAGTTACCTGCCCTTCAGGCCACCGTGCTTCCGATCGTGCGGGGAGATACACTTTTCTTCGCAACAGATGGAGTCCGAAGCGATTTTTCCGTGACCCTCTCCGCTCGGGAGAATCCGCAAAGGGCGGCAGACAGAATTCTCGAGCAGTATCGCAGCGGAAATGACGATGCGCTCGTTCTAGTCTCGCGGATAAATGGAATTAGTCCATGAAGATCGCGATTCGACGCAAGGCGAAGCGGGGCGCGGGTTTTGAAGACGAGTACCGCTCTTCGTTACGTGAATATACAGCTGGCGGAGGCGAACCGGCATTAGGTCGGGCGTATGAACTCGGGCGTCGAGCTCTCAGCGAGCAAAAGAGTCTCGTGGAGTTAGCTTCCTTGCATCATCAAGCTGTACTTGCTTTGGTTTGCGATGCGGAAATCGAGAAGCAAAGGGAGGAATTGCTCCGGGCCAGCGCCGAATTCCTCGCGGAGTGCTTGTCGCCCTATGAGATGGCACACCGCGGATTCCAGGATGCGGTGAAGGCCCTGCGTCAATTGAACGAAACGCTCGAGGAGGAAATCAAGCGCATCGCGTACGCGGTGCACGACGAGGCTGGACAACTCCTAGTCGCCGTGCATCTCGCGCTCGCCGAAGTGGCTCTGGAATTGCCCGAGCCCCAGCAAGTGCAGTTCGCACGGATTAAGGAAATGTTGAACCAAGTTGAGAAACACTTACGACGGTACTCCCATGAACTTCGGCCGACGATCCTAGATGATCTTGGCTGGATTCCCGCGATTCGTTTTCTGGCGGAAGGAATTTCGAAACGAGCCAATCTGCCAATTCACATCGATGCAACTGATTCGGGACGCCTGCCAAACACTATTGAGACGACGCTATATCGCATCGTTCAAGAAGCGCTGACCAATGCCGTCAAGCATGCGAAGGCGAGCAATGTCTGGATTCGTGCTTGGAAAGAGAATCTTGTGCTGTGTTGCTCGATCCGGGACGACGGCGGGGGGTTCGATTCCAGCCAGACTCATGCGGCAGCGAGCCGGAAGGGCTTAGGACTAATCGCCATGCAGGAGCGGGCGACTGCAATCGGCGGAACACTGCATATCGAATCCCGCCCGGGGCAGGGAACTGAGCTTTCCATACGAATTCCATCGGAGGGTAACCATGCCAATTCGCATCGTGCTCGCAGATGACCATGTGCTGGTACGTCAGGGTCTGAAATCATTGCTGGAGCGGGAGAAATTTCAAGTAGTTGCGGAAGCATCCGATGGGCAAGAAGCAGTCCGCCTGACGGAGGCGCACCACCCGGATATCGCGGTCCTAGACATCAGCATGCCGACACAGAACGGCATAGATGCGGCTCGCGAACTGGGCCGTTCCTGCCCAAGAACGAAATCAATTCTCCTTACGCAGCACGAAGAAGAACAGTATATCCACGAGGCGCTCGAAGCTGGCGTGAAAGGATACGTCCTGAAGAATCAGGTCGCATGCGACCTGGTTCATGCAATTCAACAGGTCTCTCGGGGAGAGTTCTACCTAAGTCCGGGCATATCCCGCGCAGTGGTGGAGGCGTACCGCTCCAAATCGGATAGGCCTGCAGATCCCTTAACCGTGCGCGAGCGCCAGATGTTGCAATTGATTGCCGAGGGAAAATCGACGAAGGATGCTGCTTCCCTCCTTGGTATCAGCGTGAAAACGGCCGAATCTCATCGCATGCGACTCATGCAGAAGTTGGATATCCACGAGACAGCTAGTCTTGTGCGCTATGCAGTCCGCCGGGGACTCGTGCAGCCCTGAATGGAAATGATGGATGCTGTCGGCTCGCATTCCCTGAGTGCAAAGCAGGTGGAACTGTTTCGGTAGGATAACGCAGGCCGTCAGTTCATTTTGTGCATGGGTCTCGCCGCTGCTCTTACTCAGGTCTTTACCTCAGAAAAATGGAGGAAACTGCCCGATTGCCGGTGGTTCGAGGAATTTCTTAAGCTTCCCCCCATACCATGTCCGTTCGCCTCTTGCTCGCCGATGATCATGCCCTGATCCGCCAGGGACTGAAGGCATTGTTGGAAAAACAAGGATTTCAAGTTGTCGGCGAGGCCTCGGACGGCCAAGAAACACTGCGCTCGGTAGAGAAGACCAAACCTGACGTCGCCATCATCGACATCAACATGCCCGTTTTGAATGGTGTCGACGCTGCTCGCGAACTAAAGAAATCCTCTCCGAGGACTAAGGTCGTAGTTCTCACGCAGCACGACGAGGACCAGTATGTCACCGAGTCTCTGCGTGCCGGGGTCAGAGGATATGTGCTGAAGAGCCAGGCGGCAGACGACCTCGTGCACGCGATACAAGAAGTCTGTCGCGGGTCCATATATCTTAGCCCGAACATTTCGCGCGCGGTTGTTGATGCTTATGTATCCAAAACGCATGATTCGGCCGATCCTCTTTCTGGCCGCGAGCGCCAGGTTCTTCAACTAGTTGGAGAAGGGAAGTCCACGAAAGACATCGCTGCGCACCTGGGGATTAGTGTAAAAACTGCCGAATCACACAGAGCAAGACTCATGAAGAAACTGGATATCCACGAAACAGCGAGTTTGGTGCGCTACGCCATCCGCCGCGGTTTGATCCAGGCCTGACCGCGCCCCTGGAAGGGTTCACCCCAGACCGTTCTCGGTCATTTCACTCAGTCGAAATGGGTGATTCACCGGATTGAAATCATTTGGCAACCAGCTATGTTGCAAGGAGAGGAGCGGGCCGCCTCCGTGATCAGGGCTCCCACCTCGAACACCCCAACTACCGAACTGCGCTGGCACGGAGGCGGACCGAACTCATGTTGGTGGAGGCAAATGTATATGGACAGAGCGTCTAACACTGATATTTACAAGACGATGATAGCGGCTGTCGAAGAAGCTGCCACGGTCATCGTCGCGCCACAGGAAGTGGTCATGAACAATCAAGTCCCAAAATACGTTACGCAGGCAAGAGCTTCTTTCCTTCTCGGCATACCGGAAGCAGAATTCCGGCGCATTTCGAAGGAATCTGGATTGGGACATGTGGAACGTGCCGGCAACGAGGAAGAGACCTACTTCACCTACGGGGAATTGCAGCGGATTTGCAAGCTTGCGGCGTCCCAGACGCAGGCTGTCCACTAAATCACTGTCCGGAGCACTTTGGCGTGCAAGGCAAGGAAAACCAATGAAGTTTCGTGACCGGCGTAAAGGTCAGTTCGAATGGCGGATTACGATCGCACCGTTGCTCGGTGACCGGGTCGTTCTGCTCGCAATGAAGCACCGGCGCGCTCCGCTGCCCGTCTCGTCCGCTCTTTGGAAGGGTCTGCAGCGAAAAGGTTTTCCAAACGGCCTGGATGAACTTGCAATTTTTGCGCGTCGCTATCAGTTGCTGGGGGGACGCGCGGCTGCTGCTAGCAGAACTGAGAATTCGGACCGCCGCACCCATGCCCGTGCGAGAGACATTGTCAAAGCGGAAAAGGTCGCAACGGAGGACCGTCCGCAGATTAAGGATGCGCAGATATGCCCATGAGCTCAAATAAGTTTACTAGCTGCTCGCGGAAACGACAGGCAGGCTTCAAATCCGTGAACAGCCAGTTTGATGTCGCGATCCTGAGCATGGAAGTTGATTCCCAACCATTATTTCGCCGACGTGTTCAGCGCTTGTTACCTCGCAGAGACAATGAGCGTATTGACGACGTTTTCCAAGCTCTCCTTACGGAAGCTAATCGAGAACTCGCAAGTTTGTTGCGAGACGTGCGCACGGAGTCTCACGGCACGTCGCCCGGTGACACTGCGGCTCAGCCTGCCAGTGAGCTTTTGATGCGTGCTGTCCGCTGTGCCGCGAAACAGTACATGTTGCAAGCAGAACTGGGCAATCTTGCGCTCACTGACGAACTCACACGCTTGTATAACCGACGCGGCTTTATGGCTCTAGCCGAACGCCAATTGAAAATTGGGCGCCGATCGGGCAGGGGAATGTTGCTCTTTGTGATGGATGTGGACCGTTTGAAGCAGATTAACGATTCGTTCGGACATTTCGAAGGCGACCGTGCGTTAAAGCGAATGGCCGAGGTCCTGGAAGAGACATTTCGGGATTCAGATGTTGTCGCTCGCCTGGGAGGAGATGAGTTCGCTGTTCTTGCGATCGAGGCAGCCGGCCACAGCGAGGCCACAATCAAGACCCGACTCTTCGAGTGTTTGAAATCAATAAGCGCCGAACAGCATAGCTACGAAATTTCTCTTAGTTTGGGCGTTGCACGATTCGATCCGAGGAACCGCACGTCGATCGGAGAATTGATGGGGAAGGCCGACCAAGCCATGTACGAGCAGAAGCGGCGACGATCTAGGTCGCTTCTCGAGGCGAAAACCAGTACTCAATCTCAATAGGCACTATGGATCCTAGCAAAGCATCGTCGTTGAAATTCCTGTCGGCTCCAGCAGCTTTTTGGCACCCACCAGCCCGGTGCCATTTAATTGAATCCAGCTCGGAAGGTCATTCTACACATGCCCGAAAGGTCAGGACGACTTGAAAAACGGATTCGGCTAGTTGCTACAGTAGAGATATGCAGCGTTCAGAACCCGGCCGCGACGGAGCGGACGACTGCGGAAAACTTCTGCTCGCTGGGAATACGAATTTTGACCCAACGGGCTAGAGTGCTGAATGAACGACTGTGGGTCAGGTCGCTGGATGAGGACTTGCGAACGCTCGCCCGCGTTGTTTACTGTCAACGGCTGCCAGACGGACGCTTTGGTGTCGGATTAGAGTTCCAAGAGCAGGACGTCAATTGGTCAAGAAACTCGCAGGCTGGTGCGTGCGGTTGAGGGGCCGGGGCGACGAATTTTCGCACCTTCCATAACGCAGTCTCGTGGAAATAGTGAACATTTATCTACGCTCTTAAGAGAACTCGCCAACACGAGTATTCGCCTGCCCGAAACCGGATTCGCCAACTGGAAGGAATTACAGTGGATGCATCGAACCGCTTCGGGTCGCAAACGAAAACGGCGCGGAGGAAATGGAATCGAAGGAATTGTAGGCAGGCTAATCAAGGGTCAGCGAGATCGAGTGTTTCTTGCGACTAAGGTGCAGCCTCGGAATTTCAAGTAGCGCGACTCCACCCACCTCCGCGAGCTGGACCGCTCAGAGTCACCGTGCCGATGGAAGAACGCCGGCCCGTCACGATCGAGAGGCTCACCGAGGAGAGAGGGTTGCATGTGGTGAAGACTACCGCTCGAAGATCAAGACTGCGGGATTCGGGTCGCTCAGCGAAAGTACGACAAATTTAGATGGGGAGACCACGTACAGAACGCCGGTTCCTCCAATTGTGCCGCTTGTGGTTCCTCGTCCGTCTGTTGACGCTGCCGAGATGGAATAGGTGGCATTGGCTGTGACGCCCAAGCTCGGACCGCTCGGTGCACCGATATCTTCGACGCCGGTCAGGTTCCCGGTTGGGGAAGCGCCGTCTGCCATGAACTCGCCGGAGAAGATACTGACGCCAAGCGCCGCAGGTGTTTCAGCCAAACCAGCATACGTACCAGTGACCGCGGTATTGGTGAACGACCCCGCTGCTTGCGCCTCGCCGAAGCCGAACAAAACGGAGCCGTCCGGAACGATGAAGAACGCCTGATTAGAGCTAACCAGGTAGGCAGCAATGTAACCCCCGCCGAGCCGGAATGCGGCCCGGCCGTTGCTTGTGACGGCGTATGTCCCGGCAACACCGGTGTATGAGCTGGACCCGCCACCGCAGTTCTGGTCATAGGTAAGGTTGGCGACTCCGACGCCATTGGTCGAGAGCAGGCCAGCGAGCACGTTCGGCGCCGCATTTGCTCCGCCAGGGCAGATCGTGCGTCCTGTAAGGTACATCACCGTATTTCCATTCAGCGAAGTGCTCGAGAATCCGCCCACGGGAGTCTGTTGCTGGAGGACCATGCCATTTAGCAGCGGGGTCAAAGGCGAGACACCATCCATCTCCATCGCAAACAACTTTCCGGTGTTAACGACGTAAAAGACGAAATCAAGGTTCTGTGGGGCTCCGCCGACTAAGGCAGGCAGGTTGACTATTCCCCGCCCGGTCGCCGTGTCGGTCACCGTGTAACTCGCCGCGAACAGGTTTAAGGTCGTGAATGTCCCTGACTGGTTGACGTCCGCAGCCCCGTTGCTGAGCATTCCTGATCCGTTTGCGGTAAAACGGCCGGCGATCGCCGTACGATTGTTCGACTGGTCCAAGCCGGAAACACCAAACGCATAGTCACCGGCAATTTTGGCGGTGCTATATCCGGTGGTGTCCACTTTCTCCAGTGAGCCAGAGCCGACCGTGCCGTGCCCTCCGCCGGCGTCGATCTCGACAAGCTTGGCATTGCCATTAGCCATCATGGCGAACGCAAGCGTGCCGCCGCCGGGAATGTTTAAGCTCATCACCCCTCTGTGGTCTGCTCCGATCGAATAGGTCCCCGTGAACGCCAGCGCCACCGCCTTTTCCATGGGACCTACACCGTTGCTGTCAAGTTCTCCGTTGGTGAAATTCCCAGCTCCGTCCGCAGTGAACCTTCCAACCGCCGCAAATGGAGTTGAGGCACCGCTACCTCCGGAAGTCATGCCGTTGAACGTGAATGCGTAGTCGCCCTTCAGTTCAGCGTTATTCACCCCCGAAGTTCCTTGGGCTCGCACTTCAGAAGAGAAAACCAACCCAAAACACAACATGAGCAAAACATTCAGCTTTCGCATACTTTCCTCTTTCCTCTCTTCGCTGACTCGATGGCCGGATGGAACTCTTTCGCTCTAAACCAGCGATCCATCACGCTTCAAATGAATCGCGCTCTCCCTCTACTAAGTAGCGCCTGTGATGTTCAAAGGCAATCGGGTGGATACTGGAAAACTTCATCAGGGAAATGCTTAACCGGGGTTTACACGACCACAAACAGGATGGGATGAGTGAGTCGGCTACGCTCACCGTGCGATCAGAGAAATCTTAGGGGCAGCGGCCGGCTCAAAACCGAGTGTCTTGCCATTTCTAATCCACTAGGTGACTTTGAAGGGCGTAGCGAATTAGTTCCGCATTTGTTTTCATTCCGATCTTCTCTAGAATCCGCGCGCGATACGTGCTGACTGTCTTCACGCTAAGGGAAAGCTCCTCGGCTATTCCTTTGAGAGTCTTCCCGGAAGCAATCATCCGCAATACTTGGAACTCGCGGCCCGACAAGAGTTCGTAAAGTTGTACATTAGATCTTTTTTTCTGATCAACAGCCAGCTTCCCGGTGAAAGTTGCGCCAACGTGCCGTCCCCCTCCCACTATTTTCTTAATCGCTTCTTTCAGCTCGTCCGGCGAACAATCTTTAGTCATGCAGCCAGCCGCGGAGGCTTCGAGTGTCGGTCGTGCAAATTGCTCAAGGTGCATGCTCAAAAGTAGAATCGGCAATTTGGGTCGCAAGCGCTTTAAGTCATCCAAGACGTCGAGCCCGCCCCCGGGAATTTTCATATCCAGGATGACTACATCCCAGTCTCGGTGATGCACAAGGTCAAGCGCCTCCTGGGCCGTCCTTGCTTCGCCAAAAGTCACTTTGGAGTATGCTTCTGCCAGAGTCTCCTTTAGTCCCCGGCGAAATAAAGCAATGCCGTCGGCAATCAGAACTCGCATTGTAAGTTTTCTTGCGGGCTTTAGCGCGGCAAGGAAAGCCCTGTATCTTCCTGGCAAGATGGGCGCCAGAATCGTAGCCTTCCTTGCAACCGCCTCAGATTCAAGCAGTTGCGGCCAAGTAGGTCATCGGCGCCTCAGTCGAACGTGTAGGAATAGGGAGCACTACCCGTTCAGGCAAGCAACGTCCATGCCCAGTTCTTGGACCTGTGACCAGTTGAACCGCATCGGCGGATCGGCTCAGACTGACTTCTAGGAGTTCTGGTAGTTATAAAACCCCGGGATGCTGTTCTCGACCGTGCTGTTCTTCCTCCTCTCCACGAAACGAGCCAACTGCCGGGGCAAGAAACAGAGGGAGAGAACGGTGCGTCAATATTGCCTAGCTTTATGGGTTTTGCTATTTGTGACTTTGAATGGCGGGTGCGCCGGACTTGTTTCCGGAACAGACGACGGAGCCTTGGCGACACCCTCCGTTGCGACGGGGCCGACGGACCAAACGGTTACTGTGGGTCAAACCGCCACGTTCAGTGTTGTCGCTGCGGGCTCTGTCCCGCTGAACTATCAGTGGAATAAGAATGGGACTGCTATTACCAGCGCAACGTCCGCTAGCTACACGACGCCTGCAACGATCGCCTCTGACGATGGGGCACAGTTCACGGCGCTGATTAGCAACAAGGTGGGGAGAGTAACCAGCAACCCCGTCGCACTCCATGTAAAGGTGCGGGTAGCCCCTTCGATCACCACACAGCCAGCGAGCCAGGGCGTAACCGTAGGTCAAACTGCGACTTTCAGCGTAGCTGCTACTGGTACGGCGCCGCTGAGCTATCAATGGCAGAAAAACGGTGTGGCGATTAGCGGTGCAACTTCGTCCAGCTTCACGACGCCTGCCACAACCAGCTCCGACAATGGTGCACAGTTCACAGTTGTGGTCAGTAACACGGCTGGAAGTGTAACCAGCAGCGCGGCCGCGCTCACGGTCAACGCGGCTCCGGTTCCGCCTTCAATCACGGCGCAACCGATCAGCCAGACAGTCACAGCGGGTCAGACTGCTTCGTTCAGCGTGGCGGGGACGGGTACTGCTCCCCTAAATTATCAATGGCGGAAAAACGCAGTGGCCATCAGCGGAGCGACCTCTTCCAGCTATACCACCCCAGCCACAACCAGCTCCGACAACGGTGCACAGTTCAGCGTAGTAGTCAGCAACACGGCTGGAAGTGTGACTAGCAGCGCAGCCACACTCACCGTGAACACGACTCCGGTTCCGCCCTCAATCACGGCGCAGCCGACAAGTCAAACAGTGACGGCTGGTCAGACCCCTACCTTTAACGTGGCTGCAACGGGCACTGCCCCGCTCGGCTATCAGTGGCAAAAGAACGGCACGGTTATCAGCGGTGCAAATTCAGCGAGCTACACAACAACTGCCACCACAAGTTCCGACAATGGGGCGCAGTTCAACGTCGTGGTAAGCAATGCGGCAGGCAGTGTGACCAGTAACGCGGCCACCCTCACGGTTACAAGCTCGGCGGCGTTTGCGGTGTGGGTCTCACCGAGTCTGGTAAGAGTGGGACAGACCGATGCCCCCGGCGCAACCTCTAGCATCAGCCTGTCAGGCGCACGTGGCGAGACTGTGGACACGCAGATCGACGTTCAGGGCCCCGCGGGCGGCTTGACCAACGTGAACCTGAGCGCTTCGGCGCTCATCGGTCCCGGCGGCTCCACTATCCCCGCTTCCAGCTTGACACTCTACCGCGAGCACTACATCACCGTCACGGGCACCGCGAATTACGGCGGCGGCAGCAATCCCCCGCTAGGCTCGGGAACATACGCCGAACCACTCATTCCCTTCAATGACCCGGAAACCGGCTCGTCGCTGTGCGGTACCTCAGCGGTGCTGAAGGCCTGCAACGCGACTATCAGTGCCGGGCAGAATCAACCCTACTGGATAGACATTTCCGTTCCGCAAGGGGTAACGAACACCCCGGCAGGAGCCTATACCGGTGCCATCTCGATCACAACAGCTCAGGGTAATGCGACCGTCCCGGTCACAGTGACGGTTTGGAATTTTGGGCTCCCCACGCAGCCTTCGGAACTCTCTCTTTGGACGCTGTGGCCGCCCGCCGCGGGCAATACCACAACGACCTTGGCGCAAGCCTTGATGCGCAATAAAGTCATGGGCTGGTACGATGTGGCCGCCAACGCCTCCTCAGACATGACCAACGAAGGCCTCAATCGATCGGGACTGGACGGCTACTACTATATCGGCATTCAGTGCAACGGCTCTTACAGCAGCATTCCTTCCACAAGCCAAATCAACGCTGCAGCAGCCAATTTCCCGGCTGGTCTGGGATTGGACTTTTACCTCGCCGACGAATTGAATGGCTGCACCGGCGATTACACGCCTCTCAAGACCATGGGTGCAAATGCTCATGCGGCCAATCGCAGTGTCAAGACCATGATGACCATCAATGCGGTTGACTCAAATCTATTCGGTGCCATCGACCATTGGGTGCTGCTCGATTCCGTGCAACAGTGGCCCGCACTGCCGTTTACCGCGGGAGGCGACCTCTGGAGCTACACGAGCTGCAACGCCGGATTCGGCAACGCCCCGGAATGGATGGTGGACTATCCGCCAATCAATGAACGCATCCAGGCGGGATTCTTGAACTGGACGCAAGGCGCCACGGGTATCCTTTACTACCGCTCCGACGGCTGGACCGCCGGTAACGCCATCGGCAGTTGGAACAACGTGGACACCACCGCTTGCGGCAGCGGTCTGGGAAGACCCGGTGACGGCATCTTCCTCTATCCGCCTGGTCCGATCGCCTCGACTGAATCCGCTCCCGGCATCCGTCTTAAGGCCATTCGGGACGGTATTCAAGACTACGAATACGCGCAGATGCTCAAGAACCTGGGGCAGATCAGCGTGGTG
>Ga0247680_1000007_pt1 | contig 152529 bp, 123 predicted proteins | sample CNK21_metaG_FD_182803 | JGI IMG/M metagenome (GOLD analysis project Ga0247680, IMG submission 182803) | Soil microbial communities from Purdue University Martell Research Forest, Indiana, United States - CNK21 | ecosystem: Environmental > Terrestrial > Soil > Temperate forest > Bulk soil...
CCTCGCCAAAGTCCACACCTACCAACTCTACTTCAACATCGCACGTCCCAATTCTCACAAGGAAAACCTCACTCCATGGCAAATCATCGAGCGCCTCGCCCCTCGCTCCCCCCTTGAACTCTGCTTGCTTCCACCCGTGTTCCTGGATTATTACCTCGACGACTCAGGGGGATACGATGTGGGTAGGCTTCCCTATTTGAGTAATTTGGCTTTGGCATGACGGGACGCCGTACGATTTAAGTGCTTTTCTGCACGTCAGTTAGACGGAGACCACGAATTGACTCGCCGTTGCATTGACCTCGCGCACGGGAAGGTCCACAACACGCAGACGAGACGCGCACCCGCGCGCGCTTCCATAGAAGAGGGGAAAAGCATGACAATTGGAACTGGCAGTCTACAGGCACCAACGAAGCACGCGATAATAAGGTTCTTCCAGCTCGCGCTAATGTTGCTGGCTGTCTTGCCTCTGGTGTCGTTGCCGGGCGGGGCCGGGAACAAGCCGACAAGCAGCATCATCAACGTGACGACTTCTGTGTACGACTACGATAGCGGCGGCGTGGAACTCCTCCTGAGAAGCGACGATTACAACGCCACCGGGCAGGCTACCTACACCTCTACGAGCTCCGGTCGCTCATCCCTGGGCAGTTCCATTCTCTCGAACGGTGAGTTCCAACTAACTCTTTTCAACCAATCCCTCCGGACGGTTTGGATCACTCCTAACGACCCGGTCGGGTCAGAGCCCGCAGGTCCGCCAGCCGGCTACTACTGGGACGGTACCGATGTCCGCAGCGATTGCTTCGACCAGAACGGCAACATCGTGCCGCTGGAGAACGTCGTCACTTCGAGCGGCAACTGCAAACTAGGGGTTAACTTCAATTCAGGCGGCATTTCGTACAAGCTGTTGATGAGCCCGTTCCCATTCAGCGGTCCGGGGGATGGCACACCCAGTTGCCCCTCGACAGGATGCCCTGCGACCGGTGTGGCTACGGTCACCTGCAACAAGGTGAGCAACAGTCAGTGTGTCAGCTGGATGATTGTGCCTAATGTAAATGCACCCAATGCAAACGTCGCCAACCTCTACTGGTATTCCTCATCGAGGGGAACCGCTACGTGGGTCTTCATCGGCCAGTACCACAATACGTTTCGTATTGGCGTCGCGAATCCGTGAAATTCCAAATCGTTCCGGCCCAGTCGGTCGGGGTCCGGTCAACCAACGGCTGTCCCACCGTTAGGGTTTTTGGGCAGGGCACCCTCGTGATTCACCTCCCGGCAGGGCAGGGCGTCGGCGACCTCGTTTATCTGACGTCCATGGAGGCGAGTACCTTAGTTTCGTAACGATAGAACACATCGTAGGTGTGCAGTAGGGAACGAGACCAGTTGACTCGCCGTTGCATTGACCTCGCGCACGGGAAGGCCCACAACACGCAGACGAGACGCGCACCCGCGCGCACTTCCATCGAGGGGAAAAGCATGACAATTGGAACTGGTCGTCTACAGGCACCAACAAAGCACGCGATAATGAGGTTCTCGCAGCTCGCGCTAATGTTGCTGGCTGTCTTGCGGCTGTTGTCGTTGCCGAGCGAGGAATAAGGCGACCTCCAACATCAACGTTACTACAATTGTTCACGATTACGATGCGACGGGTGGGCTGCTGCTCGTCCGGAGCGACGATTACAACGGCTCAGGCGAGGCCACATACGGCGCGAAGGACACAAATGTAGGGAGCTGGATTGACAGTAACGGTGAGTGGTGGCTCGATCTCTTCGGGCAAAATACCCGTCAAGCGGTTCTCCGCAAGCTCTACGTCACCCCCAACGTTGCATTCAGCGGAGCGGCGACTTCTGTGCCGCCGGAAGGTCTCTACTTGCAGAACGTTGAGGTGAGCAGCGTCTGTCGGGATCAGAACCTCAATAGGGTTCCTTTCGAGAACGTTGTGACTCGAGTGGCAACTGTTCGTTTGACCTGGACTTCGGCTACCAAAGAACGGTTTACAAGCTGCTCTTGAGTCCGGTGCTCGGCAACCCCGGGGACCGCCGACGGGACTCGTCACGGTAACCTGCAATGCGGTCAGCAGCAATCAGTGCGTGAGCTGGACAATCACTCCCAACACCAGTGCAGGCGCTCCCAGTCCAACTGTGGCGAATCTGTATAGCTACAACGGGAGCCCCAGGAACCCCCCGTGGGTGTTCCTCGGTCAATACTATGACACCTTCCGTATCGACGTGAAGAATCCGTAAGCGGTTGCCGCCGTTACCCTGCTGTTCGCTGTACCCGGATCATCACGGCAATGGCAGATGGTACTGAGAACGGCGGCGGCGATCTTGACCAGCCATTGAAACGTACGAATCCCGGTTGGCGTAGTAAGTACTCAAGCACAAGTAGAGAATCACATGTAGAAAATGACGCGGCGAGTTGAAATGGTAGGCCCGAATGGACTCGAACCATCGACCTCCTCCGTGTCAGGGAGGCGCTCTAACCAACTGAGCTACGGGCCTACAGTCTATGGGGTCACATCACTGACTCAAACGATTAGACCCCAATATTCTAATCGCTCGCAAGGCCCACAGCGCTAGGGTGTCAAGGTGGCGCTCTAACCAACTGAGATACGAGCCTACAGCCGTTTAGTTTAGCATGAGAGACGGAGGCTTGCCGATGGTGACGATTGACGCGGAGCTGAGGGAGAAATGTCCGCGGGTGGCGTTGGCATGCGTTGCGGCGGAAGTGGAAACGGGAGCGACGCCGGATGGATTGGACCGCGAGTTGCGAATGTGCGAAGAGAAAATTTTGAAGCTGACAGAGCCGAAGGTGGTGTTGGAGTCGGCGGCGATTTTGGCGACGCGGGCGGCATACAAGGCACTGGGAAAGGACCCGGCGAGGTATCGAGGTTCGGCAGAGGCACTCGTGCGGCGAGTGATCGCTGGGAAGGGATTGCCGCGGATCAACAATGTGGTGGACGTGATCAACCTTGTGAGCGTTGCGAGCCGTTTGCCTGTTGGACTTTATGATTTAGCGCACGTGCAGGGGAATATTGTGTTTCGCGCGGGGCGCGTGGGGGAGACGTATAAAGGAATTGGGAAATACGATTTGAATTTGGAAGGATTGCCCGTGTTTTGCGACGCGCTGGGGCCCCATGGGAGTCCGACGAGCGATTCGGAGCGAACCATGGTGACGGAGGCGACGAGGCGGGTCGTTGCCATCCTCATTTCCTTTGGCGGCACGGAAACATTGAGGCGCTGGGGAGAAGAGATGACGGAACTTCTACAGAAGCACGCCTCAGGAAAAGATATTGAAGTGGAAATCGTGAGCTAGTTCACAGAGTGGCCGGCTTGGTGAGCTGATTATCGCTTTCGGTGTGAACGCGGTGGGTGAGGAAGCCGCGGGCGGCGAGAAGTTCGGCATTGAGGAGGGCGGCACCGGCGGCTCCGCGGACGAGATTGTGGGAGAGCAGCGTGAGTTTTATGTCGAGGAGGGGGCATTCGCGGATGCGACCGACGACAGTGGCCATGCCGTTTCCGGCACGAACGTCGCGTCGCGGCTGCGGGCGATCGTCGTCATCGAGAACAACCACGGGATGACGGGTGGCGGAAGGGAGCGAGGCAAGTTCGGCGTCGACTTGAAAATTCCGGAGCGCTTCGCGGACTTCCTTTAGTGATGCAATCTTCTTGAGGCTGACGGAAATACATTCGAGGTGCCCTTCGAGAACGGGAACGCGATTGCAGTGGGCGCTCAGGCCCAGGCCGGCGTCGATGAAGCGGGCGCCATCCCATTTGCCGAGGAGCTTCTGCGGCTCGGACTCCATTTTTTCTTCTTCGCCGCTGATGAAGGGGATGACGTTGGCGTGGATGTCCATAGAGGCAACGCCGGGGTAGCCCGCGCCGGATACGGCTTGCAGGGTGACGGCGAAGACTTTTTCAAGACCGAAAGCGTCCGCGAGCGGCTTTAGCACGAGGACGAGGCCGGCGGTGGAGCAGTTCGGATTGGTGACGATGAAGCCGCGGTCATAACCGCGGATTTTCTGCTGGGTGGGGATGGCATCAAGGTGCGGTGCGTTCACTTCCGGAATAAGCAAGGGAACATCGGGATCCATCCGGTGATTCTTGGAGTTGCTGACGACGGGGTATCCGGCGCGGGCGAAATCTTCTTCGGCGCCACCAGCGACGCTCGAATCGAGCGCGGAAAAAACGAAGTCGCAGTCGAGGCTGGGATCGAGGCCTCTTACGATGAGGCCACGGGCTGTGTTCGGGATGGGTCCGTCGAGGTGCCAGCGCACAGCTTCGGCGTAGCTCTTGCCGGAAGAGCGTTCAGACGCGGCGACTTCTGTTAGCTCGAACCAGGGATGACCGGCGAGAAGTTTTACCAGGCGCTGCCCAACCAGTCCCGTTGCTCCCAGAACGCCTGCGCGCCATTTCTTCGCGGCTCCGCTGGGGAGGGGACTCTCCGTTTGTTGAGGCATGCCGCTCTGATCGCCATTTTCCGAGGAATGCGCGCTCATCCTGCATCTCCAAACTGGGCGCGGTCATTTGCGGCCCGAGGCAAGCCGATGCGGGTTCCTCGAACGTGCGGTTTGAACGTGTTGCGAATCCAGATGGTCATTTTCGTTTCGGCTGCGAGCGGCAGTACGTGAGGATGAAGGACTTTTGCGCCGCTGGCCGCCAGGGCGTGCGCTTCATCATAGCTCAGGTCGTGGAGGAGTTTGGCTTCGACGGAGTCGTGTGGATTCGCGGTGTAAACACCGTCCACGTCAGTCCAAATGACAAGTTCTTCTGCCTCGACGACGTGAGCGATGATGGCGCCGGAAAAATCGGAGCTATTCCGGCCAAGCGTGGTGATGCGGCCGTCGGGAGTTGCGCCGATGAAGCCGGTGACGACAGGGACGATGCCGTCTTCGAGAAGCGGAACGAGAATGGCGCGGCCGCGCGCTCTGGTCTCTTCCAGATAAGGCTTGGCGTCGCGGAATGTGTCGCAGGTGAGGACGAAGTCGGAGGAGGAAACGGGAACAGCGGCGACGGCTGATTTTTCGAGAGCGGCGGCGAAGAGGCGCGCGCTGAACCGTTCGCCAAACGAGGCGAGGCGATCGGCGAGTTCTGCGGTGGCCGCCACGCGGCCGACCAAAGGCACTTCGTGGAGAAGATCGCGAGCGAGAAGCTGAAGGCTGCGGAGAACACGATCATGCTGCTCTTCAGCGAGTTGAAGGTCCTGAAGCACGTTGAAGTGTAGATGAATGACGCCTTCGGCTTCATTGCGCGCGTGCGAAGTCTTACCTTGCGCTAAGGAGCGCGAGATGGCTAGCAGAAGGTCGGTGACGCCCTTCATGGCCGAGACAACGACGATGACGTTCGAGCACCGGGCAGCCGCGCGGACCAAACCGGCAGCGTGCGACATGCGCTCGGCTCCAAGAAGCGAGCTGCCGCCAAACTTTAAGGCGGTAACATTTCGATGAGAACTTGCCTGCTTGACGCGCGCGCTGACAACGAAATGGCCAGCTAAGGGAGCTTCCGCTTCGACATTTTCCTGCACGTGTTCGGGACTCATGACGTCCGCTCCTGGTTTCCGCTGGAGCGTCTCTGGCGGGGGTTTAAAAGAAGAAACCCACCGCCAGGTTCGCTTCTGGCGGTGGGTTGGAAACTTTTTCTAACTTGCTAGCTGTTTCTCCACGCGCCGGAAGCGAAAATAGTCTTCTTCGCCTTAGTCGATGTAATCGACATAGACGTCGTCGTGGTAATTCGCTTCGTCGCGATGGAAATCATACCGGAAGAAAGATTAGCACAAGAAAAAGCGCTGGCAAAGCGAAGAGTGATGAAGCGAACTGATGATCATCAAAACGCTTCCAGGGCGAAAGTGGTACTCAGTGCGTGGGATCCCGAGTGGCCGGGAGCGGCTTGTGGCAGTGAGACCTAACGTATTTATAATCAATAAGTTAAATCTAGCGACTAAATTCTGAGGCCTGGGTTAGATGGACAAGGGTCGGTAGGCGCGTGGTGCGCCTCGGGGTATTCAAGCAGGAAAGGAAAGGAAATCATGAACGCAAGGAAGTGGTTAAGTGGACTATCTGTGCTCGCGTTAGTTGCCTTCGCTGCAGGATGCGGGGCCGGAAACACGACCATGCAGATAGTGCAGCCGCAGTCGGGGACGATCTTTGTGTCCGGCAGTGACGCACCTCTGCCGAGCGTAGTTTCGTTTAAAGTGGATATTACGGGGATTGCAGTGGCGGAGGGCACGGGTACGCCGGTTACGGTGACGACAGGCTCACAGACGGTGGACTTTGCGAAGTTGAACGGGCTCCATATGCTGCTCGACTTGAACACAATTCCGGCAGGGACGTACGACACGGTCATCGTCACACTGGCGAATCCGGAGATCGGCTACCTGAATGTGACGAATCCGCAGACAAATCCTCCGACACGCCCGACGATCAGTTCGTATACGTCGACGACGACGCCCCCAGCGATGCTCTCGACATCGAAGGTAACGCTCAGTCTGAGCAGCCCGCTGGTGGTGAATGCGGGTGACGTCATTGGTTTGGGTTTCGAATTCGACATCCGAAAATCGCTGGCAGTGGATATGACCGGGCAGATCACGGGAGTTGTGAACCCAACGTTGCACGTAAAAGCGATTACGCCAAGTGATGCGGATGCGTATATCGATGAATTCATCGCGGGCGTGACGAGCGTCAATGCGACGGGGAATTCTTTCACGATTCAGGGGCCGCACGGGCGGGCGTTCACGGTGAATGTGAACAATCGGACAGAATGGGAAGGCAGCGAGACAATCAACGATCTGACCGGTACCTCAATCGTATCGATTTCAGGCACGCTGGACCGGACTGCAGGGACGTTCCTCGCGGATGAGGTGGCAATCCTGTCGCAAGACAAATTCTTTGCGGGAGGCTTGATTACTTACGTAGATCCGCCCGTTAATACCGCGCAGGACTTTGATCTGTACGTACGGAACGTCTTGCCGGCCGGGACGGGATTCACCTCCGGGCAAATCTCGACGATTAACCTGACGGGAAACGAAAAATACTTCATCTACTGGATGCATAACGTCTTTGCGAATGCGAGATGGAGCACCATCTTTTTTAACTCGGCGCTTCTGGTTCCTGGGCAGCGAGTGAGCATCGGCGGGCCATTCACGAATGGTGTTGTCACGGTGAGGCGGATGGTGCTGCGGCATGAAGGACACACGGGCACGCTGGTGGCAAACAGCGTGAATGTTGGCGCCAGCACATTCCAGTTCAATTCGAATGGACTGGTGGGCGTGTTGTTCAACGGGCCGGTGACCGTCTACGTGACGCCGTTCACGAGGTTCGGCGGCGGGCTGACGAGTCTGAATGATCTGACGAGCAATCCGACGAATCCGTTGCGTGTGATCGGACTTGTGTTGAAGGATCCCATCAGCGGCCAGCCGGTGTTTGTGGCGCGCAGTGTGGTGGAATTGACGAACTAACCAGTCGCACCTTAGATCTAAGAACCATCCTGGCTACGCGGCCACTCCGAGAATTCGGGGTGGCCGTTTTCATTTGCGGAGATGCTTGAGAGTGCTGGCGTAAACCATCAGGGGGCTAAGCTTCAAAAATCAAGCTGGAGCAGGTAAGGCCGGACTCGGCTTTTTGGAGTTCGGAGATGTCGAGCGGCGTGACGTGGAAGCCGCGGGCTTCGATGCGGGCGCGAGTGCGAGGGAAAGACGCGGGGAAGATGACAGAGTTTGCAAGGGCAAGAGCGTTGGCGGCGTGGAGTTCGGCGGGATCGACGTCGAGCCAATCGTAGCCGGAAAAGGGGACGGGATCGAACCAGGCGCGGTTGGCGAGAAGCGTATCGCGGCCGAGGCTGGTGACGGCAGATTTGAGATGCAAACAGCCAGTCACGGGCACGGCAATCACTTCATATTGATGGCTAGCGAGAATGGTGGCGAGCTGGCGGATGCCTGCGGCGTTGCTGCGCTTGCTTACACCGACAAACAGCTTTCGGTCGATGCGGAGGATGTCACCGCCCTCGAGAGTGCCAGGGAGGGTGATGTGCTCGAGTTTTCGAAATTTGGAAATGACTTGCGCGAGCGACGCGGCTTCCGGACGGCGGGATTCGGTACCCATCGGGAAAATGACGGAGAGCTCGTCGAGCACGATTGCGGGATCTTCGACGAAGATGGAATCCGGGAGGCCGGGATCGGCCGGGAGAGAAACGACGCGAGCGCCTAGTTTTTCGAGAAGTCTTTCGTACGCATGATGCTGCGCACGCGCGATTTGAAGATCGATCGGCTGGCGCGGGATGAAACTCAGTTCGCAATCTGTGATTGCGGGGCTTACGGCACGGGTGATCGCTGTGAGCATTATGGAGGGGCAAGTGTACACGAGAACCCCGCGCAGGATTGAAGACGGAGTGTGAAGAAGATAGACTCTGCGCGCACGAACCGTCGAGGGGGATTCGAATGGGCGTTTTGCGGAGAGTGGGAAGCGGCCTCGCGGCCTTCGGATTGTTGCAAGGAACGCTCTGCGCAGTGGGCGCGGAAAGCCCGCAGGACAAGACGGCGGCGGCAGTGGACGAGGTGTTTTCGGATTATGTGAAAGCCGGTTCGCCGGGGTGTGCGGTCGCGGTCTACAAAGAAGGGAGAATCAGCTACGCAAAAGGTTATGGCCTTGCGAACCTGGAGGAGAGTGTTCCGATTACGCCGGAGTCGGTGTTCGACATCGGGTCGACTTCGAAGCAGTTCACGGCCGCGAGCATTTTGCTGCTCGAAAGACAAGGGAAACTCTCCGTCAACGACGATGTACGAAAATATATTCCCGAGCTGCCGGACTATGGCCAAAAGATCACGATACTGCATCTTCTGAACCACACCAGCGGGCTACGAGACTATTTGGCACTGATGGGTCTGGCGGGAATCAACACAGACAGCGTGACGAAGGACGAAGACGCATTGCAGATCATTACGCGGCAGAAGGCGCTGAACTTTGAGCCGGGGAGCGACTGGCTCTACAGCAACACAGGATTTTTCCTGCTGTCCATTATTGTGAAGCGCGTGAGCGGAAAGCCGCTTCGTGAGTTCGCGGCGGACAATATGTTTAGTCCGCTGGGGATGACGCGAACGCAGTACCGCGATGATCACACGGCGCTGATTCCCAATCGCGCGATGGCCTATGATCCACGAGAGATAAAAGACGGGTACACGCTGGATGTTTCTTACTTTGAACAAACAGGTGATGGCGCGGTGCACACATCGGTAGAGGATCTGTTGAAGTGGGATGAAAATTTCTATAGTGGACAGGTCGGCGGAAAAGAGTTTCTGGCGGAACTTCAGGAGCATGGCAAGTTGAACAGCGGGAAAGTGCTCGACTACGCGAAAGGATTGTTTATCGGGGATTACCGCGGATTGCATACGGTGAGCCACGGCGGATCATGGGGCGGATATCGGGCGGAACTTTTGCGGTTTCCTGAGCAGCACTTTTCGGTTGCCTGTTTGTGCAACCGGAGTGACGCGAATCCGACGAGACGCGCGCGCCAGGTTTCGGACATTTATTTGGGCAGCATGATGAAGCCGAAGGAAGAGAAGAAAGTTCCTGAACATAAGGCAGCGGAGAATAAGGAGATTCCGCTGACGACGGAAGAGGTTAGAGCCTACACGGGCGACTACTGGAGCAGCGAACTGGGAGTGACCTATCGGCTGGGAATTGCGGACGGTAAACTAAAGATCGTGAGTTTGCTGGATGGCGCCGGATTTTCACACACAAACACTCTTCCTCCCATAGCCTTTCAGGCGACTGCAGCTGATGAATTTGTTTTGACCAAGACGGCGATCAAGATTCACTTTGAGCGGGATGCAAGCCAAACGATCAGCGGGTTCAAGCTGGATGCCGGACGGACGCGGGGGATGATTTTTACGCGCCGAGAAGGCGCTGGGAAGTAGGAGGCTCGATGGAAGCGGAAGCTGGAACGAGTTCAATGAGACGGATCGCGGCGATCTTCGCGATTTTTTTAGGAGTGGCGGGGCTGTGGTGGCTGGGCGGCGGCAGATCCGAAGTCACGGGAACTAGAGACGCGCTGTACCAGAGAATCGCGGCGGAGCAGGAGCGAACCGGCGCCAATGATCCGCGCCTGCAGGGTGCGCAACGTTTCGAAGACGGCGGTTGGGTTTATGTGCATCTCGAGGGCGATCCGGCGACAATTGGATTTCAGCATGGCTATTTGCTGGGCCCGGAAATCGAGGATGCGTTCGGGGCGGTCAGCGCCGGAATGATGCATGAAACACAGCGGGACTGGGCGTTTTTCCGAACAGCCGCGCGCGAAATGCTCTGGCCCAAGATCGACGAAGAGTATCAGCAGGAACTGCGAGGAATCGTCGATGGCTTAAGCTCGCGGACAAACGCAAAGCTGGACGTGGACGACATCGTGGCGATGAATGCGTTTGAAGAGCTGCCGGATTATTACGTGCCCTGGTACAACAAGCAGCTGAAAACGGCCCACGCGCCAAACTTGAAGAGCCCGGGGAATTGCAGCGCGTTTGTGGCCACGGGAAGCTGGACGAAAGAGGGCAAGATCGTGATGGCTCACAATAACTGGACTAACTACGCAAACGGCGAGCGATGGCGGATCGTATTTGATATTGCACCAAAAGCAGGCCACAGGATATTGATGGACGGATTTCCGGGAGTGATCGCGAGCGATGACGATTTCGGGATTAATAGCGAGGGGTTGATGGTGACGGAGACGACGATTACGCAGTTCGAAGGATGGGACCCCAACGGAAAGGCCGAGTTTGTGCGAGCCAGAAAGGCGTTGCAGTATGCGGGTTCGATTGATGAGTACACGAAAATCATGCTCGACGGAAACAACGGAGGGTATGCCAACGACTGGCTGCTTGGTGACAGCAAGACCGGGGAGATCGCGCAGCTCGAGCTGGGGCTGAAGGCGTATAAATTGTGGCGGACGAAGGACGGCGCGTTCGCCGGTTCGAACTGGGCGCGCGACCCGAAAGTCATTCGAGAGGATGCGCCGGAATTCAAGGCGAATGACCTGGAGAGTTCGCCCAACGCGCGCCGGGTGCGGTGGGAGCAATTGTTGAAGGAGAACAAAGGCAAACTCGACGTGGATCTAGCCGAGAAGATGCTCGGAGACCATACCGACAGCTATCATAAGCGAGCGGAAACGAACGAACGGACTCTGTGCGGGCATGTGGATTCGTCACCGCGCGGTGTGGATGTCTGGGGATGGGCACCGTATTTTCCGGGAGGCGCGGTGCAAGCCAAAGCGACGGATTCGACAATGACCAAAGAAATGAAGATGGTAGCGCGGGCCGGACATCCGTGTGGGGAAGACTTCCATGCCAAGCCGTTTCTCGCGGCGCATCCAGAGTATGACTGGCAGGCTCCTTTCTTGCGGGACATGAAAGCAGGTCCGTGGACGGAGTTTCATTCAGGGCAAATCGCAGGTGGGCAGAAACAGCAATAACCGAGGGGATCGGCTGCCATGAAGCAGGCTAAACGCAGGCGGCGCATTCTCCACGAACGTAAGCTCGGCGGGAAGCGCTAGGGCCAACGCGTGACTTGCGCGAAATGAGAGATCATGAGAGTCGTGATGGTGATGCCGGCGCCGAGAAGCATTCCGGCGAGAATCAGTCCAACCACGCCGATAGGGATCCAGAATCCGGAACGGGGCGGGGGTGGCTCAGTCGCCGGAGAGGCGACTGCAATCGAAGAGGTAGCTTCGATGGCAGGCTCCGGGGGCAGCAGTGCGCCCGGAGCATCGGAGGCTTCGGACGGCACCATCAGGCAATACCCTTTTCGAGGAATCGTCTCGATATAGAGAGGTTTGTCCGTGGAATCGCCAAGGACTTGGCGAAGCTTGTTCACCGTGGTGTTTACGTTGGCGTCGTAGTTGACGTGCGTGTCGGCAGGCCAGAGGCGCTGCCGCAATTCCTCGCGGGTGACGACCTCACCGGGCTTTACGAGTAGCGCTACGAGGACTTGATACACCTTTCCCTGCAGCTTTAGACGCGAGCCATGCTTGGTTACTTCCTGGCGCTGCTGATCAACCTGAAATGGACCAAAACGCATAAAACGCGGGCCTGAAGGAGGCACGAGGTTTGAACGTTCGTCCACACCGGTTTCCATCGCTGAGATAACGTTCGGAGTCATACACCCCATCCTATATAGACATTAGACGTACGAATCGTCCGGGTGTTTACTAGGAATACGAAATTTCTATAAAGAAGTTTCCTTTTCAGGTTGAATAGACGTAGAGGAGGGACGAAGACTCCAGAAGAGTCATGCAATGGGCACGTGCGAGCATAACAAGAATCAAAATTTTGGTATGCTACGAAAATGCAGATAAATATTGACCGAATGTGAACAGATGTCCGCAAATGGGACGATTGCTTTCCGCACCGATTCGACATACTCATTGCGTTTTTTTAGAAGAATTTGGCCTGGATATCCAAACATTTCAGCTAAGAAACTTGAAGAGTGAGTGCCCCGGTATATCTGAATTTCGAGGAAACAAGTACGTCAAACATACTCGCCTTTCTCGGCGAGAAGCGTCAGAACCTGTAAGGCCGAGAACGCTACGATCGGGGTGAACAAATCATGAGAACGAGGAGTCGCTGTCTCCTATGGATAGTACTTGTAGCAGGGGCAGCCGGACGAACGCAGGCGAACCAAACAACGGACAAACCCCCAATTGCAAAGGAAGCTAACGACGCTTACGCGTCAAAGGACTGGCAAAAAGCGGCACGGCTTTACCAGCAAATTGCCGAAGAGGAATCGAAGAATCCACGCACCTGGTATCGCCTGGCCATCGCTTTGCATGAAATTGGAGAACAGGAAAAGGCAATTGAGGCTTATCAAAAATCGATGGAGGCGGGGTTGCCGGCGGCAGTTGGCGAATACCAACTTGCGCTGGTTTACGCATCGCTGAAAGAGAGTGAGAAGTCGATCGAACTCCTGCAGAAGGCGGCCAAACATGGCTTTAGCCAGCCGGATCAATTGACTACGGATGCCGAACTGGCGGAATTGCGCGGCGACGCGCGATTCCCCAAGCTGGTAGAGCAGGCGAAGCGGAATCAGAAGCCGTGCGCCTACTCGATGGAGAACCGGCAATTTGATTTTTGGCTGGGAGAATGGAATGTCGTCACCACGCAGGGCGAAGTTCCAGCTGGAAGCAGCAAGATCGAGTTGATTCTGGGCGACTGCGTCCTACAAGAAAACTGGATGGGCGGAGGCGGAGGCACGGGAAAGAGTTACAACACTTACAACCAGTCGCTGAAACGCTGGGAACAGTATTGGGTCGACAGCGTCGGAGGGAACATTTTCTTCTATGGCGGGCTGAAGGACGGCGTTATGGATTACTGGACCGACGCCATCCCGCAAGCGGATGGGACCAAACTGAAGCGGCATTTACAATTTATCAAACTCGGTCCAGACACGGTGCGGCAGTTCAGCCAGGGATCCACCGACGATGGAAAGACATGGCACGTCGAATACGATTTGACATACAACCGGAAAAAGTAGGCTGAAAACTGTAACGCGCGGCTACCTTTGCGCGCTGGCCACGTCCTGCGGCAACGTCATTATTTCAACGCTAGACGGAAAACGCTTCGAGCGATAGATGCGCTGTGTCGCAAACTGATAGTCGGCCTCTTTCGCATCGAAAATGTTGGGAACAAATTTCTGCGGGTTGCGGTCATAGAGCGGAAACCAGGTGCTCTGCACTTGGACCATGATACGGTGGCCTCTCTTGAAAACGTGATCCGCGGTGTGCAGATCGATGGTGAATGGCGTTACTTGCCCAGGCTTCAGCGGCTCGGGCTTCTCGAAGGAATTGTGGAAACGGCCGCGAAAGATTTCATCGGCAATCATCAACTCGTAGCCCGAAAGCTTCCAATCGTCGTTGTATTTCTGTGGGTAAACATCGATCAACTTCACAACCCAATCGCTGTCGCTGCCAGTCGTGGAAGCGAAGAGCTTGGCGGTGACCTGTCCTGCGAGAGTGACGCCCTCAGTCAAATCTTCCGTTTGCCAGGTCAAGACATCGGGACGGTGGTCGACAAAGCGTTGGTCCTGCACAAGCCAGGTGTACCAACTGCCGGGATGATCCTCGGGATACGTCATGTCAATGGGGCGATGGCGATAGGGAACGGGATGCGCGGGATCGCTGACGTAGTTGTCGGAACTGTCTGTGGAATCTGTTTGCGGCGCCTCGAAGGAGAGTTTGCCGTCCTCGCGGAAATAGAGGTTTCGGGTTTGCGCTTCATGCGGAGGCCAGGAAGCAAATTGCACCCAGTTGTCGCTCCCTGTTTGGAAGAGCAACGCTTCCTTTAGCGGCAGCGTGCCTTTGTCTTTGAGCCAGTATTCAAACCAGGGAACTTCAATTTTCTGGCGAAAATAAACGGCCGTGTCGCTGCCAAAAGGAATCTCGCCGAGCGACTTGCCCGGACCGCCTCCCCAGCCGCCGTGATTCCAGGGGCCTGCGACGAGATAGTTGAGATGTTTGGGATCGGATTTTTCAAGGCGCGCGTATGTCGCCATGGGGCCATAAAAATCCTCCTGGTCCCACCAGCCGGCGACATTAAGATTTGGAATGGTGGGCTGCTTCAAACCGTGGGCGACCGCGTGGCGCTTCCAAAAATCGTCGTAGCTTGCGTGGGCCACAAATTCGTTCCACGTCGGTAATTTTCCATGAAAGTATTTCGCATTTGCGTTCGAGAGCGCGCCGAGGCGGAGATAAAAGTCGTAAACGTCGAAGCGATCGAAGGAAAAACTAAAGTTTTCGCTGGAAGACTCGAGCAGCGCTGTGTACTCAAAAGCGTAGCTGAGGCGAAAGGCGCCATTGTGGAAGAAATCGTCGCCGAGCCAGGTGTCGCCCATGCAGGCTTGTTCGGAGGCGGCCTTAAGCGCGGGATGAGGGTTAATCATTCCCATGGTTACGAGAAAGCCGTCGTAAGAAATGCCGTCGAGACCTACGCGGCCATTGTTGTTCGGAACGTTTTTTACAAGCCAGTCGATCGTGTCGTAGGTGTCTGTGCTTTCGTCGACGCCCTTCGCGTCGCTCGGATCGTGCAGAGGGCGAAGCATGACGAACCCGCCTTCAGAACCATAACGGCCGCGAATATCCTGAAATGCGAAGATGTAACCATCGGGAACTAAGTCCGCGTAACGATAAATCATGTTGCTGACGCCCTTGCCTGGGCTGGAGATGCCGTAGGGAGTCCGATTCATGAGAATCGGCAGTGGCGCTGAGGCGCTTTTCGGCGTGTAGACTTCGGTGTGCAGCTTCATGCCGTCGCGCATGGGAATCATGACTTCCCGTTTGTCAAAGAGCGCCGAGTAATCAATGCGTTGGCGCTCCCGAGCGAATCCTAAGAACGGTGAGGAGACGAGCCCGGCCACGACCAGGAAAACTGCGGCGCTTACTGCTTTGCGCATGAAATGCATGGAGACTCCCCCCGAGAAAACCCAAACAGCTGGCATTGCTTCAGCGAGGCTGAGAATATCACAAGCGATTCACGAGGCCTTTCCTGTTGAGAAGAAAGCTGGCGTATTGAAAATCGTCAATTGCGCGCCGTTGCCGGTAAGACAGAGATCACGACTCCAGAAGGAAATTCCTTCGAACGATAGACTCGTTGGGTGGCCTTCTGAAAGTCAGACTCTTTTGCTTCAAAAATGTTGGGGACAAATTTCTGCGGATTGCGATCGATGATGGGAAACCAAGTGCTTTGCACCTGCACCATGATGCGATGTCCCTTTTTGAAGAGGTGGTTCGCGGTGTGCAGATCAATCGTGAAGGGCGTTATGGCGTCTGGCGTGATGGGTTCCGGTTTTTCGAACGATTTGCGGAAACGCCCACGGAAGACTTCGTCGGCAATCATCAATTCGTAGCCGGAGAGTTTCCAGTCGTCTGGATATTTTTCCGCGTAGACGTCGATCAGTTTGACGATCCAGTCGGAGTCGCTTCCTGAAGTGGAAGCAAAGAGCATTGCGGTCACCTGCCCGGCCAGTGTCACGTCGTCGGTCAATTCATCGGTTTCCCAGGTCAGCACGTCTGGCCGGTGGTCCACAAAACGCTGGTCCTCGACGAGCCAGGTGTACCAACCGCCGGGATGATCCTCGGGATAGGTCATATCAATTGGACGATGGCGGTAAGGGACAGGATGAGAGGGGTCGCTGACGTAGCTGTCAAAAGACCCGGACGCGACCGATTGTGGCGGTTCGAAAGAAAGTTTGCCATCTTCGCGGAAGTAGAGCTCACGCGCCGCGGCTTCGCGTGGGGGCCAGGAATCAAATTGCACCCATTTGTCGCTACCAGTTTGAAAGAGCAAGGCCTCTTTTAGCGGCAGGCTGCCTTTGCTCTTGAGCCAATAGGCGAACCACGGCGCTTCGATTCTTTGCCGGAAATAGAGCGCCGTGTCGCTGCCAAAAGGAATCTCGCCGAGCGATTTGCCCAGGCCATGTCCCCAGCCGCCGTGATTCCACGGGCCTGCAACAAGATAGTTCAAGTGATCCGGGTCGTCTTTTTCGAGGATGTCGTAAATCTTCATGGGGCCGTAAAAATCTTCCTGGTCCCACCAACCCGCGACATTGAGATTCGGAACTTTTGGTTTCGTCAGGAGATAAGGCATGGCCTGCTGTTTCCAGAAGGCGTCGTAGTTCGGATGCGCAACGAAATCGTTCCAGGTGGGCAGAGTGCCGTGGAGGTAGGTCTTGTTTACATTGGAGAGCGCGCCGAGGCGCAGGTACCACTCGTAGGTATCGAACCGGTCGAAATCAAATTTGAAATTCGTTTTTCCTGTCTCCATCATGGCGGAATATTCAAAACCGTAGCTAAGACGGAATGCGCCATTATGATGAAAATCGTCGCCCAGAAACATGTCCGCGGGCGAAGCTTGCTCGGAAACGGCTTTGAGCGCGGGATGCGGCTCGAGCATGCCCATAACCGTAAGCCAGCCGCCGTACGAAATGCCGACAAGGCCCACGCGGCCATTATTGTGCGGGACGTTTTTGACCAACCAGTCGATGGTGTCATAAGTATCCGTGCCTTCGTCGATAGCTTTTGGATCTTTTGAATCGCGAACCGGGCGTTGCATCACAAAGGTTCCCTCAGAACCATAACGGCCGCGGATATCCTGAAAGACAAAGATGTAGTCATCAGGAATCATCTCGGCATAGCGCGTAAGGATGCGGCTATAACCTTTGTCGTCGTCGTGCAGTCCGTAAGGGGTGCGCTCGATCACGATGGGAAGCGGATCGGTGGAATTTTTCGGCGCGTAGATTTCCGTGTGCAGCTTGACACCATCGCGCGCGGCGATCATGACGTCCGTTTTGTTAAAGAGCAGCGAATAATCGAGTAGATTCGGTGTCTGAGCACGGCCGGTGAGTAGGAAAAGCAGCAGTATGACGATAACCCAAAGGTAGATTCTGCACTTCCACAACAAACGCGCTAATCGCATGGAAATCCCCCTGATGAATCGACTGCGACCTGGGGCGAAACGACTTGGAAGAGGATAGTACACGAAATTTAGCGTGGAACAGCGGCACCCTCTGCTAAACTATAGGTTGCTCGACCGCACCTGAGAACAAAGGAGATTCGTCCGGGCTGCTGGTTGTTTCAGCAGCTATTTTTGTCTTTGCAGTGACTGCCAGAAGAGTAGTCCGCAGACCGACGCAGAAATCATGAGCCAAAATATTCGTAACATCGCCATCATCGCGCACGTGGACCACGGCAAAACGACGTTAGTCGACGCCATGCTGCGCCAGAGCGGGATTTTCCGCGCCAACGAAGCGCTTGTCGAGCGCGTGATGGATTCGAACGACCTGGAGCGCGAACGCGGGATCACGATTCTCGCGAAAAACACGGCCCTCTTTTTCCACGACACGAAAATCAACATAGTCGACACGCCTGGGCACAGCGATTTTGGCGGCGAAGTCGAGCGCGCGTTGCGCATGGTGGACGGCGTCGTGCTGCTGGTGGACGCCAGCGAGGGTCCGCTGCCGCAGACCCGCTACGTCCTTCAGAAAGCGCTCGCGGCGAAGCTACCGCCGGTGATCGTGCTGAACAAAATTGACCGCACCGATGCACGCACAAAAGAAGTCCTAGACGAAATCTACGATCTGTTCATCGACCTGGACGCGACCGAAGACCAGCTCGATTTCCCGGTGGTTTACACCAACGCGCGCGAAGGCGTCGCGCACCGGCAGCTCGGGGACAGCTCGAAGGATTTGCTTCCGCTATTTGAGACCATCGTGAAAAGCATTCCCGCGCCTCCCGGCGATCCGGATGGCGTCTTGCAGATTCAGGTTATGAATCTCGACTACAGCGATTTTCTCGGACGCATCGCGATTGGGCGCGTGTTCAATGGCACGCTGAGGCGCGGTGAGGATGTCGGCATCAGCAAGCTGGACGGAAAGCTTTTGTCCACGCGGATCACCAAGCTATACACATTCCGCGGATTGGAGCGCGATGAAGCGGAAGCGGTTGGCGCGGGCGATCTTGTTGCCATCGCCGGCGTGGAAGGAATTCAGATCGGCGAGAGCATCACGGATTTGGCGACGCCGGCTCCCCTTGAACCGCTGCTGATTGACGAACCGACGCTCGCCATGATTTTTACGGTGAATAGCAGCCCTCTTTCCGGAAAAGAAGGCAGCTACCTGACGTCGCGCGACCTGCGCGATCGCCTGCAGAAAGAACTCCTCACCAACGTTTCGATTCGCGTGGAAGATACGGACACACCTGAATCCTTTCGCGTGCTCGGGCGCGGCGAACTTCAACTCGCCATTTTGATTGAGACCATGCGACGCGAAGGCTTCGAGTTGATGGTGGGCAAGCCGGAGATTGTCGTGCGCACGGAAAATGGCAGGAAGCTCGAGCCGCTCGAGCGGCTGGTTATCGACGTTCCTGAAAACTTCATCGGCATCATTCTCGAAACATTGGGCAGCCGGCGGGGCGAAATGCTGAAGATGAGCAATCACAATTCCGGCCGCGTGCGCATGGACTTCAAAATTCCTTCGCGCGGGCTGATTGGCCTGCGCAGCCAGTTGCTGACCGACACGCGCGGCACGGCGTTAATACATTCGATTTTCGACGGCTGGACAGAGTATGCGGGAGAGATGGCGTTGCGCCCCACCGGGGCGCTGGTCGCGGACCGTCCCGGGCCATCGACGGCATTCGCGCTATGGAACCTCCAAGAACGCGGCGAGCTGTTCATCGGCCCTGCCATCGAAGTCTACGAAGGAATGGTCATTGGAGAAAATTCCCGCGAGCAGGACATGGAAGTGAACGTCACCAAGGAAAAGAAGCAGACGAACATGCGTTCCTCGAGTGCGGATGAGGCCATTCGCTTGATTCCGCACCGCGAACTTAGCCTTGAACAGGCGATTGAGTTTATCGCCGACGACGAATTCGTCGAAATCACGCCGAAATCGATTCGCCTTCGCAAAAAAGTCTTGCAGGCTAACAAACGCCCGCGCCGCTGGCAGGAAATCCGCGCCAGCCACGAAGCTGCGCGCTAACAATTCCCGCTGTGTGGCATGAGCCGTCTAGCGGACGGACCCCGCAAGCAGTTCCGCCATGTATTGCTTCCAAATCTCCGCCCAGGTGTGCGTGCCGTGGCCGTGCGTGTGTTCGCTGGCCGGGATCAGAACGAAGCGTCCGTTTGCCAGGTTTTTGACTTCTTTCTCCGCGATGCCAAGTCCAGGCGGATTGATGAAATCGTCCGCCGAATTGATCCACATCACGGGGGCGTTGATTTTGCCGAGTTGCTGGGAGGGATCGTAGTCGCGCGACGCGTTCACCTGATACAAGAGATCGTTGGCATCGAGGCTGTTCAGGCGCGCGCGGAAATAATCGTCCAGGTCCTTATCCGCCGCATCGCGCGTTGGAAATGCTTTCTGCATAGGGATAGGCGCGCTTCCTGCGATTAGCAGCAAATCCAGCGCTGTCCGCAACGCCTGTTTGGGTTCTTGCTTGTAATCGCCGCCTTTCCATTCCGGGTCTTCGCGGATCGCATCCATCACCATCTTTCGCCAGATGCGGTTACGCCCTGCGATCTGCACGGGCAGGCACGCCAGCGGCATTAGCGCATCCATGAAATCGGGATAGGTCTCGCCCCAGACAAACGAGTGCATGCACCCCATCGAAGTACCCATCACCAGGCGAAGGTGATTGACACCGAGCCCTTCGTTGACGAGCCGGTAGTGTGCTGCGACCATGTCGTCGTAATCGTACTTCGGGAAGCGTGCGTGCATGCCGTCGCTGGGCTTGGACGATTTCCCGTGGCCGATGCCATCGGGAAGAATAATGTAGTAGCGCACCGCATCGAGCAACTGGCCAGGACCGAACAGGACGCCAGCAAACTGCGGCTGGAGAAACTGATGCCCGGTGCCGCCGGTTCCGTGAAGTATGAGCACGGCGTTGGTTGTACGACCACGGGCGTCCTGAACCGGCTTGCCGAGCGTTGTGTAGTGTAGCCGCAATTCCGGCAGCGACTCGCCGGAATGAAACTTGAAATTGTGAACGACAAAGTCGCCCTCGGAGGTTGCCAGGGCTGGAGTCTGCTGGGCAGCGCAAGTCGCGGCGAGTAAGACCATGGCCGCGAGCGCGGCGTACCACCCATGTTGGTAGGACTTGAGCATCTCTCACCTCTTCGGACCAAAAATCTATCACAAACTAAAGAATGGGGCTTTCCACGTGCACCTAATCACGCGCCTCTTGTATTGACGCGGTCCTGTGAATAGACTGCAACGCGTTACATCATTCCCATGTGCGAGGTAGCTAGATGCGAAAAATTCTCCTGCTCGCCTTGTGCGTCTTGCTTTTGGCTTCTCTCTCTGGGAGCCAAGAGAAGACCAAGCTTTCGCCTGCTGTGAGCGCCTTTGTGAAGGAAGACGCTCCCATCCTCGCACTTAGGCACGTGCGTGTCGTGGACGGCACTGGCGCCGCTCCTCGCGGGGATCAAATCGTGGTCATCGCCGAAGGCAAAATCGCCGCAATCGGAGATTCTGCCACAACAAGTGTTCCTGATGGCGCGAAGATGCTCGATCTCTCCGGGCGGACAGTGATTCCCGGACTTGTCGGCATGCACGATCATATGTTCTATCCTTCCCCCGGAGGTGGGCTCCCTCTCTACCCCGAGCATGCCCAAAGTTTTCCTCGCCTTTATCTCGCCGGCGGAGTCACTTCGATTCGAACGACAGGGAGCCTCGAGCCGTACACTGACCTCGAACTCAAGCAGGGAATTGAGGCGGGCAGGCTTGCCGGTCCCAAAATTAACGTGACGGGTCCGTATCTCGAGGGCCAAGGCTCCTTCACGCCGCAAATGCATCAGCTTAAGGATGCCGAGGATGCCCGCAGGACTGTCGAATTCTGGATCGTGCAAGGTGTCAATTCTTTCAAGGCGTATATGAACATCACACCGGACGAGCTGTCCGCTGCGATCAAAACCGCGCACGCGCACGGCATCAAAGTCACCGGCCATCTCTGCTCGATCGGTTTTCGCGAGGCAGCCGCCCTGGGCATCGACGATCTCGAGCACGGCATTTTTGTGGACACCGAATTTTATCCAGATAAAAAGCCTGGAGTCTGCCCAAACCCACAAGCCGCAGAAAAAGCCCTGCTCTCCGTGGACATTGCGGGCAAGCCGATGCAAGACATGATTCATGATCTGGTGGCGCATCATGTCGCGGTCACTTCCACGTTGCCGGTTTTCGAAACTTCCGTTCCGGGGCGCGCACCGCTTGACTCTCGCGTGCTGGACGCGATGACGCCTGAAGCCCGCATCGCGTATCTGACAAGGCGCGCACGAATTTCTGATAACGCGGCGGCTTCCGAAGCTGCTGCCCTTTTCAAGAAGGAACTTGAATTCGAACACGAATTTGTGAAGCAGGGCGGACTGCTGCTGGCCGGGCTCGATCCAACGGGATACGGCGGCGTGATTGCCGGATTCGGAGACCAGCGGGAAGTCGAATTGCTTGTGGCGGCAGGTTTCACGCCGGTCGAAGCCATTCACATCGCGACGGCTAATGGAGCTCAATTTCTCGGCGAACTGGATAAAATCGGCACGCTTGCGGTTGGCAAGGCGGCCGACATCGTGGTGCTGCAGGGCGATCCTTCGGTCAATATTAGGGATATCGAGAAGGTCGAACTCGTCTTCAAGGATGGCGTCGGCTACGACTCCGCGAAACTCATCGATTCAGTAAAGGGACTAGTCGGCCTGCGATAAGCCTCAGAAGCAGCCGCACAACGGCGCACGGAACGCAGCTTGCAGCTAGGGCAGAAGGATTTTCCCTTCAGCGCTTGGCAAAGCCAGACCCACTTCGTGGGCCAGCGTCGGAGCCACATCGCGCATATCAATCACGCCAAGCGACCGTCCCGCGGGAACGCCCGGGCCAACCAAAAAGAACGCGGCGTGCAGATCGGGAAGGTCGGGCATCGCTCCGTGAGTGCCGCCAACTTTTATTTTGGAAAGAACCGGGCCATCGAGACTCGATCCAGTCTTCCACCCTGGCTTAAGACCAACAAAAAATGAGGCTGGTGGATAGCCGCCGCGCTTGCGAAGTTCCTCCGAGTCCAGGATGCGATCGACTCCGTTCGCGGGATCGCTCGCAGCCTTTTCAAGCAGTTCGCGCACCTGCGAAAGCGTCGGCGCATCGCTGGGATCCTTCAGCACAATCGCTGCCGACCCTCCAGTTACCCATGGAATTGCCTTCCAATCCGTGATCTTTCCTTGCACATTGACGGTGATCAGCTTCGCTTCGCGAAACAAGGGGAACAAATTCAATTGCGCATCCGTTCGAACAAATCCGTGGTCGGAAACGACGGCAATGTACGCCCGGCCCGGGGCAAGCCTCTCCGCCGTCGAGCTTATTTTCCCAATAGTAGCATCGAGGCTTTCAAGTACGGCGATGTCCTCGGGACTGAACGGACCCGTCTCGTGTTCGATGTGATCGAGCGAGCTGAGATGAAGCGTTAGGATGGAAGGATGCTTTTTTTCGAGTATCCATTCTGTGTACACTCCACGGTTGGCATCTCCTTGTGCCGAGGTGTCGATCCCTCCGCGGTATTCGCCGAGTTCGGCCCTCGCCTCTTCGAGCAAGCCAGGCGTCGAAACTGCGCGAAGTAGCTTGGCATCGTCTGGCGTGCTCGCGCGCCAGAACTCAGGAATGTCCCAGGTGATGTGTGCCCCGACAGTGACGGGCCATTGAATGCTCGCGGTTGTGCGCCCAGCCGCGGCTGCAACATCCCAGAGTGTCGGTACCCGAATGTCTTCCGTGTACCAATACCAGCCTCCCTGGTTCTTTTGAAAAGGATCGAATGTCGTGTTGGCGAAGATCCCGTGCTTTGCCGGCCACACGCCTGTCACCAGCGTCGTATGGCTCGGGTAGGTTACTGTAGGCACTACGCCCACCACTCCTTCGGCGTAGGTCCCTTCTTTAAGAAAGCGTCGTAGGTTCGGCACCTTCGCGCCATGTGCATCTGCCAGGGTGATGTAATCTGGACGCATGCCATCCACGGAAATCATCACGAGAAGTGGCGGTGCCTGCGCTGGGGTGTTTGCTGGGAAGAGAAAAACACAAAGGAAGCCCGATAGGGCAAGGCCGAGTAGAAGGATGTGCCCTAGCCACCGCAGAAGAGTCGAGCATTTCGAGAGGTCCATGATGTGCAAAAGGATACTCCAAAGCGCGGTGAGGATTTTACAAAGGCACGATACAAGGATAGATTGGATGAGAACGACGCCGGGTGTTTCGGGTGGGCAGTGCCCTAAATGAAACTGTTCCGCGCGCCCGGAATGATGTAAAGTCTAGCGCTCATATTTGGTCCGCTGCTGAACCGTTGCAACAAAATGGCTTAGCAAACTGATGGGGCTCTCAGGCGCAGTTTTCACACTGAGTTAAAGGTGGAATACGTGAATATTGGACCCTCGAATGGGGCCTCAAACTCGCATTGCACGATTGCCGCAACGGCAACGGCTTTGCCGCCGTACACGATGACTCGCGACGAAGTGAAGTATTACATGGGGCGCGTGTTCGACATCCCGGACCGGCGCCTGGAAGCGCTGATGGCTATCGCGGACAACGCCCAGGTCCACAAGCGCTACTCGATTTTTCCGATCGAATATACTGTCGAGCCCCGTCCGCTTTCCAAGACCAACCAGGAATACATCGAGCACGCAGTGAAACTCGGCCGGGAGGCTGCGGAAGAATGTCTGCGCCGAGCCAGCTTGCGCCCCGATGAAGTGGATCTCCTCATCACCGTCTCCTGCACGGGATTCATGATCCCTTCCCTGGACGCGCACCTGATCAATCTCATGGGCTTCCGCTCGAATGTGCGCCGCATGCCCTTCACGGAACTCGGCTGTGCGGCCGGCGCGATGGCCCTGGGCCGCGCGGCGGATTACTTGAAGGCGAACCCCGGCGGAAATGTGCTGATCATCTCCGTCGAGCTGCCCTCCCTCACCTTTCAGCGCAAGGACATCTCCCAGGCGAATTTGATCTCTTCGATTATCTTCGGTGATGGCGCTGCTGCGGTCCTGGTGACAGGAAGAGAACACAAGGGACCCAAGATTCTCGTATCAGAAACGTACACGTTCCCCGATTCCCTTGGCGCCATGGGCTTTGACTTGCGCGATTCGGGATTCCACATTTTGTTATCGAAGGACGTGCCCGAAATGATCGGCGCAAAAATTAAAGGCCTCGTGGATGGATTTCTGGAACGCCACGGCCGGAAACAGGAAGACATAAAAGGATGGATTTTGCATCCTGGCGGCGCACGCTTGCTCGGCAATGTTGAAAAGGAATTGGGACTTTGCAAATGTGACACGCAGCCTTCCTGGGACATTCTTGGAAATGTCGGCAACCTTTCCAGCGCCACGATCCTCTTCATATTGCAGGAATGGCTTGAAAAGCGGCCCCTCAAATCGGGCGAATACGCGCTGGCGGCCGCCTTTGGTCCCGGATTCAGCGCCGAATTTCTCCTGCTGCAATGGACCTGAGCGTCATCGCTTTTCTCGGCCTGCTCGTGGCCGTGGCTCTTCTCCGGATTGTCGAGCTGCAGATTTCGCGCCGGCATCAGCGGGAAATGATGGCCCGCGGCGCCGCGAAAGTGGACGAACCGCGGTTTCGCTGGATGGTCCTCCTTCACACTGCCGTGCTTCTCGGCGCGGCCCTGGAAGTTGTGCTGCTTCGCCGCCCTTTTATCCCCATTCTGGCTGGAGTCATGTTTGCGATTTTCCTGGCCGCAAACGTTGTGCGCTGGTGGGTAATTCGAACGCTGGGAAATCACTGGAACGTCCATGTTATGGACTCCACCAGCCTCGGCGTCATTTCCACGGGCCCATTCCGCTACGTTCGCCATCCAAATTACGCCGCAGTTTTTGCGGAGATGCTTTCGCTGCCCCTGATTCACACGGCGTGGATCACCGCCGCCCTCGGTTCGCTAGCGCACGTTGCTGTACTCTCGATGCGGCTGTCCACCGAGGAACGCGTGCTTCTGGCCAATCCGGAATATCGCGCCACGATGGCCAATAAACCGAGGTTCTTGCCGGGGGTCTTCTGATCATACGAATGCCAAGTTCCTGGCGGATTCCCACCCTTGGTCTATTTCTCTTTCTAACGCCCGCCTTCTCCGGCGCGCAATCAGCTACAGATGGCAGCGATTCCGCGTTCACTGACGTACCGGAGCTGAGGGAAGGCTTTCGCATGCTATATGTGCAGAAGTACCCCGAAGCCCGAGAAAAATTTTCCGCGTGGATCGCTGAGCACCCCAACGATCCGTTTGGTTTTGTAGCTGAGGCAGCGAGCTATCTGTTTGAGGAGTTTTACCGTCAAGGTGTCATGACGAGCGAATTTTTTATGGATGACAAGAAATTTTTGCGAGGAATCGAGGGTAAACCTGATCCCGAACGCATGAAGAGCTTTGGCACCGAGTTGGAACAGTCCCGCAAGCTTGCCAAAAGCCGTCTCTCGAAAGACAAGCATGACGCCGCAGCTCTCTTTGCTTTGACATTGGCCGCTGGAATGGAATCGAATGCCGACAGTATCCTTGAAAAAAAACACGTCGAAGGCCTGAAGCGAATGAAGGAAGCCAATGAACACGCCAAACTGTTACTGGCGCAGCGCCCCGATGCCAATGATGCGTGGGTCGCGCCGGGCTCGGCGGATTACATCATCGGTTGCCTCTCAGGCGGAGTTCGAATGGTCCTGTGGTTTGGCGGAATTCATGGCGACAAAAGGCTTGGCATGGAGTTAGTCGAAAAAACGGCTGAGAAGGGCCGCTACCTGGAGCCGTTTGCAAAAGTCCTACTGGCTTTGGCAGCCCGGCGCGAAAAACAGGACGCTTTGGCCCAGAAACTTTTGGGCGAATTGACTGTGGAATTTCCAGAGAGCCCGCTCTTCGCGGCGGAATATGCAAAAGTCATGGGCAGGCCGATTCCGGCAGAGATGAAACCGAAATAACTTCGCTGGTGCCAATATTGCTTGTTCTCCAAAAAAACAACCCGTTCTGGATCTTCCTGAGCAGTACATCCTTCATTCTTCATTTACTTTTAGCGACAAATTCGTTTCGCGAAATTCTCCGCACTAGGGCGTTAATGCACTAGAATCGCTTTTCCGGACTGTCCCGAGCCGGCGAGCATACGCATAAGGCGGTGGGTCTTGTTTCGAGACGACACTCTAAAGGGCCGCGCGATTTTTCTGACGGGCGGAGGAACCGGTTTAGGCCGGTCGATGGCCTTACGTTTTGCAGAGCTTGGTGCCCGCATGTATCTTGTCGGCCGCCGCGGGGAACCACTTAAAGAGGTGTGTTCGGAGATTCATCGCGCGGGAGGCTCGGCGGCGTTTACCACCTGCGATGTGCGTGAGTACGGTGCAGTTGAAGCCGCGGCGGAAAAGGCCGAGCAGCAGTTTGACCGCATCGACGCGGTCGTCAATAACGCGGCTGGCAATTTCATCGCGCGCACGGAAAAACTCTCCCCCAATGCTTTCAACACCGTCGTCAGCATCGTGCTCAACGGCTCGTTTCATTGCACCCAGGCGTTCGCAAAGCGCTGGATATCGCAAAAGCTCGGCGGCGACGTGCTCAATATCGTAACCACGTATGCCGCTGCGAACAGCGGTTCCGGTTTCGTAGTGCCCTCAGCCTGCGCGAAGGCCGGCGTGCTCGCCATGACCAGGTCGCTGGCTGTCGAGTGGGCCAAATATCATATTCGGCTCAATGCCATTGCCCCAGGCCCGTTCCCCACCGAGGGCGCATGGTCCCGACTAATGCCTTCGAAACAATTTGAAGACCACTCCAAGGACAAGCACCCGATGAAGCGCTTCGGGCGCCACGAGGAGCTTGCTAATCTGGCCGCTTTTCTCCTAAGCGACATGGCGGAATACATAAATGGCGAGTGTGTGGTAATAGACGGCGGTCAATGGCTGCGCGGAGCGGGGGAGTTCAACGACCTGCTGATGCTGCCGGAATCGGCCTGGGAAGCTCTCGAAGCCGCGCGCGTCAAAAAAACCTGACTCTGCCTATTCCGGCAAAGCGCGTTTGCGCAGCTCCACGTGGAGACCAACGTCGCCGATAGACTGGCCTTTTGATTCGGCGTGTATGGCAATTTCTTGCAGCTCCGCTTTATGGGACGCCGGTTCGCTCAACGCGGGAAGATTTATTTCTATGCGGGCCGCCCCGTACTGCTTCGCCGCGACTAGAAATTTGCCTGTTCCGCTCTGCAGTTTCCAGGCCGCTGGCAATTTCACGGAAAGCGTAATCTCGCGCTGCGCCGCGGTGCGATTTTCCAGCCACAAGGGGATCACAAGTTCCGTGCCCGCTTGCAGCGCGATTTCCGGAGGTTCAGGATGCGGTAAATGAGTAAGCCCATGTGCTCGGCGAAACTCAGCGTAAAAGCTCCAAGGGCCCGCGAGCTCCACGGAAATTTCCGGCTTCGGTGGCTCCGTTGAGGTGTTCGAACGGGCGAAATTAATCGCGTCAGGGGTAATCCCCTCGAAAATATCTCCCGTGACGCTACCTCCCGCCACGGACTTGCCGAGCACGAAACTTATCCTGTTGCTCCAAAAATCAGACGTGGCCATCTTCTCGATTTGCGCTTCGTTCATCCCGGAGAGCGAATCGAGAAAGCCTTTCGCTTGTGTTTCATGCGCGCGAAAAGACTCCAACGCAGCTCGCCAGTAAGGCAGCTTCGAAGATTTCGAGATCTCCTTTACGGAATAGCTCGGGCCGTTACCGCGAAATATCTCTTCCTTGTCGGCATCAGCAAAGTAATAGATCTTCTTTGGCTGCCATGGTCGCAGATTCTCGAGATAGGGTTCCAAGCGTCGCTTGGGCGCCGCGACTTGCTCGGGAAACACGGCAGCATCGCCCGCGAGGTCGAAAGCCTCCGTCGCAAGCACTCCCGCCGCCTGATGATCCCCGTGATCCTCGCCGATGAATGTACCCGGCAAAAAGGTCAGGATCACTTCGGGCCGGGTCAGGCGCACGAGCCGCACTAAAGTCTCCAGTGTTTCGGCGTGCCCCCAATTCGCGAGGGATTGCAGGACGTCCTGCGAGGCCGTGTCTTTTCCTCCCAGAAACCATACTCTGTCTATTCCAAGCAGCGAGAGGGCGCGGCGCGCTTCAATTTCGCGAATCTCGCCAAGGGCGGCGGCCTGCTCTGCTCCAGCTTGGTTCTCGCCGCTGCTGCCGCGCGTTCCGTAAATAACGGCGACGTGTTTGCCCTCGTCGATGGCCCGAGCGAGATACGGAGTTGCGGCTCCTTCATCATCCGGATGCGCAACGACAAGAAGTATGTCGACTTTATAGCGCTCATCGGCTTTCAGAATCTGCTTGGGCGCTTGCGCCGAGGTGATCGGCGCAAGGAACCCAGCGAGAAAAATGGAAAGCAGGGACAGCTGACTGAGTCTATTCGCTCCGCGCGTGCCATTGGATTGCGGCCGTTGTGTCCGCTTTTGCAAAAGAAAGATGTCAAACACAGAAAGTCGAGTCAGCTCGAATGATGAGTGCATCGAGGAATTCTATCTCGAATTGGTGGGAATCGCCCACCACGCCGGCACGCCAAGACTGAATCACCTTGACGGAATATTGAAAGCTTGCTCTAAATTTCACACCGCGTGATTTAGTCATCCGCCTTGACCCAGATACAACGCGCCGATAAGCTAAGAGCTTCTCCTTCCAGGTGAACGAATCATGGAGCAGCTGCAAGTCACATTGCCGGACGGCAAGGTTCAAGAAGTGCCCAAGGGCACGACTCCGGCCGATATCGCGCGCAAAATATCGCCACGACTGGCCGAAGCTGCATTAGTCGCGCGCGTTATCGCCACCAACGGCACTCCTCTGCCCAATGCTCCCGATGTTGGCGAACTAATCGATTTGCGCCGCCCGCTCGAGGAAAACGTTAAGCTCCAGATCCTCACCGAGAAAGATCCCGACGCGCTTTTCGTTTTCCGCCATTCCGCAGCGCATTTGCTCGCCGCCGCCGTGATGGAACTATATCCCAACGTCAAGCTCGGCATTGGTCCGCCCATCGACACCGGCTTTTTCTACGAATTCCTCCGCGACGAGCCGTTCTCCTCGGAAGACCTCGCCAAAATCGAAAAGAAAATGCACGAGCTCGCAGCACAAGACTTGCCCAACGAGCGTAAGCTCATTCCCAAGCCGGAAGCTCTCGAGCTCTACAAAAAAACCAATCAAATTTTCAAGTGTGAGCTCGTCGAAGAAAAAGCCAACGAGCTCATGGTCACTTTTTACACCACCGGCAAATTCATCGACTTTTGCCGCGGCCCGCACATCCCTTCCACCAAGCGCATCACCGCGTTCAAGCTCATGAACGTAGCCGGCGCCTACTGGAAAGGCCAGGAAGGCAATCCGCAGCTCCAACGCATTTACGCCGCGTGCTTCTTCACGCAAAAAGAGCTCGACGAATATCTCCACCGCCTCGAAGAAGCCAAACGCCGCGATCATCGCAAGCTCGGAGTCGAACTAGAACTTTTCAGCATTCAGGAAGAAGCCGGCCCAGGCCTCATCTTTTGGCATCCCAAGGGGGGCCTCATCCGCAAAATTGTGGAGGACTGGCTTCGCGACGAACTGCTGAGGCGCGGCTACGACCTCGTCTACACTCCGCACATCATGCGCCTCGACCTCTGGAAAACCAGCGGCCACACCAATTTTTACAAAGACAACATGTTCGGCCCCGTGGAGGTCGAAAAAGCCGATTACCAGCTCAAGCCCATGAACTGTCCGGGCCACATCCTCATCTATAAATCCAAGCTGCACAGCTATCGCGATCTTCCTGTACGCCTGGCCGAGCTAGGCACCGTCTATCGCTACGAGCGCAGCGGCGTGCTCCACGGCCTCCTTCGCGTGCGCGGCTTTACTCAGGACGACGCCCACATTTTTTGCATGCCTTCCCAAATCAAAAGTGAAGTCGAAGCCTGCATGGATTTCGCCTTTGCCGTAATGAAAAATTTCGGCTTCGACAAATTTGAAGTGGAATTATCCGACTGGGACGCCGCGCATCCCGAAAATTATGCCGGCAAACCGGAAGACTGGCACCGCGCCACTGCCGCGCTCGCCGAGACGATGAAGCGCCTCAATATCCCATACAAAGAAATGGAAGGCGAAGCCGCATTCTACGGCCCCAAAATCGACGTCAAGCTCATCGACGCCATCGGTCGCCCGTGGCAGCTCACCACCGTGCAATTCGATTTCAATCTCCCTGAGCGATTCGGCCTTGAATATGTCGGCGAAGACGGCGCCAAGCATCAACCCCTAATGGTCCATCGCGCGCTGCTCGGCTCCGTCGAACGCTTCTTCGGCATCTTGATCGAGCACTATGCCGGTGCTTTCCCGCTCTGGCTCGCGCCGGTTCAAGTCCAAATCTGCCCGGTCAGCGAAAAAGTCGCCGACTACGCCAAGCACGTCACCGAAACTCTCAAGCGCCACAACATTCGCGTACATCTCGACGACCGCAACGAAAAGCTCCCTGCAAAAATCCGGGACGCGCAGCTCCAGAAAATCCCGTACATGCTCATCGTCGGCGCAAAAGAGGCTGAAGCAGGCACCGTTTCCGTCCGCCATCGCAGCAGGGGCGACCTCGGTCCCAAACCGCTTGCCGTAGTTGTCGATGCGCTCCAAAAAGAAGTAGAATCCCGGTCAACGTCGTAACTCTTTCGCGGAGGAAAATACCTGTGCCAAAGTTTCTGATTGAACGCGAAATCGCGGGAGCCGGCAAACTCTCTGCTGCGGACCTTCACGGCATCTCGCAAAAATCCTGCAGCGTGATTCGCAGCCTTCCTGGAGTGCAGTGGATCGAGAGTTACGTCACTGACGACAAGATCTACTGTGTTTATATTGCGCCGAATGAGCAGGCCGTCCGCGACCATGCCATGCAAGGCGGTTTCCCTGCCAATCGCATTTCCGCCATCCGCCGTATGATTGATCCCACTACGGCAGAAACATAGTCTCATTCAAGTTATCGACCGGCTTGCCTCGATGAAGTTTTTATGCTCTCTCGTAGATTATTTCTTGCTTTGACTGGAGGCGCTCTCGCCTCGCCATTCTCTTCTTTGGGAGTCGATGAGGTGCCCACTCTGCTCGACCACCTCCTTCTCGGTTGCAGCGATCTCGATCGCGGCATCGACTTTGTCGAAAAACATACCGGCGTTCGCGCCGCATTCGGCGGTGTTCATCCCGGACGCGGGACGCGCAACGCCCTGCTCGCGCTCGGCGAAAAACACTATCTTGAAATCATCGCGCCCGATCCCAAACAACAAACGCCGGATGTAGCACCAATGGTCCTCCGGTCAGCAGCGCACCTGCTCTTGCAACTCGAGTCGCTCACGACTCCACGCCTCGTCGACTGGGCCGCCCATCCTGGCGATCTAAATCAATTCGCGACTCGTCTTCGCAACGCAAATCTCGCTTTCGACGGTCCGAATCCCGGTTCGCGCAAACGCCCCGACGGCCGACTTCTTCAATGGCAAACTCTTAATCTGAAGGACGATTGCGATGGGTTGCTTCCTTTCTTCATCGAGTGGAGCGCCGATACCATCCATCCGTCCGCTGACGCACCTGCAGGTTGCCGCATCATGCGCTTCGAACTTGCGACGCCCGATCCGGAAAAACTAGGAAAAACAGCGGCGCTTCTTGGTCTCGGCGTGGAGATCGTGAATGGAACAAAAGCGCAAATCCGGGCGACACTTGATGGGCCGAAGGGTGAGCTTTCGCTCAGCAGCTAGCAAACCACGCTCGCAAATCGTACGAAGACCGGACAGCAAACCAAATGCACGCCACAGCAATGTCAGTGTCGCTTAGTCGCAACAATGCTCCTGCTTGATGGGGCCCGTCGTCATTCTGCTTGGGCTTGGCTAGTTCTATGCCACTACGGCGCCGCGAACCCAAACATTCGTCAACTGCAACTCTTCATCCAGCAAAACGATATCGGCATCGGCCCCCGTGCGCAGAGAGCCTTTCTTAAATTCGACTCCCAGAAGTGTCGCGGGGTTCAAGGTCAACATGCGCACCCCGTCCGCCAGTGGAATGCCCAACGCGACAATAATTCTCAGAGCCCGGTCTAGAGTCAAAGTGCTGCCCGCCAACTTTCCCTCCGCGTTGCGGCAAATTCCACCGCTAACTGTAACTTCCAGTTTTCCAAGCTTGTAATTTCCGTCCGGCATTCCGGTGGCCGAGATGCCGTCGCTGATAAGGATCATACGCTCTGGTCCCTTGGCCTGAAGGAGCACCTTCATCGCTGTCTCCTCTACGTGAACGCCATCTGCGATCAACTCCGCGGTCACCTCCGGAGAGGTGAGCACTGCGCCAATCACGCCGCTGTCTCGGTGGGAAAAGGGGCGCATGGCGTTATAGACGTGTACAGCGTGATGAACGCCGTGCGCAATTGCTGCGCGCGTCTGCTCATAGGTTGCATCTGTATGGCCCGCGGCAACAACCATTCCTGCATTTCGGGCCGCGTCGATGCACGGCATGGCTCCGAGCAGTTCTGGAGCGAGTGTCAATATCCGTGCGCTCCCTGCCGCTGCCTGCAACAGTCCTTCGAGAAACTCCGCTGAAGGAAGCCTCAGCCACTCTGGCGGGTGCACCCCCCGTCTGGCGGGGCTAAGGAATGGGCCTTCAAAATGTATCCCCAGCACCTCCGCCCGCGTGTCGTCCGTTTCGTGCTGTTGCGAAATGTAGCTCGCGATCCCTTCCACGCTGCGAATCGTGTCCTCGGGACTCGCCGTCACTGTCGTTGCAACGATGGAGGTTGTCCCATGCTGTGCGACAGTCCTTGTCACTCCCGAAAGCGCTTCTGGGCTTCCCTCCATGACGTCGCGTCCGCCCGCGCCATGGATATGGACATCCACAAAGCCAGGAACCGCGATCTTGTCCGTTGCGGCGAATTCGACAGCCCCGGCTGGCAGCCGCATTCCCTCCCGTGGTCCGAGTTCTTCGATCACTCCCTCGCGGATCAGAATGCCGGCGTCGTTAATTTCGGCCGTGGGGGTCAGTGCTCTTCCGGCGTGCAATAAGGTTGTTGCCATAGGGATGTCGTATCGTAGCGGAATTTGTCGTTCTTTCAAAAAGCAAAACCGGCAAAAAAAGCAAAACGGGCAGAGCCGAAGCCCCGCCCGTCGAAAAAAATGCAGATTCAGGACCCCTTAGTTGCTCTTTGCCGGCGCCATCTCGATGCTCTCAAGTTTGAGCGTGTCGCCTGCTACTGTGCCCTTCACGGTGACGTGATGGCCGGCGTGTGGCGCCACTTTGTCCTGGGCGTCAACGACGTAGACTTTCTGGTCCGCGTCATCGACGAACACATATTTTGCGCCTTCCTTGACGCATTTCGTGGTGCACTCGCCCGCTTTATCGTTTGCGCCCTTTGCGCCGCACTTGCTGTCTGAAATATAGCCGGTCCAAGTGCCGTCCGCAGCCATTGTCAGTGCTGCTGCGAAGAGCACTGCTGCCATTACTGCCGCAAATCGTATTTTCATTGCTTTCCCCCTCAGGAAAATCCAGTGCTTAGATGGTTGGCCAGGTTGCCAGTAGCTTGTCACATCCAGAGTCCGCCGTCCAGAGACTTCCCTGACCTCTCACGTAGCCGAAGGGTTGGAAGGACTTCCTTACAAAAAAAAGGAGGGTTCTCTGGAACCCTCCTTCAGGCTGTACTCTCAAGGTTTCGCAACTGGCTTCGAATTGCGAACCGCTTTATTGTCCCGAGCTCGAGCTAGTGCTCGCCGCTGTTGTCTCTGGTGTTTTGGGGATGCTCAGATAGCCAGACGCCGTGGTCTTCGAAACTTTGTTGACAACCAGCTCTAGCGCTGCCCTCGTTCCGCCGGTGTAAAAGAAAATCGGCTCGTTCACGGACCGATTCTTTTTTTCGAAGCTCTTGTCGTCTGCTAGCACGTTAATCGTGAACTGGTTTTTCTTGGTGTTTGTATCTTTAAGTTGGACTTGGATGCTCCCCACCTTTTGGGATCCGCCCTTGCGGCTCACGGTAAACTCGAAATAGTCACGCTGCCCCATCCGTCGGAGCTGATCAATCTCGTCGTGGTTCCGCGCGATGAGCGTGCCCATCTCGCTGCGCGCCATTTGTATGCTGTTTTTCGTGGCGTCCAGGTCGCCCTTAACTCCTGTAACGTCGCCGTTCAATCTATTGACGTCCTCTGCGTTAGCCTTGGTTGCGAGCTCGGCTTTGACAGACGTAGCCAAGCCGTTCACCTTCTGGTCTACCGCTGCCGTCGCTGTCTTATTCTGCTTACGCGCAGCAATTAGCTGACCCTGCGTCAAATTCAGCTTGTCCGTAACCACCTTCAAGTCGCTCTGCAAGGCCTGATTTACATCATCTTCTTTCGCCAGCCTTTGGCTCAACACGTCATTCGCTTGCTTCACTGAAGCTTGGGTTGTTTGCTCGACGCTGTTCGCGTGGTTCAAGGCGCTCCAGCCGACTCCTAAACCCAGCAACGAAACTCCGCCCAAAATTGCAACTGCCAATCCCACCCACCGTGGCGTTCCGCTCGTGGTGTGGTTCAAGCGTTCCTGAAACTCGCTCATAAACTTCCTCTCCTTTGGGGTTTTCCCCCTGCGTGTAGTTAGGGTGCACACTTCGCGCCAAACCTAGGAGCTGGCGTGTTTCTGGTCTCAACCCAAGTGAATACATAAGCTTGCCGACAAGAGGGGAGGCTTGCAAGGCTGGATTTATACGTACTAGTACTAGTAAAGATTACGCGGTCGGGTGTTCTGTTGTAAATTTTGCTTTTGAGAAGTTGGCGCCAGAGAATGAAGGCTCGGAGAAACTGAAAAAATGCAAGATACCGCACACTTGGGAGTGGATGTCGGTAAGTTATTCTAAGATAAAGTGTTATGGCAACTTAATCAGGCGGCTTGGGGAGCGTGCTCCTCATCGGAACCTTTCACTGGGGTAAAATAACGATCCAGCGTACTCATCGCGGCGTCCAAGACCATGTGGCAATCGGAGCAGGACTCGAGGTGCCGCTTAATTTCGTTCGCCACAGTCGGCGACAGTCTTCCCTCTAAATACCAACAAATCAAATGGATAGTATCTCGACAGCTCATGACTGCGGTCCCCCCGTGGCCCCGCGCCGGTGCTCGGCTCATGCACGTACAGTGCACTTGGTTCACCAAACCTGGGAAAACACGTGGAAGCATAACGCTTTTGTTATCAATGGATTGCATGGTCAGCCGGCCAGAGGCGCTCAGAAACAATAAATCCCACAGGGAAAGTTTACTCAGCCATTTCAACATTTGTGCGAAGCCGCAGTTCCTGCTCGCTCAGCGCTTGGGCACCACGGACATCTCTCGCAGGGCCTCGATCCTGGCCTCGAGAGGAGGGTGAGTGCCGAATAGTGAGGAGACTGAGCCCCTGCCAAAGAGTGGTTTTACAATGCATAGCGATGACGTGGACTGAGAGATAGCGGTCGTTGGGATTCGATTATTGTAAGCGCCGAGCTTTTGCAGGGCGCTCATTAGCCCAAATTGGTTGCCGACCATGCGTGCGCCAGAGGCGTCGGCGGCATACTCCCGTTGGCGCGAGAGGGCCAGCTGCAACAGCATCGCAGCTAGGGGTGCCAGGATCATAAGCGCCAAGTCTACGATTACGCCGCCGCCCTCTCGATCTTCGCGGTCGCCTCCTCCGAACCAAAGGCCCCAGTGCGCGATCCAGGTTATGGCACCAGCAAGCGTGGCCGCAACAGAGCTAATCAAAATATCATAGTTGCGCACATGCGATAGCTCGTGAGCGATGACGCCTTCCAACTCCTCGTCATTCATCAAATCCAGCAAACCTTGTGTCACCGCAACAGACGCGTGATGCGGATTCCTTCCGGTAGCAAAGGCATTGGGCGCTTGCTCGGGCACAACATAGAGCTTCGGCACAGGTATGTTTGCTTTGGTTGCCAATCGCTCCATTACTGCGTACAGCCGTGGCAATTGCTCTCGCGTAACTGGCTGGGCGCCGCTCGATTTCAGAGCGATCTTATCGGAAAAGAAATAGGCGAACGCGTTGGTGCAAATTGCAATTCCCAGCGCAATGGTCATACCATTTCGCCCGCCCAAGTAAGCCCCCACCATCATCAAAAAGAGCGTCAGCACTACGAGAAGAAATGTCGTTCGAAGAACTCTCATGTTGTTCCTTCACTACTCTATACGCACAGAGGCCCTGAACTTATCACTACGTGGAAACTGTGTGAGAGGCGTTCTCTCACCAGGACTCCCCACTCACTCGGTTAGATTCCAGCCGCCGCGGCCGGTTGTTTCGCCTTCGAGCGTTCGAACTGCATTACATCTTTTTGTCCATCGCAATCCACTCGAACGTGATCTCCTGGGAGCACCTTGCCTTCCAGAATCTGCATCGCCAGCGGATCCTGAATCAGGCGCTGGATCGTTCGCCGAAGTGGCCGCGCTCCGTACGCTGGGTCATAGCCCTCTCGCAGCAGCAACTCTTCCGCCGCAGGCGTGAGTTCCAGAGTGATTTGCCGTTCCCCGAGTAGTTTCTCGACGCTTTTCAGCAGTAGCCCGACAATCCGACCAAGTTGCTCCTTGCCCAACGGATTGAAAATCACAATTTCGTCGATGCGGTTTATGAACTCAGGACGGAATGCCGCACGCAAAGCTTCCATCGCTTCTTTTCGGGCAAGTTCAGGTTCCTTGTGCGAAAGCTCGAAAATCGCTGTCGAGCCTACGTTGCTGGTCATCACCATCACGGTGTTGCGAAAGACTACTGTCCGGCCCTTGCCGTCCGTCAGCCGCCCGTCCTCAAGAATCTGCAAAAGGATGTTGAACACATCCGGATGCGCCTTTTCAATCTCGTCGAACAAGATCACCGAGTAAGGGTGCCTTCGCACCTGCTCCGTGAGCTGCCCGCCTTCTTCGTAGCCGACATAGCCTGGAGGCGCGCCGATCAGCCGTGACACACTGTGCTTCTCCATGTATTCGCTCATGTCGATGCGAATCATGAGCTTTTCGTCGTCGAACAAAAACTCCGCCAGAGCACGCGCCAGTTCGGTTTTCCCGACGCCCGTAGGCCCAAGGAAAATGAAGGAGCCGATTGGACGCTTCGCATCGGACAATCCCGCGCGGCTCCGGCGGACGGCGTTCGCCACGCGCCCTAGCGCTTCGTCCTGCCCAATCACGTGCTGGCGCAGCCGCTGTTCCATGTGCACCAATTTTTGCGCCTCGCCTTCCAGCAGGCGCCCTGCGGGAATCCCCGTCCATTTGCTCACCAGCTTGGCGATGTCTTCCTCGTCAACCTCTTCCTTCAGCATCGGCGAATCTTTTTGCACGGAAGCAAACCGCTCCTCCGCTTTCTTTAACTCTTGCTCTGTGGCGGCGATTTTGCCGTAGCGTATTTCCGCGACTTTCGCGAGATCGCCTGCACGCTCATATTTCTGCTCTTCCGTCTTCAGGTAGTCGATTTGCTCTTTAAGCTTGCGGATTTTCCCGAGCGCATCCTTTTCCGCTTGCCAACGGGCCTTCCGCGCGATCGAGTCCTCTTTCAATTTCGCGAGTTCTTTTTCAATTTGGCTGCGCCGCACTTTCGAATGCGCATCTTTTTCCTTCAAGAGCGACTGCCGCTCGATCTCCAGTTGGAGGATGCGCCGCTCGATCTCGTCGATCTCCACCGGCAGCGAGTCTATCTGCATGCGCATGCTCGCGGCCGCTTCGTCGATCAAGTCGATGGCTTTGTCCGGCAGAAAACGGTCCGAAATGTAGCGGTGCGACAGTGTCGCGGCTGCCAGAATTGCGGCGTCCTTGATTCGCACTCCGTGATGAACTTCGTAGCGCTCCTTCAAGCCGCGCAGAATCGCAATCGTGTCTTCGACTGTCGGCTCACTTACCAGAACCGGCTGAAATCGGCGCTCCAACGCGGGATCTTTTTCGATGTGCTTCTTGTACTCATTCAGTGTGGTCGCGCCAATCGCGCGCAGTTCGCCCCGCGCTAACGCCGGCTTCAACATGTTGGAAGCGTCCATGGCACCTTCCGCCGCACCCGCGCCAACCAGGGTGTGCAGCTCGTCGATGAACAGAATGATCTGCCCTTCCGCTTCCGTAATTTCCTTCAACACCGCCTTCAAGCGGTCTTCAAATTCCCCGCGGAATTTCGCGCCGGCCACGAGTGCTGCCAAATCAAGCGCAACAATCCGCTTCGTTTTGAGCACGTCTGGGACGTCTCCAGAAACGATGCGCTGCGCCAGACCTTCGACAATGGCCGTTTTGCCCACACCAGGTTCGCCGATCAGTACAGGATTGTTTTTTGTGCGCCGCGCCAGAATCTGCATCACTCTGCGAATCTCTTCATCGCGGCCAATCACCGGATCGAGCTTTCCGCGCCGCGCCAAATCCGTCAGGTCTCGCGCGTATTTTTCAAGCGAAGCATATGTCGCCTCGGGATTCTGCGAGGTCACGCGCTGCGTTCCGCGCAAGCCAGTCAGCGCTTGCAGTATCGCCTCGTGTGAAGCGCCTTGCCGCTTCAGCAACTGTCCTGCCGGGTCGCTCTCCTCGCCGGTAAGGGCGAGAAAAAGGTGCTCTGTCGAAACGTACTCGTCCTTGAATCTCTCCGCTTCGTCAAATGCCCGCCCCAGAACTTTGTTCAGCGGCTTGCCCAAGTGCTGTTGTGCAAAGCCCTTCACTTTCGGCAGCCGAGCGATCTCCCGCTCGAGTTCCTGACTAAGCGCCTCGTTTCGAATGCCCAGTCGCGCCAGCAGAGGAGGCACCACACCGTCCGACTGGGACACCAGCGCCTTCAGCAAATGTACAGGCTCAATCTGTTGATTCTCGTGAAGCGCGGCCACGTCGTTCGCATGTTGCAGCGCTTCCTGTGCTTTCACCGTCATCTTGTCAAACTGCAGCATGTTCTACCTCGCTTCTCGACAGAAGGGGGCTGCTAAATTAGCCAGCCCCCTCCTAGCGCAGCTTTTGTTGCTGGTTTACTTCGCCCCAGCAGCCATCGCCACAGGGGGAGTTCCCACGTTCACTTTGATCTGCTTCGGTTTCGCTTCCTCACGCTTCGGAATTGTCAACGTCAGCACACCGTTCTGATAATCCGCCTTAATCGCTTCCGAGTTCACGGTGTTGGCTAGCGAGAAGCTTCGGCTAAACGAGCCATACGCCCGCTCGACGCGCAAATAGTTTTCCTCATTAACTTTCTTCTCGAACTTGCGCTCACCGCGAATCGTCAAGAGGTTGTTCTCCACCCGAATATCGAGATCCTTCGGATCCACTTCCGGCAGGTCGGCCTTTACAACCAGTTCATGCTCGGTCTCGTAAATGTCGACTGCTGGCGCCCAACTCGTGAGGTTTGATTCCTCAGCCGAGTGTTCCAGCACATTACCAAACAACCGATTCACTTGCTCCTGCAGGGTAGCAGACCCGCGGAATGGTTCCCAACGGTTCAATGTAGTTCTCATTATGCGATCTCCTTCATAAATAACTGCGCTCTTATAATATTATATGAGCGTAGCAATGTCAAGTATTTTTAATTTCTCATGAAGCATAGTAAACCATATGATTTCAACAATATAGATAGGAATCGCGCCTTCCGCCTTGGCCTCTAGGTGCAAATTCTCTCGCTATCGATCAGAACCCCTTCACCCTCTTTCCGCTCATCACTTAATTCAAGTTGCTGCTAGACTTCCACTCGATGCGTCTTGACGACTTCGATTACAACCTATCTCCCGGCCAGATAGCCCAACGACCTCTTGACCGCCGCGACTCTTCTCGTCTCCTCGAGCTCTCTCGTTTCGAGGGCAGCGTTGGTGATCGCCTATTTGTAGATTTCCCGGAGCTTCTGCGGGGAGACGAACTCATTGTTCTCAATAACACCAGGGTTATTCCAGCTCGCCTTTTCGGTCGCCGCGCTGGAGTTCATTCGCAGCCACCTTCGCGGGCTGTCCGCCGCGAGCACCTCATTGGCAAGGTGGAGGTATTTCTCACCCGCCAACTCGATCCTCAAACGTGGGAGGCGCTTGTCCGCCCTGGCCGCAAGATGCAAACGGGAGAGCGCGTCCTGTTCGGGGATGGGGAACTGGAGGCCGAAGTAATTTCCCGCGACGAACTCGGCCGACGGACTCTGCGTTTTGTTTCACGTGACACGCGTGCCGTCGAGGAACATCTCGAACACCTCGGCCATATTCCGCTTCCGCCGTATATCCATCGCGCCGACGAGGCCGCAGACCGTGAGCGCTATCAAACGGTCTTTGCCAAGAATCCTGGCGCCATTGCTGCTCCAACGGCGGGACTACACTTCACATGGGAAATTCTGGAGAGAATACGCGCGCGAGGCGCGAAAATGTGCGAACTGACCCTCAATGTGGGCCTGGGCACGTTTCAACCACTCCACAGCGAACTCTTGGAAGATCACGTGATGCACGCCGAGTCTTACGAAATTCCAGCCGAAACCGCCCAGTGCATCGTCGCTGCGCGAACCGCAGGCCGCCCTATTCTTGCCATTGGCACCACCGTCGTCCGGGCACTCGAGGCTGCAGCACTTCGCGCCGCGGAATCAGGCTCCGCTGAATTATTGCTTTCCGGCAAAGCAGATGCCCAACTTTTCATCTATCCGGGCTTTCAGTTTCGTGTGGTGGACGCTCTGCTCACGAATTTTCATCTGCCGCGCTCGACACTGCTCGCGATGGTCTGCGCGTTCGGTGGGCGCGAAAAAGTGCTTACGGCTTACCGCCATGCGGCTCAATCAGGTTACCGGTTTTATAGCTTTGGAGATTGCATGTTGATTCGCTAAGGTCTGTTAAATGACATTTCGGAAAGAGGGAGGATATTGATGCGACTGTATGCAATACACCTACGAGACGGTAACTGCTCTCAACAACTGATGGCCGCGGATCCTGCTGGTTGAGAATCTGTATCAGGGGAATTACAAGCAGGGAGGCTGCCTTCGTTGGCAGTCTCCCTGCCCGTCCGTCTAGATGGAGTCACGTAAACTCTTCGCTTACTCACTAAAGACGAAAACGCGAGTTTTTCCTGAAAAACGGACTTCCTTCACTTGACCGTTTTCGCCGATCAGGACGGAATCATTCGAAGCTTTCGTGGCGCGGTCCTCCCAACGCCCTTCGGTCTCTGCCAGAACCTGGGTTCCTTTTTGGACTGTGGCCTTGTTTCCGTCGATCAGCAGGCGATATTCACCTGCACGCAGATCAGCTTTGCCGATCTTTGCCGACTGTGTGATGTTGATGGTTTTGCTAACTGGTTTTGCGAGAAGTGGTGCGGTGCAAGCGAGCGCCGCGACCAATGCTGCACGGCGGAGAATTGAGTTGAATTTCATGCGTGTCAACTTCCTTTCCTTCAGAATCGAGTCAGCCGCATTTCTGCCGCAAGCTGAACACAGAGTTGACACGCGTGCTCTAGGCGAGTAGTCTCACCCGCAAGACACCTCGTTCTTCCTGGACTAACGGCCGGAAAGACTGCGTGTCATTGCCCCGCGGCTGCCACCGCGGGGTTTATCTTTTGATTTCTCTGGCTTGCTTGTGCAGCTCTTCCGGCTGCACATGTATAGACGAGCCGGCCATCGCGAATGTTTCGCCGGCCATCGGATTTTTTTGTTTAATTCTCTTCATTAATTGATACTACTTCTTTTCCCACTCTCGCTTTGCCATGCTATTTTCTAAACTACATATAAATAATCAAAATCTCCTTCGAGACGTTGTCATTTCTCGCACCTCGCTTCCCAACTTCCCCTTCGACCCTTTGTGCATGGTGCAACGGCTCCCGGCTTCATCTATACTCAATGGCATTTTGCGGATGGTGTGAATGCGGATTCTAGTTCTAAGCGATCTTCACGCAAACGCGACGGCCCTCGCCGCTGCGCTTGATACGGCCGCGGGGCGATGGGACGTGTCCGTGTGTCTCGGCGACGTTGTCGGCTACGGACCCGACCCACATGAGGTTGTCGCTCGGCTTCGCGAACTTGGGACAGAAACCATTCGCGGCAATCACGACAAGGCCGTCACAGGCCTGATGGACACCACTGATTTCAATCCTGTCGCCAAAGCCGCGGTGGATTGGACTCGCTCGCGCCTGAACGCGGAAGATCTCTCCTGGCTTTCCGGCCTCCCTCAGGGACCGCTCGCCACTGACGGAATTGTTTTGGTGCATGGTGCGTTTCAAGATGAGGACGAATATGTTTTCACTCCCGCGCAAGCTCTCGATGGCTTACTCGATTCCACAGCTGAAGTCACTTTTTTCGGGCATACCCATCATCAAGGCGGATTCTCTTATCAGGACTCCAATCTCGAAGTGCTGCAGATTCGACCGCGACCTTCGGAATCGTTCGCTGCCCTCCGCATCGAACAGCCCCGCCGCTATTTGCTAAATCCCGGCTCCATTGGCCAGCCGCGCGACGGTGACCCCCGCGCGGGCTTCGCCATCGCGGATATCGAGCACCACACCGTCGAGTTTTGGCGTGTACCTTATGACATATCCGAGGTACAGGCACGGATGCGCACCGCACGGCTTCCGGAACCCCTGATTCATCGGCTCGTGGCCGGTCGCTAATTGCACGCCGGCGACCATCGGGTGGTGCGCAGGCTTTCTTTTCTCTCATGCTGCCTTGACGCTCGGCAGCATCCGGGCCAGCATCACTCTCTGAGCATAATACGTGACTGAATCTCTTCAGACCGAAACTTCGCGTCAGCCGCAAGCAACCGGCGGGCGCTCCTGGATCATGTGGATGGGGGCTGCAACGATCGCCATCGCCCTCCTCATTGTGATGTGGCCCGGTGGAGAACGCCGGTCCTCTTCCCTCACGCGCGAATCGCACCTCCCGTTTGGCGCTTCGGAACAAGCGTATGCGCCGACAATTCATATAGAGGACTTGGCGCTCAGCCGCGCTGAAAATTTTCTGAATCAGGAGGTCACCCTGCTCGCGGGCCGCTTGACGAATGAGGGTAACTTGCCACTTTCAAACGTCGAGCTCACCGTCGAATTCTCAGACGAGCTTGGCCAAGTCGTTCTGCGCGAATCCCGCGCCGTGTTCTCGTCAAAGGCGGCTCGATTTGCTCCAGGCGAGCGCCGCGACTTTGAGGTTTCCTTTGAGCACATCCCTACTTCCTGGAACATACAGAAGCCCGTGGTCCGCGTCTCCGGTATTCTCTTTGCTTCCAGCAAAGAATAGTTCAAGAGCTAAGTATTTCATTTATAATTTCCGGCGTGGACCTCTCCGCCGAACTGCTGGCTTGTCTCAAGGAATTCACCGCCGAAGGCGCCGTCGAGATTCGCGAGAATGGCGGGCGGGTTGCACCATTCTCCGAGCTCTCGTGGGAAGTGCGCGGTGCTGCGGAGAAACCTCTGTTGCATCTGTGGTCCGAAAACTACAATCTTACGCGCCGCGTGCTTGCCATCACTGACCACTCCGATCGGCGGCTATCGCTTGCCGTCGAACGGTTCGGCCGCACAAAGCCCGGTCGCCTTGAATTTATTCGCATGGAATTCGAGCGGAGCATCCGCGATCTTTCTCGCGAAGAGTTTTGCATCCGTCTTGGACATTTACTTGCGGAACGCTTTCCTGATGAATCTCTCGAATCTTTGACGTCAGCGCCTGACCTCGAACACTCTATCTCCGGCAACTATGTACGCGGAGTTCTCCGCCGCGGCTCTTCCCTTGTCGCCGTCCTTGCTGTTCCAGACGGAGAGTCCTCTGATAATGCGGAAAGCAGCCTAACCTATGGACTGCTGTGGCTGCATCGCTCGCGTAATTCCTGCCGACGCGGCGCCGTCATTGCGCTTCGGCTTATTCTGCCGAAAGGGGAGGCGCGCCATGTGATACCTCGGGCCGTCGCTCTGAAACCAGGTCTATCCCTGGAACTCTATGAGCGGGATCCGGTTCGCGAGACGCTCGAAAAGATCGATCTCCCCTGCGGGGGTAATCAAGAGACTTGGCTGGTTCCTCATCGCGAATCGCAAGCGCTCCTCGATCGCGCTTATTCCGCACTCAATCCGGTCGTTGCCCTGTCGCCTCGCGCCGTCAGCGTACATCCTGTCGCGCAGTCGCGCGAGGTCATATTGCGTTTCCGAGGTTTAGCATTTGCGCGCTGGGACGAGGGACGCATTTTCTTCGGTTATCCCGATTCTCGCGAGGAACTTACTTCATCCTCGCTACCCGCCCTCAAGAGCTTGCTGCATCAACTCGACGTGCATCGTCACCCGCTAGCCAGCAAGTTGCATCAAGCGCTGTATCGGGCTCAGCCGGAGCGCTGGCTCGAAGCTCTGGTCCGCGAAGACGTCACCCGAATCGATGCGGCCCTCGATCCGCGTTTTGTTTATTCGCAAGTTTTTGCCCTCTCGGGCAACGAGCGCGGCATTCTCGATGTGCTTACCGTCACTCGCTCCGGTCGTCTCGCCATTCTCGAACTAAAAGCCAGCGAGCATATTCATCTTCCGCTGCAAGCTGGCGGCTATTGGTTTCGAATTCGCCATCACTTGGAACAATGCGATTTTGCTCGCTACGGATATTTTCCGGGAATTGAACTTCAGGCCGCTCCGCCGCTTGTCTATCTCGTCGCTCCGGCGCTTCGCTTCCACCCGGCCACGGATATCCTTTTGCGTTTTCTCTCGCCCGAGATGGAATGTATGCGTGTCGGCTTGGCGGAAAGCTGGCGCCGTGGCTTACGTGTTGTTATGCGGCAATAGCCAGCAACTAGTGTCCTCGGTCAACTATTCTTCAGCTTCTCGAAGTTATTCGCGATGTCTTCTCTCCGGCGAAATGTTCTGTTCCTGATGCACACGACAAAGTAGAATATTTCGTACCAGCCACCTGGAGCGTATCTTGGATTTTTCCGCGACCATCCGGCATTCGGGCCAGGTTTCTCTAATTGATCTTCGCGGTCGGCTTACGTTTTTCGAAGTCGGCGTTCTCCGCGAAAACGTCTCTCGGCTGCTTCGTGAGGGCCGCAAGCATATTGTCCTAAACTTAAGTGAGCTTCACTATCTCGACAGCTCCGGAATTGGTGAGCTGGCGCGCATCTACGTGATGGTGCTCAAGAGCGGTGGCGAAATGAAAGTTGTAGGATTATCCCGCAGCGTCGAGGAAGTTTTCAAAGTCACCCGGCTGTACCAGGTGTTCCCAGAGTTTCCGGACGAAGAAGCCGCATTGCAAAGTTTCCCCGGTGTCGGCCCCTCTAAATCACCTTGAAACAGGTAATAGAAAAATACTAGCGAAAAAATCGGCTCCAAAAGGAGAGAAGCAGCTAAGGCGCTGAGCCTTAGCTGCTTCCCGGGGTGTGTCCTCGAAGTGGTTAGTTATTAATTTAGATGCACGGCAGCGAAAAAGGTTTCCACAACTTCAAAATATTTTACTGTTCCCGAATTCGCCGAAAACGCTTAGTAAAACAGATACTTACGCCACCTTTCATCGCGGTGCCCGATGAGCCGCATCAACTGCCGTGAGGTATGGAGCGTGAATGGCCGGGGCCGACGCGCCAGTTTAAGTCCGGCCTCTTCCGGTGTGCGATCACCCTTGCTGTTATTGCAGCGGTAGCAGCATGCAACGAGGTTTTCCCACGAAGATCGACCGCCACGCGACCGTGGTACAACATGGTCCAGCGTCAATTCCGAGCTGGGAAAAATTCTTCCGCAGAATTGGCAGGTGTTTCGGTCTCGCAGCAAAATGTTTTTCCGCGAAAGCGCCCGGCTTTGCTGAGGAATGTGCCGGTACGCCAGTAGCCGAATCACGGACGGCACTTTGTGCGCATGCGCCGCCGAGTGCACTTCCGCGCTATGCATCTCCTCGGCCTGAGCTACCCCCTTCAGAAGTAGCACCATCGCGCGGCGCACGGCCGTCACGTTGATAGGCTCATAGGTCGCATTCAATACCAGCACAGGTTCATGCATCAGCGATGCACGCCTCGGCATTATCGGGTTGTGGGATCTACTGTCTGGGGGATCTGCGGACCCGGACGCACCGGCAGCGCCAGCTTCGGGGGCATACCGCCCCCGGAAATCGACGGACTTTGGCCGGTTTGCGCTCATCGCGCTACCTTAAGCTACAGGGTACCATTTTCCGAGGTTGGCAGGGCATTTCTCGCAGCGCGGGCTACCGTAAGTCCTATAACCGACTTGGCTCCCGACTCCAGCAGCGCCCGTGCACAAGCATCAAGCGTCGCCCCGGTGGTCATCACATCATCTACCAGTAAGACGCGCTTATTGTCAACCTGTGTGCCCGGACGTGTGGCAAAAGCGCCACGAACAGACTCCCACCGTTCCTCGAAACTGAGCACCAGCTTGTTCGGACGAGGGCGTGTTCTCATGAGCAGCACAGACTTATGGGGTAGGTCCAGCTTTCGCGCCAGTGGCTTGGAAATCAGCCCGGCTTGGTTATATCCGCGTTCCCGCTCACGGTCCCGGTGTAACGGTACGGGCACTACTACGTCCCCCGCCAGTAGCCCAGCTTCCCGTCCTGCTAACTCCGTCAGTCTTTGCGCGAACCACGACCCCAGTGGCTCGATCCGTTCCCACTTCAACAAGAGAATTGCCCGTACGAGCGGTCCCTCATATTTGCCGAAGCTCCTTGCCCGTTCGAAGGCGTACGTCCTTTGCCGGCACACGCGGCAAACGAGCGGTTCTCCCTCGGCCACTGTCAGCTCCGCGGGCGGCTGTCCGCATAGCTCACATATCTTCTCCCGGGGCGCTTCGAACGACGCCAGACACTCCTCGCAAATTGGCACCCTGGTCGCCCGCGTTAGCAGCTTGTCGCAGATGCGGCATGCCCCAGGAAAAAGCAAGCTCACAATCGCATCGCTGGCTTCTGCTAACCATCCGCGCACACCCCTCGGCACAATATGAGCTGGTCGCATGGAAGATAGTTCTCCCGGTAAGCAGGGAGAAATCTACTCTTCCAGGCCTTATAAGGAAAGAGAGAATGTACGGTAAGGTAATCTAAGGACCCGGCGTGTTTAAACGCATAGGGCCAGCCTTCTCAGGCTGGCCGCTCATCCTCCCGTAACCATCGGAGTTACAACAGTCCTTGTTCCATCTTCTCCTGGCAAGAAAGGCAGTGCTTGGCCCAGGGTACCGCTTCGAGCCTTTTCTGCTGCATCTCTTCCTGACAGTTTGCGCAGACTCCGTACTCATCCGTGTTGATGCGCTTTAGCGCCGCATCGATCATGTTCAGGATCGTGCGATCCGTATTGGTCATGCCAAAGAGGAATTCCTTTGTGTAGGAATTCGCTGCTTTGTCGGCGAGGTCCACGGTCGGATCTTCGTCTGCGGTTCGTCCTTCTTCCTGCGTGCGCGCGATCGTCTTCATCAACTCCTCGCGCCGCGTCACCAGTTTCTTTCTGTAGTAATCGAGCCTTTTCTTGTCCATGGAAGTCCCGCCCCTCTGTCTGCTTTCGGGGCCATCTAAAAACTCCGTAGTGTAGACCTGCCCTTCTGGAGTGTCAAGTTAGAGGGGGTCGCGCTGTTCCTAGGATGCCAAGAGTCCGGATTGGAGCTCAGCTACGGCACCACGGGCAGAATCAGTGCCGAGGGACGCGCTTTGTCGTGGTAAACCACGTTCGTCGCCTTGATCATGTGCGTCCCGCGTGCCTGCACTTCGCCGGTATTCAGGTTCCGGTCGAACCGCGGGAAGTTGCTGCTGGAAACCTCGAGCCGCAATTTGTGCCCTGCCAGGAAAACATTGCTCGTTGCCCACAAGTCCACTGTCACGTGATAGGTCTCTCCCGGATTCGCAAGCTCAGGTTTTTCCTGCGAATTCCGGTAACGCATCCGCAGAATCCCGCTCGTCAAATTCTGCGCAAATCCATTCGGCCAGACGTCCACAAGCATTCCCGTAAAGTCCGTGTCCACCGCCGAGCTGCTCACGTATAAATCCAGGGTGACCGGTCCGGTCACTTCCGTATCCTTAGTGAACGCCGGTGTGCTAAATACCAGCACATCGGCTCGCGCCTCCGCCGGTCTCTGATCTTCCGGCCCGATTCCCGTCGGCAGCGCTCCGCAGCAAAGTGGCCCGCCGATCGTGGGGACTGGATCGTTCGGGTCGTAAACATATTGGTCAGCTTTTTCTTCTCCGGGGTCAGTAGCGCTCAGCGTTCCGTTGCCGATCACCCCATTTGCCCCGCCAGCTGAGTGCAGGTAGTAGCGCGTATTCTTTGCACGCGCCAATGGCCAGTCATCTTCCTCGCGCCACTCATTCTTCCCCATCACAAAAATCCTCACCGGCTTTTCGTGCCCCACGCTGTTTGCCTGCCCCTTTAAGAGCGCGTCGTACCATTGCAGCGTCATCTCGTCCTGATCAATCGGCAACTTCTCTCCGAAATCCACACCGCCCACTTTCCTGTTGTTCGATCCACCCGCATGTCCCCCGACGTAAACAACGAGCATCTGACCGCGTTTCGCAGCTTCGGTCCCCGCTTCCCTCTTCAATCGCATGTAATTTCGCAGTGTCCCGCCCAGAAATATGTCGTACCACGCGCCAAAACTGAGCACGGGCACCTGGATATCCCCGTAGTGATCTTCGATCGACCATCGCTTCCAGTACTCGTCGTAATTCGGATGCGCCAGCCAATCCTTGAAGTACGGCGCTATTCCCGCTGCGGAAGGGGCTTCCAGGACGGCAAAGTCCGTCAGCGGTAAAGTTTTTGTCCCCTCAATGGCGTTGCTCTCCTCCACGCGCCTCCGCATCGTGTTCATCGCCAGTCCCGTGCTCCACGATTCGTTGAACCATTGCTCGAACGCCCCGCCCTGATAGGTCCATCCGTCGTGATAATTCGAAGCCGTCACGGTCGGACAAATTCCAGCCAGATGCGGCGGCTTAGCTATTGCCGCCAGATACTGCGTCGCCCCAACGTACGATCCACCGAACATTCCGACTCTTCCATTTGAATTGGGGAGGGCCGCCGCCCACTCCACCGTGTCATAGCCATCCTGCGACTCATTCTTGAACGTGTACCACTCCCCCTCCGACGTGAACCGCCCACGCACGTCCTGCGCGATCACTAAGTACCCCCGCGCCGCTCCCTTCATTCCAAAACTCGCCTCCCCCGTTTTGTCGTATGGCGTGCGTACCAGAAGCACCGGAAATTTTCCTTCAGCCTTGGGCCTGTAAATGTCCGCCCGCAACGTCACACCGTCGCGCATTTTCGCCGGCACGTTCCGCTCGACCACAATTTCATAGTGCTCCGCCGCCAGCACCATCCCCGGCGCGGTCAACGTAATCACCATGACGATCGCTGCTGCAAGTCTTTGCGCTCTCTTCATGCGCTCTCCCGGTTGCGGCCCATTTTGCAAGTCGCGACAAACAGCGCAGCCTAGGCCCAGTCCCCGCAAGTGTCAAGGCCCCCTTCCATTTGCATGTAAACAACATCGCAGATGGCAGGCTATCCAGGAATCAAGGCACGGCGATGCGTCACTTAAGGGCTGGCGTGCGGAGGTGCCCGCGTTGGATTTAGCCGGGGGATTGTGACGGGACCGCGAAATAGAAATGGTGATGATTGCGGCAGGCGGGGTTGAAAGGGAAATGGCAGCGGGGGCATTGGGAGTTGGATTCGAGGTAGGCGGAGATGGTGAGTTCGGCGCGGCAGGAGCCGCAGAGGATGGCGGGTTCGTGCCACTCGGATTGGGGCCAGAGTTCGATGGAGTGTCCTGCTAGGGCGTCGTGGCAGTCCTTGCAGGCGTAGTAAAGGCCGCAGCATTTCATTTTGATGGCGATGATGTCGAGCGGGGAATGGTAATGAAGGCAGCGGGTTTCCGGATCGAGATTCAGGCCGCGGACATCGGGCGTGGTTGGAGGCATTGGATGAGAGGAGGATCGAGAGAAAAGAATAGCAAAATGGAGCAGGTACCGGGTAGGCCGGAAAACTGGGTCGGCGCGAAGAGACGAGGTTAGGAGAGGAGATGGTGAAAGAAGAGCCGGGGGAGCGAGATCTCGTGCTCCTGCGGGTGAAGGGGCTGGTGCTACCATTGTTATGCGGGGATGTGCTATAAGAGTCGGGCCGTGAAAGGTGCCGCGAAACAGGAACTTGCCCCGGTTGACCGAGAGCGGGCCGAGGTTTCGGTGGAACGCGCCTCGCCAGGGAAAGTCGAAGACACCATGGGCGTGGCGGGGGAAGATGCCTCGCGCTATTGTCCGGTGTGCTCGCAGCGGCTTGAATCGCGGCGTTGCAAATTGATTTGCCCGGTCTGCGGATATTACATGTCGTGTGCGGACTATTATTGATAAGCTTTGTGGTCCCGGCCCGGGTTGCCGCCGGAACTGCTATCCGATGAGGAGGAAAACAAAGTGGCCTTGAAGATGACGAACCGGGAAGTGGATGGCGTAGCCGTGGTGGCGCTGGACGGCCGCATCGTGCTCGGCGAAGAGAGTAACGCGCTGCGTGAAAAAGTGAAAAGCTTGATCGCCGAAGGAAAGAAAAAAGTCGTGCTGAACATGGCGAACATTACGTTTATCGACAGCGCGGGCCTGGGCACGCTTGTGGCGGCACATCACAGCGCCAAGTCCCAGGGCGCAGCATTGAAGCTGGCTCATCTGGGCGCCAAGTTTCAGGAAGTGCTGCAGATCACCAAATTGCTCACCGTCTTTGACGTGTACAACACCGAGGCGGAAGCAGTGTCCAGCTTCGCAAAGTAGACTGGGCTGCGGCAGGAAGTACGGTTTTTGTTGAAGGGCACGCGTCTGCGTGCCCTTCTTCTTTGGAATGTTCGGCTGTCTGCCAGCGTTCTGTCACTTGTCCGTTCAGATTTCCTTCATGCTTCGACGCGGTACATCGTGATCCCGCTCAGCAGTTTGGGATAAAAGTCCGTGGATTTTTGCGGCATAACTTCTCCGGCGGTCGCGATGCGCATCACTTGATCGACATCCACCGGATTGACAAGAAACGCGATTTGCGCGGAGCCGTCATCGACGGCATCGAGGGCAGCGGAAGGTTTCCTCTCGTAAGAGAGATTTCTTTCGGCGGTGACGGCTTGCAGCGTGATGCCGAACGCGGGTTCGAGAATCCCATCGTGGAGAAGGACAACATCCAACTCTCGTTGAAGAGGCGAAACGCCATGCAGGAGCTGCGGGAGGTCGGCGCCGCGCCGCGGTGTTAAGACATAGTATGCGCGTTTGCCGGGTTCCGCGGAGGGGTAGACACCGATGGCTCGTTGTGGGCGCGCTTGCTGAAGATGGGCGAGAAAGTTGTTCTGGACCTCGGCTTTTTGCCTGTCGTCAGCAAAAGGAAATACCTTGGCTTCGAACCAAGGCTCGAGATAGCGGCGCGCCTCACCCCAAGAAAAATCGTGAAGATTTGCGGCCAGCCGGTGTGTTGGGAGGATTGTGAGGCCCTCGCTGCAGGTGTTCACGAAAGTCATCATTGCGAAATCGTAAGAGGCCCGTGCGTACGGCGCCGATGGATGAAGGCCGCCGGCGTGGAGACGGCGCTCATTGCGGTAGGTCAGCGCAGTTTCGTACCGATGATGGCCGTCAGCGATCACGAGTTTTTGTTCCTCCATCGCTTTCTCGATAGGGATGGTGCGACCGGGATCAGCGATTACCCACAGGCGGTGCACAACGCCGTATTCATCGCTCAGTTCCGTCGTGGGAGCTGCCGATTCCGCTTCCTTCAGAATACTGTCGATGCGCTGCTGAGGGTCCGAGTACAGCATGAAAAGCTGACCGGTGTGGGTGCGCGTGTGGCGGAGAAGCTCAAGGCGATCAGCCTTGGGCCCTGAGAGTGTGTGCTCGTGGCGAAAGACGACTCCAACGGAGTAGTCTTCAAGTTTGCCGGCGCCGATGAAGCCGCGACGGACTCGCTTCTCGCCGGTCCCAGGCACGCTGTACTCCTGGGAGTAGGCATAAAACGAAGGGACGGGGTCTTGCACGACGACGTTTTCGCGGATCCAGTTCTCCAGTGCTTTGGCTGCGCGCGTGTAGACATTGTTCTGCGGGGAATCGCCCGGATAAGCGCGCCCTTTTTCAACGGCGATGAGATTATGCGGATCGGCGGCGTAGTAGTTGTCCTGCATAGCGGGAGAAATCTTGTCGTAAGGTTGGGTCAAGACGCGTTCGAAAGAAACTCGCTGAGGATTGTAGCGAAACGCTTGGAAGGGCAGAACCTGGGCCATTTGGTCTCGGTCTCCAGTGGTGTTTTGTGCTGGGCGACAAGCTCTCTATTTTACGTGAAGTGAAGGCGATTCTGAAAAAGGATAGAACTCTTTATTTTTCTCTAATGCAGAATTCATAATGGATTAAGAATTGCCCAAGCAACGCTGAAACCAACGACAAACATATTAAGATGGGTGATTCATGGCTAACTCGAAGCTGCGTTCGGTGCGCGCCCTAATTTTTGACCTGGACGGCACGCTGATCGATTCGAAAGAGGATTTGATTCATTCCGTCAACGCGATGCTGCGCGAGTTGGGGCGCAAACAGCTGGCCGCGGCGACGATCTCCGGCTACATCGGACATGGCGCTCCGCAGCTGGTCGCGAGCGCACTCGGGGTTGGGTGCAGTGAGGAAGAAAGGCAACACGCGCTGCAATTTTTCCTAAGCTATTATGAGGAACACAAAATGGACACCACGCATGCATATCCTGGCGTCGCGGAGACACTGGAACATCTGGCGCGTATGCCGATGGCGGTATTAACGAACAAGCCCGTTCGAATCAGCGTGCGGATTTTGGACCAAATCGGGCTTTCGAAATATTTTCGAGCGATCTACGGGGGAAACAGTTTCGAAACCAAGAAACCCGACCCGCTGGGCGCAAGGACGATCCTGAGGGATTTGGGTGCCGAGCCGCGGGAAGCCCTTCTGGTAGGCGATTCCGAAGTAGACGTCCAAACTGCGCGCAACGCGGGAACACTGGCTGCGGCGGTGAACTACGGATTTGGAGTGCACGACCGGGGCGCGTACCCCGCAGATATTTATCTCGACCGCTTTGGTGAACTCGCGACGCTTCTGGGTAGCGGGGCAATTTTCGATTAGGCCTCTTGCGCCTTTGCCGCTCCGCCGAACATGTAAACAAGACCGTTTGGCGGAAACGCCGGACCGAGTTCACAGGAGTTAGGTCCATTCTCGTAGCAGCGCGTTTCTCGGCCAAGAGAAGCTGACTCTTGGATTTCCAACTTTCCAGAACGTCATTTCCGAATCGCTTCGCCATTTCCGGTTTTTCGCCCGGAGCCCCATCTTTCGCGTCCCTCAACCCAATTTGCACGGTGAACGGCACGGGTCCGATGAGCCCGCCATAAGTTCCTTCGACAGCGGAATAGCGATCTTTTGATCTTCACCCATCGCTCCTGGATTGTTGATACCGAATCGGTCTGGGCCTGGAATATCCAAGAGAACTACTCCGGCTTCCTCTCGCTCTCCTATACAGGTCATTACTCTTGGGACATCAAAAAATCTTAATAGACGGACGGACGACTCCTTTTGCACAGTCTTGCGAACTGTCTTAGTGGACCATCGATCAATGGAATTGACAGAGACACGATGGGATAAATATTGCAGCCGAGATTGTTAGCTACACCCGTCGACAAGATAGATGAACCAGAGTAGTGACCAAAGGAGGGTGGAATGAGCAAAGCTGCAGAGTTTGTAACGGGTCCCAGAGGGAATGGGGATGCTGCCTCGATTGAGAGCGTGGCGGACATTCTCGAGCGTGAACTCCAAACTGTAATTGCGGATTGGCTTGCTCGAGTCGAGCAGGAGCCAGATCTAACGTGTATCCTGCTGAGCTATCCAGAGCGGACTGGCCATCTTCCTCGTCTTCTACACGATGTGATTGCGCGGTTGCGTCTGGACGCAGGGACGAAAGCTCCGGTTTCGAAGGCGGCGGCCGAACACGGGGAATTGCGGCGCAAACAAGGCTACACGGTAGCCATGGCGGTCGAGGAGTCTCGTCTACTGCAAGTCACCATTTTTTCGACGCTGCACAAGAACGTGAAGAATTTGGAATTCAGCGCGCTGCTTCCCGACGTAGTGACGATTGCGGACGAGGTGGATGCGCAATTGAAGGAGCAGATGCTGCGCTTCATGGCAGCGGATACCGCAAAGAGGGACAAGGGCAAGTAAAACGTGTTTTGAGCGGATTAATCCCCCATGCCAAGCCCGGAGCTTAGAATTGCGAAACTGGCGAATACCAAGGATAGCGACACGTGCGTTTTGCGCATCGAAGCTGCGCCTAACGATGCGAGGAGAGCATTTGACGAATTGGGTTCAGCAACGAATGAAAGATTCCGCAGGAGGTGGGTTACCGAAGATTTCAGCGGGATCGAACGATTGTGTAGAGGCACACTTAGGGCCGCGGTGCTTGGCCTACCCTTGCCCGGAAGACATGGCGTCGAAGGACTCGACAACTTTTCTGAAGTGGAGCCTCGCGTGCCGATATTGATCCTGAGCGGTACTGACAGAGAAGAGAAGGTCCCGCAAGCGATAGAGCGCGAGACTCGAAATTACCTGATGAACCATCCCGACTACGGCTGCCGGTTTAGGCAGAGGTGCACGCGATGATGGATGGCCGCGCGGCAGAAGCGATGTTGTTGGAAAATGCAGCCGCCAACGTGACACTCGATTCGATCGAAGAGGCGGTCCTGCGCACGGATCTGCATGGCAACGTCTCATACTTAAATCGGATCGCGGAAGAACTTACCGGGTGGCGGCGGAAGGAAGCGCAGGGGCGTCCCGTAGCGGATGTACTTCGATTCATCGATGGCCTTTCCCGCACAGCAATTGACAATGCCTTGGGGCTCGCAACGCAGGAGGCTGAGACCGCCAAGGCAACGGCCAACTGCAAAAACTGCATTCTGGTTCGACGGGACGGGATCGAATTCGGAATTGAAAGTAAAGTGACGCTTATTCGTGACCAGGATGGGAGCATAACCGGGGCAGTAGTGGCTTTCCACGACGTCAGCGAGGCCCGCGCCAAGTCGCTCGAAATGTCGCACTCAGCGCAACACGATGTCCTTACCGATTTGCCAAACCGGGTGCTGTTCAACGACCGGCTGACGCAAGCGATCACCCTGGCGCAGCGCCAAGGCAAGCAACTTGCGGTGATGTTTGTCGATTTGGATCACTTCAAAAAGATCAACGACTCCCTGGGCCACGATGTTGGGGACAAACTGCTGCAGTCGGTGGCGGAGCGATTAACAGCGTGTATCCGGCGGTCGGACACCGTAAGCCGTCTGGGCGGGGACGAATTCGTGATACTCCTCTCGCAAGTCGAGCATGCGGAAGACGCAGCCTTCAGTGCGCGGAAAATCCTCAGAGCGTTAACGGTACCGCACACGATCGATAATAAAAACCTTGATATCAACGTGAGTATTGGGGTCAGTACGTACCCCAGCGACGGGCAAGATGCGGAAAGCTTGATAAATAGAGCGGACAACGCCATGTACGAAGCCAAGCAAAACGGCCGGAATAACTATCAGTTCTTCCGCCGCGAAATGCACCAGCGGCTCGCGGAACGGCAATCGCTCGAGGCGGATTTGCGCTGTGCGCTGGGGCGAAACGAATTCTTGCTCCACTACCAACCCAAAATCAGTCTTCAGACAGGGCAGATCACGGGCGCGGAAGCGCTGCTCCGTTGGCTACACCCGCAGCGCGGAATGGTGTATCCCGCACAGTTCGTGCCCGTCGCGGAAGAGTGCGGGCTGATTTTGCCTATCGGACAGTGGGTGCTCCTGGAAGCATGTAAACAGGCGCGGGCGTGGAGCGATGCGGGAGTGGGAATTGTGCCTATGGCGGTGAATGTATCCGCGGCCGAATTCGGCGCCAAAGATTTTCTTTCAGGAGTCCGGGCAGTGTTGATTGCAACGGGAGTGGCGCCTCAGAATCTAGAGCTGGAACTAACCGAGAGCGTTCTGATGCGTGACGCGGAGGCTGCTGTGGTCACGCTGGTCAAGCTAAAAGCCATGGGCGTTCAGCTTGCCATCGACGACTTTGGCACGGGTTATTCCAGCTTTACCTATCTGCGGCGTTTCCCATCGGACGCGCTGAAACTCCATCAATCATTTGTTCAGGAGATTACAGCCGACCCGGGAGGCGCCAAGATTGTGAGCGCCATGATCAATATCGGCAGGAGCCTTAAGCAGCTCGTAATTGCAGAGGGGGTGGAAACCCGTGCGCAGCTGAAGTTCCTACAACGGCATGGGTGCAGCGAGGGACAAGGCTATTTTTTCAGCCGTCCGGTCGCGGCTGAGCAGGCCGTAGAATTATTTAGGGCTGGCATGCCGGAAGGGGTCGTCCACTAGCGATTGGAGTTGAAATGGCTGGACAAACGTAGTCCCGATAAACTGGATTTCCGATCAAGGCGAATGTGGGCGCTTACTCGTGCAGCACGACGTTCAAGAGAGAAGTGTTGACCTGAAGCCCGCCGTTGTACTTGATGAAGCCCAGTTTCCTGAACTTGTTCATGAAGAAATTGACCCGTGAGCGTGTTGTGCCAACCATCTCCGCCAGCGTTTCTTGCGACATCTTCGGAAATACTCCGTGAGGCTGGTCTTCCGTGCCGTAACGGGCAAGCAACAAGAGAGTTCGGGCCAGCCGCTTCTCGCTCGAATTGAACAGCTGATCGACCAAGTCCTCCTCGATCCGAATGTTCCGTGCCAGCATGAACTTGATGAAGAGGTCGGAGAGGTCATGCTCCTCGTGCAGCACCTTGAACATTTCACGTTTCTCAATGACGAGTACAGTGCAAGGCGTAATCGCGGTAGCTGTACCGATGCGAACGGGCTGACCTGCCAGACAACCCTCGCCAAAGAAGTCGCCCGGTCCCAGAATCGCCACGACCGCCTCTTTGCCGACCTCATTAACGACGGTGAGCTTCACACCGCCGGTTTGCAAGTAAAGTACGCTCTGCGCGGCTTCACCTTGAGCGTAGACGATCTCGGCTCTTTTGAACTCCCTAACTTTTTTCGCCACACCGGCCGAGTCGAGAAAAGCTTGGGCATCGAAAGCAGGGTTCTGCTTCGGCTTTGGAGTGGACTTGCTCTTCTTGGCAGCTGGAAATGTCCGCATAGAGACACCACAAATATACACCTACCGTAGCTTTATCATTCTAGTCAAGAATTTTTTGCGGGATATAGGGCGGCCCATCCGGAAACGATTGGCTAGCCGCTGATGTCGCGAATGGCGTTTCACTACTTCTTTGCAAGCTCACCCTTGAATTGATTTTCAACATCTACCCGGCTAAGCGGGTTCCCCGCCTTGCTCAATACGACCGAATAGACGACCTTGTTCCCTGCAAGCTGCGCGGTAAGAAAAGCCCCATCTTCCGGCAGTTCTTGGTAGACGAATTTCACCTTTCTGCCGTCTTCCAGCTTCTTGATCCACTCTTGGTCGGCCATTTTCGTACCTCTTCAGACGAGAGCAAAGTATGCCGAACGCGGACATTGTGCGACGCGCGAAATGGCGAATCGAGAATTTGCAAGCGGCTTGCGGACTTTTCCTGCGGACGATATGAATGCCGTCTAGCTCGCTTCGTCGTGCCACTTTTTAATTTGCTTGGTCATTATTCCGTAGCATTCGCATGCCGCGTCTTCCAGCCGGCTTCGGCTTCTAATTTTAACCGATCCCCGTGTGTGGGTAATGAGTCCGGCCTTTTGCAGGATACCCGCAGCCACGGTAACGCTGGCCCTGCGTGTGCCTAACATGTGAGCGAGAAATTCCTGCGTAAGCGGTACGACGTCGCCGCCTAAGCGGTCTTGCGACATAAGAAGCCATCTCGCCAACCGTTCGTCAACCTCATGCAGCCGATTGCAAGCAGCCACCTGGGAGGACTGCAAAGCAAGTTCTTGAGCAAACTGCTGCAGAGCCGTCGCTAGTTTCGGACATTCACGCAAAGAGGCGATAAGATCTCTAGCTGCCAGTCTGAAACCACTTCCTGATACTTGCATAATGACGCGGTTGGGGCTGCTATGAAATCCGGCTGTAAGAGGGATACCGACGAAACCTTCACTTCCGGTCAACCCAACTTCCACGCTCTTTCCATCAGCCGCAATACTTAGAATGGATGCCAAGCCCTCATTCAAAAAAAAGGCGAACTTTATGGGCTCTTCTACTTCGTTCAACACCGTAGAGGTTGGCAATGCAACGAACTCTAATTTAGACAAGATCGCAGTGCGCTCCTGGTCCGGGAGAGCGAGCAGGATTTTGTTGTGAATCTGCCGCCCGTTGACCCCACTGGTGGCAGCACTGGCGATGGTCTTCTTGAGACCCGAAGCGGAATTGCGATCCATAAGGGGTTCCTTTGCGAAGGATTTGTCAGATTTCGCAAGGAACTGCCTAAAGGTTTACGGTTGGCAGGTGGATGCTAGTGAGACACCCCATTATACTCCGTATTCCATTCTGCCGTAAGGAAATGCGTTATCGGCGGCACACGCGAATCTATCTTTCACGGCTGTTGTCCAAGGCATAGCACCAGCCTGTGTGCCCAAGTCTTGATCCAACCAGCACACCACTTGGTCACCGCGGACCTCGCATTGCATAGCGGACGGCACAGCAAACGTGAAACTTCCATGATAAGGCTTATGTACGCTAGGGTACCGACTCGAAGCAGCTCATCAAGTTACGATTCGCTGCGTAGCGCGTGCTGTGGCCAAGATTCTAAATCGAAGGGTCTCACGGCTTGATGTTGGGCCATTGCGGACGAATGAAAAAGAAGGAGCTCACGCCCGAAGAAGTATCCTCAGTCCCTTGTCCTACGTGTGGAGTTCCTGCTGGTGAGCCTTGCGTGCTGAATACCGGAGACCGACGGTCAAACCCGCATATAGACCGTAAGTATTCCGCAATGGACGCTAAGGAGAAGGATTGATTCCCCGCAGGCACCGTAGGTAACCCTCATAACTCCACCAACGGGCTATCGCAGTGGCGAGATCCTCCTAGACTAATTCGAAGGCCGGCTCCCTCAGGCCCGGCGGGCTGACTTTCACTCGTATTTGTGCCGACTGGCGTCTTGGGTTCAGCTGAGACGGTAACCTTACGTGAGCATTCTTTTTGAGCCTCACTTCCTCGCCCTGCACGTCAGCTAATGCATTTTCAATTCGTAGCCTTCGATGTCTTTTGTTGGCCCCGTCAAAGGCAATCTCTGCATTTACCGGTTGCCTCGAACGTCGGGACCCAATGATTTTGTCGACGCTTCTTTAAGTGTGGTGTTTGGCTTTTCTGGAATGCGCGAAGTATGTATGTCGCGTTCCGCTATTCTTGCGGACCTGGCCATGCGCGGCTTCGCCATTTCTTTCTTGACCCTCGCGCGAATCGCGTCGCCGGTTACTTCCTCGGCCTTCTTAGGCCTTTTAGATTTCTTATGAAGCATGTATGGATCATCTCGTTAAAGTGAAGGCCGTGCAGTCTCATTTAGCGCAAAAACGATTTTCGGGGCTGATTTCCGCTCGTAGGATTCACCGAGGCGAGCGAGAGCGCGACCGCCTTGCGAAATAGTACACCACCGTTGCGGTTGTCCTAAAATTGCTTTGGCCGCGAAGCCTCAGCGAAGGGTCGAAATACGAAGTTCTCATGTAGTCCAGACCGGAGCGGATGGCTATCGCATCCGTTACCGGATATTCGACTCCCCCGCCAACCGCCCAGGCCCAGTCCGTCGCCCACCCCCCGAGCAGGTATGCACCCCCACCAAGCGGTACTGGGCCACTTATCCTGGCAGCCCCCGCTAGTACGTGAACGTAGGTGTCAAAATTGCGATGGATCATCGGATGGATTACTGGACCTGCAAGGTAACTCAGGATTTCATTGTGGTGGCCTGTGCCGGTTAACGTGGCAGCTCGCGCATAGCCTACGTCAAGTTTTAGACCCAGGCGCGAATAACCGATCGTGAGGCTGGCATCCCCACCGGCTAAGCCCACGGGGCCAGAAACACTCTGTCCAAGGCTCACATACGAGTATCCCACACCTACGTCAATCGTTTTGCCTCTCGCCGCCGGCACTGGCGATTGCGCCGAAGCGTGAGTAACGCACAACACAATACAAAATAGTGTGGTGAAAACGGTCCTCATGGAAGAAAACACCAGCGTTGACTACTGTGTGGAAGGGGTCTACAGAGTTTAGCACAAGCATTAGCCGAAATCTTTAAGAAGAGAAAATGCACGCGGCGGAATCGAGGATCATGATGAAAAAACGGCAGCGAATCGTGAGATGCGGTGGGTTTTTCCTGCCGGGTTCAAAGATACATTCATTTCGCTCAGTTTTGAGCGGACGGACGTCTGCCATGAAGTAGATGAGAAGAACGGCGAGAAGAGGGATATCGCCCAGCCCAGCCCTGGTTCGAGGTCAATGTCGCTCAATCTCGCCGCACAGCCGGGTACTCTAAGGATTCTCAAGGATGAGCGCTGTTCAATTTTGTACAGTCTTGTGGAGAACCGCTTGATAGTTTGCTGGTCCCCTACCGAGCGCCCTCGAAGGGAAGCATGGAGACTAGCGTTTGGTACGGAGCCGCTTCCGGGCGGCGGTGAAAGACCAAAGTGGAACGAGAGGGCGCCTAGCCGTACGGCACGTGACATTCTCGTCAAAGCATCCGAAAGAAAGGAAGCGGAAATGATCAGCGCTAACCAGGTGTTGGTGATCTCTCCCGAGAACGAAGATCAAGAAAAGATTAACGCAGCGATGAACAAATGTGGATGGAGCTCAATCTGCTGCAAGAAATTCGACGAAGCACGAGCCTTCATCAGCACGCACAAGTTTAACGTGGTTTTCTGCCATGACATTCTGCCGGATGGTGATTTTCGGGGCGTGGTTTCGGCGGTGAAACCCACGCCAGTCATCGTGCTATCGCGTTTCGCCGAATGGGATCACTATCTCGCCGCCCTTCGTGCCGGAGCCTTCGATTACATCGCATGTCCGCCTGATTCCGCCGAAACAGAACGCATTGCGTGGTCAGCCATTCGTAACACGCGCGAATTCTCGTCCCCCACAGCGTGTTAGAGAACAGTTCTCCTGTAAGTACGCTGGCCTAGTTCGCATTTGGAATTTGATTGATGGAGCGAGGATGAGGGCGATTCCCTGAGGGAGTTAACGCTTGCCCAAAGGACGGCGAAAGACTTCGCTCCGGCCGTCGATACACGTCCGCAAGGGAAACCTTCACATGCGGCTGAGCAAGAAGTCGGACTCTCCGATCACAGCAGCAGAGATCGCAAAGGGGAATACATCAGGCGACCCCAGGCCGTCAAGATGGCGACCTTCGCAGCCAACTCCAAGAAGTGGCGCTAACGATTTGAGTCTGTCGGAGTAGGTAGGAGCACTTGTTTTACCTGGCCAAGCAGTTCTGGCTGCCCCGCGTGGCTAGCCCAATTGTGAGGTCTGCCTGCGCGTGTAAAATGTCTTTCAGTAAGCTGGTGCCGCGAATCGCGACCCTAGAAGTTAGTGGCAGCAGAAAAATAGGGTCGATTTTACGGCCTGGCCTCACCGGGGCGCCTGACATAGCCCGCGATTGTACAACTGATTCGTCACCCGACTCGGCCAAACCGGGGTGAAGGAATCTCCACGTGCGGGAAGCAGAGCGAACGGCTTTGGACTCCAAGATGGATAATCGTCACGAATCCAACACTGGCTGGGTGGGGCGACAATTGTAGGCACGAATCGCTTAGCGAAACTCCTTGAGCACTTGCCTTACGTTGCGACACAAGGCAGACTCGGCGCGTGCTGATTGGACTGTTTACAGAACTACAGGGGACGGGTGGGGTGCAGCGAGCTAGCCGGCATCTTGCAGCGGTGCTGAATGAATTCGCTGCGAGCCGCCACATGGAGTGTCGTCTGTTGAGCCTGAACGACACGCCGGAACTGCACCGCATGGCCGTGAGCGGCAAGGAATTTGTGTTCACCGGATGCGAGCGGAGCAAATCGCGGTTCACCGCGACAGCGATACGCGCGGCAACACGGGACGGGAAGATGGTTCTGGCAGGGCACCCGAATCTAGGACCGGTGACGCAAACAATGAGAATTGTTGCGCCGCGACTAAGGACAATCATTTGCACGCATGGTATGGAAGTGTGGGAACCGCTTCGGATGTTGCGAAGGCTGGCGCTGCGGCGCGCCAATATAGTCCTTGCACCAAGCAAGGATACGGCGAATCACGTGGCCGAACAGCAAGTGCGTCGTGAGCGAATTCGGGTGTTGCCGTGGGCGCTCGATCCGGAATTTGATCCGATGCCCGCAAACACGCCGCTGGGAAAATTGCCTCACGGATACCCTAAGGGCCGGGTGATCCTGACGGTGGGCAGGTGGCTGGCGAACGAGCGATATAAGGGGATGGATACGCTTATCACTGCGCTGCCGCGGCTTCTGACCGGTTGGCCGGAGCTGCAGTTGCTGGCTGTGGGTGAAGGCGATGACCGGGCATGGCTGGAAGACTTGGCGGAGCAGAATGGCGTAAATCGCCATGTGCATTTTCTTAGTGGGTTGACGAAAGACGAACTCACCGCGTGCTACGAATCCTGCGAAATGTTTGCTTTGCCGAGCCGAGGCGAGGGATTCGGGCTGGTGTACCTGGAAGCGATGGCGCACGGCAAGCCGGTAATCGGCGGGGCGCACGGTGGAGCACCGGAAGTGATTGAGGATGGCGTGACCGGTTACCTCGTGGCGCATGGCGACGCATTGCAGCTCGCCACGTCCATCGAGACTCTACTTTCCGACCCGGCGATGGCGCAAAAAATGGGCGCTCGAGGCCGGCAACGTGTGGAGCGGGAATTCCGATTCAGCGTTTTCGCCAAGTCCCTCAAGAAAATCCTTCGCGAACAATGCGAATCCTAAGCGTCACAGAAACGTATGCACCGTTTTTGGAGTTTGGCGGGCCACCGGTGAAAGTGTGCGCGCTAGCACAAGGCCTTGCGAGGCGCGGGCATGACGTGACGATTCTGACAGCGGACTGGGGTCTCGAGGCACGCATGAGCGAGTCCCTGGCCTCCGGCGTGGAGGGGAGTCCGTGGGGGTGGAAGCGGGTAGAGAACGGCGTGACCGCGATTTACTTGCCGACGATATTGAGATACCGGTCGCTGAGCTGGAATCCCTCGGTGAAGCGTTTTTGCCGGACGCAGCTGCAGGGCTTCGATGTGGTCCACATCTACGGACTCTACGATTTTCTAGGGCCGGTCGTCGCGGCCTCTTGTAAGAGTCACAGGATTCCGTATGTGCTGGAGCCGATAGGGATGTTTGTGCCGATAGTGAGGAGTCTTCGGCTCAAACGGATTTATCACACGCTCTTCGGGCGGCGACTGTTCGACGGCGCGAGCGCGATCATCGCCACATCTGAGCGGGAAGTTCATGAACTCGTGGGCGGAGGCGTGGCTCGAGAAAAGATCGAGTTGCGCCGGAACGGAGTGGAAGCGCCAGCGTCATGGCCGGAGCGGGGGATTTTTCGCAAAGAGCTTGGACTTAACGGGGACATGAAACTTATTCTTTATCTTGGGAGGCTCTCGGAAAAGAAAAGCCCTGATCTGCTTCTGGAGGCATTCGCTTTGCTTTCAAGGGAGACCGATGGGAAGAGCATCCGGCTGGTGTTTGCAGGACCAGACGAAGGCGGCATGGAAGTGCGACTCACGCAGATGGCCGAGCGACTTGGATTAATTTCGCAGGTCCGATTCGCCGGGCCGATCTTCGGCGTGGCAAAATGGGCGGCATTTCGTGATGCCGATGTGTTTGTACTGCCGTCGCAGAATGAAAATTTTGGGAATGCCGCTGCGGAGTCGGCTGCGGCGGGCACGCCCGTGGTCGTGACAGACCAGTGTGGAATTGCGCCGCTGTTGGCGAAGGTGGCAGGGTTGGTTGTGCCGCATGAAGCGGGCGCGTTGGCTGCCGCGATCAAGTCTGTGATCTGCGATACAGAATTACACGCACGCTTGGCTGCGGGATGCAGCGAGGTGACGGCGCGGCTGGGTTGGGAAGAGCCTGTTGGCGAGATGGAAATGCTCTACAACAAGCTTGCAATTGAGAGAGCCAAGAGAGCAAAATCTGGAGCATCAGAATGATTGAAATGCTTGGTAGGACGCATCTCAACTGCCGCAATGCGTGGCGCAGAGAATATCTGTTACGCCTAACGCTTGGGCGGCGCGCGGACGACCAATTGGCTGTCGTCTGCTCCCGCCTTTGCAAGCACTCTTTGCGCGACGGAGTCGTTTTCTTTCCGACACCGGAGATCAAATAATAGCGTGTGCGGTATTTGCGGTGTCGCGTTTGCGTCGAGCAGCAAGGATGCCGGGTTGCGCGTGCGCGCAATGGCCACGGCCTTACGCCATCGCGGGCCTGATGAAGAAGGGTTCCTGATCGGAGACCCGCGGGCTCCGGGGCTGGCCCTTGGCATGCGCCGACTTAGCATCATTGATCTGGCTGGAGGCCATCAACCTGTCTGGAATGAAGCGCGGGACGTCGCGGTCATCTACAACGGTGAACTGTATAATTATCGGGAACTTCGAGAACGCCTGACTCTGCTGGGACACCGCTTCGCAACTCAATCCGATACGGAAATTCTGGTGCACGCCTGGGAAGAATGGGGCGAAGAGTGTCTGACGGAGCTCCGCGGCATGTTTGCGTTTGCGTTGCTGGACGTGCGCGGACGGTTTGCAACGGCTCCCTTGCTCTTCCTGGCGCGAGACCCGCTGGGAATCAAACCGCTATATTACACGCAGACAGCGGAGGGCTTTGCGTTTGCGTCGGAAGTGCGTGCTCTTCTTGCAAGCGGGATTGTGCCAAAACAAATTTCTCAGGATGCGCTGACTTCCTACCTGCTTTTCGGCAGCGCATCGGAGCCGGTGACGCTACTTGAGGGAGTTTTCTCTCTTCCACCTGGTCACAGGATGCTCTTGTATGTACCCGAGCGGCGTCGCGTCCCGCGGGCGCGCCCTTGGTGGGACTTGCGGACAAGTCCATCCGCACGCGATACGCGCAAGCCAAGAGATATGGATTCCGCGGCAAAGCGCTTGCGCCCGCTTCTTGAAGACGCCGTGCGCGCCCATTTGATTTCGGACGTTCCCGTAGGACTCTTCCTATCGAGCGGACTGGATTCTGGAGCTATCGCGGCGCTTGCGGCCCGCGCGCAGACAGGAATCCGCAGCTTCACGCTGGCCTTCCCGGGGACTGCCTATGACGAGGCGCCGCTGGCGCGCAAAGTCGCCGAGCGAGTCGGCACACAACATACGGAAGTGCCTCTCGAAGGTGCGACGATCCTTGCGCGGATCGATGAAGCGGTGGCAGGGTTCGACCAGCCTTCGATGGACGGGATCAATACTTATTGCGTGTCTTGGGCGGCCCACGAAGTGGGGCTGAAAGTGGCGCTCTCCGGACTGGGAGGCGACGAACTCTTCGCGGGCTATGCAAGCTTTGCCAACACGGCGCTTCTTCAGCGGCTCGCGCGGCTCGCATGGTTCGTACCGTGGCCGTTGCGGCGTGCCGCGGAACCACTGATGGCGAGGATCCTGGCGACGCGAATGTCGCCGGACGCCGTGGGCAAAGCCGTTGCAGCGTGGCGAGACCCGGACACCCTTCCCCATCCTTATTTTTATGCGCGCTCTCTCTTTCCACCCGGCCAGATCCAGCGATTGATCGAACCGCGCTTCCGCCCGAGCACGATCGGTGCGGACGGGATTACTTTGGATCCAACTTGGCTTGGCTGGCTGGATCGCGCAGCAATCGAGGCTGGAAAACTGGAGCCCGTCGCTGCGACCGCCTGGCTCGAGATGCGGTGCTATATGGCTAGCACGCTGCTGCGCGATACGGATTCGGTGAGCATGGCGCGTTCTCTGGAAGTCCGCGTGCCCCTGCTCGATACGCCGCTGGTCGAATTCGTAAGCTCCCTTCCAGATGGGGCACGCCATCGCGCTGGCGCGAAGAAGGCGCTTCTGGTGGAAGCGTTAAGCGGACTTCTGCCGGAGGAAATTCTAGGGCAGAAGAAAAAGACATTTACGTTGCCCTGGGAAGAATGGCTGCGCGGCTTGCTGCGACCGCGGCTCGAAGCCAGTTTCGCAGACATCGCGCCTTCCCTTTCTCCTTTACTCCGTGCGGAGGGGGTACGCGGCATTTGGGCTGCGTTCCTCGAGGGCCGGACTTCGTGGTCGCGCCCTTGGGCTTTGTACGTCCTCAACGAGTGGTGCAGGCATCACCTCGCCGCATGACGCGGACTCCTGAGGTAGACTGAATCTTCTTGCGATGAACATTCTTGGGATCAACGCTTACCACGGCAACGCGTCGGCAGCCATTGTCTGCGATGGCCGGCTTGTGGCTGCTGTGGAAGAAGAACGATTCAACCGCGTGAAGTACGCCGCCGGCTTTCCCGCCCACGCGATTCGCTATTGTCTGCGAGAGGCTGGGTTGGGACTCAAGGATATCGACCACGTGGCCGTGCCGCGCAACCCATACGCGCGGCTGGGCACGAAACTTTTCTACGCAATGCGCATGCCCTCTTTCGCGCGCGAGCGCGTGAAGGTCCTGGCGAAGTTTACGGGCATACCACAGGCGCTGGCGCAAGCCTTCGAGGCGGATCCGGCAAGAATTGCAGCCAAGTTTCATCGCGTAGAACACCACCAGGCTCATCTCGCAAGCGCATTCTTCGTATCACCGTTCGAACGTGCGGCGTTACTTTCAGCAGATGGGTTGGGCGATTTCGCGAGCACCATGTGGGGCAGCGGCGACGGAAACCGCATGAAGTTCGACGGCGCGATTGCATTTCCTCATTCTCTGGGGCTTTTTTATAGTGCCGTCACCCAGTATCTGGGATTTCTGAAATTCGGCGATGAATACAAGGTCATGGGCCTGGCAGCGTATGGCGAGACCGCACAACTCGACGCTCTTCGCGACATCGTTCGCACAAATGGGAACGGTTTCCGCCTGGGACTGGAATATTTTACGCATCACCGCACCGGTCCGGAGATGAGCTGGGCGGAGACGGACAAGACGCCGACTCTCGGCAAGCTGTTTTCGGAAGCGATGGAACGGAGGCTTGGCCCCAAGCGCAATCCCGAAGAACCACTCGAACAAAGACACCGCAACCTCGCGTCTGCTTTGCAAACGCGGCTTGAGGAAGTCTATCTCGGCATGCTGAAAAAGCTTGGCGAGCGCACAGGATTGAAGGCCGTGTGCCTCGCGGGCGGAGTGGCGTTCAACTGCGTAGCAAATGGCAAAATTTTCGATACGACTGGATTCGAGCAGGTTTACGTTCAGCCGGCGGCAGGGGATGGGGGGCTGGCCGTCGGGGCTGCGTATTATGTATGGCATCAGATACTCGGACAGCCGCGTTCGTTCGTGATGGATCATGCTTACTGGGGGCCGGGATATACACGCGATGAGATCCGGCACGCGATTGGGGAAAAGGGATTGGGGAGGAACGGTTGCCGCGTGGAAGAACTTGCCGGGGACAATATAATGCAACGCGCGGCCGCAATTGTAGCCGATGGAAAAATTCTCGGATGGTTTCAAGGCCGCGCGGAATGGGGGCCGCGAGCGCTCGGCAACCGGAGTATCGTTGCGGACCCTCGGCGTCGTGAGATGAAAGAGATATTGAACCAGCGCATCAAGCACCGCGAGATCTTTCGTCCGTTCGCTCCATCGATCCTTGCCGAAGCCACTAGCGAGTGGTTCGAGAAGTCGTATCTTTCGCCCTTCATGACGTTGGCGTACTCGGTGAAGCCTGAGAAGCGCGAGAAAATTCCGGCACCAACACATGTGGATGGCACGGGCCGGCTGCAAACCGTGACACGCGAGGCAAATCCCCGTTATTGGAGCCTCATCAAAGCATTTGAAAAACTGAGCGGAGTGCCGGTCGTCCTCAACACCTCCTTCAATGACAACGAACCGATTGTCTGCCGGCCAGAAGAAGCATTGGATTGTTTTCAACGTACGCAAATGGATGCGCTGGTCCTCGGTGACTTCCTAATCACAAGAACGTGAGTCATCCACTTCGAGCACAATTCGAATGAGAATCCTGCTCATGAATCTTTACTATCCGCCAGACACTTCTGCCACGGCGAAAATGGCAGCGACAGTGGCGGAAGCACTCTCCGTGAGGCACGACGTTACTGTGCTTTGCGGGCGGCCCTCCTATGACCCGATCGGGCGGCGGCCCTGGCGGCTTTGGCAAACAGAAGTGGCAGACCGCGTGAGAATCATGCGAGTGGGTTCGACGGCTTATCCCCGTTTCGCGATGAAGCGGCGAGTGCTGAACTATTTGAGCTATGTTGCGCTGGCGATCCCGCGGGCGCTTTTCGCACGAAGTGACGTCGTGTTGGCGATGACCGACCCGCCGTTCGAAGGAATCGTGGGAGCCATCGTCGCGTTTCTGAAAAACAAGCCGTACGTCTACAACATCCGCGACATGTATCCGGACATGGCCATAGGCGGGGCCATTGTCCAGCCTGGCCTTTTGGCGCGCATTTGGGAAAAATTGCACCGCTGGGCTCTGCGCCGCGCTACCCGCGTGATCGTGCTCGGCGAAGATATGCGCGCGCGCGTTATCGCCAAGGGCGTTGATACAGCGGGCATCGAAATTGTCCGGGATGGAACAGATCTTCTCCCGCCCGATGCATCCCATCTGCCATTTGATCATGCGGTTATTCGAACGATCCGCGGCGATTCCAAATTCGTGCTGCTCCACGCCGGGAATCTCGGTTTCTACGGTGCTTGGAAATCGCTAATCACGGCGGTGCGGAGTTTGGAGGAGCATGGCGTGGGGCTTGTCTTTGTTGGCGAAGGGGCACAGCGCAAGCAAGTGGAAACACTTGCGGGCGGAGCAAATAACATCCGCTTTCTTCCATTTTTCCCAGCGAACACAATTCCCTCCGTGCTAGCCGCGCCCGACGCGCATGTCATCACAGTGAGGCGTGGGCTCGAGGGGGTTGTAGTGCCAAGCAAAATGTACGGGATCCTGGCCGCGGGAATGCCAATTGTAGCCGTTGCGCCCGAAGAGACGGATGTGGCTTCGCTGGGCGCAAAATTCGGATTCGCGGTGTCCGCCGATCCAGACAGCCCTGAAAAAGTAGCCACGGCCATTCGTTCACTTGTTTTGGATAAAGCCAAATTGCAAAGCATGGGACGGGCAGCCCTGGCCGCTGCGGCCGACTATGATAGAGTCAAAGAATTACACAAATTTGTGAAGATTATCGAGGAGGCCGCGAACGCGTGACGTCTTCAGAAACTTTTTGGACTGGGAAACTCGTGCTGGTGACAGGAGGGGCCTCCTTCATCGGCTCGACGCTGACTGATCATCTTATCGCGCGCGGCACGAAAATCCGCATCGTCGACGACTTGACCAGCGGACACCTCGACAATATTCGAGAGCATGTGGTCAGCGGAAAGATCGATTTCATTCACGCGGATCTGCGTGAACCAGGCGTTACCCGCTCAGCCATGGAAGGAGTGGACACCGTTTTTCACCTGGCGGCGGATCATGGAGGCCGGGGTTATGTCGATCTTCACCAGGCCGGACCGGCGTCCAACTTTTTCCTGGATGGGCTTGTGTTCGCGGAGGCTCTGCGCGCGAAAGTAAAAAAGGTGGTCTTCGCCTCCTCCGGCTGCGTATATCCGAACTTTCTGCAGTCAGACGTCAAGAAAGAACTCTATCTCAGCGAAGATCTCACAAATGGACCGAATGACGCCGACAACACCTACGGCTGGGCCAAGCTGATGGGCGAGTTTACGCTGCGCGCGTATGCCAAGGAACACGGCATGGGCGCGGCCTCGTGCCGCTACTTCACGGTATACGGACCGCGTGGTGTCGAGAATCACGCGGTCATCGCCATGATTGCGCGCGCATTTCTAGGGCAGAATCCATTCGAAGTGTGGGGCGACGGAACGCAAATCCGCAACTGGACCTACATTGAGGACATAGTCGAGGGGACAATTCTCGCCGGTGAAAGAATCAATGATGGCACAGCCATCAATCTGGGAACGATGGAGCGCATTAAGGTCATCGATGCGGCGAAAATGGTTTGCCAATTCACAGGGCATAAGGCCGAGATAAAGCTGCGGCCCGATATGCCGACTGGCCCACTCAATCGCGTTGCAGACAATACCCTCGCGAAGAAACTGCTGGGATGGGAACCTGAAGTGCTTTTTCGCGACGGGCTCAAGCGCACCATAGACTGGTATTACGCAACCAAGAATCGCGAAGAAGTGAAACGCACATTTGGCCGCATGCTCACCGAACGATAGGGTGGAGCGCAAGAGTCCAAGCGAGGTCACTGTGCGTTTTTGAACACTTCTCTGCCGCGCTGCCCAATATCATGGCCTTCTAATTGCCCGGCAAACATTCGTGATTGAAGCGAAACAGATTTCCAAGTATCGTGTAAAAGCTGCGTGGGGCAGCCATTCTTTTCTTGGGTGTCGGGTCCCCAACCCGGCAGAACACGATTGAGGCACTGGCCGCACCGCCCCGGTCAGGATCTTCAAATAATACGAGGGAACATGCCCGCAGGTCTGCTGGCGTTTCTGATAGCACTATTTGCATCTTTGATGCTGACGGTTCCTGTGCGCGCACTGGCGTTGCGCGTGGGGATGGTCGACCTTCCCGGACCGCGAAAGGTACACTTGCACCCGATCCCGCTCCTGGGGGGGCTGGCGATGTACGGAGCCGTGATGCTCGCCGTGCTCTTTACGTTTGACGGCCCTGCGCGCGCCCAGATCGTCGGAATTTTAACCGGCGCGACTGTCGTCGCTGTTGTGGGGATTCTCGATGACCGAGGCTTGTTGCACCATCAGGTCAAGCTTTTCGTTGGTATGCCGCTTGCCGCATGCGTCCTGCTGGTCACGGGAATTCAAGCACAGGTATTTGAATTTCTGTTTGGCGGACGAACGGGCTACGTTCTGGACGCGATCCTTACGGTTTTTTTCGTCGTAGGCATTACCGCCTCCTTCAGCATCCTAGACCACATGGACGGCCTTTGCGCCGGCGTGGCTGCAACAGCTTCCATCTTCTTCGCTTTGCTTGCCTACTTGAACGGTCAGACTCTTGTCACCACTCTTGCGGCCGCAGTGCTTGGGGCTTCAACGGGTTTTCTGCGCTGGAACTTTAAACCGGCCAAGATTTTTATGGGCGACGGCGGTGCCATGTTCCTCGGATTCCTCATGGCTACACTTGGACTGAAGCTGCGGCTCGAACACGCCAATCATATTTCTGCTTGGCTGGCTCCGCTGCTGATTTTGGGAGTGACAATATTCGACACCACGCTGGTCACGATTTCGAGATCCCGACGGGGCTTGCTGCCTTTTGCCACGCCCGGAAAGGATCATGTTGCTCACCGTTTGGCGAACCTGGGACTTGGACACCGTGGAGCTGTCATCACCTTGTATTTATTGGGATTGCTCAGCGGAGCGGCTGCCCTCCTGGTGAGCTACCTTCCCCCCCTCGCCTCAATTCTGATGGCGCTCCTTGCATTCGCTACCGTTTTCGCTGGAGTGATATTTCTCGAGCGCGCTCCCTATGAACGGCAGACGCCAAAACCTGCTGCTCTCTCTTGACCTGACGCCGATCTGTGAAGGGGTGGTCTGACCGTTTCTGGTGAACCTCGGCAAGTTTGCCCATGCAAGAGGATTCGCTATACTAACCGGGTTGCCGTCTCACCGATGCTTAATGCATATCCCTTCGCGTCGGACGGAAACCAGTCAATATTCTTGAGATGTTTGCGCGACTACCCGGCCGAACAAGGTTCTGGGTGTCTGCGCGACTTGGGATAACGAGATCGTGCCACGCACTGAGCAGAAGTCTCGACCGGGCCGAGAGAGCGGCGAGGTCATCGTTGTAGGCGGCTCCGCAGCGGGGCTGTTCACTGCTGCTACGGTGGCTGCGGGCGGGCGTTGCGTACGGGTCTTGGAATCGAGGCAACGCTTCGAACCGGCCGCCCGTTCTTTGATTGTTACGGATCAGTTTCGAACTCAGCTCGGGGCCGCCGCATCCGAGAGCATCGTCAATGAAATCCGGCGCTTCGAATTGTTTACCGACGGCCGCTCGGCGCAGGTCTCTCTGGTGCGGCCTGATCTCATTATCGAGAGATCGCGCCTCATCCCTGCGTTGGCACGGGCCGCGCAACAGGCGGGAGTCAAACTTTCATTTGACACACGTTTCCTTGGACTAGCGCCGAATGCGCGAGGGCTGCGCATCGAGATCGATTCGGCCGGACAACGCCAGGAATTGCATGCGCATAGCCTCGTCGGCGCAGACGGCGCATCCAGCCGAGTCGCGCGCACCGCCGGCTGGCCTTCGATTGAGACAGTCCCGCTGGTGCAAGCCATTGTTCGTTTGCCGAAAGATCACCCACCCGATACGACGCGCGTTTGGTTCGTCCCGGACGATACGCCATACTTCTATTGGCTGATTCCTGAATCCGCGGAGAGAGGCGCTTTGGGAATCATCGGCGAGCAAGGCAGCGATACGAAGCGGTGCCTTGCCCGCTTCCTCGAAAAAAAGCAGATGGAGCCGCTGGAATGGCAAGGAGCACGCATACCTGTCTACCGAGGGTGGGTGCCCGTGCGACGACGCCTAGGAACGGGCGAGGTTTATCTGGTCGGTGACGCGGCTGCGCAAGTGAAGGTATCGACCGTCGGCGGAATTGTGACGGGTCTGCGTGGAGCGCTTGGAGTCGCCCAATCCATTCTGCAGAAAGGGGGCAGCAAAGAACTCACGGCTCTGCGCCGAGAGCTTGGCACGCACTTGTTGATCCGCCGGGCGCTGCATCATTTTCAGCAAAAAGACTATTCGCAGCTTGTCGACTTGCTCGACGCATCCACTCGCGCGTCTTTGGGGGAGATCAACCGCGACCAATCCACACGCCTGCTTTGGAACCTCATGCGCCGCAAGCCGCGGCTTGCGCTGCTCGGTTTGCGCGGACTGCTTATGGGGAGAGGACTAAAGGGCTAGGAAAATCCGTTACCAGGACCGGAAGTATGGTTTATGCGCCGCGTGGAACTGAAATGCACTGTGCAGGCGGAGCAACACTTGCCGAGGTCGTGCTTTCATCCACCCCGCGGTTCGGCGAAAATAATCTGGTGATGCTGATTTCGATGTGGCGCAGGGTGGTTGCCTAAAGCGCTTCTAAGGAGAGCTCGATTTGCGTCTCTCGGTGATTGGATGTGGCTACGTAGGATTGGTAACAGGAGCATGCCTGGCTGCGGCGGGCCACGAGGTGACCTGCACGGATATCGACGCGGAACGTATCAAACGCCTGCAAGCCGGGGAAGTGCCTATTTATGAGCACCACCTGGAAGAAATACTGGCGTCGTCACGCAAAGCAGGACGCATCTCCTACACCGCGGATGCCGGCGAAGCAATTCGCGCGGGGGACGCCATCTTCATTTGCGTGGGCACCCCGCCCAAAGAAAGCGGCGAGGCCGATCTTTCTGCCATTGATCAGGTGGCGCGACAAATTGCCGAGCAGGCTCGCTCACCCAAACTGGTGATCGAAAAAAGCACCGTGCCGGCAAGAACCGGACTCGAACTGCAGCGCGCGCTTGCTGCCTATAGTAGCGGCGGCAAGTCCAATTTTCGCGTAGCCTCGAATCCCGAATTTCTCCGCGAAGGCACCGCCGTCGAGGATTTTTTCCATCCCGATCGTATCGTGGTTGGCGTAGAAGACGATTCCGCCGCAACCGATTTACGCGAAATTTACCGCCCTATCTTGGAGCGCCGCTTTCACTGCCCGGTGCATAAGGGCTCTTGTCCGTCGAACCACGAAGCTGCATTCCTCGTCACCACCATCAACAGCGCCGAACTCATCAAGCACGCATCGAATTCTTTCCTCGCTCTGAAGATTAGTTACGCCAACGTCATCGCCGATCTGTGTGAAAGAATCGGCGCGGACGTCAAAGAGGTCACTCACGCGATGGGATTGGATCCCCGGATTGGCGGCCAGTTCCTGAGTGCCGGGCTCGGATTTGGCGGGTTTTGTTTCCCAAAAGACGTACAGGCCTTTATTCATCTCGCATCCTCTGTGGGAGTCGATTTCGACCTACTGAAAGCTACGGAACGCGTGAATAAACAGCGAATCGATCGCTTCCTTGAAAAAGTGCACAAGGCGCTCTGGGTCGTTAAGGGCAAGCATGTGGCGGTTCTGGGCCTCGCTTTCAAGGCCAATACGGACGACATTCGATTTGCTCCCGCGCTCGAAGTTGTCAAGCGCCTGCTCGAGGAAGGCGCCCTTGTGCACGCTACGGATCCCGAAGCTATTCCAAGGACAAAAGCACTCTTTCCGAAGGTGACGTACCACGAAGATCCCTACGAAACGCTCCGTGGCGCGGATGCCGCTCTTATCTGCACCGAGTGGGATCTTTTCCGCAACCTGGATTGGAAGCGCGCAAAACCGCTCATGGCGCGCGGGCTCGTCGTGGACGGCAGGAATCTCTACTCTCCCAAGCATATGCGGGAGCTTGGTTTCGAGTATTACTCGTTCGGCCGAGCGTAGACTTACGAGGAGTTGCCCCTCTCTCTGCGGAACGAGTCGCTTCTGCAACTCCTTCGTTTGTCTCCGCGGGCTCGCTAAGCTCCTTTTTTCGAGGCAAACTCCCGCTTGAAATAATCGAGCGTCAGCCGTAAACCCTCTTCCAACCCAACTTTCGGCTCCCATTTCAGAATGCGCTTTGCCTTTGAGATGTCCGGACAGCGGCGCTTCGGATCATCTTGCGGAAGCGGCTCGAGGACGATGCCCGGAGCATTTTCGAAGTGCGTGCGAACACGCCCGGCAAATTCCAGGATGGTGATCTCTTGTGGATTGCCGATGTTTACAGGCATGTGTTCGTCCGAAAGCATCAACCGGTAAATTCCCTCGATAAGGTCGGATACGTAGCAGAAGCTGCGCGTCTGCTTGCCGTCGCCATAGACGGTTATCGGTATTCCGCTCAGCGCCTGATAAACGAAATTGGGCAGCGCTCGGCCGTCGTTCAGTCGCATTCGCGGCCCGTACGTATTGAATATGCGCACAATGTGCGTGTCCACGCCATGATAACGGTGGTAGGCCATCGTCATCGCTTCCGCGAACCGTTTGGCTTCGTCGTAAACGCCTCGCGGCCCGATCGGGTTTACGTGGCCCCAATACTCTTCATGTTGTGGCGAAATTTCCGGATCGCCATAGCACTCGCTGGTGGAAGCCAGAAAAAACTTCGCCTTCTTGGCCAGCGCAAGTCCGAGAGCGTTGTGTGTCCCGAGCGCACCAACCTTAAGAGTTTGAATGGGAAGCTTGAGGTAATCCACGGGACTGGCTGGCGAGGCAAAGTGCAAAACGTAGTCCACCGGCCCGGGGACATCGATGTATTTCGAAACGTCGCAGCGCGCAATGCGAAACTTGGCATGTTTATGCAGGTGCCCGACGTTGGAATCAACCCCGGTAACGAGATTGTCTAAGACCAGCACCTCCCAACCCTCGGCAATCAGGCGATCGCAAAGATGCGACCCTAGAAATCCAGCACCCCCAGTGACTACCGCTTTCATGCGGCCTCCAAGATTTCGCAGCTGGCTAGTGTAACGTGCGCCTGCCGAATTGACCACCTGTCTGGCAGGAGATACCATGCGCCGAGGCTGCCTCACCCAATCGACAATCATGGCGACACACAACCGCTCAGAGACCGCTGTCTTGAAAAAATGGCGGACGGGCCGCGTTGTTCTCGGCCTTGTGGCCGGGATCCTAATTTGCGGCTTGTTCTCTCTCATTTACATTGGCCGATGGCTCGTAGTGCAAAATCCTCTCGAAAAGGCTCATGCCATCGCCGTCCTCAGCGGCCGAATGCCTACGCGAGCCATGGAGGCCGCGAAATTGTATCGGGAAGGTTACGCCCCAAGCGTGTGGCTGACGAATTCTAAGGAGCCCGGCGTATCACTTAATGCCCTGGGAATCCATTTTGATGGCGAAGATTTTTACAATATACTCATCCTCGAGCATGAAGGTGTCCCTGCCGATGCCATTCGCGTGCTCCAGCCCCCGATAGTGAACACCGTGGATGAAATCGCGGCCATCTCTGCCGAGTTGGCCAGGGACGGGGACGGTACCGTGATCATCGTGACGTCCAAGGCGCATACGAGGCGTGTTCGGATCCTTTGGAATCGGATCGCGGCTGGCCGAGAACGGGCAATCGTACGCGCTGCATCGGGCGACCCCTTCGTACCCGGACACTGGTGGCGCACCACAAGCGACGCCCTCGACGTAGTTCGTGAATTCCTGGGAATCCTGAATGCCTGGGCTGGATTGCCGCTGCACCCTGCGCATTAAAAAATTAGAAGAAGAAAAATCGTTTGCGGCGGGGAACGCCTATTTCGTCCGGCAGACCGGGAACATGAGGCAAATCGCGCCCTTCGAATGCCGCCATCGGATTTTCGACGAAAAGTGCGCGAGCCTTTTCTTCGCCAAACTGCTCCCGGACTAGCTCAAATGCAGGTTGAAGCCTAAGCGGCCGGCCGCGCATATTGTGCGCATCACTGGCCACAATGTGAACCAATCCATCGGCCAGCCAGCGCATGGCATCCTTCTGCGCGCCCGAGCCAAAACCCCCGGTCAGGGAGCCTGCCGTCACTTGTAGGAAACAGCCGAGGCGAACCCATTTCGCTAGCCGCGCCGTCTGCAGCCGCAGGATCGCGTTGCGCTCTGGATGAGTGATCACCGGTCTGAGTCCTGAGAGTTGAATTTCATGCAACGTCTGGTCCATGCTCGGCGGAATCGAATACTCGTTGAATTCCACCAGCAAGTAGTCATGTTGGTTGATGCAGAATCGCGGGGCATCAGCATGCAACGCTTCCAGATTTTCAGGATTTAAATGGAAATCACATCCAGTGGCCAAGATTAAACGGCTGCCAATTTTTGCCTGGAGCATATCTCGGAGTTCGCGCACTCGCGAATAGTCGAAATAATAATGATTGCTCGAGTGTGGCGTCGCCACTACGTGGGTAATTCCGTCCGCTATCGCCGACTCCGCCATCGCCAGCGAAACCGCGATGTCTTCCGGGCCGTCGTCGATTCCTGGGAGAATGTGACAGTGAACATCGACCATGGTTTTCCTAAACTCCCTAGTGTCCCCATCCACTAAATGCTTGCCATGCGCCCAGGGCAAACATCAGTCCTGCAAAAACTTGCCGCATACGCCGCGGAGCAAGCCGTTTAGCAAGCCAACTGCCCCAAATTCCTCCCAAGAAAACGCCCGGAATCAGCAACAACCCAGCTTGCCAAGAAACGTAACCTGCCCTGGCATATGCAATAAATGCTAGCAGGCCGGTAGGCGGTATTAGCGCAATCAAACTTGTCCCTTGCGCGCGATGCTGCCCAAACCCAAAAAGTAGTGCCAGGAACGGGACCAGCAGAACTCCGCCTCCGATGCCGAAGAGCCCAGAGGCAATGCCGCACACGCTCGCCGCCGCAAAAATTCCTGCGCTACGCAGTGTACTGTCAGCCACGGGCTGTCTCCTCACCCGGGGAGGCCGTACTTTGGTTCTGAGGTTGTGGTTTTATCCAGAGCAAAACCGCAGCCAGCATCAGAAACCAGCCGAATAGCCCTTTGAGCTGGTGGGAAGCTAGCGGAACCGCGATCCACCCGCCCAGGTAGCCGCCTGCCAGTATGCCGAATGCGCACAGGATCCCCGCGCGCAAGTCCACCTGCCCCTGCTTCCAATATTGGCGTAGTGCGCCGAGACCCAGGGGCGGAAGGAGGATAAAAAGCGAGGTGCCCTGTGCCAAATGCTGGTCCATATGCAGTAAGTAAACCAATGCTGGCACCAGCACCACGCCGCCGCCGATCCCAAGCATGCCCACAAGCACACCCACGCAGAGTCCGAGCAGTAGGACGGTGAAGCTCATCACTGGATGGTGATTGCCCTTGCGGCGTGCTTTCTCGTCGACAAAATCATCGCCCCTATCTTCCCGCGTCTGGACGCAACCCGCAACCACTCTTGAACAAGCGGTAACATTCTGAATGTCCTGTTTTTTTTGCTCGCCCAGAACCTGCTATATTGTTCTGTCTTTGTCCAATTGGCCGAATGGCCTGCTTTATTCCCAAAATGATTAGGAGAGCGACGTAACTCATGCCCATAGATCGCAAACCCGAATTCTTCAAAGGCGCCCAATTGAAAGTCGCTATCATTGGTTGCGGCTACGTTGGCCTGCCGCTGGCACTCCGTTTTGCTGAGGCAGGCCACAAAGTCACCGGATTTGACACCGATCCCAAGAAAGTGTCCATGCTCAACGCCGGCAAGTCCTACATCGAGCACATTCCCCAAACCAAGATCCAGCAATTCGTCAACTCCCGGCACTTTAGCGCGAGTACGGATTTTGCACGCCTTAAAGAAGCGGACGCCATCATCATCTGTGTACCAACACCGTTGGATGAACGCCGCGACCCGGACCTGTCTTACGTCGAGCAGACGGCCATTTCCATTCAGCCTCATCTCCAAAAGGGCCAACTGGTCGTCCTAGAATCTACAACCTATCCAGGCACCACCGAGGAACTCGTCCTTCCCATACTCGAGAAGAGCGGCCTGCATTGCCCCATCGCCGCCGGTCCCGATAACGAAAATATCGCCTGCGATTTCTTTCTTGCGTTCTCTCCCGAGCGTGAGGATCCCGGCAACAAACAGTTTGGTCTGGCGCAGATTCCCAAGGTCGTCGGTGGTGTAAATCCTCCCAGCGGGCGCGCCGCACAGGCGATTTACGCTCAGGTTGTCGCACGGGTCGTCCCGGTCAGCTCCACGCGGGCCGCGGAAATGACTAAGCTCCTTGAAAATATCTTTCGCTGCGTCAACATCGCGCTTGTCAATGAGCTGAAGATGCTCAGCCTTCGTATGGGTGTTGACATCTGGGAAGTGATCGACGCCGCCGCAACTAAACCATTCGGTTTTATGCCCTTTTATCCCGGCCCGGGCTTGGGGGGCCACTGCATTCCGGTCGACCCTTATTATCTTTCCTGGAAGGCGCGCGAGTTCGATTTCTCCACTCGATTCATCGAATTGGCCGGCGAAGTCAATACCGCTATGCCGTATCACGTCGTCGAAGCCATCGGCACCGCCCTCAACGAGCACAAAAAAAGTCTCAAGGGAGCCAAGCTCCTGATTCTAGGCGTGGCTTACAAGAAGGACGTCGATGACCTGCGCGAATCCCCTACCTTGAAAATCATGCAGCTTCTGCAGCAGCGCGGAGCGCATCTCGAATATAACGATCCCTACTTCCCGCAGCTCCACAAGATGCGCCACTACAACTACGAAAACATGAAGTCTGTCCCCATGGATTCGCAAACTCTCGGAAGTTATGACGCGGTCATCATTGCCACGGACCATTCCATCTACGATTACGTGGCGATTGTGGACGCCGCCAAGCTTGTCGTGGACACTCGCAACGCTACGCGCAGAGTCATTCGTCATCGCAGCAAGATTGTTCTCTGTTAGGCTCTGATGGCTTCCTACGCCGATGAAATCCGACGGCAGCTCGAGGAAAGCGCTCGCGTAAAGCAATCCTTTTCCGACGAGCTCATCGGGCGTCTCGGACAATTTGCTGAAAAAAGTGCCGCTGCACTGCGCGCTGGCGGAAAAGTCGTCTTCTTCGGAAATGGCGGGAGCGCGGCCGATGCCTTGCACCTCGCCGCAGAACTTGTCGTGAGGCTGCGATCCGAGCGCCGTGGCCTCGCAGCACTGGCATTAACAGCTAATCCATCCGTGCTCACCGCTGCCGGTAACGACTATGGATTCGACCTTGTTTTTTCCAGGCAAATCGAAGCCATCGTGGCTCCTGGGGATATTCTTGTGGCCCTCTCGACCAGCGGCACTAGTCCGAATATAGTGCGCGGCGTGGAAGCTGGCCGGGCCTGCGGGGCTTATCTCACGGCTTTCACGGGCGAAACGGGCGGCGCCCTTGTCGGCAAAGTTGATCTTCTCCTCAACGTGCCTTCACAAGACCCTCAGAGAATCCAGGAAGCCCATATCACCATCGGCCATATCGTTTGTGCGTTGATAGAACAGCTGGCGATTGGATAGCATCCAACGCTGTCTGCCGAGCGAGCTCTTACTTCGCTCTTATGATTTTGGAAAAATACTGCAGTCCGGCATAGCGAGGGCAACCTTCTACTTCGCTTTTTGCAACTCCACCCTTGCCGTTGCAAACGGCATGATCGCTTCCAGCAGCACCGGCGTGCGTGCGGCATTGTTGGCGAGGTAGATCGTGAAATGGGCGTCCTTCATCTCTTCGCCGTTTTCAAAAACTCTCATTTCGATCTTCGACGCCTTAAACGTCCCGGCGGGAACGGTGACTGCCTCGCCTGCTACCACCAGTTTCGCGCGGACGTCGTAGAGTTTGTGCCCATCGTATACCGGACATCGCACTTCCGCTGTCTTCGTCCAGTCTACATTCCGCAAATATTGCAGCATCCCGAGCGGGTCCCGCGTTCCGGGTAGCACCCTTGTTTCGGTGGCATCCCGCGGAGCTGGCTCTTTGCCTGTGGCCGTCATACGCTGGACGGAGTCTACTTTCTGTCCGCGTTCATTTAAGTGCATCTCGTACTGGAGGCTCGTCATGCTTTCGGCATCGCTGTAGGAATCGAACTGATCGTCCAGCGTGAAGACCATGCGAAGCGGGTTCTCCGTATGCGCAAAGGCTTGTAAATGCCAGGCGTTCTTCCCGAAGAACTCTTTGTGCGCGCCCACCTGCAATCTCAGATTGGCCACGTTGTTCAGGTTCGCCACATTTGCTGTGTACTCGAGCACTTCTCCTCCCCGCAGAGGCAGTCCTGCGTCCGTCACGGGCTCGCTGTTCTTGCTCTTGGCCAAAACGGGCGAATGGCTAGTCGTCGCGGCCGCGGGGAGGTCTGCTCTTGGAACGCTTATCGGCTCGGAGGCGTGCGCTGAATTCGAAACTTCCGCAGGCTCCTCGCTTCGGACTCGCAAGTAGTAGTAGCCGACAACCGCGCCTCCCAGTGCCGCTAATGCAGCGACGCCTATAACTTTCCGGTAGCTCATGCTCTTTGTGTGACCCGCATCGGAAACAGTCTCTCGCCTTTTGGCCTTCCGTCGTACAATACAAATTCGTCCGCGATAGTCCGGGAGAATTCGCCGGATGCTACCCGCGAACTCTGACTTTACCAAAACGCGGGGCCCGCGTCTTTGCTGGCTCCGCGTCTATGACCGGGACGGCACTCCGCCGTTCACGGACCTCGCTCGAGGAGGAATTCCTGAATGCGCTACCTCGTAACAGGCGGCGCCGGTTTTATCGGCTCGAACACCGTAGACGAACTCGTCCGGCGGGGCCACAGTGTCGTCGTGCTCGACGACCTCTCTTCCGGAAAAGAGGATAACCTCGCCGACGTCCGCAATAAAATCACGTTTATCAAGGGCAGCATCACGGACATCGAAGTCGTCCGAAAGGCGATGCATGAGGCCGAGTACGTACTGCACTTGGCGGCCCGCACTTCCGTGCCTCGCTCCGTCAAGGACCCCATCGAAACCAACAAAATCAACATCGATGGAACCCTGAACGTCCTCGTCGCCGCGCGCGACGCTAAAGTGAAGCGCGTCGTCTTCGCGGCCTCTTCTTCCGCGTATGGCGAGACTCCGGCGTTGCCCAAAGTCGAAACCATGTCCCCGGCCCCCATTTCGCCCTATGGCGTCACTAAGTTCGTCGGAGAGCTGTATGCACAGACATTTGGCCGCTGTTACGGCCTTGAAAATGTTTCTCTTCGCTACTTCAACATTTTCGGCCCTCGTCAGGATCCCGGTTCCCCCTATTCAGGCGTCCTGGCAAAATTCTGCCTGTCGTTTCTGGAAGAAACTCAGCCCGTCATCTTTGGCGACGGTGAGCAATCCCGCGATTTCACCTACGTCGAAAACGCCGTGCAGGCCAATCTCCTCGCTTGTGAAGCTCCCAATGTTTCCGGCAAGACCTTCAACGTCGGAACTGGCGGCCGCTTTACCCTGAACCAGACGCTCCACCTCCTCGCAAAAATTTCTGGCAAGAAGCTAGAGGCGAAGTATGAGCCGCCGCGCGACGGCGACATTCGCGATTCGCAAGCCGATATCACGCAGGCACGCGAGTTCCTCGGCTTTGATCCGCCCGTCAGTTTTGAAGAAGGTTTGGACCGCACATTTGCCTGGTACCGCTCGACTCAAACCAAAGCAGATTCCAAACCCAAAGAGTGAACAGTTACCGAAAATTGTGGCAGAAGGGCTTTTGAACAAGAGCTCCTCCGCTTTAGCCACCATCGAGGACGGACTCGTCCTTTACGGATTCGCCGTCTTCCCGTAGCTCAACGGTGCCCCCGCCTTGGGCTTGTCGAAATTCCAGAAGTAGAGCGGCTCAAGTTTTTTCTGTTCCGGCCAGACTTGATCCAAAGTGTCGCCCACAAACAGTTCCCCATTTTTCATCACCCAATGAATCGTATTCGTGTTGTGAATGTCCTCCAGCGGGTTCTTGTCCAAAATGACCAAATCGGCCAGCTTGCCAGCCTCGATGGAACCGAGGTCCTGGGGGCGGCCAATGATCCTCGAACCATTCACTGTCGCGCATCGCAGCACCTCGAGCGGCGTCATTCCGCCGCTCGCGAGCATCCACATTTCCCAGTGATACCCGAGTCCCTGCAGCTGCCCGTGGCTGCCCACTCCGACAAGCCCGCCTGCCTTCGAAAGTTTCGCCATCTGCGCGGCGAGTTTTGGAAACTCGTACTCGTCCTTGCGGAACCAATCCGGTCTCCGGTTGGTTTTTTCATCGATAAGATTGTGCGGCGTGAAATGGTTGAGCTTCGCGTTGTCATGCACATCCGTGTTCTCGAACCAATATTCCTGGCCGAATGGGCCGCCGTAATTCACGATCAGCGTAGGCGTCTCTGAAGTCCCCGATTGCGCAAACATCTGCAGCACGTCCTTGTAGAGAGGAGTGATGGGCAGCGTATGCTCGTTCCCGTGGAACCCGTCGATGACGTGCGTCAAGTTGAGTTTCAGGTCCAGCGCCCCTTCGGTCGTCGGCATCATCTCCAGTTCCTTCGACGCCTCCACCATGAACTGCCTCTGTTTGCGGTTGCCCACAACGTAGCTCTTTATGTTATGCGTGCCGTAGTATTTTCTGTATTTCGTCAGCACGCCTTTCACTTCTTCCATCGACTGGAAATTGTTGTCGGAAAAAATTCCTGGACCCGTCGAAAACGCGCGTAAGCCAAGGATGTCGCCGCTGTCCACCAGATCTTGATAAGCGAACATGTCATTCGTGCTGGTCTGCACGTCTAGGCCGGAGGTCACGCCATAAGCCAGGTTGGCCAGAAAAGCCCAGTTTTGCGTGTCCAGAATGCCGCGGCGAATTTCGAACCAGTGCGCATGCGTGTCAACGAATCCCGGCACAATCGTCTTCCCGGCGACATCAAACACTTTGGCGCCCGCCGGCACGCTGCCTTTCGCTCCAACGCTCTTGATGCGGTTGTCCTCGATCACGATGTCCGCGTTCTTCAGTACCTCATCGCCTTTCATGGTCACCACGGTCGCGCCCCTCAACACAATCGTTCCCTTCGGAGTTTTGCGCGGAACTTCCAGGTCAACCGCAATTTCCTGGACGTTCTTGTCTTCTTCCTTTAGTTTCTTCGCTTCTTTTTTCTCGTCCTTTTTTTCCTCTTTGCTCGCCTCCGCCGATTCACCCCCCGCTTCCTTTTTCTCGGCTTCCTTCTTCTCGGCCTCTTTCTTTTCCTCCTCTTTCGTCGGTTCGAAAGAAATAGCGCTTAGCGGCTCGCGGAAAAGGCTGGCTCCCACGGCCCATGTGATCGTTTTCCCGTCATCCGCCCAATTGAAATAATCGGCTCCGATGTCCGTCAGACGCTTTACGGGCACGGACGGCGACGAAACGTTTACTGTAGGCGCCTCACCCCCCACCACAGGCATGGCAGTCACGTAGAGCTGGTTCATCACATAGGCAAGAACCCACTGCCCGTCGGGGCTTGCCTTTACGTCGTCCGCGGAGATTGGTTCCTCGGCCGAAAAACTGCCCTTCCCCTTCACCAAAATGTGAGTGCGGCGATCCGTGCCGTCAAAACGGAGCGAGACAAGTCCCTGTGGTGTGTAGATGTAAATCCTGTCTTTATCGTGCGTGAAGTGTGGCGAGCCTGCGCCGCGCGCGGGCAAAATCAAATTGGCGTCTCCACCATTGGCGGGAATCCAGATTAGGTCGGCGTTCCGCGTCTGGCCGTTGTCAAACCCGCTCTTTTCGCGGTCGTAGGCATTCCCGCGCAGCGCCACAATTCGCGTTCCATCCGGCGACCAGACCGGATTGCTGTAAACCGCAGCCGACTTCGACAATTGCTGCGGCGTTCCGCCCGAAGCCCCCACCTTCCACAGTTGTCCGCCTTCGCTCGACCAGGTCACGTAGACGATGGAACTCCCGTCCGGCGACCATGAAGGTTGGAACTCATGCGCGGTCCCGCTCGTCAAGCGCTGCGGCTTGCCGCCGGGAATTTCCATGGTGTAAAGGTGCGTCATCGCGGAAAAAGCCATCTTTTTGCCGTCCGGCGATTCCAACGGATCCTGGATCAGACGGACCTTTACCGCGCCTTGCTCCACCCTCTGCGGAAAGTCCAGTCTCGGTCCCAGCTCCTGCGATACCTGCGCCGTGAACGGAATTACGGTCTCCGCCCCTGTCGCGAGGTTCAGCCTCCGGATTTTTCCGTCCTGGTTGTAGACGATTTCCTTGCCGTCGGGAAGAAACGCATATCCCGGGAAAAGATCCCGTGTGAAGCGGGATTCCTGGTCATCGCGCGTGATGGGATATCTCACCCAATGATCTTCGCCTGTTTGCAGATTGCGCAGACGCAGACCGCTCTCCGTTTCGTATCTCGTCACATAAATAAGCTCAGTGCCATCCGGCGAGAGTACGGGCCGGAAGCTGCTCTCGGCCTGTTCCAGCAAAATGTCTTCGTCACCGGTCTTGCGGTCCCGCCGCGCAATTTGCCACAATGGAAACTGCGCGTTGTATTCGAACCCGCCAGTGCGTTTCGCGTAGTAGAGATACTTACTGTCCGGAGAAGCCACCACTCCAATCGCGTTTCCGCGTTCCTTCCGTGGCGTTGTCGGCGTCGGCTTTGCTTTCGTGATTTGTACCCCGGAGCCGCCCTCCACGTGATACATCCAGATTTCAAAGGTCCCGATGCCGGAGCCCCCTTTCGACACATAAATGTAGTTCCCGTCCGGTGCCCAGCTCGGCGACGCAAACGCGTTATCGGGATCTTTTGAGACCTGCTTCACACCGCTGCCGTCCGGATGCATGATCCAGACATTTTCGCTGCCCTCGCGGTCGGAAATAAACGCGATCCACTTTCCATCGGGCGAAAACTTGGGCTGGCTGTCGAACGCCATTCCCCCATCGATCAGCTTCGCGGTTCCACCCTCAATCGGCAGCGTGTAGATGTCGCCCAGCAGCTCGAAAACAATGGTTTTTCCATCCGGCGAAACATCCAGCGACAGCCACGTGCCCTCATCCGTCGTGAACTCAATCTTTCGAGCGGGCTTCAACGACAGCCCTTTCTTTTCGTCCTTTTTCCCCTCCTTCTTTTCTTCTTTTTTCTCGGACTTGTCTTGAGCCGCGGCACCCCGCGGCTTCGCCTGAGCGGACTCTCCGAAACCTCCGAGAATCGCCGCTAATACCACGAACCACGCGGCCACACCGCGCAGGCTGAGCTGCATCGCGTTCATACACGTTCCTCCGTCGTCTCTTTAGATCGTCCGATTTGTTGGTCTATGTGATTGGCTGGCCGCGGGCACGCAGTCCGCCGGATTCTCACACTGTTCTGCACCCTTAGACGCAAGCTTGTTCACGCCGTTTCACCGCTCACAAACAACCCGTCACCGCGTTTTGCTCAGTCCGATCCCCAGTTGGCATTCGACTCGCGGTTTTAACCACCCAAGTAAAGCAAGAAGTCCCTTGCGAGCACGCGCTTCGAACCCCTCTTATTGTTCGTCCTCTTCCGCACCACCCCGCCTGCCTGTTGGCGGCGGTGTTACGGGAACGATGTGCGGAATCCCCGCGTCATTCATCTTCTTGTTCAGTGCCGGCAGATCCTCCTCCGCAATTTTCTTAACCTGCGCGGATGCATCGCTCATTAGCGGCGGCAGTTCCGCCAGCTTCTCCTTCTGTTGCTCGCCCGGCGCTGCCCAGAACCCGTCCAGGTCTCTCAGCAATCCTTGCACCTGCTGCGGCAACGGCTCTGGCTTCCACACAAACGGCGGCCCGGCATTCCCGAGTCCTTCACGCTCGCGCACATATTTCTCTGCGACCGCATCCACTTTTTTCTGCAGTTCCTCTGCCGCCTTCTGTATCTCTTCCGAAATCTTCGGCATTTCCGGCTTGCCGGCATCTTTCTTCCATTGATCCCTGGCCGCCTTCAGCCCGCCCTTGATCCCCTCGATTGTTTTTCGGTCCTTGTCCGCGGTTTTGGCCAGCGCGTAAAGCTGCTCGATGGCCTCACGCCGCGCCGCACGGTCCGTTGGCGACATCTGCATTCGCGGATCGTCTTCCACGACGACCTTCTGCGCTGCCTCTTTGCTTCCCGCCTTGATCTTGACGGTGTATTCACCGGGCTCGACCAGCGGTCCCCGCGGCCCAAAATCAAAACCGGCTGCAGCGGCCTCCACTTGTTCCGGCGTCGGCACTGCCGGCGAATTCCATCGCAGATCCCAGTTCGTGCGGTTTACTCCAGCTTTGCCTGGCCCTTCCAATTCCCGCACCAGCTTGCCGTCCTTGTCATAAACGCTGATCTTTACCTTGCCCTCTTTCTTCGCCGCCTCTTCAGTTTTTACTTCTTTGTCCGTGGCGGCAGTTTCTTTATTATCCTTATCTTTTTCTTTTTCGTCTTTCGCCGTCTTCGGCGGCACAGCCTCTTTGAGGTAATAATTCAAGATCGCGCCGTATGGGGGATTCTTAGCGGTGAACATTTTCTGCCCCGCACTCCACCTGCGCTGCCGCAAGTCCCACAGCGTCGCGGGCCGCGGGCTGAAAAATGTCAAGTCAGAATTGGTCACTCCAGTGTCGAACTTCTCGATCGGCGTAATGTCATCAAAAATCCAGATCGACCGCCCATGCGTCGCCAGCACCAGGTCGTTCTGCTCCGCTTGAATCTCGATGTCATCCACCGGCACGGTCGGAAGATTATTCTTCAGCGCCGTCCAATTGCCGCCGCGATCCCAGGACACCCACAATCCAAATTCCGTTCCTGCAAAGAGCAGATTTGCGTCTCTGGGATGCTCGCGCACCACGTGCACGGTCCCCGCCGAATCCGGAATTCCGTTTCGAATCGCTTTCCAATTCTCCCCATAATCCGTCGTGATAAAAATGTACACGTTGTAGTCGTCGTTGCGGTGCCCGTCGAACGTTGCATACGCCGTGCCCTCGCCATACTTCGACGCTACCACCCGGCTCACGTAGGTTCCTTTTGGCAGCCCCGGCACTCGCGACACCACATTCTTCCACGTCTTCCCGCCGTCGCGCGTCACCTGCAAATTCCCGTCGTCCGTTCCCACCCAAAGCACGTCTGCCTTCAGCGGCGATTCGCTGAGAGTAGTGATCGTCGGGTATTCCTCGACGCCATCGTGACGCGAGAGCGTATTCTTGTCCGGCACCTTGCCGAAGATTGGCAGCTTGTTTCGGTCCACTCCCGTGGTCAAATCGCCGCCAAGCCGTGTCCACGAATCTCCGCGATCCGTCGACTTGAACAAATAATTTCCGCCGTAATAGATCGTCTTGTGGTCGTGCGCGGAAACCGCCATCGGCGAATTCCACTGAAAACGGTAGTGCGGTTCGCCTGCCTTGGCTTCCGGCATGATTTCCCGCTGCTGTCCGGTGTGCGCGTCGCGCCTCGAAATGTGCCCGTCTTGTGATTCCGTATAGACGATCCACGGCTCGACGTTATCGATCTCCGCATAGAACCCGTCGCCGCCTGGCATCAGCGTCCAATCCTCATTCGTAATCCCGTCGCGTGCCAACGACATGCTCGGCCCGCACCAACTCCCGTTGTCCTGCAATCCGCCGCAGATTTGATACGGCTTTTCGTTATCCAGTCCGATTTCGTAGTACTGCCCGATCGCAATTGTGTTGAGGAAATCCCACGTCCGCCCGTTGTCGTAGCTCCAGTGAACTCCTCCATCGCAGCCCGTGATGACGTGATTCGAGTCCCCGGGATCAATCCACATCGCGTGAAAATCTCCATGAATGCCCTTTATCCGCTGCGTCGAAAACGTCTTCCCGCCATCCTCCGAATAAAACATCTGCGCGCCAAGTTCCCAGATTCGCAGATCATTATTGGGGTCAATGCGAATTTGGCTGTAGTACGAAGGCCGCGGATTGGTGTCCCCCATCTTCTTCCACGTTTCGCCTTTGTCTTCGCTTCGATACGTTCCGCCTTTTTCGTGCTGCACGATGGCATAAACGATGTTCGAATCCTTGCGGTAAATATCCAGCCCGATTCGCCCCGTATCGCCGCCGTTTTCATACGGCAGTCCTTTCGTCAATTTCTTCCACGTCGCTCCGCCGTCGATCGTTTTATAAATCGCACTGCCGGGCCCGCCGCCGTTGAATCCAAATGGCGTCCGCCGGCGTTCATATGCCGCCGCATACAGCGTGTCCGGGCTCTCGGGATCCATGGCGATATCGCTCACGCCCGTGTCATCATTAATTTTCAGCACTTGGTTCCACGTCTTCCCGCCATCCGTCGTTTTATAAACGCCGCGCTCAGGGTTAGGTCCCCAAAGATGTCCGAGCGCCGCCGCGTAAACCACATCCGGATTTTTCGGATGGATCACAATGCGGCCGATGTGGTGCGTCGCCGCCAGCCCCATCTTTTGCCACGTTTTTCCGGCATCCAGCGATTTGTAGATTCCATCTCCCCACGAAGAACTCTGCCGGTTGTTGGGCTCCCCTGAGCCGACCCACACCACCGAGGGATCGGACGGAGCGATCGCTATGTCTCCGATTGTCGACACGCCCTCCTTATCAAATACAGGCTCCCACGTCGTGCCGTTGTTCGTTGTCTTCCACACACCGCCCGACGCCGTCCCCACATACACGACGTTCACATTGCTCTCGACGACAGCAAAATCATCGATGCGCCCGCCCATCACAGCGGGCCCGATCTCTCGAAACTCAAGATTTTTCAGTTTGTCGGCGGCGCTTGACTGTGCCGCCGCTCCACCCGCCGTCACCATTGCTAATCCAACGCAAAATATCCCCGCGCTCAGAACGATCTTCAATGCAGACAAAGTACGACACATTTTCTTCCCCCTGGTGTGCAAGGCCGGGCATCATACCTCCTCGATGCCACGCCGTGCATCAATTGTTTCTGGAAAGGCAAACCAACCCGTGTGGAGAGAGACGCGCCGCACTGACCCTGCGTTTCGTTCCCATGCCTTCTGCGTCGGAACGCTGCCTCGCGCAACGCACTGGCCGGACTTTTCCGCCTCGGCTACACATCCCCTCGACCGCATGCTAGGCTATTCCACTGTTTTCATCGGCAAAATGTTCCGCTTGAATGGCTACTCCAATGCCTGCAATGTGTTCCCGCTCCGGTTCCTCTTATTCCTAGCGGCGCTTCTTTGTTTTTTCTGCGGACCGGAGTCACCCGTTTCCATTGCCCAACAAATCCGTCTTCACTCCGGTAAAGGCGGCGACGTCGAAATATGGTCTCGCGGCCCCCAACAAAAGCGCGGCGACCTGTTCGTCGCCGACGGCGATGTAGACATTCATTATGGCGACGAGCGCCTCCAGGCCGACCACATCGAATACAACGAGAAAACTTCTGAATCCCTCGCTCGGGGCCATGTCCGTTTCGATTACAACATGGAACACCTCGAAGCCGAGGAAGCCCGCTACAACGTAAGTACCGGCCATGGCATCTTCATCAATGTTCGCGGCACCGTCAAAATCGAGCGCCGCGCCAATCCCTTGATTCTGATTTCTCAGAACCCCCTCTATTTTCAGGCGCAAGAAGTCGAGCGGTTTCCGGGTGACGTCTACCTCGTCAGCCGCGGCTGGATTACCATTTGCGATCCACTGCATCCCACCTGGCAGTTCTATGCCCCGCACGCCCGCATCCGGCTCAATAAGAGCGTCGCTCTCGTCAACGCTAACTTCCGGCTCTACCGCGTACCTCTCGTTTGGCTCCCCTACGCCACCGCCCCCGCCGGTGAAAAAATCCGCCAATCCGGAATCCTGCTTCCCGTCATAAGTCAGAGCAACACCAAGGGCTTTGTTCTAGGCGATGCTCTTTACTTGGCTCCGAAACCTTGGCTGGACGCGACTCTGGGCGCCGAGCTGCTCTCCAAGCGCGGCTCCGCTGAACGCGCCGAATTTCGTGCCCGGCCCTTCGAGAACACTTCTATCCATTACACGTACTTTGGCGTGATCGACCGCGGCCTTAGGCTACCCGGAGTGAACGGCACAACCATCGTCGAGAAGCAGGGTGGCCACCAGCAACAACTGGAAGTTCAGTCGCTTTTTCCCAGTGGCTGGCGCTTCGTCGCCGACGTTAACGAACTTACTTCTCTGACTTTCCGTCTCGCCTTTGCCGACTCATTTGGCGACGCCATCACTTCCGAAGTTCGCAGCGCTACTTTTTTGACCAACAACTTCCGGGGGTTCAGTCTGAATTTAGCTGCCATTGCCGATAAGACCTTTCTCAGCATTCCGATCACTTCCCCTGCCACCGGCATAACCACTCCGGCGGTCAGCGTCTCCCTTCGCAACGCTCCCCAAATCCGCTTCGGCTCCGTCGAGCAATCCCCCTGGCAAAATCTCCCCGTCTATTTTTCTTTCGATGCGTTCGCGGGAGCCGTGCATCGGCAGGATGACAGCCCTCTGAACACCCCTGCGTTCGTGTCGCGCACCGAATTCGCTCCGAAAGTGACCGTCCCGCTCCACCTCGGCGCGTGGCTGGGCGTCACCACTTCCGCCGCGTTCCGCACGAGCTTCTACGGCGATTCCTATAATTCCGCAGGCCTGCTAAGCGGGCAATCGATTACGCGAAATACGGGAGAATTTGCCGTGGAGTTCCGCCCGCCCACACTCGAGCGCTTTTTCGACCGTTCCTCTCTTAACAAAGACAAACCTCGCAAACGCTTCAAGCACACCATCGAGCCCGCAATCACCTACCGCTATGTCACAGGCGTAAACAATTTCGCGGATTTCATTCGCTTCGACTCTGACGCCACCCTCACCGATACCAACGAAATCGAATACGGCGTCACCCAGCGGCTCTTTGCCAGAACTGGCGACGACCAGCCCCAGGAGCTTCTCTCCTGGAGAATTTTTCAAAAGCATTACTTCGACCCCACCTTCGGCGGCGCCATCGCGGATGGCCAGCGCAATGTGTTCTTGGCCTTCGACTCTGTCTCGCCCTTTGCCTTCGCCTTCGGTCCGCGCAACTGGTCCCCCATTGTCAGCGATTTCAAGATCACCCCTGGCGGCCACTATGATCTGGAACAGATTCTCCAGTACGATCCTCAAATTCAACGCCTCGTCACCGTCGGCACGCTCCTCAAAATAAAGCCCTACCGTGAATTTTTCGCAACCGTCGCCCATTTCCGCCTGAACGACAATCCCGTCGATGCGGATCTTCCTTCGTCTCCCCCGTCCGGTTTTGTCCCCTTTCAGCAGCCCGTCTCAAACCAGGTTCGCGCCCTCCTTGGCTACGGAAACCTGACGCGCAAAGGTTTCAATTTCGCCACGGGCATTAGCTACGACTTCACCAACCAGACCCTGCAAAACCAGCTCGTGCAAGTCAGCTACAACGGCGGCTGCTGCGGCCTCGCCCTCGAATACCGCCGCATCAACCTCGGCCAGGTCCGCACGGAAAACCGTTTTTCCGCCACCTTCATCATCGCCAATATCGGCTCTTTCGGTAATCTCCGCCGACAGGAACGCATCTTCTGATTCACTCCGCCTTGTCTCTCTCTTTCTGTTGTCCGTCCCCTCTCCCTTCCCCAAATCAGTTTCCAACGATCCGGCTTACCGAGAGTTAACCGCCGCCCGGATCCCCAATTGGCGCTTAGGCCTACATTTTCGGCCCATTGAGCTACTCCTGAACCTTGGACCGCCGCATTGCGCCTGGAAGTTGATCCCAATGACCTCATTCGCGATCGGCAGAGCCAAACGGTGAAGCCCGCCTGCTCAAAGTGTTCGGGAGCGAACGGTCGCATGCGGCGTCATCCTGCCGTGTCGCTATGAATTGGAATGCCACCATATCGCATCCGTTAAGCATTGCTATCGCCCTCACTCTTGGTCTATGCTGCCGCCCGGGCGCGATCGTCAGAGTAGTTTCTTGGCCGCCTGTGGTGTTTGCTTGGAACGCGAAGGCCCGGAGAACGCTCGGATGCAGAACGCACGCCTGCTCCGACCAGCTTGCTTCTCCGTCGTATCTATATCCGAGTGTCGGATTGGCACTTGCTCCACCATCAACGCAGATCGAATGGCATTGGCGAAAGACTCGGCAATTGATGTTTAGTGCGCTGTCACATGTGGCTCCTCGGGCTACGCCCGCCTGCACGGATTCGGCAACGATTCCCGCAGATTTTGTAGGTGTGAGCCACATTTCTCCGTCTTCGGTTTTGCTGCTTCCTTATAGTGTGAGAGCGCTCAAGATGTTTAACTTTGCAACAATATGGGAGCGTCATAGTTTTCGCCGTATGCGCAAGCTCCACTCTGCAAGAGGATCTGCGGTGCTAGGTGGCATGCTGCTCGCCGCGTGCGCTTCCGCAGGTTTCTTCTCCTCCCCTTTGGGCGCACAGCAGACTGAGCCCGCGACCCCTGTTGTGGTGCAGCCGGGTGCGCCGGGCCAGCCGAGCAGGACCTTGCCGCCCTCGACTCGCGCCACGCTGCCACCGCGGTCGCACGCGGATGTCGAGTTCATACAGGGCATGATCATGCACCATTCGCAAGCGGTGGAAATGACGGCGCTGATTGCATCGCATACGGAGAACAAGGAGTTGCGTTTGCTCGGGGCGCGAATCAGCAGCTCTCAGTCAGACGAAATCAAGTTTATGCGGCGGTGGCTGGCGGCTCGCGGAGAGCCACTTTCCATGGCCATGCCGGGAATGCCGGAAATGAGCTTGTCGGGCCACAAGATGGCGCTCATGCCTGGAATGCTTACGCCGGAGCAGATGGAAGCACTGCGAAAGGCCAAGGGTGCCGAGTTCGATAATTTATTTCTGACCGGGATGATTCAGCACCACGATGGCGCGCTGACCATGGTTAAGGATTTGTTCGACACCGCGGGCGCCGGACAGGATGCCGAGCTGTTCAACTTCGCTACGGATGTGGATAGCGGGCAGCGGGCGGAGATCAGGATTATGCAGACGATGTTGGACAATAAACTTTTAGAGGAGAAACGATGAACCGACTCTCCAGTCTTGCCCTGGGTGTGTTGGGGGCCGCAATTATTCTCTGTTTTGGTGTGCCCCGGATGCAGGCCCAGACTCCTGCAACTCCGCAACAAGCACAGGCCCAGAAGCCTGTAACCCCGCCGCCCGCCGAGGAACCCAAGGAGGAAGAAGAGAATCCGTTTGCTCCCCAACCCGCGCCCTCGCTGCCGCCGGGGATGACGGGGTCGGATGCAAACGATCCGCGAGCCAAGCTGCAGCCGGGGCTATATGACGCGAGCGAAGCGTCCATGGGCATCAAGCACCTCCTGCTGCTCAAGAAGCCTGACGCGTTTCAACTGGGGTCCTCTGATCCCGACGATCCGAAGGTGCAGAAGATTTTTGGTCAGCTCGGCATAGGCAATCGAGAGAAGATGCCAAAGCCGCTGCAGTTGGTCATCGCACAGCTTGCTTTCTCGAACTCGGACTTGGCCTTCCAGGGCAACCACCTGTTCCAGGGAAACTTTTACGGCGTGAATATCTTTGACATCTCCAATCCTGCGAACGCCACGTTGCTCACTTCCCTGGTGTGCCCCGGCGGCCAGGGAGATGTGTCGGCATACAAGAATCTGTTGTTCATGTCGGTCGAGATGCCGAATGGACGGCTGGATTGCGGTGTGGAAGGCTTTCCGCCGGAGCCTCCGCCGCCCGCAGGCGCTGAAAAAGATAAAAAGCGTCGCCCGCCAGCGGCGCAAAAGGACCGTTTCCGGGGCGTGCGGATCTTCGACATTTCCGACATCAAGAACCCAAAGCAAGTCGCGGCGGTGCAAACGTGTCGTGGATCGCATACGCATACTCTGGTGGTCGATCCGAACGACAAGGACAATGTTTATATCTACGTGTCGGGTACATCGTTTGTGCGTCAAACGGAGGAACTTGCTGGCTGCTCCGGTGAGCCGGCGGATAAGGACCCCAATACAGCGCTCTTTCGTATCGACGTGATCAAGGTTCCAGTGGCTGCGCCGCAGGACTCGAAGGTGGTATCCAGCCCTCGGGTATTCATCGACCCGCGAACAGGCGCGCTGAACGGCCTGAACAACGGTGGAACTCACGGCAAGAAGGGCAGCGAGAAACCCGCGGACACCAACCAATGCCATGACATCACGGTGTACTCGGCGATTGGCTTGGCGGCGGGCGCGTGCTCCGGAAATGGAATTCTGCTCGACATCAAGGACCCGGTACATCCGAAGCGCATGGATGCGGTAAATGATCCGAACTATTCATACTGGCACTCGGCTTCGTTCTCCAACGATGGGAGCAAAGTCGTGTTCACCGACGAGTGGGGTGGCGGTCTGGGGGCGCGGTGCCGTCCGAACGACCCCAACAAGTGGGGCGCGGATGCGATCTTCCGTCTGAAGGACGATAAGCTGAATTTCGCGAGCTATTACAAATTGCCGGCTGCGCAGGGCGATACGGAGAACTGTGTGGCGCACAACGGCTCGCTGATTCCCGTCCCCGGCCGCGACATCGAAGTGCAGGCCTGGTATCAAGGCGGCATCTCCATTGTGGACTTCACCGACGCGGCGCAACCTTTCGAGATTGCCTACTTCGACCGCGGTCCCATTGATCCGAATATACTGGTGCTCGGCGGCGACTGGTCGGCGTATTGGTACAACGGCTACATTTATGGGTCAGAGATTGCGCGCGGCCTGGACGTCTTTGAACTGACGCCGACCAAATTTCTGTCCCAGAACGAAATCGACGCGGCGAAGGCGGTTCAGGTGCCTGAGCTGAATGTGCAGAACCAGCAAAAGATCGAGTGGCCTGCACGGCTGGTTGTGGCGAAGGCGTACGTCGACCAGTTGTCGCGGTCGCAAGCTTTGCCGGCGGACCGAATCGCAGCTCTCCATAAGGCGATCCACAGCGCAGAGAGCTCGCACATGAGCAAGAGCAATCTGGCCAAGTTGAAGCGCATGGCACCGTCGTTGGAAAAGAGCGCCGCCATGACGAAAAGTCCGGCTGACTCCACACGGCTGCATGCTTTGGCGGAGATTCTGAAGCATCCGTCAACGTAATAACGTCTCGCACACGTCGGCCTTCCGTTTAACCCGCGGAGCCAGGATCGGTGTGCAGGGATTTGTAAGAATGCTACTGCGCCCAAGATTTACTTAGTCCCGCATAATACTGCGAAGCAGCGATTTGTAGCGCGGCAGCCCTGCTGCCGCTTTTCTCATCGACCCCCACGACTCTATCTTTGGCGAGGCTCAATAGGTCCGTCCGCGATCGCGCCATTCCTCGTTAACACACTTACCGCACATCGGTCTGCTACCAAGGCCGGTCGACTGCACGCCATCTCGATTCCGTTCTGCCTCTTTTCGCAAGAATCAAGTTCAATTGCTCCGCCCGCGATGAGGTGTGTTAAATTCCCCACTCGCATCTGCTCCCATGCCACCAATGAATGTCACCGATCTCGCCTTCGCCTCCATCGAGGAAGTCGCAAGCCTCTTCCGCAAGCGCAAACTCTCTCCCGTCGAACTCGCGCGCCTCATCCTCGCTCGCATCGAGCAACTCAACCCAAAGCTCAACGCTTACCTCACGGTTACCCCAGAACTCGCCCTTGCTCAAGCCAAAAAAGCCGAAACCGTACTTTTCGCGCCGCGCGGCCGCAAAGGCCATCGCGACCTCGGCCCTCTCCACGGCATCCCCATCTCGTTGAAGGACAACATTTATACCCAAGGCATCAGAACTACTGCTGGCTCAAGGATTCTCGCCACGTTTGTTCCGCAGCACGACGCCGCTGTCGTTGTAAAACTCAAGGAAGCTGGCGCGGTTATCCTCGGCAAAACCAACTTGCACGAGTTCGCTTACGGCGTCACAAGCAACAACCCGCACTTCGGCCCCGTCCACAATCCCTGGGATCTCGCGCGAATCCCCGGTGGATCCAGTGGCGGTTCCGCAGCCGCCGTTGCCGCCGGCCTCTGCTACGGCAGTCTCGGCACCGACACGGGCGGCTCCATTCGCATTCCTGCATCTCTCTGCGGCGTCGTCGGCCTCAAACCCACTCTCGGCCGCGTCAGCGTTGAGGGCGTCATCCCGCTTTCTCCCAAATTAGATTGCGTAGGCCCGCTCGCCCGCACCGTTCAAGATGCAACGCTTCTTCTCGAACCCATCCTCCAGCGTGTCAAAAGCGAACCCAGTCCTCGCGCCTTGAAAAAATCTCCTGTCAAGCCCAGCAAATTCACCCTCGGCATTCCCAAGCAATTTTTCCTCGATGTGGTTTCGCAGGATGTCTACTTCGTCTTCGACGAAGCGATCCGCATCTTGAAAACACAAGGCGTTCGACTGAAGGAGATCTCTCTTCCGCTGCTAATAGAAACCGAAGACGCCGGCAATCAAATCGCCTGGGCCGAAGCCACTCACTATCACCAGCAATCCGGATGGTTTCCCTCTCGCGCCTCCGACTACGGCGACGACGTTCGCTCCCGCCTCGAAATCGGAACCAAAGTCTCCGCAACTGTCTATCTCTCCGCTCTCCAGCTCCGCGAAAAGTTCATTCAACAATTCCATCTCGCCTTGCAGGGCTCGAGCATCGACGCGCTCGCGGTTCCAACCACGCCAATCACTGCTCCCCTCATCGGCCAGGAAGTCATCCGCATAGGCGGCCAGGATCACCCCATGCGTGCCCTCCTCCTCCGCAACAACCGTCCCGCCAATCTCGCCGGCATCCCCGCCATCTCCATCCCCTGCGGCCTCACCCCCGCCGGTCTCCCCGTCGGCCTCCAACTCATGGGCCCCGCCGCCCAAGAACTTCTCCTTCTCCAACTGGCCTACATCTTCGAGCGCGCCCGCCCTCAACAGCCCAACCCCTCCGGTTTCTAGGGGCACGATTCATCGTGCCCTCTTTCTTTTTCCAATCGCCTATTTCGAACGCTTAGCTACCCCAATCGCGCAATCACTTCAAGACCAAACCTTTCTACGATTCCAAACTAATCCCAAAAAATAGGTGTTATTTATCTTGCCTTTCAAGGCAACATTGGGTACCCTTTTCATCGGAGCAAACCCGAATTCCCAAAGAGCGGCAGCCAGTCTGCCGCTCTTTCCTTTTCCAGGCCTTTTTCTGCCGACCTTCAGCTTTCAGGGAAGCCCCAAAGAGGTCCAGTGGTTTGCAAAATTGCACATTCTTTGTGCAATTCTAAAACCCCTAGAATCAACACTTGCACAAACGTCCACAAATGTTGATTCTAATCGACTTACAGAAACACTAAGCTATTTAGAATCAACACTTACAAGAAACCTGGGAGGGGGGTACCACGGCTAACCAGAAGATTTGGTGACGCAGACTTCAGTCTGTGCTGTCCGTCTTGCGCTGTCCACTGCTGGCAAGCGTCGCTCCATCAACCAACTGCCAATGACATAACCAAGCGTTCCGGTGATCATCCCGCCGAAAACATCGGCCACATAATGATTTCGCACATAGACCGTCGATACGCACATGCAAGAGACGAAAGGGAGGAACACCCAGAAGAGCCACCGCTGGTGCCGCCACGCGCCCCACAACGCCGCCATCGCCCCCGCGACGTGCTGCGAAGGAAACGCCGCCCCATGCACCCGCCCGCACTTCTCGATCAAGTTGATCAGCGCGGTGAACGGCCCCCCAGTCAATTCCCCGTGCCACATTCCCGCAAACGTGAACCACGGGCTCTGCACCGGGAAAAATATCGCGATGACGTATCCCAGCGCATACCCAATCGCCGAGTACGTCATCACCGCCCAATAGCTCTCCCATTCGCGCCGGTAATAAAGAATTCCGCACAAAATCAACAGAAAGAAAAAATATGTGAAGTAGGCAAACTGCATCAATTCGTTCAGCGCCGGATGCGCAAACTGTTCCAGCCACAGCGAGGGATTTACGCCCGTCAGCCAGTGATCGAACGCAATTAGCTTTGCATCCTGCCACGCCGGCTGCACCAGATGCACCAATCGTCCCATCTCTTCAAAGCAAAACAAGAAAAACAGATGCGGATACCAATGCCTCCAAAAATGCCAAACTTTCTGCGGCATCGTAGGCCAGACATACCCGTCTGTCTCCTCCACAGCTCTCTCACAGACCTCCTCACGTCCAGCAATCAGCGCCTCGATGCGGCACAGGCTCAAAATCAGCGCGGCCACCAATGCCTGCGCGCCCAACAGCCGCGCCAGATGTGCCAAATTTTCCGCAAACCAAACAATCAGCGCGCTCGAAATTCCCAAATAGCCCAGCGCCACATGCTCAAAAGTCCCGCAAGCCGCCCATGCTGCAGCGAACTCTCGCCTCGTCCACTCCCAATAGCTCGATCCCTGAGCGTCGATCTCTGCTGCGCCATCATTTCTCGGAAGCACAGTCTCTACTGCTGCGATCTCATAGTTCCGATGTCGATATCTGTTGCCGCTTGCTCGATTCATATCCCGTTCCCCGTTCCCTCGGCAGCGATTTCCTTGTCGTTGCAGTTCATCTCCGCGCCCTTTGTCCTCCCGGAACTCTGCGTCTGCCGCGCTGCATGCCTTTTGTCCTTCCATTGCACAACGGGCCAGCCATTTCGCGCCGCGATCCGTGCCAGGTCGTTCGAGGGATTCACGGCGATGGGTTTTCCAACCGCCTCAAGCATCCACCGATCGTTTGCGCTGTCCGCGTATGCGAAGCAACTCGAAAGTTGGATTTCTCTGGATGCGCAAAAACGCTTCGCTGCTCCCGCCTTTGCTTCGCCGAACATTGCCTCTCCTGCAACTCGCCCCGTCCACGACCCCGCGGCCGCCTCCAGCCGCGTCGCACACACCGCAATCGAAACTGCGAATCCGCGTTGCAAGAGCTCCGTCTCCAGCGCCGCTCCGGCCTTCTTCGCCAGCGGCTCCAGTGTCCCGCTGAGGATCACCATCGCGTGGCCTCGCTCCGCGTGCCACGCCGCTCGCTCAACGGCATCCGGAAAAAATGGCGGAAAATGTTCTCCAGCGCATTTCTGCTCTTTCTCCGCCTCTCGCGCGGCATCGCGCCGCAGGCAGGATGCGCTTATCTCCGCCGCGCAATTGGCTTTCTCCACGCGCACGCCTCGCAGATACATCTTATTTGCATGCTGGATCTGTTTAATCCCGCGCGGCGCAAGCCGCAAAGCTTCGCGCATCCACAGCCAATAACTCGCCATGCAGATCAAATGCCGGTGGCGAAGCATCGAGAAAAGTCTTTTTTCCAACGATGGTTTCGGCAGCAGCGTTCCATCCAAATCAAAAAATGCTGCAACGCGCGCGTCCCTTTCCTTTGCTTCCTCTGGCTCTTGTACCTCCTTCCTCTCTCTCACATCGCCCCCTGCGCAACTTTCTTCGCGCCGCGCACCTGCCCAACGCCCGAAACATAGCGCCACCCTTCCGCCAACAGCGGCAATCCTCGCAACAAACAAAACCCCGCCGTCGTCCACGTCAATGCCAGCGCCCCAGCGCGAATCATCGCATGCGCATCCGCGGTCATTCCTCCCAGCAGCGCAACCGGCCCGCGCGTGAGCGCCAGCTCCAATCCCAGGTAGCAAAAGCACAGGCACTTCATCGCCGCATACAATCCCCGGCTCCAGCGCGAAGCCACCAGCGCCCGGCCCCAACGCGTCTGCAGCATCGCATTCGCACCCCAGCCGGAGTGCCCAGCGCGCAACGCCAGCCCGCGCAGAAAATCCGTGGCCGCTCCCCGCACGAAGAAGAAAACCGGCAGCCACACCGATACCATCCCCACCACGGCAAAATAAGTGAAGTACACGTTTTCAATCATGCGGTCGCCGAGAATATCCAGTTGCGCGCCGACGGGCGTCGCCAGATTCTTTCGCCGCGCGATGTGCCCGTCCAACGCATCCAGCGCGATCGCCGCCACCGTCAGCGCAACAGCCGCAAGATTCGTCCAGGGCCCTCGCCCGAACAGGCTCACCGCCGCGAATCCCATCCCCACCCGCAGCGCCGTCACTTTGTTCGGTGTCCACTGCATTGCCATCTGCCGGGCCCTCAGTGCGCCCGCAGTGCATAGGGCAACCGCGCTGCCAACTGTCGATGCCACAACCTCTTCTTTGTCAGTGGCTTAGAGCAATTTTGCAGAATTTGGATTTTCTTTATAGTCGTCCGAACACTTCATCTGTCAGGGTTTCGCCGCTGCAGGAATAAAACGGCCTTCGGCCGCGTCTAACACGAGTGCCGCTGCCCTGCTGCTGTTAGCGGTTGGGGATATTTCTCCGTCTTTGTGGGAGAATATTGCTGTTCCAGGAAAACGCAAGTTGCCTCGCGCAAATAGGACGAGCGCCCTCTTGCGCCGAACTTCGAACCGCGAGAAGACTCATCCGGCTTTCGGTATGAAAAAGTGTTCTGTCTTCTGAAAATAAAAAGATGATCGACGTCTCTCTTTCAGCGGCTTTTATCGCCGGGCTGGTTTCCTTTCTCTCTCCCTGCGTGCTTCCTCTCGTTCCGGGCTACATCTCGATGCTCTCCGGCATCGGCATGGAGCAATTGCGCCAGGGACAGCAGCCACGCGGCGGACTTTTTGCTTCCGCACTCTCCTTTGTCGCTGGTTTTTCCGTGGTGTTCATTTCGTTTGGCGCTTCGGCGAGCGCCGTCGGCACTTTTCTTCGGCAAAATCGGACGCTTCTCGCGCCCGTTGCCGGTGCGATGATCCTGCTCTTCGGCTTGCACCTGGTCGGCGCGCTGGCGAAGTTCAGCTTCCGCTCCGGAATAATCGCCGGCTCCATCCTCGTAATTTTGGGTGTCGCATCTATCCTCCATCACGGCCCGCTCTTCTTCGGGCTCGGTTGGATCCACTTTTTCTCGCTCTCGATTATCGGATTCTTCGGCCCGGCTCTCGCAAAGTGGCTCAACCGCGATGTTCACCTTCGTAGCACCACGACGAAGCCCGGTGTTTTTAGCGGTTTCTTCCTCGGCTTTGCTTTTGCTTTTGGCTGGACGCCATGCATCGGGCCGATTCTCGCCACCGTGCTGGCGCTCGCCGCAGCCAGTGACACCATTGCCCGCGGGATTCTGCTTCTCGCAGTTTACTCCGCCGGGTTGGCCGTCCCCTTTTTGCTCACGGCGCTGGGCATCGGGCAATTTCTCAGTTTCTATCAGCGCTTCCGAAAGTATCTCCACGCCGTCGAACTCCTTAGTGGAGCCTTGCTGCTCTTCGTGGGCGGTCTTGTATTCGTAAACAAGCTGACCTGGCTGGTCGGCAAGCTGAGCTTCTTGAACAGCGCCGTATTGTGGCTGGAAAAGTCTCTGACGGGCGGGAAATAGCGAGCTCGGCTAAACCTTCCGGAAGGCTCACGGAAATTCGCCTTCGGGTTATAATTAGGATTGAGGAATGAAATGAAGAAAATGCTGTTGGTTATCGCCACGGTCTTGGCCCTGATTGTCGGAACGTATTTTGCGGACAAGGCGACACGCGTCAAAGCAAAAGCCAATGACACTGTCATGAAGTCGGACAATCCAGGCACGGATTTGTCCATGCCCGAACTCACACTAAAAGATCTCGATGGAAACAACGTATCTCTCAGCGATTACAAAGGCAAAGTTATCCTGGTGAATTTCTGGGCCACCTGGTGCGACCCTTGCCGCGTCGAAATTCCCTGGCTCATCGAAATGCAGCAGAAGTATGGCCCCAGAGGATTCGTTATTCTCGGTATCGCCCTGGATGAGGAAGGCAAAAGCGTCGTTGCTCCCTTCGTCGCGAAAGAGCGCTTCGACGTGAACGGCACGAAAGAGCCAATGAGTTACAAAATCCTGATCGGCAACGATGAAGCTACAGATAAATTCGGCGGCCTCTTCGGTTATCCCACCAGCATCCTCATCTCCCGCGACGGCAAGCAGGTCAAGCGCATCACCGGCATTATCAGTCCCGACGAAATCACCAAAGCCATCGAATCGCAACTCTGATACGCTGAAGCCATGCTGGAAGAAAAGGATTTTCAGAGGAAAGCGGACGCGGCGTTCGCGGAGCTTAAAAAGCGATTGCTGGTGCTTGCGGACGAACATGACTTCGATGTCGAAGGCGAAAGCGGCAAGCTCGAAGTTATTTTTGAGGAGCCCGAGGAAGCAAAATTTGTTGTTTCTCCAAACACGCCGATACGCGAAATCTGGATTTCCGCGCTCTCCACTTCCTTCAAGCTCGGCTGGTCGGAAGCGAAGAACGCTTTCGTGCTCGAAAAAACCGGCGAAGATCTTTTTGAAGTGATGAACCGCGTCGTTTCTCAGCAGCTCGGCACGCAGGTGAAGTTATGAAATTTGTTGCGGCCATTTTTGCCGGCGTCCTGCTCTTGATTGCGGTCGCGGCACTGCCGTCCGCGCCGCAGCAAGTTCCTTCCCCGAAGGATGTCGTTGCTCCAACAATCTATGTTTCGCTAGACCCTGTAGGCCGAGGCAGCCAGTTCCAAATTGCCGTGGTCGCGAAGATTCGCTCTGGGTTTCACATCAACGCCCGCGAAAAATCGGAGGACTACCTGATCGCCACCGATCTCCGCGCTGATGCCCCAGCGGGCTTTCAATTAGGCGAAGTTTCTTATCCAAAAGGCGCGCTGCACAATTTCACTTTTTCCAAAAAGCCTCTGAACGTTTACGAGGGTGCCATCACTCTCCGCCTGCCAGTCACCGCATTGGCCAGTGCTCCACTCGGAGAGCAACACATCCTCCTCAAGCTTCGCTATCAGGCCTGCAGCACGGAAATCTGCTTGCGACCAGTGACTCTCGCTCTGGACGCGGCGCTCAACGTTGCCGGGTCGGCCTCTGACTCTAAGCCCGTCTATCCCAAGCTTTTTCCCCCTCAGTAGCTGCCACTCATACTCGTCCGAATGAACTGGAGGCTAGCCTGCTTGAAGGCAGGCGATGGCATGTAGGGGCTTCATCATCATCGGTTTGGAAAGCGAGGAACATTTTCGACCTTTGAACGTCTTCTACGGCATGAACCTCTACGCGCACCTTCGCTCCGCGTTTCGCCAAATGAAGCGCAATCCGGGTTTTTTCGCCGTCGCACTGGCTGCGTTAGCCCTGGGAATCGGCGCCAACACCGCTATTTTCAGCGCAGTAGAAGGAGTTCTGCTCCGCCCACTACCCTATGCCGATCCAAGCCGCCTCGTGATGGTTTGGGAAGACGCATCCTACGTCGGCTTCGCGCACAATACGCCAGCCGCCGCCAATTACGTGGATTGGCGGGCGCAAAACCAGGTCTTTACGGACATGGTGGCGCTGCGCTACCACAATGCCGCGTTTACGGGAGATCAGGCCCCGGAGGAAGCGCTCGGCCGTCGCGTTACTCCCAACTTTTTTGATGTCCTCGGCGTTCAGCCCGCGATCGGGCGGCCCTTCACCACCGAAGAGGACGCCGCGAAGCGCAAAGTTGTAGTCCTGAGTTATGCGTTCTGGCAGCGGCGATACGGCGGCGATAGTTCGATCATCGGGCGATCTATTTTGATGGACGAGGAACCTACGACAGTCGTCGGCGTGATGCCACACGGCTTCTTTTTTCCAGACCACCAGACGGATTACTGGGAGCCAGCCTCTTTCACTCCCGAGGATCTCGCGAGGCGCAACCGCCACAATTTGGAAGTGATTGCGCGCATGAAGCCTGGCGTGACCTTCGTCCGCGCGCAGCATGACATGGACGTGATCGCCAAGCGTCTGCAGCAACAGTATCCGGCGTCCAATACGAATGTCGGCGCCGTGGTCGTTCCTATTCGCAAAGAATTTGCCGGCGACGCCGCAACCGGCTTATGGGTGTTGCAAATTGCCGCCGTACTCGTGCTGTTGATCGCTTGCTCAAACCTGGCAAATCTTCTTTTGGCGCGCGCCGCTGGTCGTCGCCGGGAAATTGCCGTGCGCATCGCGCTGGGTGCAACCCGCGGACAAATCGGCGCGCAATTGCTTACGGAGAGCCTTCTGCTCGCTGTAGGAGGAGGCGTGCTGGGACTTTTGGTTGGCCGTCTTTGCTGGAGCGTATTCCAGAATTTGGTTCCTTCACAGATGGTCGGCAACGGCTTTGCGCTGAATGCACCCGTGCTGCTTTTTACCGCAACAGTCTCCATTCTGGCCGGGGTGATTTTCGGGCTAGTGCCGGCTCTGCGGGCTACGGGTGTGTCACTCCAGGAGTCCCTGAAGGAAGGCGCGAGGGCCGGAGAATCTCGCGGCGGGATGCGGCTGCGGGACACATTGGTTGTTGCGCAATTCGCCATGGCCTTTGCTCTGCTGGTTGGGGCGAGCCTGATGATCGAGACGTTGTGGAATCTGCGGCGCATCGATCTGGGCTTTCGTCCCGATCATTTGCTGACCATGGGAGTCCCGCTGCCCAACACGAAGTACAACACCAACGAAAAGCTGCGGGCGTTCTACCGGGACGTCCTTGACCGGACGCGAACGCTTCCCGGGGTGAAGAAGGTTGGCTTTGGCTCGGACGCTCCGTTCACCTCGATCGGCGACACGGAAGGCTACGTGATCGAGGGCGCGCCGCCGCTCCTGCCCGGTCAAGATAACGACGCGCTGTACCGCGAAGTGACCGCAGGGTATCTCGAAACGATCGGCGGCACGATTCTGGAAGGCCGGCTTTTGGAGGATCGCGACATCGAGGCCAGCCAGCAAGTGGTTGTCATTAATGATTTCTTCGCGAAACGCCACTGGCCCGGCCAGGATCCTATGGGAAAACGCTTGAAACTCTCGGGCTCGAAGGAGAGGTGGCGTACGGTCGTGGGAGTCGTGAAGGATATTCGCGAGCGCGGTCTCTTGCTGGACATGAAACCGGCAGTGTACGTTCCGGTGAATCAGGTGGATCGTCCGGGAGCTGACTACCTGATCGTGAGAACCGCGCAAGACCCTGCCAGCGTGGTTAACGCCTTACGCAGCGCGGTGTGGGCCGTGGATGCTGACCGACCCGTCGCCTTCATTCGCACTATGGATCAGCTCATGGAGGAGAATGTTGCGGACCGCGAGCGGCCCATGACCCTGCTTGGTATTTTCGCCGGACTCGCGCTGGTGTTAGCGTGCTTAGGCGTCTACGGTGTGCTGGCGTACTCCGTGGCGCAACGAACGCGCGAGATCGGCGTGCGCATGGCCCTGGGCGCAAGGCCGCTGGATGTCACCAGCATGATTCTGCGCCGTGGATTGAAGTTGAGCGCCATCGGATTAGCCGCGGGCGCAGCGCTGGCGGGCGCGTTGGGAATTTTGTTGCGCTCACTGCTTTTTGGCGTTACACCAGCAGCTCCGGTTGTTTACGCCGGGACGGCTGCATCGCTAGTCATCGTGGCGCTCGCCGCCTGTGTGATCCCGGCACAGCGCGCGGCGCGCGTCGATCCCGTGGTGGCCTTGCGCGACGAATAGCGGAGGCAGGAGAAAACACCGCGCATGGTGACAACAGGTCTTTCAGAAGATTTGTCTGGAAATTTAAGAAAAGGCCCTGTGTAAGCGGTCCACGACACGCTTCTGTCCCAACGCAACCATGGTGTCGAAGAGCGGTGGGGCGACAGCTTGGCCAACAATAGCCACGCGGCAGGCGTTGATCAGCAATCCAGCTTTCACGCCAGCTGCTTCGGCCACCGCGCGCGAAGCGTGATCGCAAGCGTCGTGATTCCATTCGGGCAAGGCTGCAAGCGCGTCGGCCAGCTTTGGGAGCAGTTCCGGTACTTTCGGATCTTTCCAAAACTTATCCTTGGCCGCCTGATCGATGGGGAACTCGTCGCTGAAAAAAGCCCGCGACCACGAGGAAAAATCCGGCAACAGGCGAATGCGAGGACGGAGCAAATCCACCGTGCGCGAAAACCACGCATGGTCTCGTCCATCCGGTCCAGGCGTAGAACTTGCGGCCCAATCTTCTTTCCACAACTTGCTGCGCTTTAATTCCGCTTCCACATCCGGCAGAAGCTCCTCGATCGGCAGTTTTTGCAGATATTGGGTATTGAACCACTCGAGCTTGGGCCGATCGAAAACGCCATTCGTACGGCTGACGCCTTCAAGGGAAAATCTTTCGATCAATTCTTTCGTGCGCAAATACTCGTCATCGTTTCCGGGCGACCAGCCCAGCAGCGCCAGAAAATTCCGGAACGCTTCGGGCAAGAATCCATCGGCGCGGTACATGTTTACATCGGTCGCGCCGTGCCGTTTCGACAAGCGCTTTTTGTCAGGTCCGAGGATTAGCGGGACATGCGCGAAGAGCGGCAGTTGCGCGCCAAGCGCGCGGTAAAGGAGCACCTGCTTCGGGGTGTTCGAAATATGGTCGGCGCCGCGAATCACGTGCGTGATGCGCATGTCGATGTCGTCCACCACCACGCCCAACTGATACATCGATTGACCAAACTCTTCGTCGCCCTTCCCGGAGCGCAGCAAAACAAAGTCTTCAATCTCGTCGTTTGAAAATTCCGTCTCTCCAAAAACAACGTCGGTGAATTTCGTTGTGCCGCCCAAGGGCACTTTGAAACGCACAGCAGGTTTCGCGCCGGGAGTCGACGGCTGGCCGTCGCGGCAACTGCACCGCGTCACGCGCCGCGCACCGCCACCCTTTGGCTCTTCGTCCTGGCCAGGTTCCGCGTGGTCCCCGCCTGCGTACTTCTCCGCAGGGCAGAAGCACAAAAAGGCACTGCCATTCGCAAGGCATTTTCTCGCCGCCGTGCGATAGAGCTCCGTTCGCTGCGACTGGTAAAACGGTCCTTCGTCCCACGCCACGCCGAGCCATTTCAGTCCATCCAGAATCCCGGTCACCAATTCCGGCTTGTTGCGCTCCGCGTCGGTGTCTTCAATGCGCAGGATCATGGAGCCGTTTTGCCGCCGTGCAAACAGCCAGTTAAAGAGTGCGGTGCGCGCCCCGCCCACGTGGAGATAGCCTGTCGGCGAAGGCGCAAACCGTACTCGAATGCTATCCTGCGATTTGTCAGTCATTTCACCCATGCGTGTGGCGCGTCCTGTGCTTCGTACGCAACCGTTCAGTTTAGCGAAACCCCCAAATTGCGTCCAATCTGCCTTCCGGCTTGCCTCTCTGAAACTGACCCAACTGCCGCCTCTGCTGGATCGACAGCTGGAATGTATGGAAAGCGTTACCCCCTCGATGCTGCCTCTTTGGCAACCGGTACCCCGGTACACTTGCTTCCTGAAAATTCCATCATCCATAATCACAAGTACTTTGTTTTGTGCACCGAGGTGGACCCCTCGCGCCGCGGCACGATTGTCTCCCTGAGCGACGGAGGAGGTCTCAGCTTCACCTTGAAGCACATATCGCGTGACCGTCTTTGCACGGTGTAACGGAGCCGTCCGCGCGTAGGACGGAGAATTGACCGAGGCCTTGACCAACCAGAGCTTCCTCGCACTGGCATTGCTGGCGGCTACCTCTTTGGTAGCCGGGTTCTTCGCTTATCTTTACAACCTCAAGCGCCGGCTATATCTGATGTACTGGACTGCCGGATGGGCGACTGTAGCGCTCAGCTATCTTGGACCAGTCCTCTCTCGCAGTGAACAACCATGGGCGCTCCAGACGGCGCTCGATCAGTTGCTGTATGCAGCCGCTGGAATCTTCTTCTTTCTCGGGGCGCAGCTTTACGCGCAGCGCCAACTCTGGATCATACCGGCCGCAATAGCGGGGGGCGGGCTGGTGTTTTGGGCAGGGGCGTATTCTCTCAGTTGGTTTTACATTCCTGTGATTCTTCCCGCGGCCGCGATTTTTCTGGCGGTTGCCTATGTCTTCTGGCAAGAAAGCCGCCGCCAGGAAACTTTGGCCGACTGGCTCCTCGCGATTTCCTTTGTCGTGTGGGCCATCGTTGGGCTGATTTTCTCGTTCTTCCGAAACGCACCGTTTTTCCGAGACAACAGTTTCCAGACGGCAGCAGCGGTGCCATCCGCTTTCGTAGCCATGCTTATGGTCATGGCGCTGTACGAAGAAGAAAAACGGCGCGTCGAACGCAACATGCTGGCTCTCTCGAACCTCAATCTCGCCACATCGAGCTTTGTTGGCGGCGAGATTCAGCGCATGCTTTCACAGGCCCTCGAGCGAGTCCTGGGTGTTGTACGTCTTCCAGCGGGTGCGCTTTTCCTGCATCATGGCGACCCGCTAGGCCCGACCTCCGTGGTCGCGGTAGGCTTGAGCGATAACTTCTGCCGGACAGCGCAAGAACAGGGGCTGGATGACTATCTGGTTGGACTGGTCTCGCGTCTCGGCGGCCTTCTCGGATTCCGGGATTTGCGCAACGACGACACTGTCGCGGCGCTTGAGCGCGAGGAGCCCATACGCCGCTTCCGCCAGCTCGCCCTCGCACAGGGGCTTCGTAGCATCGTGGCCATCAGCCTGCAAGCCAAGGAGCAGGCCTTTGGAGTCCTGCTGCTCGGTACCCCGGACAGCCGCCGGTTCACACCGGCGGAATACCGCCTCCTTCTTGCTCTGGGGCACCAAATCGGCATGGCCGTGGAGAACAGCTATCTTATCCAGCAAACTTCCCGCCGCTCGGAGGAGCTGCACGTCCTGAACGAGATTGGCCGCGCGCTGAGTTCCACGCTTAACAAAGAAGAGCTGCTGCGCAAAGTTTGGGAAGAGCTGCGCCGCCTTTTTGATGCGGAAAATTTTTATATTGCCTCGCTAGACCCGCTTTGCGACGAGATGAAGTTTGACCTGGAAGTTATCGGCGGAACACCCAAGCCCCCGCGCTGCCGTCCGGCCGGCAACTACATTACGGAATACATCATTCGAACGCGCCAGCCTGTGCTCATCCGCGACAACTACGTTACGGAAGTTAAGAAACTGGGCGTTGACCCTCTTCGTGATCGCGGATGCTATTGCGGCGTGCCGCTGGTCGCTTACGACCGTGCCATCGGCGCGATGGCCGTATTTTCCGATAACGAGCGTACGTTTGATGAAGGGCATCTCGAACTTCTGCGCGTCCTGGCGAGCGAAGCGAGTATCGCTATCGAAAACGCGCGGCTGTTCCACGAAGAACGCACCAAGGCGCGTCATCTCTCGCTGCTCAACACCATTTCGCGCAACGCCATTGCCACACTCAATCCCGACGAAATGCTGGCAAAGATAGCGGAGCAACTGGAGGCCGGGCTAACCTACGACCACATCGGCATCAGCGTGCTCGAATATTCGACGCGCGAACTTATCGTCCAGGCCGAAGCCGGTGCGCGCCGCGGCGCGCTTGGGAGGCGCATCCCGCTAGGCAACGGGCTCATCGGCCACGTCGCGCGCAGCGGCCAGCTGGCCGACTACCAGATTTCTGCCCCAGGAGACTCGCCTCACAAACCGCTCCTGCCAGATTCCAGCGCTGCCATCGCCCTTCCCGTGTTTTACGCGGAACAACTCCATGGAGTGTTGTACGTCGAGTCTTCGGTCCCGGTAGAGTTCTCCGAGGAAGAGATATTGCTTCTCCGCACCTTGGCCGACCTCATAGCCGGCGCCCTTCACAATGCTTTCTCCTTTCAGAAGGCCCAGGAGCAGGCCATCACGGATGGCCTCACCGGCGTCAAGACGCATCGCTTCTTCATGGAAGCCCTTTCCGCCGAGTGGAAGCGCTCGACTCGCGCGGGTCGGGCATTCGCGCTTGTCCTCATGGACCTCGACCGGTTCAAGTTCGTCAACGATTTCTACGGCCATCTCGAGGGCGATCTCGTTCTCCAGCGCGTCGGCCACATTCTTGAAACGAATTGCCGCCGCTCCGATGTCGTCGCCCGCTACGGCGGGGACGAATTCGTCATTCTCATGCCGGAAACCAACATGGAGCACGCCCGCCAGCTCGCAACCAAACTTCGGGGCTGGGTATCCGCGGATCCGCTTCTGCGCGAGAAGAACATCAGCGCCAGCTTTGGAATCGCCTGCTACCCGCTCCACGGCTCCTCGCCGCAAGAGCTCATCCAGGTGGCCGACGCTTCCATGTATTTGTCCAAGCACCAGGGAGGGAATGCGGTTTCCACCGCCGACCACTTCGATCCCAACGAAGCGAAGAAGTGGAAGCGCGACGTCCTCGAGGCTTATCTGGGCGTAACCCTCAAGCGTCTTTTTGCCACGGGGCCGGAAGCCTTCGAAGAAATCTATTCGCGCCTCAAGCAATTCACGGAATCTCTCGCGACAACCGAGACGCCGGGCGGCAAACCTACTGTGCCGACTTCTTCGCAAGGTCCAGAAGGTCTTCCGCAAGCCGTGCTGGACACGGTCACGTCGCTGGCTTTCGCCATTGACGCAAAAGACCACTACACGCAGGGACATTCGCAAAAAGTTTCCGCGTATGCCTCGCTCATCGCCGAAGCGCTCAACATGACGGACGCGGAGATTGAGGAGATCCGACTCGGCGGCGTGCTTCATGACATCGGCAAAGTCGCCATTCCGGAAAACATTTTAAACAAAAGCGGCCCGCTCAATCCCGAGGAATGGGAAACCATGAAGGATCACGTGAGATTTGGCGCCAAAATACTGGACCCGCTCACGCCGCTGGCCCGCATTCGCGAGATGGTCTTGCATCACCACGAATTTTTCGATGGCTCCGGCTATCCAGACGCTCTTTCCGGCGAAGGCATTCCTCTGGGCGCGCGCATCATTGCCGTGGCCGACGCCTACGACACCATCACCAGCGATCGCACCTACAAAAAAGGGCGGAGTTCTCCGGAAGCCCTTGCGGAGCTGGAACGCTGCGCCAACGCGCAGTTTGATGCCGCCATCGTCCAAGTCTTTGTTCGTGCGATGCGCCAGCTTCCGAACCCCATCATCGAAGTCGCGGCCACGGGCCCGCGCAATTCTTAGCACCGGACCTCGAAGCATACAAAACTGGCATCGTTTTTCCTTCGCTCTCCGGCAAAACCTCACCTAGCCTCTAGATTCACGTCCTTAATTGGCAGGTCCCAGTGCGCGTCCAGTATCTCGAATCGCCGCTGTTCTTCCTTCTGATACGATTGTTGATCCGGGTACAGCTGTCCGAGCAGGGCCGGGGTGTCGAAATTATCATTTGCGATGCTCGCGTTCTTGAACACGATTGTGACCCGGTAGTCCCATCTGCCATCCTCCGTTGTGTGATACCGGGGCCCCGTCATGCTCACCTTTAGGATGCGCCCCATTTCCATCTCTTTCTTCAACACCGGGTAGTGGTTCTTCTTGAACAGCGCGAGAAACTCCTCGGCGTGTCCCCACTTCGCCTTGTAGTAGTACTCGACAACAAAGGGTTGCGCGCTGCTTTCGCTCCCCGCTACGCTCTGTGCCGCTTTCACTCTGTGGTGTGCTGCACCTAGCATTGCCGTCAGAACAAGTGCCGCGATTCCCACCCACCTCACCACTCGCTTTTCTATAGTTCGCATACGTCTCCTCCGTTTAGTCTCCCTGCCATGTCACCTATCCTAACCTCATTTTTGCCACTGGAATGCAAGTGCGAGGCATCCGCGGTTACCGAAACCAGCCCTTAGGAGCTTAGCGCTGCGGTTCCTCCTCCGCGTTGACTTGCCTACTAGCGCGGCCTAAGATTCTCCCCAACGGCAGGTGCCCATGCCATGATCGGCCAAACTATCGGCCACTACGAGGTCATCGAAAAGATCGGCGCCGGCGGAATGGGTGTTGTCTACCGTGCTCGCGATGAGCGCCTCAACCGCGATGTTGCCCTGAAAGTCCTCCCGCCTGGAAAGCTGGGAGACGACGCGCCCCGCAAGCGCTTCCGAAAAGAAGCTTTGGCCCTGGCCAAGCTCAACCATCCAAACATTGGTACGGTCTACGACTTTGATACCCAGGACGAGATCGACTTCCTCGTAATGGAATACATTCCCGGCGAAACACTCTGTCAGCGTCTCGCCAAGGGTACCTTGCCGGAAAAGGAGTGGATTTCCATCAGCTTGCAGATTGCTGCCGCGCTCGAGGAGGCACACGAACACGGCATCGTCCATCAAGACCTCAAGCCAGGCAACATCATGGTGACGCCCAAGGGCCAAGTTAAGGTGTTGGATTTTGGGTTGGCCCGGCTTCTCGATGCCGATACCGGCGCAGAAGTCACCGCCACGCTTACCCAAACTGATGGAGCAGGCACCCTGCCTTACATGGCTCCCGAGCAACTTCGTGGCGACCCAGTGGATGCCCGCACCGATATTTTCTCCGCAGGGGTTGTTCTTTATGAAATGAGCGCAGGCCAGCGGCCGTTCCGGGAAAAACCGGCTCCCCGTCTGATCCAGCAAATTCTGTCTGAAGCACCTCGCCCGTTGCAGGAATGGAACCGTCGCATTTCGCCACAAATCGAAAGCATCATATTGAAGGCGCTCGACAAACAGCCTGACCTCCGCTACCAGTCCGCCCGCGAATTGCGCGTCGATCTCGAGCGTCTCGGCGCACAGCAAACACCCTCTTCTGCGATTCCCGTCGTGCGACCGGCATCGCGCCGCGCGTGGAGGCACATTCTGCGGGCGCATCCTCGTCCGATCTACTTGTCCGCAGCTTTTTTGGGTGTCGCTGTCGCCACCCTGTGGTGGTTGATAGGGGCAAGGCCAGTCCTGTCGTTTGCTCCGCGCGATTGGCTCTTGATCACCGATTTTGACAACCAGACCAACGACCCGCTTTTCGACCGCTCGCTCCTCACGGCTTTGACCGTGAGCCTCGAACAATCCTCGCACGCCAACGTCGTCCCTCGTGCGCGCCTTGTTGACAGCTTGCATCGCATGGGAAAACGAGGCGACGAAAAAATCAGCGAGGATCTGGCGCGAGACATCTCTCAGCGTGAAGCCATTCGTGCGCTCCTCAGTTGCTCCATCGCCAAGATCGGGCAGCAGTATGCCCTTACCGCGCGCTTGATCGATCCCAGGTCCGGCGTGGCCGTTCGTTCTTACCTCGAAGAAGCCAGAGACCAGAACCACATTCTGGACGCGCTCGGCTCCGTAGCTACCCGCGTGCGCCGCGATTTGGGCGAATCGATGCTCGCCACAAGCAATACCGACCGGCCTCTTCCGATGGTAACCACTCGCTCATTACAAGCCCTGAAACTGTTTGCCGACGGAGGCGCTCTCTGGAGCAAGGGACAGTATGAGCCAGCCGTGCAGGCCTTCGAGTCGGCCGTCAAGAGCGATCCGGAGTTCGCCATGGCCCACGCGGCGCTCGGCGACGCCTATTACAGTCACATCTTCAACAGCCCTCCGAGAGGCAAAGAGCATATGGACAAAGCTCTGCAACTCTCCGAGCGCACTACCGATCGCGAGCGGCTCTACATTCAGACCCGCTACGCTCAAGACCTCGGCCATGTGGCGGAGGCCACAAACCGCTTTGATGTTTATCTAAAAGCTTATCCCGATGATTGGGGGATGCGCTTCAACTATGCCTCACTCCTGCGCAGCAACAGCCGGCCGCAAGAGGCCCTGGAACAATACAAAGAGCTTCTACGAATTTCTCCAAACCAGCCTTCGATCTATATCGACATCGCCACCACGTATAATGAGCTCGGCAATTTTTCCGAATCGCTACGCAACTACGAGCAAGCCTTCAAGTTGGATCCTTCCTGGAAGACCAATCAGAACATCAATCACGAATACGGGATGAGTCTATTCCTCAATGGTGACGAACCCAGAGCGCGCGAAACTTTCGAGCTTGCCTTTGCCAAGCCCGACCTCAAACCAAGAGGTCTCCGCTCTCTTGCCTGGCTCGATCTCTACCACGGCAAATATGCCGTCGCCAAACCTCGCTTGCAGGAAGCCCTCCTCTCCGACGAGACGTACAAATGGAGCTTGAGCATTTTGCGCGAGCACAACCTGCTCGCCATTGTTGCGGATGGACAGGGAGACCGCGCAGGCCAGCTGCGTGAACTGGATCTTGCGCTCCCGTACTTGGCCACCTCGGGCGCCCAAGTGCGCGCCGGGCTCTGGCTCGGCATGCAATACGCACGCAGTGGAAGCGTCGCAAAGGCCGTGGATATCCTGCAAAAAGTGCGTCATTCCGCGGATGCTCAAAATCCCGAGCACATGAGCGATCTCCAAACCCTCGAAGCTGAGGTAGAACTCGCCCATGGCAACAAAGACCACGCGATTGAGCTGCTCTTGTTAGCGGACAAGGCTAAGCGCAGCGCCATGACCACGGAAGGTTTGGCTCGTGCCTTTGAAGCTGCTGGAAACCCCGACCAAGCTGCTGTCTGGTACGAACTATTTCTGGGAAGTGTCGAGCCTGCCGTGGGATGGGAGCCTCAGCAAGACTGGCTCGCAGCACATTACCATCTCGCGCGTATCTATCTCGCTAGAGGGGACAAAGCCATGGCCGCGACGCAAATCGATCGGCTCCTTGACCCCTGGAAGGACGCCGACCCCGGGCTCCCTCTACTCCAAGACGCCCGCAAGCTTAAGCAGGTAATAGAGAGCAAACCGTAGAAAATTCTGTTTCGCTTCTGCAACTTCAATTCGCGCTTGCGATCCTTTACGCTGAGAACACCGAGAAGTCTCTCCAGGAGGCAAAATGCAAACAGCATCCATAAAATGGATTGGCGAAGAAAAATTCGTGGCCACCAGTCCATCTGGGCACGCGATCACTATCGATTCCGACCGCACCTCCAACAAGGCCCCGGGACCGATGGAGCTTGTTCTCATGGCTCTCGGCGCTTGCACCGCGACGGATGTCGTCAGCATCTTGAAGAAAAAGCGCCAAAACCTCGAAGCGCTGGAAGTCATCTGTTCCGGCGAACGCGCCTCAGGGCCGCCCACCGTCTGGAAAAAACTGGAAATTCTCTATCGCTTGCGAGGATCGCTCGACGAAGCCGCCGTGAAACACGCGATCGAGCTCAGCGAACAAAAATACTGCTCTGTCTCCGCCATGCTCCAAAAAACTGCCGCCCTCACTTGGCGCCACGAAATCCTTCCGCCCGCGGAATGATTCCTCACGCCTAATTTACCTCACCAGCTGTCCACTCGCCCAAAACCGCCGCATTTCCTTGTATCTTTCGCTCTTGCCTTGTAACTTCGCATCGGCATCGCTTAGAATTTCGGATTCGCTTGCTGTGTTGTAACTCTCAAGGAGAGACATGTCTCACCGCATCGCGGCAAAAATCACCGGTGTCGCAGGCTACGTTCCCCCAAAGGTGCTTACCAACGCGGACCTCGAGAAGTTGGTCGCGACCAACGACGAATGGATTCGCACTCGTACCGGCATCCGCGAACGTCATATCGCAGACAATAGCACCGCCAGTTCGCATCTAGCCACCGAAGCTGCCCAAGCGCTGCTCGCTCAAACCAAGATCGATTCCGCCGACATTGACATGATCATCGTCGCCAGCGTCACACCAGACATGATGTTTCCCGCCACGGCCTGCCTCGTCCAGGATCGTATCGGCGCAAAAAAAGCCTGGGGATTTGACCTTTCCGCTGCTTGCTCGGGTTTTGCTTATGCGCTTACCGTCGGCGCGCTATTCGTCGGCTCAGGTGCTCACAACAAAGTCTTGGTTATCGGCAGTGACAAGATGAGTTCCATTCTGGATTACACCGACCGTGCAACCTGCATCCTGTTTGGAGATGGTGCGGGAGCGGTGCTTCTGGAACCAGCGGCTGAGGGAGCAGGCATCCTCGATTTCGAACATGATGTCGACGGCTCGGGCGGACAGTTTCTCTACATGCCTGGCGGCGGCTCACTGCATCCGGCAACGCAGGAGACCGTGGAAAAGAAGATGCATTTCGTGCACCAGGAAGGCTCGCAGGTCTTCAAGTATGCCGCTCGTCGCATGGCAGAGATGTCCGCGAGGCTCCTCGAGCGCAACGGATTCACGAAGGATGATTTGGCACTGCTGGTTCCCCATCAGGCCAATCTTCGCATCATTCGCGCCGCGCAGGAACGGCTGGGCGTCGATGACTCGAAAGTGCTCGTCAATATCGACCGCTACGCCAACACCACCGCGGGTACGATTCCTTTGGGATTGTGCGATGCGGTCAAGCAAGGACGCCTTCACAAAGGCGACCTGGTGCTCCTAGTCACCGTCGGCGCGGGCTACACCACTGGCGGCGTGCTCCTTCGCTGGGCGTACTAACGTTGTGCTCAAACTTCAGAGGGCCTTCGAAAGGTATGCGAGTTGGCTTTTGCATTCTGCTGCTTTCGCGCGGCGCATGAATGGTGCCGCTTCCCGGCTTGCTGTAGAACTATTCTATAGCCCTACTTCGAGCTGCCCGCCCTGCGGATGTAGATCTGTCCCTGGAAATTTGTGAATTGATATTCCGGTCCGCCGCCATTGATCGTTCCGTGCACGGTCTTGTCGATTCGAACGCGGTACTTGCCGCCTTTTGCGCGTCCATCTTCGACCACCTGTTGCGGCGCGGAGGCCTGGAGCTGTACGTCAAAATCGCTGAACACATCGCCGCGGTCGGACTTGATGCTCACATTCGCTTTCACATCCGCCGGAAATGTGACGTCGATGTCGCCATTCAGTGAACTGAACGCCATCGGCTTTTGCGGATTCACCTTCGCGAACGTGACGTGCACGTGGCCGTTCAACGCATGAGCCACGGCGCTGCCGGACACATTGTTTAGGTTGACCGCGCCGTTTATGTCATCCACGTCCAGGTCCCCGTCCACTCCCGTCACCGCGATGTCTCCATCGTTCACCGCACGCAGCTTTAGCGACGTGTGTACAGGCACGGAAATCGTGAGGTCGATCGTCCGAGCGTAAGACTCAGTGCCGATGCGGACTTCGTTGTTCTCTTCTTCGACCGACAACCCGGTAGTTGATATGTTCAAGCGCTTCGGGCCGCCCGAAGGCCTTTCGCTTTCTTGATTTCGTCCGCGCGCTTCCACGATAACTTCCTTGCCGTCGTAAGCCTTCACGGTAATGCTGCCGTTCACCAGGCTCGCTTTCACAAATGCCGGGCGCGCCGGATCGTCCAGATTTACGGCGATGCGGTCGCCGCTGGACTGCGCTTGTGCCTGCGCGCCGGGCGCGATTAAGGCCGCCCCGGCCAACACTGCCACTGCGAGGAAATGGTTGAAACGAACTGTTTGGTTATTCATGATTTTCAAGAATGCGAATATCTCCATTTAGATTTTCAATCTGAATCTCTGGCCCGCCGGCGTTCACGCGTGCTCCCGTGAAGCGGTCGGCCCGATAAACCACTTTCCCGCCGCGCCGTTCTTCTTGAATCGCATGCACGGGCAGGGTCGTTACGGGAAAATCGCTGTAGATGCCGCCGTTGAATGTCTTGAACCGGAAATCCGCGGACAGGTCATGTGCAAAGTGCAGGTCCACGTTTCCGTTAATCGTCTTGAATTCGGAATTCTCCCGCGGGTTTTGGCGGAACGACACTTTCACCGGCCCGTTCACCGTGCGCGCCGTCCCGGAGCCGGACACGTTGTCCATTTCGATGTCGCCATTCACGTTTCGCACGAGGAAATTTCCGTTTGTGCCCCGCACGACCACGCGCCCTCCATTTACGGTCTTCACTTTGAGATCGATGTCGCGCGGCACTTTCACTTGAAAATCCATCTTCACGACGTACCCATCCTCGTCTCGCGAGTGCCGGCAGTCATCGCATTGGCACCGGAAAGGCCCGTTCACATAGAGCTTCAGCGCGCCCTCTTGCTGGGTAATGTCCAGCGTCACTTCTTTCTTCGCCTTTTCGAGCTTCTCTTTCGATTCCGCCCGCGTCGTTCTCTGAACGGTCAGCTCCACCTTGTCCGAATTGTCGGCGGATATCTCGATCGAGCCCCACACGTTGTCGATCTCGAGTGACTTCTGCCCGGTTGCAGGCATGGGAAAGGATTTTTGGATGTTTTCCTGGTCGCGGACCGGGTATTCGGCATCGTCATCTCTGGTCTTTGCGGAGACGACTTCGGGCCCTAGCCCCGCGCGCACCAAACTCAATACGCTCAGTCGCCGCCCGCTTGCTGAACTCTTCGTGGACCACATCGGCAGCAGCAGCGCCGCCGCGGCGTAGACGATCAAAATCGAGATCAGGGATTTTCTGCGCACGCTTTCCTCCTCAATTCAATTTGCTGACAGCCCACTCCGCTCGTTGCTTCACCGTGGGATTTAAATTCGGCGTTTGCTCAAAATTTCGCAGCCGCTGCGCCGCGTCCGGGTCGCGCCACTCCGTCAAAAGATCGATCAGCGCCACCTGCACCAGGGGAGATTGTTGCTGTTGCAGCGCGTCCAACACGCCTTTATGTACCTGCGGCTGACCAGCGTGCCGGCTGAGGGCATTGAGAGCCGCCAGCCGCACGTCCACGCTTCCGTCGAAGCGCAGCGTATGCAGCAGCGCCACCATCACCTGCGGATCGAGGTGCTCTTCCTGTTGGCTCCAGCTCACTCCCTGCAGGCGCTCGCTCGCCGACTGTTGCTGCAGCATCGAGAGCACCACCAACTGCCTCATGTTTGTCAGCTCGGTGTGCATTGCTGCTATTTCGTTCTGGCCCGTATCCGAATGAGTCGGCCTGCTCCCGAAATAGTTGCCGGCAAAAATTCCGATCACGAGCAGCGCGGCGCTCCACGCCACGGCTCCGAGAGGTGTGCGCACCCATTGCCAGATGTTCGACCCCGCCGCGCGTCCCGCTCGCCCGAATCGCGCGCTAGCTCTGTCGCTGCGCCCCGTCTGGTAGGCGTGCAGCGTCGCTTCGAATCGCGCCCTTGACGCCGCGCTAGGCTGCTCCTCGGGCAGCAGTCCCAGCTTTTTCCAAATCGCAACTTCGTCGCGGCAATCGGCGCACTGCGCCATGTGCAGCTCCACGATTTCGTTTTGTTCTTCGTTCAAACTTCCCTGCAGAAAATCCGGCAGGAGTTCTCCAATCTGTTCACACTTCATTTCCGGCCCTCCGGGGAGGTACAAACTTCGTGACTCCAGAATTTTTGTCCTTGTTGATCATGCCGCTCTCGATCTGGCGAAATGTTTGCCGCAGTTCCTGGATTGCCCGGTGTATTCGCGTCTTTACGGTCCCGAGATCGCATCCCAGAAGCCGCGCAATTTCGTCGTATTTCAATTCCTGAAAGCGGCTCAAAATCAAAATCTCTCTTTTTTCTTCCGGCAGCTGCATCAGCGCGCGGCGCAGGAGTTCCGCCTCTTCCGAATGCTGCGCGGAGTCTTTCGGCATCACCGCCGGCGCCATTTCCGGCTCGAACGTGATGTGCTTCGGCGTTTTTCTGTAATGATCCACTCTTGCATTCCTGGCGATTTGATAGATCCACGCACGGAACGGCGTCCCCGGTTGATAGCTTTGCCGGTATTTCAAAATTCGCAGAAAAACTTCCTGCACCAAATCCTCGCTGAGCGTCCGGTCGCCGGTCAGCTTCGAATAGAAGTTGTACAGCGGCGAGTGGTAGCGGTCGAACAACACTCCCAGCGTTTCGCCTGCGCCATTGCGCACTTCGAGCATCAGATCCTCGTCCGGAGCCAACTTCATGGTCTGGTCATTTTCCGTATCGGCCCGTTCTTGCTCTTTCATAGGGTGAATACCGCCCGGCGGAGAAAAGGTTACACCCCCATCCTACCGGTAAGCGGGCTGCAACCCTCTCGGAATCGCGAGGGATTTCGTGCTCGGAGATGCGGGATTCGAGGTGCGGGAAAGAGTAATTAGCAGAGTAAAAGGGAACGTTCGGAAAACGCGGCTGAACGAGAATTAGTATGAGGAGATTTTGATCGCTGCGTCAGCAGGAACGCAGAGCGGCTGCTAGCTCGAGGTTGGCCTGCAAGCGCAGGCTGATTTGGACCGCGGCGTAACGCGCGCAAATCACGCGCTCGCGTTCGCACCACTCGGCCAGGGACGGTAAGTGGGTGCCGGAGAGAACTCCAAGCCCTTCGATCATCCGGTAATAAGTACGCACTAGCGTTAGCCCGCTATTCTGGGGACCCAAGTCTGGGGTCAGCTCGTGCAATCCTGCCAGAGTCTCAAAGTCCTGGCCCTTCATGCACCCTGCGTCAAGATGAGCCGCAGCAAGCACGCGGTCGGAGACCGGTTGCGCTGCCACCCCCGCCAAAATCGCCCGCCAGTAATAGAGGGCGAATTGCGAAAGGGCAACGATGGAGATCGCAAGTAGCATAGCGGCGAACATCCCTCGGTAGCCTCTACCGACATTGTGCCGAGGATTGTGTGCTGCTCCAATAGGCCCGAAGTACCACGACTGTAGGACGCCCGGTGTCTCTATCTAAACATTGTATAATCAATGACTTGGAACTGCTGGTGTTTCAACGGCGCTGGTATGGTCATGAATGATCTTCCAGCCCTCGGGGAAACGCTGCCACACTAACGAGAACACGCCGCCGATATCTCCTTTGTCTCGTTTCAGATGCCAGCGCCCCAACACCAGGGCAGCATCCGGCGCGAGGAACCGAAATTCCAGACCTGAAAAATCAAGCTGTCCCATCGCCGCCCGATCCGGGTAGTTCTTCTTGTACCGTGCCACAACGCTATCCCAGCCGCGCGACACTCCGCTGCTCCCGGAAAACGTCAATTCCGGCGAATGCCAGTAGCCCACCAAGAACGCATCCACGTCTCCGCGGTTCCAAGCTGCTTGCTGCCCATTCAACACCGCTCCAATCGCGGCCTTATCCGCCGCGTGCGCCTCAGCCGCTTTCGTTTGCCTCCCCGCCCGCACCCCCGCCGCAAACAACAGGATAAGCGCGGTTCCTGCCACAACCCATCGAGAGCTCTTCGTCATCGTCTTGCTCCTCCCCAATTTCACACGCTCGTTCCCGAGGGAGCATAGGTCGCGAGCGCAAACTCCGCAAGCCCCACACCCGGAGGACACAGAGAATAAGGGCGGCAGAGAAGCTAGTGTTTCCGAATATGATAGAGGCCGGAACGCATCGCGTGGAGCAGGATCGCGGAGTGAATGACGGATTTTTTCGCCGGCGAATTGCCCGGCCGATCATGGAGCTGCTGCGGCAAGGCGTCACGCCGGAAAAGATGGCGCTGAGCCTTGCGCTTGGCGTGGCACTGGGCGTGTTTCCGGTGCTGGGGACGACGACTGCGCTTTGCGCGCTTGCGGCCTTGATTTTGCGGCTGAATCTGCCCGCGATACAGATCGTGAATTATTTTGTGTACCCGGTGCAGATTGCGCTGCTCATTCCATTCTTCCGGCTGGGGGAAAAGTTATCTGGCGCGCCTCATTTGCCGCTCTCCGCTGCACAGATTCTGGAGATGATTCATGCAAACTTTTGGGGCGCAACGCAATTTCTGTGGACGACAGTGTGGCACGCGGCAGCAGCATGGTGTTTGTTAGCGCCATTCCTCATAGCGATTCTTTATTTGATTCTGGTGCCCCTCTTGCGGCGAGTGGTGAAGAGACAGAGCCGAGTCACAAGAAACTAAACGCTAGAGGATATCGAGGACTTCTTCGTAGCGTTTGAACGGCGGAATTAAATAGGCGCCGGCAAGCTCGGTGCGGGACCAGGCTAACATCTGGCGGGCGACGTCGAACCCGCGTTCGCGGGCATTGACGCCGGCGGATTCGAGCGAAGCGAGAACCTGCTGCGGTATGACGATACCGGGTACTTCGTTATTCAGCCGCAGGGCCTGTTTGTAACTGTTGAGCGGCCAGATGCCGACGAGAACGGGAATCGAAGGCTTGCCGCCGAGTTTTTTCACAAAGGCGTGCCAGTGTTCGGGATCGAAGATCGGCTGGGTCATCGCGAAGTGCGCGCCGGCTTCGATTTTGGCGTGGAAGCGCTCAATTTCGTCATCGAGATCGTCGGCGACGGGGTTGACGGCCACGCCGATGGCGAAGTTCGTGGCACCGCCGAGAGTTTTGCCGGCCCAGTCCGTGCCCTGATTGAGGCGGCTGAGCACTTTGACGAGGCCGACAGAATCCACTTCGTAGACGCCGCTGGCCTCTGGGTAGTCGCCGACGGCTGGCGGATCGCCGGTGATGGCAAGGACGTTGCGAACACCGCCAACAGTCCACGCGCCAAGCAAAACGGCTTGCAAACCGATGATGTTGAAATCGCGCGTGGTGAGATGCGGGACGGTTTCGACGCCGCGCGCTTCGAGAGCGCCAGCGGTAATAAGTGCGTCCATGCCGACGCGCGCCATGGCGCCGCTGTTGATGTCGATGGCGTCCACTTTTTTCGAAGCCATGATTAAGTCAACTTGCTCGAAAATGCGGTCGAGCGAGAGGCCTTTCGGCGGATCGATCTCGACGCAGACGGTGAACTCCCCGGCCTGGAGTTTTTTCCAGAAACGGCTTTCCGGCTCGCGTTGCAAAACCGGAGCGGGCTTCGCGATGGCTCCGACGGAGTGATGCGCCGCGGTGGCTTTTGAGGGATGCAGCGACTTGACGGCTTCGGCCATGGCGCGAATGTGGGCAGGGGTTGTCCCGCAGCAGCCGCCAAGTATCCGGACGCCGAGCGCGGCGGCTTCGCGGGCAAAAAGTGCGAAATATTCCGGTGACGATTTGGGATAGACGATGCGGTCGCCTTCGCGCTTGGGTAACCCGGCGTTGGGCATCCCGCTCACGCGGAGTTCGTCGATTTCCGTGAGCTCACGCAATATCCTGAGCAAGGCTTGCGGGCCGAGAGTACAGTTCGCGCCGATGACCTGGACGTTTTTTCCCTTCAGTTGAGCGGCGGCATCGGCGGGGCGGAGGTCGCCGAAGGTAGTGCCTTCTTCGGAGTAGGTGAGCTGGGCGACGATGGGCAACCCAGAAAAAGAGCGGATGGCGTCCACGGCGAGAAGAATTTCTTCGATGTAGGAAAACGTTTCGAGGATGTAAAAGTCGACTCCGCGCTCTTCGAGAGCGAGCGCCTGCTCGTGAAAGACATCCTGAATCTCGTCGGGGGAAGGATGCCGGGATTGCACGCCCAGGCCAAGCGGGCCGATGGAACCTGCGATAAGGACTTCGCGGGGAGCAGATTCCCGGGCTTCTCGAGCGATCTTGACGCCGCGGCTGTTGAGGCGTTGAACTGCGTCAGCCAGGCCGAGCGGGGCGAGTTTAAAGCGATTTGCGCCGAAGGTGTTGGTTTCGATGATTTGCGCGCCGGCTTCGATGTAAGCCAGATGGATGCGGAATACGGCTTCGGGCTCGATGGCGTTAAGCTCATCGAAACAGCGCTGCGTGCCGACAGCTTCGTGCAACATCGAGCCCATCGCGCCATCGGCGATGAGGATCGAATTTTTCAGCCGTTCGTTGAAGTCAAGAATCTTCAAAGCTATTCCGCCTTACTTTTTTGGATCGCTTCGCGCCGGCACCTAACGCTTCTGTTCCATGAGGCTGGCGACGGTGCTCATCAAATCGTACTTGGTGAGGATTTCGAATTTTGCGCCGTCCATTTCGACGAACACGGCGGGATTTTCGTGGCTCAAAATGTAGGTAACGCGCTCGACGGGCGAAGTGCCCGGAATGCGCGGGAGCGGCTTGCTCATCACTTCACGGACGACGAGTTTGCGTAAGTCTTTCCCTTGAAGCGCCATCGTCAGGATTTGATCTTCGTAGATGGTGCCGATGGGAATGTTCTCTTCGAAGACGGGAATTTGCGAGATGTCCTGCTCCTGCATGGTCTTTAGAGCGTGGAAGACAGTCTGGTAGGGACGAGCGATGACCAGCTCGCGGACTTTACCGGACAGATGTTTGGCATTGACGACTTCAGCGGCGGTGATGTGCACGGCGGCTTCCACGTAGCCGCGCTCGCGCATCCATTCGTCGTTGTAGACCTTGCTGAGATAGCGCATGCCGGTGTCCGGCAAAAAAGCAACGACGAAGGCTTCGGAACCTAGATCTTTGGCAAGTCGGAGGGTGGCGGAGATGCAGCCTCCACCGGAGCCGCCGGTGAAAATGCCCTCGAGCTTGACGAGGCGGCGCGCGACGACGAAACACTCTTCATCGTTGACTTGAACTACGTCGTCGAGAATCTTCATATTCATGGTCGTGGGGAAAAAATCTTCGCCGATGCCTTCGACGACGTACGTCTTGGGCTTGATCGTCTCGCTGCGTTTGAAAAAATCGTAGTAAAGCGAGCCGAGTGGATCGACGCCAACAATTCTGATCGCGGGATTCCTTTCCTTTAGATATTTGCCGACCCCACTGATCGTGCCGCCGGTGCCGATGCCGCAGACGAAATGCGTTATTTTGCCTCGGCTGTCTTCCCAGATTTCCGGGCCTGTCGATTGATAATGCGCCTCGGGATTCATCGGATTTTCATACTGATTGGGATAGAACGAATTGGGAATTTCGCGTGCGAGTTTTTTGGCGACGGAATAATAGCTGCGCGGATCTTCGGGCTCTACGGCGGTGGGACAGACAATGACCTCCGCTCCGAGTGCTTTCAGGAGATCGACTTTTTCCTTGGATTGCTTGTCCGTGATGGTGAAGACCATTTTGTAACCGCGCACCGCGGCGACGAGAGCAAGGCCCATGCCGGTATTGCCGGAGGTGCCTTCGATGATGGTGCCGCCGGGCTTGAGCAGGCCGCGCTTTTCGGCGTCGTCAATCATGGTGATGCCGATGCGGTCTTTCACCGAGCCGCCGGGATTGGTGTAGTCCGCCTTGACGTAGATCTGCGGCTTGAGGCCTTGATTGATGCGATTGAGGCGCACGAGCGGCGTGCGGCCAACGGCTTCGAGGATGCTGTTACATAGCATGAGATCTTCTCGCGCACAGTCCGGCGAGGATCGCGAGCTTGGCCTGTGCCATAATTCGTTCAGTTTAGCATGCAGCCTCACGATGACACAGAAAGGTGAGGCGAAGGAGACGCATTTGGCACGGGAGAATATTTCGAGCGGTACGCCGTGGGAACCGATCGTAGGGTATTCGAGGGCGGTGCGCATAGGGAACCTGATAGCGGTTTCTGGAACAACGGCCACGGGGCCGGACGGAAAGATCGTGGGAGTGGGAGACGCGTACGCGCAAACCCAGCAGACGATCCGAAACATCGAGGCGGCACTGGCGAAAGCGGGAGCGGGGTTGAAGGATGTGGTACGGACGCGGATTTTCGTGACGAACATTGCGCACTGGGAACTGATCGGGCGAGCGCATGGAGAATTTTTTGGAGCGATACGTCCGGCGACGAGCATGGTGGAAGTGAGCAAACTGATTTCGCCGGAGATGCTGGTGGAGATTGAGGCGGACGCGATTGTTGAGGAGCCGCTACTGGTGACTCGTGACTGACAGATTTCTCGAGGCGTTGCCGTGGGTTCCCCAGTTCCTTGGACGAGAATAGAAACATGAGTACTGCGCTCTACGATGGATTTATTGCGGATTATTACGACGACTCGCCGATGGTACGCGGGCGAACGCGAGATGTGGCGTTTTATCGCGATGCGGTGAAAGAATTTGGCGATCCCGTGCTGGAATTGGGTTGCGGGACGGGGCGGATTACATTGGCGCTGGCGGAAGCCGGGCACCGGGTGACCGGGCTTGATATTTCCGAACGAATGCTGGAGCGGTGCACCGAGAAGCGTGCGGCGTTACCACGGGAGGCGCGCGAACGCGTGCATCTGGTGCAAGGGGACATGACGCGATTCGATCTCGGCGAAAAATTCCGCGTGGTGATTATTCCATTCCGCCCGATGCAGCATTTGTTGGAGACGGAGCAACAGATTTCGTGCCTGGAATCGGTGCGAAAACATTTGCACGCGGGCCGGCGGTTTGGGGAACGGCAAGGAAAGTTGATTCTGGACGTGTTCCAGACGGATGCGGAGAGGATGCACGACCCGGCGTATCAAAAGGAAGAGCCGGTGACCGAGTACACGATGCCGGACGGGCGGCGTGTGCGAATCACGGAACGGGTCGCGGCGTTTCACCGCGCGGAGCAGCGGAATGATGTGGAGATGATTTTTTATGTGACGGATGCTCATGGGAAAGAGGAGCGTCTCGTGTTCGCGTGGACGCTGCGGTATTTCTTCCGGTATGAGGTGGAGCATTTGCTGGCGCGGTGCGGGTTTCGCGTGAGCGCAGTGTATGGAGATTTTGACCGTGCGCCGCTGGTGGACAGTTCGCCGGAGATGATTTTTGTGGCGGAGGCCAAGCAAGAGTGAAGAGGGACACGGTGCGCCGTGCCCCTACGAAGAATAGCGCGGCAACTACCAGGTGGCGCGGATGCGGTAGCGGAGGACGGAGGTGCCGTCCTTGGCTACAGGGACATGGAACTGGGCGGCGAAGGCGGCGGTCTTGGTGTATTTGTAGGTGGAGCTGAGCATTTGCCAATCGCCGCCGATGGGCTCGTTGAGTTCCACCGTGATAGGCGTGTCCTTGTGGTTGCGCAGGGTGATTTCGAATTCCATTTCCCAGGTGTGGTTGTCGATGCGCTTGAAGTCGGTCTGCTTGCGCTCGGCGATGACGTCGAAGGCGTTGCCGATGTGCACGGTGACGTTTTCGTCCTTGGGAGTGTGGTCGATGCGGTCTTCGCCGATGAAGAGGATACCGCCGCGTGAATCTTTCTGGTAGACGCGGACGTTGCCAGCGGGGAGAGGAATGCCGAGGCCGGCTTTTTCTTCATTCTTGAATTTGTAATAGACCATGACGGGATCTTTGATGGGCGAGCCGGGAGCTTGCGCGTTGCGGTAGTAATAATTTTGGCCGTTGACGACGAATATTTTTTGGACGGGGACGCCGGAGCCTTCGAGCAGGCTGATTTGCTTGGTTTCCTGGTTCTCGACGGAGGTGCGGCGGCCAAGGGTATAGAGATGGTATTCGGAGAAGCTTTCCTGCTGGAATTGCGGAGCGGCGGCCCTATTCATCGCCATTTCCTTTGCGACCATGTCGGCTCTCAATCCACCCTGGGCGGCAATACGATTCAAGTCGCCGGCGACGAGCTGGAGGCGGGCGTTGTGGAAGGCGGTGCCGGAATTGTTAACCAGAGTGACCCAGCCGTCGAGGTCGGCTGCTTTTTCGTCGCGGGCGACGGTGAGAACGTAGTCGGAGTTCCAAGACAAGTTGGTGGCGAGGTAAGAGGCTTCGATTTGCTGTTTGCGGAGACCGGAATTTTCAAGGGACATGAGAAGCGTTGGGCGGTCGTAAAGATTGGCGGGGATGTCTGGGAAACGGTAACTTTCGGCGTAACCGCCGGTGACGATGTCGTTGCCGATTTTCCACACCTGGCCGTTGTTATCGGAGAGAAGCGTGGCTTTGATTTCTTCGTGCCTGGTGGTGCCATTCTCCTGATAGGAGCGGACAAGAGTGACTTCACGGCCGACGTATTTGTGGAGAAGCTTGGCGGGCTCGAGAAGATCGTATTCGTAGTTTTGTTCGATGACGCCGAGCTTATCGGGATCGGTCAGGGAGCGGAAGTGGACCGTGGCCGGATTGACAGTAGCGGCGATGTCCATGAATTTGAGGCGGAAAGCGCCGTCGGGGAGAGTGAGATTACGGACATCGCGAATGAGAGCGATGTTGGAATTGTAGACGGTGACGTTGAGATCGGTCTGGTCGCTGAGGCTGGTGGATTGATCGGGCGCGGTGGAACGTGGCGCTTCTTTTTCTTGACCAGCTGCCAGGTCTGCAAAGACGCGCTGCCTGCGGCAAGCAGGATAGAAGAAAGCTGCCGCCGCGAGCAGGGCAGCGGTGGTTGAGAGAATCCATGGAAGGCGGCGCTGCCATTTTGATTTGTGAATTTCCATTGTGTTCACCTCATTCAAGATTTCGCTTCAAGCTTAGAACGTTGGGGAGGGATTTCCTTGCACGAGGTGCGAGAGAATGCTTTATGTGCACTATTCACCGGGAACCGAATACCAAGTAACGCCGCCGTCCGTAGTCTGATACGTCTTCACGGAGCCTGGCGGCTGACCTGGCACAAACCAAATCGAAGCATGCATGGCGTCGGCGGCGCGAACGCCGACGAGGTCATTTGAGATTGGCGAGTCCAGTTTAGTCCAGTGGGCACCGCTATCGGTGGTACGCAAGATCGTGCCGGAGTTGCCGACCACCCAGCAGACTTTTGCGGATGGAGCGGATCCGGCCAGCAAATCAGTGTTGACGCCGCTCGTTTGCACCGTCCACTTAAGACCTCTGTCCGATGAATGTTCGAGAGAACCCGACGGACCGACGCGCCAGAGTTGCTTTCCATCCGGTGCGATAAAGACGTGAGGGTTTTGGAGCGCGGCGGCGCGCATCATGGCTTTGGCTTCGGCCCGGGATGTTGGTTCAGCGGAGACTTCAACGGACTCGGTAACCGCCGAAATTGCATTATCGTTTGCTACCTTTGGTTTCGCCGCTGCAGCGTTTGAAGCTGGCGCGGGCAGACGTTCTTTCTCTGCAAGGGGGCCCTCGACGGTTCCGCCGGCGATAAAGCCGGGTTGCGAAGGCAAAGGAGGCGGTAAGGTTTGCGGCGCGGCCGTCAACCGGCCGTTCTCCGGGAGTCCGGGTGCAGTTTGTGCGTCGAACTTCTTTTGATCGCGCGTTGCTCCGGCTGCGCCAGCAGTTCGCGCGGCTAGCTGTTGTTGTTCTTGCTTTTGCCTGCTCAAGGAAGGTCCGGAAGCGGTCTTCGCGGCATCTGCATACGGAGCTTGTTGTGCCGACTGCGCTTGCTTGCGCAACTCGTCGGCAACGGCATCGCGGTCTGACGAGACCGGGCCGGCGATTCCTCCAGCAGGTTGATCGGTGCGCTGATCTTTTTGTTTTCGTTCACCAGGCACGACGAGCTGGGTTTGTGGGGAAGAGCCGACCGCCGAAGGCTGCCGATTTTCAGCAACTTCAACGGGCGATCCCGTCGCGACCTGCAAAGGCTTCGGCGATCGCAAGGAAATAAATGCGATCAGGCCAGCGGCGATCGCGCCCGCGGGAACAAACCAGAGCCACCGCAAACTTGGCGGGCGGTTCGCACGGCTGACCTGCAGGGCATCGAGCGAGCTGACTTTCGCAACTGCTGCTGTGTTGATGACTGATACTCTTTCGGAAGTTTCCGGAGTGACAGGAACTTCGAGAGGCGTCGCAAGGTGCGCCAAGATGAGCTGGCAGTTGTCACAGCCCAGGACATGCTGTTTCCAAAGATTGCGTTCGTCGGAGGAGAGTGAGCCATCGTGATAAGCCGCAAGGATCTCGGCGTCCGGACAAGATTCGAGCGGTGCCGCGCCGAGGGCATTTCCGTCCATTTCGGAAGACGCAGAGGAGCGCAGATGGCGAGCGAGCGCTTTTTCAAAGCTCCGATTGCGGTCGTCATGCGCCATGGGTTTCTCCTTTCTTAGAACGAGAGCGGGCGGCGTTCTTGCATACGGCGGTTAGGCCGGGCTTGACGGGCTTGAATTTCACGGGTCAGGCCTCCCAGTTGAAGGGGTTGGGCGGCTGCGGCGCTGGAGAAGCTCTTCGAGATCGAAGGAAGCGTCAGCGGAGGAGTATTCAAGACACAAAGAGATCTGCGCGTCGCTGAGACCGATTTCGGCGGCGAATCCGTTCGCCGCGGGGCAGCCATTGCGAAGGGTTTCTTCGACGGTTCGACGCAGCGCCAGGCGAATGCGATCCAGATTGCGCGAGACACTGGATTCATGCTCGCCGAGCTGCTTGCCGATTTCAGCGAGAGTTTGTTCTTTGGCGTAGTACAAACGCAGGCGCTGTTCATCGCGGGGATCGAGAGAGGCGAGAGCCGCCTGCAAGGCGCGGACGAAAAGCGTGACGTAGCGCTCGCGATGAGGGTCGTCCGCCTGCACCGAAACGAGCGCAGGACTTTTAGGAGAATGGCTAATCGACTCGTCGTCCTCGAGGGATTCGAAACGCCGCCCCGCGCGGATGAGGTCGATATGGCGCTGTGCCAGGACGGCGCGGAGCCAGGTTTTCAGAGAGCTGCGGCCGTGAAAATAGCGGAACAAAGAACGCTCGCGGCGAGCGCCGTCGGTGAGGCCGTAGAGCTCGGCAAGGAGAGAGTCGGCGAGCTCGCGGGCTTCCGGTGAACCCGAGCGGCAACGAAGCACCGTCGCTGCCGCAGAGCGTAAATAGCCGCGATAGGCAGATACGAAATGCTCCCACGCAGCTTCGCAATTTTCCAGGCAAGCTGTGGCCAGGGCCAGGTCCTCGAGGTGCAGCGAGCACAAATACTCCTCTAGTTTGTCCGGCGCGAGGGTCCCGGTGGAAAACCGTTTCTCCGCGCTGCGCTCCAGCGCAGTTGTGAAGCTATCCCGCGGCAGGCCCCAGCGCTCGGCCTGCGCTTGTGCGTAGAGCCAATCGATCTTGCGCGATGAAGCTGCCACGATTTGAGCGAGCACGGGACGGCCAGCGGACTTGCTCCGTTGCGAGCGGTCTGGGGCATTTTCCTTCATCGACGATTCACGCATTTACAGTATCGCAGACCATCCAACGCCAAGAGTATCCCGCGCATCCCAAGAGCTTAATCCAGCATGGGAGGGCCGGTACGAAAAAGTTCGAACGCCCAAGGGCTGGATTGCGGTATCCTACTAGGGTTGCGCATCCCGCCCCGCAACTAGAACCGCCTCGCTGGGTTAGCAGACTGGGTGCGAACCGTGCGAACGCGGAAGCATTAGCGACTTCGCGACGCTAGTACGAAAGTCCTATTCGGACGTCCTCAGCCCCGTCAGTAACCTAGTACTGGAAAAGCGCACGTTCGAAAAAACTGACGAACTCCGGAACGCGCGGCCTCTGTATTGGCCGAAGTTCCTGGCAACGAAATTTCCCGAGGCGGCACGCGGATGATAACCATGCTTGCAGATCCACCACGAAGTAAGACGCGGCTGGGCGTCGGTTTGGATGCCGATCGGCGCCGCTTACCGAATGCAGACGCTTGGAAGACGGCCATCGGGTCAAAGCCGATACCCGCTCGCCTCGCCTTATTGCCGGATTCCAAACCCCGCTGGGACCGAATAGGGATCAGCGCGGGATTTCAGCTAGCCTTGCTGATTTTTTGTGTGCTGATTCCGTTGATCTATCCGGATCAGCTTCGGACAGCGCTGCACTACCAAATGGTTCAGATCGCGCAGCCGGAAACGATGGTTCCCGTGGCACCCCCGCCACCGCCGCCTCCAAAGGTAGTGAAAGCGAAAACGCCTCCCCCTCCGAAACCGAAAGCTGTGGAGCCCGTGAAGCTGGAACCGCAGAAGCCGCACATTTTTGAAATACCGAAGGCCGTAGTGCCGAAAGTGCAAAAAGTAGAAGCCCTGGCGCCGGAGATGCAGGCGCATCTCGAAGCGACGAAGATCGAAACGGCGACAAATCAACCAAAGCGCCCCCGAGATGAAGTGAAGCTAAATAATATTGGTTCGGGCAGCGCCGCGGCGGCGACCGTGAAAGCGCCGATCGAGAAAGTGCAAACGGGCGGATTCGGCGATCCGAATGGCATCCCGGGCAAAGGCGATCCCAAGCACGCGACAACTGCGAACCGGCTGGGTTCCCTTGCATTACCGGGCGGGCCAGGCTATGGCAACGGCACCGGAGGCGACAAGGGCATCCGCGGAACTGTGGCGAGCACTGGGTTTGGAAATGGCGTCGCAAATCCTCCGGCGGGGGGAGGCAAACAAGGGAGTGTGCATACTTCGGGCTTCGGAGACCAAACGGTAGCAGACGCACCAAAAAAGAAGGCGGCAGCAGAAGGACCGATCGACACGCCTGTTGACATCCTGGACAAACCGAAGCCGCAGTATACGGCGGAAGGGCGTAGTCTTAAGCTAGAAGGAGACGTGGTTATCGACGTGGTGTTCCTCTCGAACGGCACCATGCGGATAAATCGCGTCGTCAGTGGATTGGGCCACGGACTCGATGAGGCAGCGGTCCGCGCGGCCCAACAGATCAAGTTCAAACCAGCAAAGCGCGAAGGCCAGCCGGTCGATTTTCCGGCGCGCGTGCGGATTGAGTTCCGCATGGCCTACTGAGGGGAGAGAGAAATGCGTAAGTTAGGCATAGTTGTCCTCGGATTCGTCTTGGGTGGATCCGGGGCCATCGCCAGCGCTGCGGCGCCAGATCCGCAACAGGCGCGGACGATGGACCAGGTGATCGACCGGGTCGTCACGAACGAAAATCGTCTAAACCAGCAGATTCGGCAGTATTCGCCGCTGGTGGAGACCTACATTCAAAATTTAAAGCCCGACAAGGAGCTTGGCTACGTCCCCGCAGGCGACAAATATTTTCTGGGGCGCGCCGATTTCTCGAAGGGCGTGGCGCTGGTGCCTTTGAGCGACACGAGCGGCAGAGGAAAGAAAATCATCGGGTCGATTGGAAATTTCTTCTCGTTCGCGATGCAATTTCTTCCGGACGGCTTCCTTCAGATGATTTTTCTCGATACCAACGGCTTCGACAAGCAGCACTACAAGTTTGATTATGTGCGCCGTGAATTTCTCGGCGAAGTGCGCTGCCTGGTCTTCGACGTCACGCCGCAGGACAAATCCGGCAAAGGCCGGTTCCTCGGACGCATCTGGGTTGAGGATCAGGATTACAACATCGTGCGATTCAACGGCGCGTACAGCGGCGGAGGACACGCAAGCTGGTATTTCCACTTTGATAGCTGGCGCACCAACGTGCAACCCGGCTTGTGGATGCCTTCGTTTGTCTACAGCGAAGAAAAAGATCTGCACTACGCAATGAGCAAGAAGCTGGACTTCAAGGCGCAGACGCGGCTGTGGGGATACAACCTCGGCCATGCACAGCAGGAGCAGGAGCTGAGCAAGATTCTGGTTGAAACTCCGGTGCAGGACGATACGAAGACCGCCAACGATTTGACGCCGGTGCAGGCACAGCGTTCGTGGGATCGCCAAGCGGAAGAAAACGTGGCCGATCGCCTGGAGCGCATCGGCCTGTTGGCACCGCGCGGTGAAGTCGACAAAGTTCTCGAAACCGTGGTGAACAACCTCGAAGTTACAAACAATCTGGATATCGAACCGGAAGTTCGCTGCCGTGTGCTGATGACCTCGACTCTGGAGTCGTTCACGCTGGGCCATACCATCGTGCTGAGCCGCGGACTGATTGACGTGCTCCCGGACGAAGCGAGCCTTGCGACAATTATCGCGCATGAGTTGGGCCACGTCATTCTTGGCCATCGCATGGACTCCAATTTCGCCTTTTTCGACCAGTTGCTGGTCGATGACAAGGAGACATTCCGCCATTTTGGTTTCGCGCGCACACCAGCGGAGGAGGAGGCAGCCAACAAAAAGGCTGAGGAACTGTTAGCCAATGCCCTCAAGGATCCGCAAGTGGCAAAAAGCTGGCAAATGGCGAACGCCAGGCTCTTCTTCCAAGCCATGCAGACACGCCAGAAGGAGATCCCAAATCTGATCAGCGCTCACCTTGGGGACCGTGTACCGGGCATCGCCGACCTGAAATCGGCCGCTCCTGCTGATCCCAAGCAGAACCCGCAGATGATTGCGGCGTTGCCGATTGGCGGACGCGTGAAACTGGATCCCTGGAACGACAAGCTGGAATTGATCAAGAGCAAGCCGGTGGGCACTATCGCCGAGCGTGAAAAGATGCCGTTCGAATTGACACCGTTCATGCCTTACCTGACGCGTTTCGGGACGGAAGCAGGCAAGCCGATCGCCGCCAGCGCTACCACTCAGGGTGATGCGAAGCCCGGCGAAGCACCCCAAAAACCCAACTAATAATCTTGAGAGTTGAAAAATTTGGCCCGGTGAAGATTTCTTCGCCGGGCCTTTCTCTTCTTAGAGTTGAAAGGGCCTACCTCACCCGCACCAAGGTTTGCATGAGCTGGTAATTGAATTCCACCCCGTCGTAGAAATCCTGGACTCGGACACGCTCGTCCTGGCCGTGCGCCCTGCGGTTGTCGATATCCAGGAAAACGCCAGCGATTCCGTACGTGGGAATGCCCGACATGCGCAAAAAGCGCCCGTCCGAGGCTCCCGTGTCCATTACCGGCATGATGGGGAGCGGGCCCCAAACGCTGCTAGCCGCGGTTTCGACGGCGTTTATCAGATCCGGCCGCAGGGGAGACGGAGGCACACGCTCCGGCAGGATAAGATTGCCGTCGGCGTCGCGCTGCTCGACGAATTCCACCTTGATCTGAGGATCATCCACGACCTTAATCAATGTTTCTTTTATCTTGCCGGGATCTTCGCCTGGCAAGATGCGGCAATTGACGTTGGCGCGCGCGGTTTGCGGCAATGCGTTCGGAGCATGACCGCCGGAAAGCATGGTGGCGACACAAGTTGTGCGAAGAATCGCGTTGTAAAAGGGATTTTCCGAGAGCTGCGCGACGGCTTCGCCATCCAGGGGAATCTTTGCCGCCGCTTTCATTTCTGACGCAAGCGGGCCGCCTTCGATCCCCACGCTCTTTTCGAGCATGGAGCGCGTGATTTCATTCAGCTCCGCTGGAAAGTTGTAGTTAGCGAGCCTGGTCAGCCCCTCGGCCAGATGATAGATGGCATTATCACGCGTTGGCCGGGAGCTGTGGCCGCCGGGATTTTTTACTTCAAACTGAAAATCGACATAGACCTTTTCGCTCGCTTGCACGGCGCCATAGATCTTCTTACCTTTGACGCTCATGAAATCTCCGCCATCGAGATTCACGCAGAATTCCGCGTCTATCCAGTCGCGGTTATGCTTGAGGAGCCACTCGACTCCGTTGAAGTTCCCGCCCTCTTCGTCCGCCGTGAGCGCGAGGATGAGATCGCGGTTGGGCGTTAAACCCGATCTTTTCATGCGAATAAAATTCTCGACCAGAATGGCGGCGCCGTCCTTGATGTCCACGGTGCCACGCCCGTAAAAATACCCGCCCTTCTCGATAAATTGAAATGGATCGGTGGTCCAGTCTTCGCGGCGAGCCTCCACGACATCCAAGTGGGCGAGAAACAGGATTGGTTTCTGCTGTCCTGATCCGTGCAGGCGCGCGACGAGATTTTTCTTGCGCTCGTTGGGGCCGGCCACGATGACGTCTTGCCCAGGGAAGCTGGCGTCGCGCAAGCGCTTGGCCATTGCCTCCGCGGCGGTCGTCACATTGCCGACGGAATCCGTTGTGTTGATTTCGATGAGCTCCTTGAAGATTTCGCGCGATTGTTGCTTGGTATCCTCCTGGCCTTGTGCAAATGCCAAGGGGGCATGGAGGATGAGTGTGCAGTACAGCATGATCCAGTGTTTTCTTTGTGGCATTCCTGGCTCCTTGTGCAAATTCATTCCGGCGAATGGGACGCACTCTTCGTGGGCACCGGTGGCAAAGCAAGAGCCCTGCGAAGACATGCGGAGACATAGGAAGCGGCCAGAAAAAGCAGAATCAATCCCAGGCCCGGGTCAAACAAGAAACGCAGAACGAAGGCACCAAAAACCATGAGGCCGACCATTTGGGGCTTCATCAGGGGCTGAGCGAATCTCCAGTTCACGAACCGGGCAATCTCTTGCGGCCACTTGAAAACCCAATAGAGGTTGTAAATTGGAATGAAATGGAAGCCAACGGCTCGCGCCGGCGAAATCGGGTGCTTCCAACCGGGCACGTGCTGCATCACAACGTGATAGCGATAAACACATACAAGCCAATATACGCTGCCGACAAACATCACCAGAAACAAGTACAAAGGAGGAATGGGAAATTCGGCCTTGGCCATCTCCGGGTGGAGCGAGACTGCTACGAATTCCGCCACGATTGTGGCAAAACCCAGCAGATAGCCAACCCAAAGCTGCGGGAGCGGCGGCAGCTTTACGGAATGCATCTGTGCCGCTGATAGACCGTCCGGAGAATCGTCCATCCTATCCTCAAATAAACGCGCTTTGGCAGCGTAACGGTCGCCCCACAGGTCCGTCAAACAGTTTGAGATGCGGACGCGCCTTGGATTCTTGCAGCAAGTTGCTTCGCCATCGCGCATTTCATAGACTGGCTGAGTATCAGCGACCGGAGGATAACGTGACATCAACCAAAAAACGCGTGGCGCAAATCGCTTTGGGGGCCGTTCTGTTTATCGCGGGAATCGCAGCCGGTTCGCTGCATGCCCGGAGCGCCGCGGTCCAGAACAGATTCGGGCAGCCGAAAACGGTTCTGCATGTTGTGATTTACAAGTTTAAGGACGCCACTTCAAATAATGACCGCGACACCGCCATCAACGGGATAAAAGAGATGGCCGCGAAAATTCCTGGAATCAAGAATGTCTGGCTTAAGACTGAACGCAACCAAATCAAGGACTTCAGCGGGGTGTACGCGATCGAATTCACTAGCGCTGAAGCGGCCGCAGACTATTCCGAGAGCCCCGTCCATGAGGCCTGGTCCAAAAAGTGGCAGGAGTTGCGAGAGAACAGCCTTTCCTTCCAGATTTCGAATCCGTAGCGCATCGATGGCCGGCGTTTGTGTTTGTCGCATTCGCCGCGGGTCAACTGTGGCGTACAATTCCGAATCTGCGCCGGAAGATTGCGTCCACCGCTTTGTCTGACAATAACCGTTTGCACCATTTTGCGACCGTTGCCAATTGCGTGACACCGTAACGGATTCTCGGATTCGGCGCCTCGATCGCCTGCAAGATCACGCGCGCGCAATCTTCCGGCGTGGTTTTCGATTTAGCGCGGCTGCCTGTGACGCTTGCAAAAAAGCGCATATAGAGAGGCGCGTAGGGGCCGGTATTCATTTTATCCACGTAAGGTTTGGAGAGTTCCAACGCTGCTTGTTGTATCCCCGTCACGATGTAGCCCGGCTCGATCAGAACCACCTGCACTCCGAAGGGATACAACTCGAGGCGCAGCGCGTTGCTCATGGCCTCGAGAGCGAACTTGCTACTGCTGTAAGCGCCCTGTGTGGGCGCGGTCACGAAACCAGAGACGGAGCTCATCATGAGGATGCGTCCGCGCCGGCGCTCGCGCATGTGCGGCACCACAGCCTGCGTCATGCGCAAAACGCCGAAGAAATTCGTCTCGAACTGGCGCCGCCAGTCTTCCATACGCAGGTCTTCGACCGCAGCTGTGAAGTTTACGCCCGCATTGTTGAAGAGGACGTCAATGGCTCCGGCTCTTGCGAGGACCGTAGCAACCGCACGCTGGACGGAAACGTCGTCGCAAACGTCAAGTTCCAGCGTTTCAAGCGTAAGCTTCTTCTCCCTCGCCAGCGCATCGAGCTGTACACGTTTTCCCTCGGAACGCCCCGCCGCGAATACTCGATAACCGTGCTGCGCAAGCAAGAGCGCAGCGGCTCTGCCCAATCCGTCCGTTGCGCCGGTAATCAACACGGTTTTTTGGAGCGCTGCCAGGTTTGTCATTGCCCCCTCCAACTTCCTTATCCCCCAAAGAAGCATTATGCTACCCCGGCTCCTGTGCCGCGGCTATCGCGCGAAACGACTGAAACGTTTATCGCGAACCACCCGTCACATGGGGCAGCGGCCGGGTTGGTGCTCGGAATAATACAAATGTGAGGCGAAGATGAGGATTCAGCAAGGATGCTTGTCTGGGTGTGCTCCGGGAGGAGGCGATTTGCCGCGAAGAGTCTGGCTGCCGCTTGTGGCAGCTTTTCTTTTCACCAGCTTCTCGGCATCGCTTGTAGGAGCACAGGCGAATCCAGCGAACGATGAAGAGTATGGGAAGAAGATACACGAATATACGACGGAACCATTTTTCCTCACCGACCTTGTCGATCACCTCCCGGCTTCCGCGGCTGTGCCTTCGCCTGACAAAATTCTTGGCCACATCGTCGGCGCACCGGGCTTTCTTACCTATTCGAAGGACATCTATCGTTATTACGAGGAGCTTGCGAAAGCCAGCCCGCGAGTAAAGGTCTATCGCGTGGGCAAATCGGAAGAAGGACGAGACTTTCTGCTCGTCGCCGTGAGCGACGAAGCCAACATCGCGCAGCTTGACCATTTGCGCGACATTACCGCGAAGCTTGCCGATCCCCGCAAAATCACCGAGGCCGACGCCAAGCAGCTTATTTCCATGGGTAAGCCGTTTTACTGGGCGTCCGGTTCGATTCACTCTCCCGAAACGGGCTCACCGGAAATGTTGATGGAGTTGGCCTACCGCCTGGCCGTCGAAGATTCGCCGTTCATCCAGAACATTCGCAAGAATGCCATTTTTTTGATTACTCCGATCGTCGAAGTGGATGGTCACGACCGCGTGGTGGACTCCTGGAATTACAAGAAGGCAAACCCCGACAAGGCGCAGCCCGATCTCGTTTACTGGGGACACTACGTCCAGCACGACAACAACCGCGACGGCATCGCGATGGCCCTCAAGCTCTCGCAAATGATGATGCAGACTTTTTTCTACTGGCACCCGCAGGTGCTGCACGATCTGCATGAGTCCATTCCTTATCTTTATGTTTCGACAGGCACTGGACCGTATAACGCGTGGCTCGACCCCATCGTGATCAACGAGTGGCAGAAGTTTGCCTACAACGACGTGCAAGGACTGACGGAACGGGGCATAGTCGGTGTGTGGACGCACGGCTTCTATGACGGCTGGGCACCCAACTATATGTTTTATGTAGCGAACGGTCACAACTCGATCGGACGCTTCTACGAAACGTACGGCAATAGCACTCCCGAAACGAAGGAAGCCGAATTGCCGCCGAGCGCGACGAGCCGCACGTGGTTCCGGCCGAACCCGCCTCTGCCCAAAGTGATGTGGTCGCTGCGTAACAACACCAACATGGAGGAAAGCGGCGTGCTCCTTTCGCTGGACTACACCGCGCAGCACGGCCAAGAACTCCTGAAGGATTTCTACGAGAAGAGCAAACGCTCCGTGGCCAAGGCGACGACGGAGGGCCCGGCAGCTTGGGCCATCGTGAATGACGGCAGGCGTCCGGCGCTCGCAGCGCAGCTTGCCAATTTGCTGCAAAAACAGGGCGTCGAAGTGCAAAAGCTCGAGCAGGATTTTGACGCTAAAGAGACGCCGCCTCCCGCAGCGAAGCCAGCTGAAGGGAAGACCGAGGCCAAGCCGGAAAGCAAAATCGGCGACAAAAAGAAGGCGGATAAATCGGAGAAGTCTAAAGGTGATGCAATCGTAAAGAAAACCGAGGAAGCGAAAACCACGAAGCTTCCTCTCGGGAGCTACATCATTCGCATGGATCAGCCTTACAGCCGCATGGCGGACATGCTGCTCGATACGCAGTATTACTCGACCAATGATCCGCGGCCCTACGATGACACGGGCTGGACGCTCGGGCCTTTGCGCAACGTCACGACTGTGCGCGTCACGGACACGGCGATCCTCAAGGCTCCGATGACGCTGGTGGACACGGCCGCGAAGTTCGACGGCGGCGGCGTGATTCCTCCGCACTCGGAAAAAGGAAGGGCAGCGGCAGCGGCGAAATTTTACGTGATCAACGCGACCGGAGAGCCCAACCTCGCAACCCTGCGCTTTCGGCTGAAGGACGTGAAGTTCTTCGCCGCGGAAGACGGCTTCGAGGCCGCGGGACAGAAGTTCGTCCCGGGCGCTTTTATTCTTCCGCTCGAAGGCAATCCAGCCGATCTGGACATGCGGCTGAACGCGGCAGCACGCGAATTGGGCGTGCGAGTGACAAGCGCGGAGTCCGTGCCGGATGTGGCTCGCCATGAAATCGGGGTGCCACGCATCGCCCTGATGCACAACTGGACGGACACGCAGAACGAAGGGTGGTTCCGGCTCGCGCTGGAAGAGACCCATGTGCCGTACGCCTACATTTCCGACATCACGGTTCGCAACACGGCGAACCTGCGCGAAAAGTACGACGTAATTTTGTTTCCTCCGACGTTTTTTGGCCTCCAACAAATAATTAATGGCATCCCCGCACGCACGCAGGCGGACGGCAGTGAAGCCGGCGGACCGATTCCTTGGGAGAGTACTTCCACGACGCCGAATTTCGGCGGCGTCGATCAGGCTGCGGACATTCGCGGGGGACTGGGTTTCGATGGCGTCGCTCATCTCAAGAAATTCATCGACGACGGAGGCCTCTTCATTCCCATTGGACCGAGCGCGCATCTGCCGATCGACCTAGGAATCACGGATACCGTCATGATCAGCGATACACACCAGCTGCAGGCTCGGGGGATGATTGCGCGCGCAACCGTCGAGGATAAAGCCAGCCCCATCACTTATGGCTATGACGATTCCGTTGGCGTTTATTTTAATCAAGGGCCGGTGTTCAGCGTATCCGTGGCCGGCAGATTTGGCAGATTCTTTGGTGGAGACGGTGGCGGCTCGCGCCCCAGCGGCCGCGGCTCGATGACCGATCCGGACATTCCGCAGGGCCGGCCCTGGACCGCGCCCGAGCCTCCCGTGCACCGGAGCAAGGCGGAACAGGAACTCTACGTTAACCCGGAGTTGCGGTCGGATTTGAGTTCATTTCTTCCGCCGCCTTCGCTTTACCCGCGTGTCGTGCTGCGCTTCGCCCCGGAAAAGGAGTTGTGGATCAGCGGAATGCTCGCGGGCGGATCGGAGCTGGCGGAAACGCCCGCGGTCGTCGACGTGCCTGTTGGGCGCGGCCACGTCGTTTTGTTCGCCACAAATCCCATGTGGCGGCAGGAGACGCAGGGAGAATTCATGCTTCTGCTTAACGCGGCTTTGAATTTTGACCATTTGAACTCGGGCCGGAAAACGCCGCCAACGCCTAAGGTCGCTGCCACGAAGCCGTAGGTTTATGCGCCTCACAAACTAGCGTCTCATTTGCGGCACAGTCCGCCCTCGCGGAACACTGGCGTGCAAGAAGCCTTGCTACAATCGTTCTATCTCTGTAGCTTCCACTGGAACGCATGGGTGCGCCCGCATGTCAGATGACGGAAGTCCTTTGATACGAGAGCCTAACAGGAAGTGGCGCCTCGGGTTTTGGAGCCTCATTGCCACACAATTTCAAGGCGCATTCAATGATAACGGCCTGAAATTCTTCGTTATTTTCCTCATCCTCGGTACCAATCCGACGGCTTCCCAAAAAGATCTTTTGGTCTTCTACGTGGGCAATTTATTTGCTGTGCCGTTTCTTTTGTTTTCGATGGCCGGCGGCTATCTGGCGGACCGTTTCAGCAAACGCACCGTCGCGATCGGAACCAAGATCTTCGAGATTGCCGCGATGATTTTCGCAATCTACGCCTTCTCCCATGGCAGCACCCGCATGGCGTTTGCCGTGATTTTTCTCGCCAGCACGCAAGCCGCCTTCTTTGGTCCCGCGAAATACGGTTTGCTTCCCGAGGTGCTCCCGGACCAGCTGTTATCGTGGGGCAACGGGATTCTCGAACTTACGACATTTATCGCGATTATTGCCGGCGCAGTCGCTGGCCCATGGCTGGCCCAGAGATTTCACGGAAGAGAGGTTCTTGCAGGTTTCATCTTTGGCGCATGCACGCTGGTTGGTCTGACAACGAGCTTTGCCATCTCGCATGTTCCTGCCGCCGATCCCTCCAGGAGATTCCGGTTCAACATTTTCAGCGATCTTAGAAAGCAAGTTCAAATCGTCTGGCCGGATCGCACTTTGCACCTCGCTGTCGTAGGCAATACTTACTTCTGGTTCCTCGGCGCGCTGCTGCAGTTCGTGATCGTTTTTTACGGCCGCGAAGTCTTGCATATCGACGAAACGCACGGCGGCTACTTGCAGGCCGCTCTTGCCATTGGCATAGGCCTGGGCAGCTACGCCGCGGGCCTGCTTTCTGCGGGAAAGATTGAGTATGGCCTCATCCCGCTGGGCGCCGTCGGCATGTCGTTGTTTGCCTTCGCTATCTCCCTGCATGGATTGACCTTTCTTCAGGTGGTAGTGCTGCTCGCCGCGCTCGGATTCTCTGGCGGATTCTTCATCGTCCCCATCAATGCGCTGATCCAGCATCGGCCCGATGAAGACAAAAAAGGCAGCGTCATCGCTTTTGCAAACTGGCTATCGTTTGTTGGAGTCATCGGCGCATCGGCGATCTATTCCGGGTTCACGCATTACTTGCACGTCGGATTGGAGTCCTTCTTCATCTGGACGGCGGTCATGTCGCTCGCGGCCACGGCTTACGTCCTTTGGCTTTTGCCGGACTCGCTCTTGCGGCTTCTGCTATGGATGCTCACGCACACGCTCTACCGGCTTGACGTGGCTGGTCGTGAACGCGTGCCGGCGCGTGGCGGCGCGCTCCTTGTTCCCAATCATGTTTCCATGGCCGACGCCGTGCTGCTCCTTGCTGCGCTTGACCGTCCCGTGCTCTTCCTGATGTTCAAAGGCTCCTATGATCATCCACTCGTGAAACCATTTGCAAAAATATTGGGCGTGATCCCGATTTCGTCCGATCAGGGTCCGCGCGAACTGATTCATTCCTTGCGCCGCGCGACGCAGGCGCTCCAGGAGGGGGAACTGGTCTGCATTTTCCCCGAAGGACAAATGACGCGCATCGGCCAGATGATGCCGTTTCGGCGCGGGATGGAACGCATCATCAAGGGTGTGGACGTGCCGATCATACCGGTGAACCTCGACGGGGTGTGGGGCTCCATCTTCAGTTTTTCCGGCGGCCGATTCCTGTGGAAATTTCCTCGTCATTTGCCTTATCCCGTTCGAGTGACGTTTGGCGCGCCGCTGCCATCAACGGCGACAGCGCAGGAGGCGCGCCAGGCCGTGCAAGACCTTAGCGCAGATGCCTTTGGCCGGCGCAAACGCCACATGCGGCCATTGCCGCGGACTTTTCTCTACACGGCGCGGCGCCATCCATTTCGATTCGCCATGGCCGACGGACAAACGCCCAAGCTCACCTTTTTCGCAGTGCTGGCGAGGACGCTCTTCCTGGCGCGGCGTCTCCGGAAGACTTGGCAGCGCCAGGAAATGGTGGGCGTCTTGCTTCCCCCTTCTATTCCCGGCGCACTTGTGAATCTGGCGGCGATGCTGATGGGAAAAGTCCCCGTCAATTTGAATTACACGGCTTCCAACGAAACGCTGGAATCCTGCGCGAAGCAGTGCAACCTGAAAACGGTGATCACGGCGCGCGTCTTTCTCGAGCGCGTCCATGTGCAGCCGCCCGCGGAGACAGTATTCCTCGAAGATCTGGCGCAGAAGCCTCTGCTCAGCGAGCGTCTCGGCGCTGCTTTGGCGTGTTTCCTGCCGGCCCGAAGCATTCAAAAATATGCCGGGGCCGAACGCCAGACGCGACTCGAAGACATCGCCACGATTATTTTTTCCAGCGGGTCAACGGGCGATCCCAAGGGTGTCGTCCTGACTCATTACAACGTGGCTGCAAACGTCGAGCAGCTCAACCAGGTCTTTCTAATGCACTCCAACGATCGCATCATGGGAATTCTTCCGTTCTTTCACTCCTTCGGCTTCACGGGCACGTTATGCCTCCCGGTCGCGACTGGGATCGGCGTCGTGTATCATCCGAATCCGCTCGATTCGCGCGTTATCGGCGCCCTCGTCAACAAGTACGCCGTGACCATGCTTCTTGCCACGCCGACTTTTCTCAATGCCTACACGCGCCGCTGCGAGCCAGAACAATTTGGCAGCTTGCGCTTTGTGATGGCCGGCGCCGAAAAACTTCCTGATCGCATCGCCCAGGCATTTGAAGACCGCTTCGGCATCCGGCCGCTCGAGGGCTACGGCTGCACGGAATGCTCGCCGGCCGTAACGGTAAATACCATTGATTTTCGCGCGGCTTCGTTTCGCCAAGTCGGCGCAAAGCGAGGCAGCATCGGCCACCCTCTGCCGGGGATGACTGTGAAGATCATCGATCCCGAAACGCTCCAAACACTGGCCGTCAATCAACCCGGCTTGCTGCTCGTGCGCGGCCCCAACGTGATGCAGGGCTACCTGAACCAGCCGGAAAAAACGGCTGCCGTTCTGCGCGACGGCTGGTACAACACCGGCGACATCGCCATGCTCGACGAAGACGGCTTTTTGCGCGTCACCGATCGCTTGAGCCGTTTCAGCAAAATCGGCGGTGAAATGGTTCCGCACATAAAGGTAGAAGACAAGTTGCACGAACTGGCGTCCGCGAGGGAGCAGGTGTTCGTGGTGACAGCCGTTCCCGACGAGAGAAAAGGTGAACGCCTTATGGTCTTGCACACCCTTCCGGAAGATAAGTTGAAAGAGACTTTGGAGCTGCTTGCAAAGTGTGATTTGCCTGCGCTGTGGAAGCCCCGCCAGGATCAGTTTGTGTGCGTACAGAAATTGCCCTATCTCGGTACAGGCAAGCTGGACTTGCGCAAAGCGCGCGAACTCGCTTTGGAGACCGCGCCACACTCATGAGAGCCTTCCTGCTAGCAGCGTATGCCAGCGTTCGGATTCCTGGCAAATGACGAATTACGCAAGCTCGTACAAGTGGCGTGGATTCCTAGTGCGATTTGTGTTGACCGCCGTTGCGTTGGTCATCTGGTTCTGGACGCAATCGCTAATCGCGCGGCGAGCCCTGCCACCCTCCGGCGTTGGCGACGCACTTCACACACTCACCGCGGGCCTCAACGCTTACTTCTATAGTTCACCTTCTGCCGCCAACGCACTGCTGATTCTCAGTTCTGCCTTGATCGATGGACTAGGCCTCTTTCTGCTTGCCCGCTGGCTTTTCGGCCCTAGCGTGCGGCCGTTCCTCGGTCTGGTGGCGCTGCTGGGGATGCGGCAAATTATGCAAGCTATCTGTGCGCTCCCGCCGCCTCCGAATATGATCTGGCATTATCCCGGCTTCCCTTCGTTACTGGTCACCTACAACGTCGGCAACGATTTTTTCTTCTCCGGGCACACGGCCATCGCCGTTTTTGGCGGAATCGAATTGGCGCGCATCGGAAAACGCTGGCTCACGATCATGGCCGTAGTGGTCGTCATCTTCGAAATTGCCGCCGTCCTCATCCTGCGCGCGCATTACACGATGGACGTTTTCACTGGCCTTCTTGCCGCACTGTGTGTTGCGCAGTTTTGCGATAAGGTAGCGCCGCGTCTGGACGCCTGGCTGTCACCGGCGCAGTAAGCCCCGCTGTACATCAGGCGTTATCCTCCATTCATTCATACCGTAGTGCGACCATCGGGTCCACGCGCATGGCGCGTCGTGCGGGGATGTAACACGCCGTGAGCGCGACGATGGAGAGCACGATGGCTACCGCGGTAAAAGTAAGCGGATCCGTCGCGCTCACGCCAAAAAGTAGACTGCCCATAAGCCGCGTGAGCCCTGCGGCCGCGGCAAGACCGATTGCTACCCCAATTAGCGTCATTTTCATTCCGTCGCCAAGCACCATGCGCAGCACATCGGAACGGTTTGCTCCCAGCGCAACGCGAATGCCGATCTCCTGCGTTCGCTGGCCTACGAGATAGGAAATGACACCGTAGATACCCACAGAGGCAAGGGTCAGCGCGAGCATCGCGAATATTCCCAGCACCGCCATGGAAAATCGTTGCGACGCAAGCGAATCGGAAATGATGCTGTCCATTGTTTGAGTTTTTGACATCACGTGTTCGCCGCTGATGCCTTTGATAGACGCCCTCAGTGAATCGCCTATCGCGCCAACTTTTGGATCGGAACGCACCAGGACCCCGGTTCCATTCCACGATAGCTTCATGGCCTGGTCCGGGAGTTGCATGTACGGAAAATAGAGTTCCGCGCGAAGCGACTCCTTGTCGTCGGAGTCCAGCCCCCACTGCTTCACATGCGGGACAATGCCTACGATCTCCGCGCGCCCGCCTTTTCCTGTCAGAAAGATATGCTGTCCTATTGGATCCTTCTCCGGAAAATACTTCTGAGCGAAGACGTCGTCAACGACAACAACATGCGAGGAGTTTTCATCATCCCGCGCCGTGAAAAATCTTCCTCTTTCCAGCGGCATGCCCATGACTTTCAGATAGTCTTCTTCCACTACGTAGCTGAGCGACCAGCTCAGATCATTATCGGTCACGGGTTTCGGTTTTCCCTCGATCCAAAACGTATCTTCATCGTCGCTGGCCAGCGGCACAGAAGCCCAGGAAAGGGACACTGCCTTTACGCCGGGAGCTGTCTTCAACTGTTCATTCACGACACGAAGGGCAGCACGAATTCCTGCTGCGCTCGCATTGCGCATCGAGGGCGGCAGAGCCACGCCAAACGTCAGAACATTATGCGAATCAAATCCCGGATCGACGTGCCAGAGAGCAGTCAGGCTGCGCACCATCAGACCTGCGGAAACCAACAACACCAGCGCGAGAGCCATTTCCACGACAACGAAGATTCCCTGGGCCCGGTGCCGCGATCCGCTTCCGCCTCGCCCTCCTTCTTTCAGAGTGTCGTGCAAATTGCGCGCTCCAGTATTCAACGCCGGCGCCAGGCCGAAGAAAATCCCGCAACCCAGGGAAATGGCCACGCTAAAGATGAGCGCGCGCCCATCCAGCCTTACCTCGCTGGCTCTCGGCAGCCCGTCAGCCAGAACGCGCAGCGCCGCCTGCGTGCCCCAGCCAGCCAGTTGCAATCCGAGTCCACCGCCAACCAATGCCAGCAAGAGACTCTCTGTTAGCATTTGACGCACGAGCCTTGCCTGTCCCGCCCCCAGCGCGGCACGAATCGCGAATTCGCGAGTACGCGCCGCCGCTCGCGCAAGCATCAGGTTCGCCACGTTGACGCATGCAATCAGCAGCACGAAACCAACCGCGGCGAGCAAGACGAGGAGCAGCACGCTGACACTCCCAACCATCGTTTGTTTCAGCGGCCGCAGGAAGGCGCCTATGCCGGTGTTCGTGTCCGGGTAAGCCGCCGCAAGGCCGCTCGATATTCGAGCCAAGTCCGCGCGCGCTAGCTCGATGCTTATTCCGGGCTTCAGCCGTCCAACGCCGTGGAAACCGAGTCCCGCGCCTCGCCTTGGAAGAAACGAGTTTTCCCACTGCCCTACCGGCGCATAAATATCTACACCACGGAAACTTCCGGAAAGATCGAAGCTTGCCGGAAGCACGCCAACAATCGTAAAGCTCTTGCCGTCGAGGTCTAGACTCTTGCCGAGAACGTTCGGAGAAGAGTTGAGTTTCCTTTTCCATAGCCCTTCACTGATGATCGCAATGGGCGTCGCCCCGATTTCGTCCTCACCACGCGCGAAGGTGCGGCCTATCAATGGTTTCACGCCAACCACATTCAAGAAATCAGAAGTTAGAAATCGGGCCTGCAACTGCTCGGCCTCGCCATAACCAGTAAGATTGAAGTTGTAGCTGCGATACAAGCCCATTCCGGAAAATGTGCGATTCTCCCTCTGCCAATCCTTGAAATTCGGCCAGGAAATGGACCCGCTCGAAAAGTTCGGTTTGCTTTCGGCGAGCCAAACGAGCTGCTCGGGATGCGCGTAGGGCAGCGGCTTAAGCAGCACCCCGTTCACCACGGAAAACAGCGCCGTGTTTGCGCCTATTCCCAGTGACAGCGTCAGAATTGCCACCACTGTGAATCCTGGCGACTTCGTTAGCATGCGCAAGCCGTACCGCAGATCTTGCATCAGCCGTTCGACCGAAGCCCAGCCCCACATCTCCCGTGTAACCTCCTTGATCAGGCCCACATTGCCCAGCTCCCTCCGCGCTGCGCCCCGCGCCTGGTCCGGCGTTTCACCGCGGTCCGTCCGGTCCTGCGCCGCCATCCGCAAATGACTTTGCAGCTCTTCTTCCAGTTCATTCTCACGTTTTTGACGATGCCAGAAGGAAAATGTCACGCTTCGCTCTCTTTCTTCGCCGGATCGAGCACGCCCGCGATGGCATCCGAGATCTGCGCCCACCTCGAGCGTTCGGATTCCAACTGCTTTTTGCCTTTGGGTGTAAGCCGGTAGACCCTGACGCGCTGCTTATTTTCAGAAACCTTCCAATCCGCCATAATCCATTTCTGCCGTTCTAGCCGGTGCAGCGCCGGATAGAGCGAGCCTGTGTCCACTTGCAAAATGTCTCCCGAGTTTGTGCGAATGGCCTGACTGATGCCGTAGCCGTGCTGCGGTCCCCAGCGAAGGGTTTGCAGGATGAGCAGATCAAGCGTTCCCTGGAGCAGCTCGATGCGGTTCTGGTATCGCGGACTCATGTTTCCCTCAGGATGTAGATACCCTACATCCACTGCATGTAGGATGTCTACATCTATGTAAGAAGAGCAAACCAATAGCCGACACGGAAACACTTGTAACCGGTTGCCGCACAAGCCCTTGGTCGAACGCACTCCTCTCGGGGAGCTCCCGTCTATCGCCGCTCCCGGGACTAACTGTTTCGAAACCGGTCGGCTTGCCTTTTCCTCTTTACTCTTGGTCCACGCATCGCGCTTATCACATTGTTACTCTGTCTCGTCAGTGTTACGGTTTCAGATACTCGATGGTGATCAGTATGCACAGTTTGTCGCGTCGATTCGTCCTAGCCCTGTCTGTGATTGCGTTGCTCGTGGTACCCCTTCGATTGGCTCTCGGGCAGTCGAATTCTGTCGAACCGGCGCCGCTCAAGATCGGCTATCTGATGGACTCGCTTAAAGTCGAGCGCTGGCAAACTGACCTCGATATCTTCCAGGAAAGAGCAAAGGAATTAGGGGCCGTAGTGCTTGTTGAAACCGCTGAGGGAGACGACGAGTTGCAGCTTCAACAATCCCAAAAGTTGATCGATTCGGGCGTTAAAGTACTCGTCCTGGTTCCGCATGATACGGAGAAAGCCGCGCGCATCGTGAGCGCGGCCAAGGCCCGGCATGTCCCCGTCCTGTGTTACGAACGCCTGGTCCGCGATAGCGATGTCGATTTATTTGTCGGCACCAACGCCGAGGTGATTGGGGAACTGCAGGCTTCCTGGCTGGCACGGCTCGCGCCAAGAGGGAATTACGTACTGATCGGTGGGTCCTCGTCGGATATCAATGCCAAGGTCTTGCGCGATGGACAGATGCGCGTTCTGAAGCCTTTCGTCGATCGCGGCGATATCAGAATCGTCAGCGACGCTTGGGCCAAGGACTGGGACCCGGCGGAGGCCTACGCCATCATGTCCAGAGCGCTCGATGCTACGAAAGGCGATGTTGCCGCCGTGGTCGCTTCCAATGACGGAACCGCCGGAGGCGCGATTCAGGCGTTGCAGGAGCACAAGCTCGCCGGCAAAGTGTTTGTGTCTGGTCAAGACGCGGATCTCGCCGCCATCATCCGGATTTTGGATGGCACCCAAACCATGACAGTTTATAAACCCATCGGTAAGCAGGCCAGGTTGGCCGCGGAGGCTGCAGTAAGTTTGGCAAGCGGCACTCCGGTCAAGAATGCTGTTTCGATTGCCAACGGATCTAGGACTGTCCCGGCTCTGCTTCTAAGCCCCACAGTAGTCACCAGGGACAACGTGAAACAAACGGTGATCAAAGATGGATTTCAAAACCTCGAAACTATTCAGAAAAGCTTGCCGAAGGACAAATGGCCGAACTGATTCTTGAAGGGATTTGAAAGAAAACATTAGCCCTCGGAAGTCTGCAAGAGACTGCAGTTTTAAGGAAGTCCAGCGGTCTGCGAACGCCCTGGATTTTCGCCTGTCCCCGTGACGAAGCTCTTTTCAAAATGTCAAAACTTCACGCCCCAGAAGGAGGCGTCTGGCTTCACCAGTTCGAGTCCAACATCCCAGGCTTCATGATCACGCCAGACAACTTGCGCTTCCGCCGTGCGCCCGCTCGTGGCATTGATCAGCCGGACGCGCTTGCGCAGAGGAAGCCCGGCCCCTACTACGGCCAGGCACCCGGACTTGCTTACGTCTACCGTCACGCCATTGGCGCGCTGCCGCTGGGAGCCCTCTTCCCATTCAACTTGGAATTTCACGCGAGAAACGATTCGCGGGTGGGTACGCAATTTCTCCCATCTCTCCTCAAGTGCCTTGCCGGATGGGAGGACAACGGTGTTTACTGCGGTATCGGTGGTCATGCCTGACCTCACAGCGTGTGGGTTTAATACTCGGCCGGGTCCAGCAAAAAACAGGCTATTTCTCCCAAAGCGACCAGTCAATAGTACTTTCTCATTTTTTCTTCTCCCCTTGAAAGGGCAATTACCTTCAACACAAAATTCAATGACCGACCATTATTCCCCTGGAATTCCCCTACTCGACTGAAGCCAAAGCTCTTAGGCTGTTTGACGGGTAGCCCATCTTTTCCTTTTCCCCTTTTCTTCTCCACAAAGATTTTTGAAGCGCTGGTGCCGCTCATTACTGAAACAAGTGCCAGCTATCCAGAAAATGTGTGCAAATAGGACGCGCACGGCTCGAGGATCGTGATAGTTTGTCTATGGCGCGCTGCGCTATGCGCGCGCAATTTTGGAGGTGAGTCCATGCCACTGGAAGAAAACCCCGCCTGTCGTTCCCGTCGTTCCTTTCTGCAACTCTCTGCTGCGGCTGCCGCCGCGACCGTTGGATTTCGCATCGTTACAGAGCCGATGCTGGCCCGCGCCGACTCGCGTCCATTTCCCAAAGATGCTGTAGTCATCGACGCGAATGAGAATCCCCTGGGCCCTTGCGGGGTGGCTTGCAGCGCCGTCACTGACATGGCCTCGCAAGGTGGCCGTTACTCGATGTGGATGACCGACGATCTCGTAAAAACATTTTCTGACCTGCAAGGATTGAAACCCCATTACGTCCTCCCCTTCCCCGGCTCAAGCGAGCCGCTGCACTACTCTGTACTGGCTTTTACCTCGCCGGCTAAGAGCTATGTCACCGCCGATCCCGGATATGAAGCCGGCGCCCACGCCGCAAAAATCTCCGGTGCGCGCGTTGTCAGGGTGCCCCTGACGAAGACCTACGCACATGACGTGAAAGCCATGTTGGCGGCGGCGCCCGATGCCGGCGTGTTTTATATCTGCTCGCCGAACAATCCCACAGGCACGCTCACCAGCCATTCGGACATCGAGTATCTGCTCGACCATAAGCCCAAGGGTTCCATCCTTCTTGTGGACGAGGCGTACATTCATTTCGCCGATGCTTCCTCCGCTGTTGATCTGGTCAAGGCCGACAAAGACGTGGTCGTCTTGCGAACGTTTTCCAAAATTTACGGAATGGCTGGACTGCGCTGCGGATTTGGCATCGCCCGGCCGGAGCTTTTGGAAAAGGTGGCCGAGTTCTCGGGATGGAACGCCATGCCCATCACGGCAGTGGCCGCGGCAACGGCCAGCTTGAAAGATGAGCGGCTCGTCCCAGAGCGCAAGCGCATCAACGCAACGATACGCCAAGCAACATGTGAATGGCTTTCCAAGAACGGCTACTCCTTTATTCCTTCGCAGTCCAATTGCTTCATGGTTGACGCCAAGCGGCCCGCGAAAGAAATGATCGCCGCGATGGCTGCGCAAAATGTTTTCATTGGGCGTCCCTGGCCGGTCTGGCCCACTTACGTCCGCATCACCGTCGGCACGCAACCCGAAATGGAGCGCTTCCAGGAAGCCTTCCAGCGCGTCATGTCCGGCGCCGCCACAGCGAGTCTGACGCCGACACCTGAAGCTTCGTTTTTGAATCTGGATGGTCTTGTAATCCCAGCGTCCCGCGCCTGAACGAAAAGAGCCGAGCAGGCTGCTGATAGTTCCCTCGAATGGTCGCGTCTTGCTGCTAATCCCCCGTCTGGAGCCGGGGGACCCCTCCCCCGGGGTTTTTTCAAGTGTTGCCTCTACAGGATTTAGAGTTCCAGGAAGTCGTTTGGATGCAACAGTTGCGGGCGGGTTCGTAAGTGTTGCATTTAGAGGAGTTAGGAAAGTGGAAGGAAGGAGCAGGGGATTTCTAGCTGAGTCGCGTGGGGTATACCCCCTATGTGACGGAAACAGTGCGGAAGCGTATGAGAAAGAAGGAGTTGCGGGCGCACAAGCGTGTCGGGTGTGCCGAGTTGGTGTCGGGTTTCGATGAGAGGAAAGTAGATGCGGGGTGTGCTGTGCGTGCGCGGAGGCAAGGGAGGTTGAGGAGGCTTGGGAAGTAAAGGAGGAAGCAATTCGGACCGCGGTACATGCTTTACGGGGCGCTGGCGGGGCAAACATGGGGAATGATAGCAAGGATTTTGATTACTGTCAAGGTACAGTACCTGGGTACTTATCATTCGAATGAGACGCGGGGAAGTTGAAGAGTTAGAAAGAGTTGGCGGGAAATTTGTAGTTTGGTGAGACGGAAAATGCGGAAAAGTAAAAGGCGCGCATGAAAACCGCCGGGGCGAGCGAAAAGGCCCCACCCTGTCACAAGAGAAACCCGAAAGGGTGGGCCACCCATAAGCGTTAACTTAACAATAGGCGTAGCGTCGACGGCGGCGCGGGGGTTCCGCGAGCTGTGCGACGATTGTTTTCCAATCGTGGAAGATGTTGGCCAGGTGGTGGGACGGCAAAATGGCG